>Ga0116210_1000548_pt1 | contig 36979 bp, 26 predicted proteins | sample TshhotsprinmetaG_FD_94483 | JGI IMG/M metagenome (GOLD analysis project Ga0116210, IMG submission 94483) | Hot spring microbial communities from South Africa to study Microbial Dark Matter (Phase II) - Tshipise hot spring metaG | ecosystem: Environmental > Aquatic > Thermal springs > Hot... | reverse complement strand
TGCCAGCCGCTCCCACCACCGGTTGGGACAGGGGGAAACCGGGTTTCCCCACCTGCGGTGAGCCTGTCGAACCGCCTGCGGTGAGTCTGTCGAACCGCCTGCGGTGAGCCTGTCGAACCGCACCCCTGCCCGTGGGAGGTGCCAGCCGCTCCCACCACCGGTTGGGACAGGGGGAAACCGGGTTTCCCCACCTGCGGTGAGCCTGTCGAACCGCCTGCGGTGAGTCTGTCGAACCGCACCCCTGCCCGTGGGAGGCGCCAGCCGCTCCCACCAGCGGTTGGGAAAGGGGGAAACCGGGTTGCCCCATACCTCTTCCCCCTCCGCGGGAGTGCCAGGCGCTTCCCCGGCGCCGGGTCGAGGAATCGTACTACGCTCCCTGCAAGTGGGCGTGGAAGGCTGCGTTGAACTCCTCCGGCTTCTCCAGGTAGGGCGTGTGGCCACAGTCAGCCAGTTGCAACTCGCGGAAGCGACCCCCGGCAGTCGCGTAGCGCTCCAGAAAGCGACGGATCTGCCCAACCATGGGCTGAGGGGGATAGACCTCTTCGCCGGGCCAGTCCGGCAGCACGCCGAGTTTGCCCAGGGTTCCAACGTCGAACAGGCTCATATCGGAGACGATCTGGTCATCGGCGCCGTGGACCCAGAGGACGGGTGGTTTGGCGGCCGCAGCCAGGATGCGCCCGGGCATCTCGCCGAGGTACTTTGGGGAGAGGGCGTTATTCGGACCCAGCACGCCGGGGGCGACCCCTGGCCAGTTCTCGCTGGGTGTCAGGTCACCCGGATGGTGGTCGGGGCGCACCTTGATACTCAGCAGGCCGGAGAGCAACTCTTCTTCGCGGGTGGGGCGGAAGGGCGGTTTCCAGTAGTAGGTATTCATCACCACGCGGGGCGCCGACTGGGGATTCTCCTCGCTGCGATCCTGAGCCGCCTCACGCTGGGCGAACTCCTGGCTCACCAGGCCCGCGCCCGAACCGGCGAAATCAGGCCAGATTGGCGTGCCGTCCAGATCTCTGGTGCCGCCGAAGCCGTAGGGGGAGCCGGGAGCGGCAAGGGTGACGCTGATCAGGCGCTCGGGGGCGGTGGCCATCAGTGCCCACGCCACGACGCCGCCGAGCGAATGGCCGACCACGTGGAAGCGCTCAATGCCCAGGGTATCGGCAAGGGCCAGCACATCATCGGCAAAATCGCCACAACCACGGGTAGCGTCCACCGGTTTGAACTCCGTATCACCGTAGCCGCGCAGGTCGGGGGCAATGCCCCGGAACCCTGCGGGCAGGGCCAGCATCGTCTCTTCCCAGAACGTGGCCGAGGAGTTATTGCCGTGGATAAACAGTACGGGAACACCGTCTTCGGGGCCGCTGAAGCGCACATGCTGGCGCAGGCGCGGCGTATCAACCATTCGCGAGGTGATGCCGGGCAGCAAGGGGATCGTACTCATGCGCGTTCCTCCTGTTGTGAGGTGACGTAGGCGCGAACCAGGCCCTGCTTGTCGATCTTACCCGCAGCGGTCTTGGGCAACGCTTCAACCCAGATGACCCGACGCGGGAGCTTGTAACGGGCGAGCCGCTCTCCGGCGAAGGCCAGCAAGCCGTCAGTATCGAGCGCCTGGCCGGGACGCGGCACGACCACGGCCCAGCCCACCTCGCCCCACCGGAGGTCGGGGGCGGCGATCAGGGCCACCTCGGCCACAGCGGGGTGGGCGGCGAGCACGCTCTCTACTTCGGCAGGGTAGATGTTCTCGCCTCCGGAGATGATCACATCTTTCAACCGGCCGACGATCGTGTAGTATCCCTCTTCATCGCACACAGCCAGGTCGCCGGTGCGGAGCCAGCCATCAGGGGTGAACGCCCTGGCCGTCTCGGCGGGGCGGCCCCAGTAGCCTGCACAGACGTGGGGGCCACGGATGAGCAACTCGCCCACCGTGCCCGGTCCCACGTCACGGCCCTCGGCGTCTACCAGTTTGAGGTCAATGAACATCAGCGGATGGCCCACGGCGCCCGGCTTGCGGCGCACGTCGGCGGGCGGTAGCCAGAAGGTGTTGGGGCCGGCCTCGGTCAGACCATAGCCGGTCTTGAAATCCACGCCCCGACGCCAGAACTCCTCGAAGACCGGCATCGGGCAGGGGGCGCCGCCGCTGATCACCAGCTTGAGCCGGGAGAAATCGGCTTCAGGCCAGCGTGGGTGCTGCTGCAAGGCGATGAACATTGTCGGCACACCGAAGAAAAGGGTTACCAGCCCTGAGTTGACCAGATCGAACACCTGGTCAACCTGAAAGCCCTTACAGACTACCGAGGCGCCGCCCACGAGCACCAGCGGCGCGGTGAAGACGTTGAGGCCGCCGGTGTGAAAGAGGGGGGCGTTCAGAATGGCGACATCGTGGGCATCAAGGCCCCAACTCGCTACGGTGTTGATGGCGTTCCAGGCGACGTTTCCGTGGGTGAGCACGGCACCCTTGGGCGTGCCGGTGGTGCCGCCGGTGTAGCAGATCACCCAGGGGTCATCCCAACCCAGGGGCAGCGGGGGCACCGCTTCATCGCAGCCATCGCGTTCGGCGAAGGCAACATCGCTCGCCGCGGCGCGCGCGGTCGCATCAAAGGCGATCCAGACGCGCACCGAGGGCGCCAGAGGGCGCAGGTCGGCGATCAGCGGGGCAAATTCGGGGCCATAGACAAAGACGCTGGGGGTGCCATCGGCGACGAGGGCGGCCAGTTCGCCAGGGGTGAGGCGCCAGTTGAGGGGCTGCATAATCGCGCCGATTTTGCCGCAGGCGAACCACAGGTCAAGGAAGGCGACCGAGTTGTAGGCCAGCACGGCCACCCGCTCGCCCCGCGCCACACCGAGGCGCCGGAGGAGCGCCGCTGCGCGCGTGGCCTGCGCGTTCCACGCGGCGTAGGTGAGCGGTTGCATGCCGCACTCGGCATCGTAGAGTGCGATCCTGTCAGGGGTTAGCCGAGCGCGCCGGCCAAGCCAGTCACCGAGATACATTTCCATAGGCAGGTTCCTGTGTCGCCAGCTACGAGGCTGGTGCGATTGCGGATAGTAGCATCTTGCGTGCGGCCCGGGCGCGGCGCCTCTGGACGCAGCCGGCGGGCAGGCCGGATCACGAATCGGTCGTCCGGAGCCACACCAGCGGCCCGCCAACCCGGTTGTGATAGATCAGGTTGGCGCGGGGCGGGCTTCGACCTCACGCCACGCCTGTCGTCGTGGCGCCTCGCGCGCGCCTGCAAGCTCACTGCGGGCCCCAGGCCACACAGGCCGCGGCCCAGGCATACCCGATGCCGGCAGCAACCATAACCATCAGGTCGCCGTCGCGCAGCCGGCCAAGCTCCAGGCCCCGCCGGATCAGAAACATCTGGTCCTGCTGGCCAATGTGCCCGAGATCGCTCAAGTAGCAACTCTGGTCCTCGCGCAGCCCCAGGGCTTCCAGGATGGCCCGGTGGGCCGAGCGTTTCATATGCAGAAGGTTGAGATAGCCAATGTCGGCGCGGGTCTTGCCGCTGCGGGCCAGGGCATCGTCGATCACGGCAAGGAAGTTGGGCAGCGAGACCGCATCCAGGCGCCGCTTCATCCCCTCAGGATCGGGCACGTCGATACAATTGCGCCGCGCTTCGAGGGCCTGGGGGGTGAGCGGCTCAACAGTGCCGCCGGCGGGTACGATGACATCAAGCGAGAAGGCCCCATCGGTGATGATGCTCGTGCCCAGCAGGTGGTTGCGCGAGTGGCCGCGGCGGAGGATCAGCGCGCCGCCGCCGCAACTCAGGCCGATCAAGAAGCGCGATCGGGGATTGGCGTAATCCACCAGATCGCCGTTGCGGTAGCCGCCGGCAATCAACACCGTCTCCACGCCGGGGTCGGCGGCCATCAACCCGCGGGCGAGCTGTAATGCGGCGATGGTGGTGCCGCAGCGCAGTTGCACGTCGATGGCCCAGGCGCGACGAGCGCCGAGGTCGTAGGCAAGTTTGATCCCCGCCGTCCAGAGGGGATACTCCTTCCACTCTTCGGTGGTGCAAAGCACAACGTCTATTTCCTCGGGGCGCGTGCCAGAGCGCTCGAGGGCATCGCGGGCTGCGCGGATGGCCATGGCATTGGTATGGTCGTCAGGGCCGGGCACCGGCTTGCGCTCAATCCCGAATCTGGTGATCAGCACCTCCTCAGGGATGCCGCTGCGGCGGGCGATCTCAGCCGCGGAGATGAAGGAGGCCGGCACGTAGGTGCCTACCTCGACAATGCCAACGGGAACACCGTTCATACCCCTGGCGAACAACAACCGCTCCTCAGGAGCGTCTGCGATTGGCGCGTGATGGCGCTATTATAATGGTTCGCGCGGGTCCGCGCGTTGTCGCCTCGATGGGCCGGGGCGCAGAGCGAGCGGATCGTCCTGCATGTGCTGGAGCAACGCGCCGCGGCGATACTCCGGCGCGCCCTGGCTGCGGCGCGCAGACGGCCCATTCCGTGCCACTGCTGTCACATCTGCTGGCGCAAGTGGTCGAGCCAGCTCCGCTCTTCCGCCGTGAGCGGCGATGGAGAGGGCATAGCGATGTTCCTTCGCTGGAGAAGCGCCTCAGATAGGCGTCAGCAAGGGCTGGGGAGGCGTGTGGTATACTGCCCCCAGGAATACGGGTACGGCAGAAGTCACACAGGCGCGAAGGCCATGTCGAGCCTGGCTGTGGTTATTCTAAACTACAATCGCGCCGATCTGCTGGCGGATTGTCTGCGGTCGATCTACGCTGCGCCAACGCGCTGCGCGCTCTCGGTGTGGGTGGTGGACAATGCCTCAACCGATGGCAGCGCAGCGATGGTGCGGGCGCGCTTTCCGCAGGTCGAACTGATCGTCAGCCCGGTGAACGGCGGCTTTGCCTACGGGAACAACCTGGCCCTGCGGGCCATTCTTGCCGGCCCGGGGGCAAGCTATGTGCTCTTGCTGAACAACGACACCGTGGTGCCACCCGGGGCGCTCGATGGGCTGGTGGAGTACCTGGAACGCCACCCGGACGTGGGCGTGGTAGGGCCGAAGCTGCTCCTGCCCGACGGATCGCTCGATCTGGCCTGCCGGCGCAGCTTCCCAAGCCCTGAAGTTGCGTTCTATCGCATGATCGGGCTGGCGCGGCTCTTTCCGCGCCACCCCCGCTTCGCCCGCTACAACCTGACCTACCTGGACCCGGACGTGGAGACCGAGGTGGATGCGGTGGTCGGGGCCTGTATGCTGCTCCGCGAGGCGGTCATCCGCGAAGTGGGCTTGCTTGACGAGCAGTTTTTTATGTACGGCGAGGATCTGGACTGGGCCTACCGGATCAAGCAGTACGGCTGGCGGATCGTGTACTACCCCCGGGTGGTGGTATACCACTACAAGCGCGCCGCGAGCAGTCGCCGGCCCATTCCGTCCATCCGCGCCTTTTACGACGCGATGCGCATCTTTCATCGGAAGCATTATCGCGCCATAACGCCGGCCCCGCTCAACGCGCTGATCGAGACCGGCATTACTGCGAAGGAGTTGCTGGCACTTGGCCGTAATCTCCTCCTCCCCCCAGCGGCGCGCCAGGTCGGTTAAGGCGCGCCCGGCCTTGCGGCCCCGCACCTGGCGTGCGTTATTGCGCTTCGGACTGATACTCTGCGACCTGCTGGCCCTCAACGGCGCGGTCGTAGGGGTGTTCCTGTATTTTCGCCCCACGATCGAGGCCGCAGGCGATCGCCTGCCGTCTGACCCCTTAGAGGTCGTGCGCTTCGGCCTGCTCTTCAATCTGGTCGCGCTGGTCATCTTCGCCGCCAACGGTCTCTACGAGATGCGCCGCGGCGCCTCGCGGGTTGACGAGGCCTTCAAAGTGGTCACCGCGGTATCGCTCGTCGCCGTGGCGGGGATCGTGATCAACACCCTGCTCCCCCAACTGGGCGGCCAGGATATGCCGATCACCCGCGACGTGCTGGTCTGGAGCTGGGCGATCGCGATCGGCGCTGGCGTGCTGCTGCGCGGCATCCATCGCGGCGTGGTCTACTGGCTACGACGCCACGGCATTGATACTCGCCGCGTGGTCGTGGTCGGCGCCCGCGAGCCCGGGCAGCTCGTCTGGCGCACCATTCGCCGCCGCCCGTCCCTGGGGTACCACGTGCAGGGCTTTGTGAGCGACACGGCGCCGGTCGGGAGCGAAGTGGAGGGGTTACCCGTCCTCGGACGCACCAGCCAGCTTGGCCGGGTGGTGCGGGCCACCCAGGCCGACGAAGTGATCATCGCCCTCTCGGGCCGTTCCACCCAGGACCTGCTGGAGATTATCAGCCTGGCCGAAGACGAGTCGGTGGAGATCAAGGTCTATCCCGACACCTTCCAACTGATCACCAACAATGATATTTCGATCGGCGATCTGAGCGACCTGCCGCTGGTCTCGGTCAAGAACGCTGCGCTCGACAACCCCTGGAACCGCGCCCTCAAGCGCGCCCTCGATCTGGTGGTGGCAACAACGGTGCTGCTGATCGGCGCCCCGGTGCTGCTGCTGATCGCCGTGGCCATTCGCCTGGAGTCACCCGGCCCGGCGTTCTTCCTCCAGGAGCGAGTGGGGATGGACCAGCAACCCTTCTGGATGATCAAGTTCCGCACCATGCGCGTGGACGCCGAGCAACTCGGCGCATGGACCACCCCCAACGATCCCCGCGTCACACGAGTGGGGCGCTTCCTGCGCCGCACCAGTCTCGATGAATTGCCGCAGTTGATCAACGTGCTCCTGGGCGAGATGAGCATCGTGGGGCCGCGCCCCGAACAACCGCGCTGGGTCGAGCAGTTCAGCCAGCAGATCCCCCGCTACATGCGCCGCCACAAAGAGAAAGCCGGGCTCACCGGCTGGGCGCAGGTGAACGGCCTGCGCGGCGACACCAGCATCGAAGAACGCACCCGCTACGATCTGTACTACATTGAAAACTGGTCCCTGCTGTTTGACATCAAGATCATTCTCCGCACCGTTGTCAATTTTCTCACCGGAAAGCAAGAAAACGCATATTGACGCTTGAGGACAGGGGGTGTATAATGCACCTCCGGCTGAGCCAATCAGTCATGGTACTCGCGCCCCCCGTTACGTTTTGGTGACGGGTTTCGCGTTCCGGGAAGGCACCCGGCACAGCGCAACACGCAACACCGAACACGAAACGGATGTCGTCATCACGGCGGTCAGGGTTGACCCCTTCTTTCTTTCGATGGCGCCGGGCGGGCTTTTGTGAGGGTATATGGACGTCTGCCAACAACTGCGCGCACTTGCGCTGCGCATTCCGAACTGCATCGCCATGCGGCTTGCGGCGGGGCAGGCGTCTGATACGCCTAGCTCCGAGTAGCGACGCTCTGAGCGTCCTTCTCCCCCTATTCACCGCAACGCCCTTGCCGAGGCAGGGGCATTTTTGATCCCCCAACGCAGCGCATCACTGCATCGTTCCGTCTGACTGTGAGGATGTGCCTCACGGTTTGACTCCGTGCGCGCTTACGCATCACGCCTCCCGACAGGGTGCGGGTGGGTGCAGGAGGAGCGTGTCCTCCGCTATCCGCTCGCAGGGGTAACGGGGAAACCCGGTTCCCCGCGCCGAGGGGAGGGTTTGGGAGGGCTGCGCCCTCCCTGGAGCATCGTTTTCATCTTCGTAGTATGTAGCGCATTCGCATGGGTTCTTAATATCAGATAACGCGCAACGAATCGTATATTTTGCCTGGGAGGGATCGATACAAGGTGAAGCAACAGACCTACGCCGACTACATTCGGGAGCACTTCGGTTTTACGGGTGAGGGTCGCCTGACCGACTTTCTGAGCCGCGAGCACGGCGAGCTGATGCTGGGCGGCCGGTTGAACCTGTCCGAGCTGGCGCGGAGCCACGGCGCTCCCCTGGAGGTCGTGTACACACCGCAGATCAGCGCCCAGATTGCCCGGATGCAGCACTGGGCCGAGCAGGCCCGGCAGCGCGCCGAGTACGCGGGGCGCTTTCTCTACGCCTACGCCACCAAGGCCAACTTTGCCGCCGAGGCGGTGCAAACGGCGCTGCAAGCCGGGGCGCACTACGAAACGTCCGCCGCGGCGGATGTGGTGATCGCCCACGGTCTGTTTCGCCAGGGGCTGCTTGCCGGCGACCGGCTGATCTGCTGCAATGGTTCGAAGGAAGCGGGTTACCTCGACGCCATCCGTGAGCTGCGCGGCGATGGCTGTAGCAATGTGATCCCGGTGCTCGACGATCTGGACGAGCTGGAGGCGCTGATCGGCAACCCGGCGCCGCTACAGTTCGGGGTGCGCGAGCGCGCCGCGGGTAACCGTGACGGTACGCATCCGGGCAACGATCGCTTTGGTCTGACCGCGGAGGAGATCGCCGGGGCTGCGGCGCGCATCGCCGACAGCAACCACCAGCTCGTACTCTACCACGCCATGATCGGCAGCCAGGTGGAGGACGAGGGGCACTTTCTGGCAACCCTGCGCGAGTCGGTTGAGAACTACGCCCGTCTGCGGCGCGCCAACCCCACACTCCGCTACTTCAACTTCGGCGGGGGGATGCCGACGTCGGGCTACTACCTGGGCTTCAGCTTCGATTACGAAGGCTTTCTGACGCGGCTTATGGTCACCATCCGCGATACCTGCGCCGCTCATGGCGTACCGGCGCCGGACCTGATCGGCGAGTTCGGGCGGTACACGGTGGCAACGCACAGTGTCGTGCTGCTCGAAGTCGGCGCGGTGAAGCAGGGCCAGCCAGGCGCGCCAGACTGGTACCTGGTCAACGGCAGCCTGATGGTCACCCTGCCCGACTCGCTGCTGGTTGAGGGGCAGGAATTCGTGATCCTGCCATTGAGCGACTGGGAGCGCCCGGTGCGCCCGGTACGCCTGGGTGGGCGCCGCACCTGCGACAGCGATGACGTCTACCCGCGGCCCCATCGCCCGCCACTGATGTTGCCCGACGTTGGCGCGGGCCTGGTGCTGGCGATCTTCGGCGTGGGCGCCTACCAGCAGATGATCTCGGGGCGCGGCGGGGCGCACCATTGCCTGAGCCCCGAACCGGCGCGGGTCATCGTGACCGAGCGCGAGGGCCGGCTCGTCTCGCGCTACGTGCCCCAGCAGGATCAGGCGACGATTGCGCGGTTGCTGGGCTACCAGCCGCAACTTGCGCCGCTGGCGGAGCCGGCAGCCGCCGCCGTGACCGTCCGCCCGCCACGGGTAGCGCCGACTGTGGTGGGCGCGGGGGGCTTCTCGCGGCGGCGGATCCACCAGCGCCTGCCACGGCTGACGCCTGTTGTGGCAACGGGGGACTGAGGTGAACATATGGGGAAACCGGGTTTCCCCACCTGCGGTGAGCCTGTCGAACCGCACCCCTCCCTGGCGGGAGGGTTTGGGAGGGCTGCGCCCTCCCAACTATTTTCATTTGGCGATGCCTGCCCGCCGGGCCGAGGGTCAGGGCTTGCGACCGCGCCGGCGCGAGCGTGCTATAATGCGCCCGCTATGCGCAGAATCGCCGCCGACCTGAGCGCCCTGCTCTTCGTTCTCACGACCGCCTTCCTCGGCATCGGACTGAGCTACCACGGCCAGCGCAGCGCGGCCTTCGATGTTACGGCCCTGCCTGCTATGCTGCCCACCAGCGGGTTGCACGGGATCGAAACGCTGGCGGATCGGCCGGGCTTCTTTCGCTGGACCCGGGGTGAGGGGGTGCTGCAACCGCCTAATCCCGGCGGACGTCTGATTGCGCGCCTGAAACTCTCCAGCGGAACCGACCGTTCAACACACCTCGAGCTTGCCGCCAGCGGCCTGTCGCAGCAGTTTCTGGTGAACCCAGGTCTCCGCAGTTACTACCTGTTGCTGCCTCCAGACGACGGCGAACGGCTGAGCCTGAGTCTGCGCTCGGCTACGTTTCTCGCTAACGGACGCTACCTGGGGGTGGTGATACAGGGCCTGGTGATCAGCGGCAGCGGCCCTGCGCCGGTGTTCCTCCTCGGCGCGCTTCTCTTCGCCACCCTGAGCTGGTACGCCCTCCTGCGTCGTGCCGGGCTGTCAGCGGCGTGGGCCGCCGCCGGGGTGCTGGGCCTGCAGATCGCCGCCTGCGCCTGGCAGGCCGCCGGGGCCTGGCGCTACGCCCTCCTTGGCAACCTGCTGCTCCTCGGCGGCGCCGGCGCCAGCGGCGCCCTGCTGATCCAGCGCTTCTGGCCGCCCCGTCCGCCGCCAGCCTGGCCCGGGTTGGCCTGGACCGGCCGGGATACGCTGGCGCTCGGCGGGTTGCTGGGGCTGGCCCTGGCCTGCTGTCTGCCCTGGCTCGCCGCGCCCGACCCGGTCGGGGATCTGGAGCTGTCGGCGCGCTGGATGGGCTTTATGATGGAGGGCCGTTTCGCCGATCTCTCCTACTACGGGTGCGACTACCTGCCCCTCAACCTGGCCACGCTCTGGCTGCTAGGTCCTCTGGTGTCGCTCCTGGGCGGCACGTACTACGATCCGTTGCCGGCGGTGACCCGGGTGATTGTCAAAGTGCCCAGCCTGGTGGCGTTGCTGGTGAGCGTCGGGTTGATCTACCGCTGGGCGCGCCTGCACGGCGGTGTGGCGCGGGCGGCGCTGCTGAGCGCGCTGTACGTGGTAGCGCCGCCAGTCTGGATCAACGTGGCCTGGTGGGGCCAGGTGGATGTGCTGCTAACCCTGCCGATGGCGGCGGCGGTCATCTGGCTCGACCGCTGGCAGGGGCGCGGGAGCTGGCTGGCCTGGGCCACAGCACTGTTGATCAAAGCCCAGGCGATCGTGCTCGCCCCCCTGATGTACGCGGCCACCTTGCGGCGCTACGGGTCGCGCGGCCTGGTCGAGGGCATGATGCTGGCCCTTGGCCTGATTGTCGCCCTCAGCACGCCCCTGGTGCTGCTCGGTGAAGGGCCGGGGCTGTACCAGACCGTTGTGGGATCGGTGGGCCGGTTCCCTCAGGTGACCAACCGGGCCTACAACCTGTGGTGGCTGGTCGTTGGCGATCAGCGCGTCTCTGACCTGACCGAGTGGGCCGGGGTGACGTATCGCACCCTCGGCTTTCTGCTCGTCGGCAGCGTGGCGCTGCTGGTGGTGCTCGCCGTGCTGCGCCGTCCCGAACCGCACACCTATCTGGTGGGCGCGGCGACGCTGGGGCTGGCGTTTTTTACCCTGCCGACGCAGATCCACGAACGCTACGCCTTCTTCGCCCTGCCCTTCGTGCTCCTGGCGGCTGTCGCGGATCTGCGTCTGCTCGTGCCATACGCGGTGCTGGTGATGAACGCAACGATCAACATCCTCGGCACGATGGGCGCCTTTGCTCCGGAGCTTCTGCCGCTCATCCGCGACAGCGCCCTGCCGGAAGTGGTGGCCTGGGTGAACCTGGCAACCCTGGCGGGCTTGCTGGTCTATCTGTATGTGCTTCCTCAGGGCAGGAGGCGTTTCGCGGCGATAGGGTAATACCATTTTAGATTTTAGATTTTTAGATTTTGGATTTTGGATTGCCACGCTGGACAGCACAACGCCTGAAACCGCTTCAAGCAATGCGGCATCATCAACGGTAATTGGTGTAACAACGGGGAACCCGGTATTCCCCGCGCCCCGGTGCGTGGAGGGCGCTTGCCACTCCTATGCCGTCAGAGGAACTACTCAAAGAGGGGATCGCGGCTCTGCGGCGGGGTGAGCGCCAGCGCGCCCGCGCCGTCCTGATCGCTGCGCTGCGCGCCGATCCCGGTGATGCCAGGGTCTGGCTCTGGCTCTCCGGGGCGCTCGACGATCCAGCGGAGCAGCGTTACTGTCTGGAGCGCGCCCTGGCGCTCGACCCGGAGTGCGCTCCGGCCCGCCACGGCGTCGCTATGCTGGGCGGGAACGGCGCCGCAGCACCGGCGTTCGTGGCCGATCTGCCCGCTGCGAACACAGAGAACCACACGGTCTCCTCTGCCGGTACGGGGAGGCAGGGCCTGCCTGGCGCTGAAGACCCACCCGCGCAGCGGGACGATGGGCGGGCAGTGGCGCGCCCCGGCGCGCCCATTCACCCGTGGCGCGCCATCTGGCGGCGGCCCCGGGCAGCGCTCCGCGCCGCGGCTATCGCGCACGCCCCCGGACCAACGGGGCTGGAGGCGGCGCTGGCGGGGGTCAGCGCAGTGCTGGCCTGGGCGGCATGGCACGGCCTGGGAGCGGAGGCGCGCCCGTGGGAAGTGCTTGCCATCGCGCTGCTGGCCGGGCCGCCCCTGGGGCTGGCCTTCCTGATCTCTTGCGGCGTGCTGCTGCGCACCAGCGGGCGCTGGCTGGGTGGGCGCGCCGAAGCGCGGCAGGTACGGGCCGTGCTGGCACTGGCAAGCGCTCCGGTCATCGCCGGGCTGGCGCTCTGGCTGGCGCAACTGATCTTCTTTCCAGCGGTCAGTTTTGGCGGGCCGGCGGCCGCCACGGCGTTGAGCGGCCTCTTCCGGCTCCTCCACGGCCTGCTCTGGCTCTGGGCCGGCGGGCTGAGCGTGGTCGGGCTGGCAGAGGCCCACGGAATTGCGTTGTGGCGGGCAATCGCCACCTGGGTGCTGGCGGCGCTGCTCGTGGCGGGCAGCGGCTTGCTGGTGCTCTGGGGCGCGGGACTGGCGATCGCCATTATCAATCTGGTGGGCGGGTAGGCGCCATGCGCGGGGCGCACAACGCCAGTATGAATGGGAGGCTGCCCACCCCTTTCAGGTGGAGGGTTATTGCGGAGGGCGTCCTGAGGCGCTGCTGGTCCTCACCGCCCCTGCCCCCCGCCTCTCATAAGGTTTAAGGGCGGACAGAACGTATGGACGCCGACGGGCGTTATGGCGTCGGGATGCGCTGGTTGGCTCCCGCCCCCTCCCCCTCTCCAGCTTCGCTGGAGAGCCTGCGCTGGGCCTGTCGAAGCGGGGAGGCCAGAACCGCGCGCGGGGGCGTTCCAATACGGTACAAGCCACCCTGGCTCGGATGTTCTGTTCGCCCCTAAACCCGCCAGGGGAGTAGAACGCCCCCAACTTTCCCGTCGGGCAGGAGCGCGGGGAAACCGGGTTGCGCCGATGTTCACCTCGGGGACGCAGGGCGCCTCACGGCGCTAAGCCTGCTCCAGCACAAAGACCGGCGCCGTGGAACCACCGCCCGCGGTAACATTGAGCAACGTCATCGTGGAGAGGCGACAGAGACAACCCTCAACCCCGGCGCCGAAGAGAAACGGATCACTATCCACCAGCCGCTCGCTCACCACCACCTGACCATCCACCAGGGCGGGGTAGGGTTCATAGGCGATAACCACCCGCTCCTGGAGCACAAAGGGTGACTGCAAGGCCGTTTGCAGGGCCGCTTCCCAGCCAGCGGCGTCGGTCTCCCAACCGATGGTAATCCCCCGTCCGCCGTAATCGTCGTTGGGTTTGAGCACCAGCCGTTCGCGGTTGGCGCGGGCAAACGCCAGCAGATCCACACGCTCGCCCTGGTAGGTCGTCTCGCCGGGTCGCACCACGCGCGTCCAGGGCACATGGGCAGTCACCGCGGCGCGTTCTCCGGAGTCAAGGGGGGCGTGGAAGCGTTCGTCGGACAGCAGGGCGAAGAGCGACTTTTTGTGGAGCAACTTGGCGCGGAAGTTGTTGACCAGCACACAGGCGCCGGCGGTGTAGGCCTGAACCAGGGGGTGATCGAGGGCCGCTGCGCCGTAATGGGTAAGCAGCTCGCTGGTGAGGACGCGCTTGAAGACGATCGTCACAGGGGTGGCAGCGCCATCGAGTTCGGCGACCAGGCGCCCATCGCGGAAGCGCAGATCATCGGGGGTGCAGATCAGAGCGCGGAGGCCGTGCCCGGCGAAGTATGCGGCGAACAACTCGAACTCGGTGGCGGTCGGCAGGCCGCGCCAGTCAACGATCGCCACCACCGGCTCGCCACCAGGCGCACCGGCCTCGCGCCAGGAGGCGAGCAGGGTCTCGAGCAGCCGCTGGCGGGCAGGCAGGGGGCGCACAGGATAGCGCCGGGCGAACTCCTGCATCACCGGAGTGGCGAGGAACGCCTCGCTGAGCAGATCCTGGTAGGCAATGGCGGCGGGGCTTTCGGCGTTGTACTCGACAAACTGCAACGAGGCGCCATCGAGGGTCAGGAAGGTGTCCATGCGCGAATGGGCGCTCGGCTCGGCATAGCCAGGATGTCGCGCGATCAACTCCTCTTCTTGAGGCGTGAGCAGCAACACCTGGCGCACCGCCTCGCCCTCGGCGCCGGGGTCGAGCGCGGCGGCGGTTACCTTGCGCGCCGCAGTGGCAACCGCGCCGACGGCGCGCTGGAGGAGGGCGTACTGCGCCCCGGTGATCAAGCGGGGGCGCAGTACGGTTGCCAGGGGCCGCTCGCCGAAGTAGAGCCGGCGGGCGCGCATCTCTTCGCTGAGACGCGCCCAGGACGCCGTCGCCACCTCCGGGGTGAGCAGGCTGTGGTAGTATTCGATCGCCGTGAGCAGGCTCATCTGGCTACCCAATCATCTGGCTCCAGGGGTACTCAGCCGGTACCTGGCGGCCCTGCAAGGCCAGTTCGATGGTAAAATCGGCCATGGTCTTCACCACCCAGTCGAAATAGTAGGGGGTGAGCGAGTTCACGTCAAAGTCGGGAGCCGGATTGGTAAAATCAATTGCGTAGGGCACACCACCCTTGAGGGCGAACTCGACCGTATTCATATCATAGCCGAGGGCCTGGTTAATACGCAGCGCATAGTCGGTGACCTGACGCCCCTCCTCGGGCGTCAAATAGTAGTCATCGCGGAAGTAGCGATGGGGCCAGGGCGCATTGGCATCGAACTTGATGGTCATAATGTGCCGGCGCCCGATCACGATACAGCGCACATACTTCTCCCAGGCAATGTACTCCTGGAGCATCATGCACTCGGTGCCGGTTTCATTGTAGGCGCGCCAGAGTTCTTCAAAGCTATGCACTTTGTAGACCTGTTTGAAGCCGCCGCCCCAGGCCGGCTTGAGGATGACGGGAAACCCGCCCACATACTCAACATGCTCTTTCCAGGGGAGGGGGTAGCGCAGGTTACGCAGCGACTCCTCAACCACGCCCTCGATGTAGGAGTGGGAGGGCAGGGCGATGGTCCGCGGATGAGGGATGCCGAGCCGGGCGCAGAGGCTGGCGCCGAAGAACTTGTCGTCGGCGCTCCACCAGAAGGGGTTGTTCACCACCCGGGTTCCCGAAAGGGCTGCCGTTTTCAGAAAGGTTCGATAGTACGGGATCTCATGGCTAATACGATCCACAATCACATCGTATTCGCACGGCTCGGCCATGTGCGTACCACCGAGTTTGACGTATTCTGCCGTAACACCCGCTTTCCGCCGGTTCACCTCCTCGATGAACGCAGGGGGCCAGGACCACTCGCGACCCACGATAACGCCAATTTTCCTGGTATCCACAGCAGTTCCTGCCGCGACAACAACGGCCGCCCCATCGGCGCGCCAGTTCGAGGTTGCTGATGCACAGTCGGGATTGTACCACAGCTCCAGACGGCGAGGGCGCGCCTGCCGCGGCGGAGCTGGGAGGAAAGGTATGAACAATCACCCCCTGGTGCGCCTGGTTCGCCTGACCCTCGAGAAGTACCAGAGTGACCGTGTCGGTGATATGGCCGCAGCCCTGGCATACTTCGCGATCTTTTCGATCTTCCCGATGCTGCTGGTGGTGATCAGCATTGTCGGCTTCGTGGTTGATCCGCAGCGCCTGAACGTGGAAACGCTCCTCCAGGATCTGGTTGGCTCGGCTGAGATTGCCGGGTTGATCAGCCAGACCCTGGCCCACTTTTCCGAAACTCGCGTGGGCACGGGGTTGCTGGGCATCGCGACACTGCTCTTCGCCGCCACGGGGCTGCTCGGCGCGCTGAGCCGGGCCTTGCAACAGATCTGGAACGTGTCACCAGATGCGAATGCTGCGAAGGGTAGCATCAAGACCGCTGTGGTCGCGGTGGTGATGGGGCGGCTGACCTTGTTCGCGCTCTTGCTGGGGGTTGCTGCACTGATTCTTGCAGCTGTGCTGGGCAACCTGGCTCTCTCGCTGCTGGCAGTCTACACCGACTGGTTACCGCTCAATACCGTGCTGGTACGGGTAGTCCAGACCGCGCTGTTCCTCGCCTTGCTGACCCTCGGCTTCTCCACGCTCTACAAGGTGCTGGCCAGCCCCCTCCCCCGGTGGGGCGACGTCTGGCCGGCGGCGCTGATAGCGGCAATCGCCTTTACCGTGCTCCAGAGTCTGGCGGAGTTGATTTTCGCGCGCGTCAACTTCTCGTCGTTCGGGGTGCTGGGAGCCGCGATGACCCTGCTGCTGTGGATCTTCATCTCGTCGCAGATCTTGCTGGTCGGCGGCGAACTGTCATACGCCTGGAGCCGCGTGTTTGGCAGCCAGCGCGAGACAGCGCCTGCGTCAGCCGAGGTCCGCGCGTGAACCGGCTGCGGACGTTGCATCATGCTGCTGGCAAACTCTGTTTTGTTCACGCCCTGGGCGAGTGTCTCGCCCGCCTGCGGGCCTTCGGCCCGCGTACCCGGGTTCGCCAGCAGGATCGTTGCGCTTTGACGCTCCTGTACCCTGATGCTACAATGCCATAATGGGCACGGCTGGAGGCGCCCTCGCTTACGGCAGACGGTCATGCGCATGGCGCACAACGCCGCGATGAAAATGGGGTATCTTTGGGAGGGCGCAGCCCTCCCAAACCCTCCCCGCTGGCGGGTTGTTTCCTGGGAGGGGGTAGGGGCGCGGCGGCGCCGCGCCCCTACGCCCAAACCCTCCCGCGCGCGGGCTATTTTCACATCAGGCCCCATGCGCGGAGCGCACAACGCCGCGATGAAACCTCAGGGAGGGGGATGGGGAAACCCGGTTTTCCCATATCCCAACCGCCGTTGGGGGCGGCTGGCGCTCCTACAGGCAGGGGGATGGGGGAACCTCTCAAGTGTAGAGTTTTCGGGGGTGCAACCCCCGGGCCCCGCATACCCCACCTCCCTATCTTCTCCCCTGCCAGGGGAGGGGGGCAGAATCTGGCGTTACGGTACGTCAGCGGAGCCGGCGCATCGTAACGCCGACCACATACCCCCCTCTCCCTGAGCGGGAGAGGGGGGCAGGGGGGTGAGGACCAGCAGCGCATCAGGACGCCATCCGCCAGAAACGCTACACCTGAAAGGATGGGGGAACCCGGTTTCCCCGTATTTTCACCTCAGGAGTGTGGAGACACCTGGTTTCGTCGCCCGGTTTCAGGAGGGCCACCGGGTCGCGCATCCGGTAAGCCGGCTTGCGGGCAGGCAAGGGGAGTCTGGCAGGGCCGGTTTCTCCCGGCCCCTCCCGTATGAATGATACCGACTTCACGTGAACACTCCACAAGCAGTGGTGCGTCGAAGCGCATCTGGACGCCTTGCACAACAATCTGCAATCGGAAATCTACAGTCTAAAACGGTATGACTTGCCGGATGCGCCATGCCGTTGAACCATCAGAACCCATGGATATCCTGAGCGGAAAGAAGTTGCTCCTGGGGGTCTGCGGCAGTATTGCGGCCTACAAGGTGGCGCAACTGGCCCGTGACCTGACGCTGGCTGGCGCGCGGGTTGACGTGGTGTTGACCGCGGCAGCAGAGCGTTTCGTCGGTGCGGCGACCTTTCAGGCCCTGACGGGGCGACCGGTGCTCAGGGATATGTGGGAGCTGCCCGAAGATGGCGTGATCGGTCACGTGAGCCTGGGCGCGCAGGCCGACGCGGTGATTGTCGCTCCGGCTACCGCCAACACCATTGCGCGGATCGCCGTGGGCCTGGCCGATGATCTGCTGACCACGACGATCCTTGCCGCCACTGCGCCGGTACTCATCGCTCCGGCGATGAACCCGCTGATGTACGCCAATCCCGCGACCCGGGCCAATATCGCCGCCCTCCGCGCCCGAGGCTACACCGTGCTGGAGCCGGAGGAGGGTCGCATGGCCGAAGAGGTGTCGGGCAAAGGGCGCCTGCCCGAACCGGCCACCCTCGAAGGCGAGATCCGGGCGCTGCTCGGGCGCCACAGCGGGCCGCTGCGCGGGCAGCGCGTGGTGGTGACCGCCGGTGGCACCCGTGAGCCAATCGATCCGGTGCGCTTCGTGGGCAACCGCTCCTCGGGGCAGATGGGGTACGCTCTGGCTGCCCGCGCGCGCGACCTGGGGGCAAGTGTGACGCTGATCAGCGGTCCTACCGCTCTGCCCACCCCGGCAGCGGTCAATGTGGTGCAGGTGGAGACGGCCCTGCAGATGCGCGACGCGGTGCAGGCCGCCTGTGAGCATGCCGATATGCTGATCATGAACGCTGCCGTGGCCGACTTCCGCCCGGCGGCGGCGGCAGAGAGCAAGATTAAGAAGCGGGGCGATGGAGAGTTGATCCTCGAACTGCTGCCCAATCCCGACATCGTCGCCGGTTTTGCCCAGCGGCGCGACCTGTTCAAGGTCGGCTTCGCCGCCGAGACCGATGAGTTGCTGGCACATGCGCGCGACAAACTGGAACGTAAAGGTCTCGATCTGATCGTCGCCAACGACGCGGTCGCCAGTATCGGTCGCCCGGATATCGCCCTGTACCTGGTTGACGCCGACGGCATTACGCCGCTGCCGCGCCAGCCGAAGGCCGCGGCTGCGGCGGCTCTGCTCGACGCAATCGTGACCCGCTACACACGCTGGCGGACGAGCCTGCCGGGCGCTAGCTAGCACGTGCAGCCGGGCCGGCGCGTGTTCCGCGTTGGGGTCAGAACGCAAGCCCGGGAGCGCAGGCGTCCCACCCTGGTCGGCGTTCGAGGGCAGGCTGCCTGCGCTCCCACGAGCATGCTGAACAGCCGCCCACCCCGCAACCGCACCGACGGAATACCATGACGACTGAGCGACAGGAACCGCTTGAGACGAACAGCGCCCCGGGCAACACGCCCCCCGGCAAGGCGTATGGCGCGCCACCCCAGGCAACCCGGCGCCTGCCCGGCGTCACGGGGCGTCCACGATCGGCACGGGCCGGGCGTGGCGGGCCATCTCGCGAGCATATTGACTCGCTCATCCACGCCCTCGGTGATACCGGGCACCCGTTGCACACCGTCGCGGTTGACGAACTGGCCGCCATCGGCGCGCCGGCAGTGCCGGCGCTCTGCGCGGCGATGGCTCCCCATCAGCCCTGGCTGACGATCTATCGCGCCGCGGAGGCCGCAGGGCGGATTGGCGATGGTCGCGCCGCCGGCGCGCTCATCCAGGCCCTCAACCATCCCAACAGCAACGTTCGCTGGAGCGCCGTGCGCGCCCTGACCCAGATCGGAGACGTGCGCGCCCTGTTCGAGCTGCGACGGATCGCTCAGACCGACCAGGGGCGAACGAGTTGGGGCGAGCCAGTGGCCGACACAGCCCGCAGCGCCCTCGATGAGATGCGCCGCCGTAGCGTGTGGGGGCAGGGGCTGGAACTGATCAAGACTGCGGTCATCGCCGTGCTGATGATCTTCTCCCTGGCGCTGGGGTTCAGCGTGGTCAGCGCCCTGCGCGAAGAGCTGGCCGGCTTTGGCCGGGTGATACCCGGACAAACGCAGATCCCGCAGTTCACTCTGCCCACGGTGCAGGCAACCCTCGCCCCGGCTGCGCCCACTGCGCTGCCAGCGCAAGCGTTTGCCACCGCCGTACCGACGGTGGAACCGGTGCTCGCGCCGACAACCGCCCCCGTCGCCACCGATGTGCTGACCGGCACGGTGCGCCAGGATGCGAATGTGCGACCCTTCCCCGGTACCAACAACCAGCCCATCGGGCGGGTCAGCTCTGGTGACGAGATCATTTTCATCGGGCGCAGCCAGAACAGCCAGTGGTACCTGATCCGCCTGGGCGCCCAACGCAACCCGGCCTCGGTGATCACTAGCCCGGACGGCGCCGGCTGGGTCAACCAGGCGTTGCTCAGCCCGCCGCCGGGCGAGGTGCCCGTGCGACAGCCGGAGGCGACGCCCGTTCCTACCGCCAGTCCATGACCGCCAGCCGGGCAACCGCGAACAGCGCCGCGTCGCGGGTTCGGCAGGGCCGCACCGGTGTCCCTTGAAACACGCTCTTCAGACCAGGCGCTCGTTGGCCGGGGCGCCGGCGCGCTTCGTCCCGGCTCTGGGCTGGGCGGCGCTCGGCGTGCTGTTGATCGTCCTGCTCTCGCAGATCCCGGCAACCCACGTGGTTAATATCGGCGGCTTCGATGCCGCCTACATGCAGGGCTTTTTCGACGCCGAACGGCCCGGCGATCCTGGCGGGCCACGCCCCTACCTGGAGGGCGCTGCGGACGGAGCCCGCTGGAGTGGCGCCTCGGCGGCGCTGCTCTTCCCCCAGGCTGGACTGCCCGGCGAGGTTAGCCTGCGTCTGCGCGGCTGGCGCGAGGGCGGCCCGCCTCCACAGGTGACGCTGCTGCTCAATGGGGTGCAGGAACTGGACCGCTTTGTAGCCACTGGTGCGTGGGAAGAGCGGCGGGTGCCCATCCGTGGCGGCTGGCTCAAGGCTACCGACTTTTTCATCGAGATCCGCGCCGAAACGGCCCAACTCGCCGATGGGCGCGCGGTGGGCGTACTGGTTGATCGGGCGGTCTACCGGGTCGGGCCGGGGTTGATCGCCCCCTACCCCGCCCAGGCTGGCTACGCTGCCGCGGTGGGCGCGCTGCTGTGGGCGCTGTTTCGAGGGCGCGGCAACACGCCGCGCGAGCCGGTGGGTCTCGCCCCCGCTGTCGCGCTGCTGGTCTACGGCCTGGCCTGGCTGCTGCTCTACCGGCTCCAGCCGCCGCTCTATCCCTATCCGTTACGGGCGCTGCCGCCGCTCAGCGCTCTCGCGCTGGGCGGGGTGCTCACGCTGCGCGAAGGGCCAGCCCTGGCGGAGCGCTGGCCGCGCCTCGTCAGCGGTATCGCCCCTGTTGCCGTGATCGGCGTGTGGACCGCGGCCACCCTGGTCCTCGCGCAGCAGCACGTGACCCTCTCCCGACCGGGGGTGGAGAACGATTTTCGCGTCTTCGCCACACGCGACACGCTGGCAGGCATCTTCAGCGCCGACGGGTTCTACAACCTGGGGTATCCCTTGTTGCTCTGGCTGGCGCGGCCGTTCTTCGAGGGCAACGCCTTTCTGGCAGGCCGCTTCCTGGCGGCGCTGAGTGGAGCGGCGCTGCTCGGCGCGGGATACTGGCTCGCTCGTGTCATCTTACCCCCCGGACCGGCCCTGCTGGCCCTTCTGGTCCTGGCCCTGAGCGGCCTGGTGGCGCAGTACGGCCTGTATGTGGGCAGCGACATGCCCTTTGCCGCCTGCACGACCTTGAGCGTGGCCGCGCTGGCAGCCGCGCTCGGCGGGCGCCACGCCGACGGGCGGGGGGCCTTGTGGCTGGCTGCTCTTGCCGGCCTCGGCGGCGGACTGGCCTTTCTGATGCGCCACCCCGGTCTGATCCTGCTGCCCTGGGGCAGCGTCGCGCTCCTGCTGGCGGCCCGCGCGCGACGCCGCGCGCTGGTGGCGGTCTTCGCCAGCGCGATGCTCGGCGCCATGCTCCCACAGCTCATCGCCAATACCATCGGCACAGGGAACCCGCTCTACAACCAGCAGGCCAAGAACATCTGGCTGGCGGTGTACGGCAACACCGACTGGGGACGCTGGGAAGAAGCGCCTAACGACATCGGGCTGATCGAGGTGGTGCTGCGCGACCCGGCGCGCTTTCTGGAAAACTGGCGGCGTAACGTGATCGGCTATACCGGCAGCGGCGCCGAAGACACCAGCGAGTTCGGGCGCGCCTGGCAACTCCGCCTGCTTGGCTGGCCGGCCAACTGGCTCGCCGCGGCGGGACTCCTGGGCTGGCTGCTGCTGCTGGTCCGACGGACCGGTGAGGATATGAGGGTACCCGCGGCGCTCCTGGTCCTCGTGGCCACTTACGTCGCGCTGGTCAGCACCGCCTTCAGCCTGCAACGCTTTTTTCTGCCACTGGCCCCGATCTATGCTGTTGCGGCCGGCTGGTGCCTCTGGCGCCTGACACGCGGCGGGCGGTTGCTGCTCGGCACGAGCCTGGCGCTGATTGTGGTACTATGGGGCGGTTATGGAACGGGGGCGCGCTATGTGCTGGCGCAGCAACCCGCAGAGGAGGTCGCAGCGATCCGCATGGTCGAGGCCGCAACCGACCCTGGAGACCTGATCGCGGCGCGGGTATCGGGCCGCCTGCCTCTGGCCAAATACTCCGCGCTTGCCCATCGCGTGGTTGACTGGCCGCCACAGGTCACTGCCGACGCAGCGATAAGCGCCGAGGAGGTCGCCGCGGTGCGCGCCGCGGGGGCGCGCTACCTGCTGTGGGACGAAACGGCGGGGCCGCCGCCGCTCCCCGATCCGGCAGCGGCGCTGGTCGGCGCGAGCGGGCGCTACGGGTTGTACCGTCTGGATGACGCGCCCCTGCCCACGGGGGGCAAGCCCCCAGGGTGTGGAGGTGCGGCAGCGTCGCGTCTCGACGAGGTCCATCCCGACAGGGTGCGACACAGCCGCGTGGGCATCTGAGGTGAAAATAGCCCGCCCGCGGGAGGGTTTGGGCGTAGGGGCGCGGCGGCGCCGCGCCCCTACCCCCTCCCAGGAAACAACCCACCAGCGGGGAGGGTTTGGGAGGGCTGCGCCCTCCCAGGAAATAACCCGCCAGCGGGGAGGGTTTGGGAGGGCTTCGCCCTCCCAAGAACAATAATATTTTCATTCTGGCGTTGTGCGGCGCAGCCGCATGGATGACTATACGAACATTGGGGAAACCGGGTTTCCCCACCTGTGGTGAGCTTGTCGAACCGCGCCCCTGCCTGCCAGGGTGGCAAGCTCCGAGCACCGGCAGGGTTCGGGAGCGAGGCGGGGAAACCCGGTTTCCCCACCCCGGGCAACCGACCCGCTCCACGGCCCGACGGATAACGGTTCAGAAGCGTCGAAGCGAACACATGCACACAGCATCCGCAACAACCTCCGACGGGAAGGCAGCCGGGGCCGCTCGTCGAACGGCGCTGGCGCTACCGCGCCTGTCGGCCACCGCCACGTACCTGGCGGCGCTGGTGCTGCTGGGGCTGGGCTTGCGGCTGTGGTTCCTCGCCGTCAACGACATCGATCCGCGCTTCTCGGCGGCTGATGATGGCGACTACTATCAGCGAGCCTTACGCCTGGCCGCCACCGGCGAATACCTGGACAACTCCTGGCTGATCCGGCCGCCCGGCCACGTCTTTTTCTTCGCCGCGATGCTGAAAACGGCGATACTCCTCGGCGATCCGACCCTGGGCATCGCCATGATCCGCGGCGTGCAGGTGGCCCTCTCGCTGGCGCTCATTCCCGTGGGCTACGACATGGCCCGGCGCCTGTTCAGCCAGCAGGCAGGCTTGATCTTCGCAACAGTGCTGGCGGTCTGGTTTCCGCTGGTGGAACTGCCGGCGCTGATCCTGAGTGAGCCGCTCTTCTTCTTCGGATTGGTGCTGAGTTGCTGGGCGCTGGTCCGCTGGCGCGACAGCCGACGCTGGCCCTGGCTGAGCGGCGCGGGCGCGGCGCTGGCCGTGGCTGCCCTGGCACGCTCACCGGCGCTCTACGCCGCGGTGTTTGTGCTGGGGTTCCTGTGGTGGGAAACGGCGAGCGGCGAGCAGCGCCGGACCGGCCTGCGGATGGCGCGGCTGCGGTCCTGGATGCAGCGATTCGGTATCGCCGCAGCAATCTTCCTGATCCCCTTTGTGGGCATCATCGCCCCCTGGACGGCGCGGAACTATGTCACCTACAACCGGTTAATTATCATCGACACGCTGGGGCCGGTGAACCTGTGGATGGCGATGAGCGACGCGGTCAACGCGGGGCGCGGTGAAGGCGAGGCCAAGGCTATTCTGGCGGCCATTCCGCAGGAGGAACGCCAGGCCTTCGTCAGCGCCGATATTCGGCGCATCGTGCGCGAAGAGCCGTGGCGACTGACGCGCAATTTCTGGCCCCATTTTCAGCACATCTGGAAGGCGCAGTTCATTGAGGATTACTTCGTTAAGGTCAGTTTTTTCACCCGGCCGCTGCGCGAGGTGTGGATCATTGGCGCCCTGGGTGATCTGCTCTGGCTGATCTTCAGCGTGGCAAGCGTGTTTGCCCTGGCGGCGCGCCCGCGCGAGGGCGGCTTCCGGCTGCTGGCCCTGGGCTGGATCGCCTACTCCTGTCTCACGGTGATGCTCATCCACGTCGAGCCGCGCTACCTGTTGCCGATCTGGCTGTTTATGGCCCTCTACGGCGCGGCAACGCTGGGGGTGTTGTGGAAGTGGCTGGCCCTTCGGCGACACGACAGGGCGGCAGCGCGCGTTGAGGCCCGCGCCTACCTGCGCTCGCCGTGGGGCCTGGCGGGCATGCTCCTGTGCGCGACCTTGCTGTTCCTGGTCTTCAGCTACCGCGACTACCCACGGATCATCGCCGCCGGGGTGCAGCGCGAGTGGCACCGCGCCGAGGCCCTGGCCGCTTATCGCCGGGGCGACTACAGCGGAGCGATTGCGGCCTACGAGCGCATGCTCGTCGCCGACCCTGACTTCGTCGATGGGCGCGCCGAGCTGGCGCTGCTCTACCTGGAACTGGGCGACTATGATCGGGGCTGGGAAGCCCTCGGCACGCGCCACACCCACCGCGGCGACGTGGTGCGCGGGGCGCTCGCGCGGGCCCAGGGCAACCAGGAACTGGCCCGTATCTACTTTGAAGACGCCGAGGTGCGCGCCGGCGAAGACGTGCAGAAGCTGGCCATGGAGTGGTTGCGCCCCACGCCGCTCACAGCACTGCGCCTGGGGAACGGGCTTGACTTCGGCTACCTCGACGGTTTCTCCTTTGGCGAGACAATGGCCGCCGGCGACGGCGCGCCCCGCACCTATCGCTGGCTGCAAAGTTGGGGCATTATCCGGCTGCCCTTGCCCGAACCGCTGCAAGAGGGAGCGGTGCTCCGGCTGCGCCTGGCCGGCGGCCGACCCGGCGCTACGCCGTTGAGCCTGACCCTCGGCAACGAGCGCATGACCCTGCCGGTGCGCGGCGGCGAGTGGCGCATCTACCGCCTGGCCGTGCCCGCCAGCCTGAGCGGAGCCAGTCAGATCGAGATCCGGCTGGCAGCGCCGACGTTCATTCCGGTGCAGGTCAACCGCGCCAGTGGCGACGCGCGCCTGCTGAGTGTGATGATCAGTGACGTGGCCGTGGAGCAGCCAGCGCTCACGGCCCCCACGCAGGAACAACCATGAGCCTGGCCATTCCCGATGCCACCACCCGACCCGAGGCGCCCCGCACCTACCCGTTCAGCGTCAGCGTCGTGATCCCCGCCTTCAACGAGGCGCACAACATCGGCGCCGTGGTGCAGCGTGTGCGCGCCGCTCTGCCCGACGCCGAGATCCTTGTGGTGGACGACGCATCGCACGACGGGACTGCCGCCGCGGCGCTGGCCGCCGGGGCCCGCGTCGAGCGCCACCCCACCAACCGCGGCAACGGCGCGGCGGTCAAGACTGGCATTCGACGCGCCAGCGGCGACGTGATCCTGCTGATGGACGCCGATGGTCAGATGGACCCGCGCTACATCCCTGACTTGCTTGGCGGCATCGCCGCCGGCTACGACATGGTCGTCGGCGCGCGTACCCGCGCGACCCAGGGCGATACCCTGGCGCGTCGGCTCGGCAACCGCGCGCTCGACGCCCTCGGCGGCTACCTGGTAGAAGCCGACGTGCGCGACCTCACCAGCGGCTACCGGGCCATGCGCCGCGACGTGATTATGGAGTTCCTGCATCTGCTCCCCAATCGCTACTCCTACCCAACCACCAGCACCCTGAGCCTGCTCAAGGCCGGCTACTGCGTAGGCTTTGTGAACATCGAGGGTCAGCGACGCCAGGGTGGGCGAAGCGGCCAGAAGCTCTTCAAGAACGGGGTCAGGTTCGGACTGATCATGCTGCGGATCATCTCTCTGTTTGCGCCCCTGCGGGTCTACTTTCCGATCGCGCTGGGCATGTTCGCGTTGAGCTTGCTGGCCTACATCGCCAGCGTGGCGGTCAACGGCGTCTGGCTCAAGATCCCCAACGCTACCGCCGCCCTGTTCGTTGGCGGCATCATTGTTTTTATGTTCGGCCTGCTGGCTGAACAGATCGCCGCGCTCCGGTTCCAGCGGCGCGAGTGAGCGCATGAAAAAGTACTTACCTCTCCTGCTGCGTCTACTCGGCCCTGCGCTGCTCATCCTCTTTCTCGCCAACGCGAACCTTGAGCAACTCTGGGAGAGCCTGCGTACCGCTCAAGCCTGGCCGATCGCACTCTCGTTGCTGCTGATGCCGCCCTTCGTCATGATCAAGTCCTGGCGCTGGCTGCGGATCATGCGCGAAGCAGGGCTGCAACTCGACTTTCGTACCGCCTGCGGCCTGTACACGGTCGGGTTGTTTTATGGCGCCACGACGCCCGGACAGGCCGGCGATCTGCTCAAGGCGGTGTACTTGCGGGAGCGCGATCAGCCGCTGGCGCCAGCGATGCTGAGCGTGGTGCTCGATCGGCTTTTCGATCTGCTGGTGATGGCCGCCTTCGGCACCCTGGGCATCTTCGCGCTGGGCCGGTTGCTTCCCAGCCGGGAACTGCAAACCGCGCTGGTGCTTGCCATGGCCCTGGGCCTGGCGGCGCTGACCGTTGTTCTGGTTGCCCGGAGACCGCGAGCATGGATGCTGACCGTCGTGCTGCCACGCTTTGCGCCGGGTTTCACCGCCACGCTGAACCGCTGGAACAGCCAGCTCCACGGCCTGAGCCTGCGCCCGGCGCTGGTGGTTGAACTGACCCTGTTCTCCCTGGGCTCGGCTGCCTTCACCTTCCTACGGCTCTGGCTGCTCTTCCTGGCCTTGAGTCTCGATCGCGTGCCCCTGCCTGTGGTCGTGGGGGTTTCGGCGCTGACCGCCGTGCTTCAGGTGCTGCCGATCTCGATTGCGGGGGTGGGCGTGCGCGATGCAGCGCTGATTGCGGTGTTGCTACCCTATGGTTATACAACCGAACAGGCGCTGGCGTTGTCGGCGCTCTTTTTACTGATCAATGTGCAGCATATTCTCGTGGGCTTTATTGTCTCGTTCTGGTACCCTCTGACCCGCCGCCCCGCGCGAGAAATCGATGTATCGCGCGATGGCAACACTGCTGCGGGGTCGAGTGATATGTAACGGTTGAGTACATGAGCCGTGCTACAATACATTTCAGGAAAGAAAGCAGGCGAAGCCCGCTGCCCCCGCAATCCCCGCTAGACGTTTATGCGGCTGCGCCGCGCAGATGAACATTAACTTACTTCTGGGAGGGTTGCGCCGTCCAAAACCCAAAGGGAGGGAGATGAAGAAACCTGGTTTTCCCACGCCTCCTGCGTGGGAGGGCTGCCCCCTCCTGGACCCTCCCGGCGCGGAGGGCTGGCCAGCCCTGGCAAGCAGGGGCAGTGAGCCGGAGCTGGCGCCATGACGTTCGACCCACCCTACGAGCGCTACGCGCCTCTGTACGACCGAAGCGGCCAGATGCGCTTTGCTGTGCTGGTGCATCTCTACCTGCGCGACCTGCTGCGTCAGCACCCGGTTGGTGGCCGGCGCGCCCTGGATCTCGCCTGTGGCACCGGCACGCTGGCGTTGCTGCTTGCCGCTGATGGATGGGAAGTTATCGGCCTGGACCGGTCGGCGGCGATGCTGGCCGAAGCCGCCGCCAGGGCCGCCAGCGCAGACGAACCCGTGCGCTTCATTCACGGCGACATGCGCGACCTGGAGGGCCTGGTCCCGGCGGCGATGTTCGATCTGGTGACGTGTAGCTACGACAGTTTGAACTACATGCCCACTGAGGCCGACCTGGCAGCCTGCTTCCGCGCCGTCGCCAGCGCGCTGGCGCCCGGAGGGCTGTACGTGGCCGACCTGAATACGCGCCACTTCCTGGAGCACGACTGGGGAGCGTGCATGATCCAGGAGTACGATGGCTATGTGCAGATCGAACGGAGCCACTTCGACCCCGCATCGGCGCGGAACCGCATGGTGCTGACCGGCTTTGTGGGTGACGACGACACGGGCTACGAGCGTTTCGACGAACTGCACGTCGAGTACGCCTACCCCCCCGAAACGGTTACGGCGCTGATGGAACGGGCCGGGCTGCGCGTTGAAGCTCTGTACGACAGTTTTACCCTCCAGCCGCCCGGCCCGCGCACCCAGCGCATCTTCTGGGTCGCACGCAAACCCTGTGAGTGAGGAGTGCCGTGAGCGTACTGCCAGCTCTCGATGAGAAGGCCGAATACGTTGAGCGCATGTTCAGCCGGATCGCCCCGGGCTACGATCGGATGAACCGGGTGATGACCTTTGGGCTCGACCAGCGCTGGCGCCGGCGGGTCGTCGAGCAGGTTGCCCCTCCGGTTGGCGGTCGGGCCCTCGACGTGGGTACGGGTACGGGAGACTTTTTGCTCGAACTGGCGGCCTGGACCCGCGAGGGTCTTGTGGTCGGCGTGGACTTTACCGTGCCGATGATGGCCGCCGGTCGAGGGAAACTGGCGCACCTGGAGGGCAGACGGGCCGCCTTTGTTGGCGGCGACGCCCTGCGACTGCCCTTTCCCGACAACACCTTTGATGCCATCACTACTGGCTTCGTGCTGCGGAATGTGACCGACATCCCACAGGCCCTGCGCGAAATGTACCGCGTGGCACGTCCCGGCGGCGTTATGGCCTGCCTGGAAGTCGCCCGCCCGAAACACGCGCTGGTACGGCTGGGCCATCGGCTGTACTTCGAGGGCGTGGTGCCCTGGATCGGACAGATCATCGGCGGCGATCGGCGAGCCTACACCTACCTGCCGCAATCGGCGCGGGCCTTTCCGTCGCCGGAGCGTCTGGCAACAATGATGGGCGAGGCCGGGTGGCGACACGTGACGTACCGGCTCTTGAGCCTGGGAGCAGTGGCGATCCACGTGGGCGCAAAAATCTGAGCGCGGCGCTGAAAGAATTGCATTGAAGAAAGGCAACCCATGTCGAACCAGCATCACGAACTTCCGCCTCGACATGAGAACCTGATGCAGCAGCGACTACGCAGATCGCGAAGGGAGGTGATTGATGGTGAGTTTGATGATCCGTTCTACGATCAGCCGCTGCCGCGTCAGCGTAGATTCAAGAGCTATGGGCCGCGCATCGGCCCTGGTTACCCCGGCTGGTTTGCCCGGATCAGGCTGTACCGCCTACTCGGCGGCCTGGCGACTCTGCTGATCGGCATCTTTGCCCTCAATTACTTCCTGACAGGGATGGGATTATTCTTGCGGCTTCCCAACCTTGGACAGGTGGTGGCCACCCCGACCCCTACCGTACTCTCAGGCGCGGCAGTGGTGCAGCGCATTCAGGCCCTCAGCCGGCTGGAAACTGCGTCGTACACTGTGCAGACGGTGATCGAAGTGCAGCAGAAGCAGGGTAACCCGCTGTTTGATTTTTTTGCCGGTGACGCCTTGCTGCTCATCGCTCATGGCTCGGTAGTGGCAGGTATCGATCTGAGCGCGATGAAAGACAGTGATGTTACCACCTCCCCCGACGGACGCACCATTACCGTGCGGTTGCCGCCTGCGCGGATCCTCAGCACCAGCCTGAATAACGCCAGGACACGGGTCTACAGCCGCGATCGGGGCTGGTTCGCGCCGGAGAACAAGGATTTGGAAACCCGGGCACGACAGGAGGCGGAAGCGCAGATCCTGCACGCTGCCTGCGAAGATGGGGTGCTGAGCAAAGCTACGGAGCAGGCTGGAGCAACGCTAGAGCAATTTCTGAGCCTGATCGATGGCGTGACGATTATCGTCCAGACTGCGCCGCCCGGACCGTGTATCGAATAGAGCGCTCTACAGCCTGCAAGCTGCAACCGGGACATCGCTCCAGCGAGTGCAGAGCGGGTCGGGAAACTTTGCCGGCTACCCTTCCTGCCCTGGCTTCTCTTCGGAACATATAGCCAGTATCCCGTGCCGTCCGGATCTCGGGTATCATGGGATGCGTAACAACTAGAGACGTAACGTATGCACCGAGGCCAGCATGGCTCGGCGCTAAAGATCGCGCATATGGTTCCTCCTGCCAGCATTCTCGTCTCCGGTCTGGGCGAGAGTACCCATGACTATCTCGTGCCGCGCCTGGTGCAAGAGGGCTACCAGGCAAGGCTGGCAGTTGGCCTGAAACACACACTGGAACTCCTGCGTAGCCGGGTCAATCTCCTCCTGCTTGACCTGCCCTCGGCGGACGAGGTGATTCACGTTCCTACCATCCGCGCAGCCTGTTCGGCGACGATGATCATCATTGGCCCGGCGCGCAACGACCGGCTGGTGGTCAGCGCGCTGGACCTGGGCGCCGACGATTATGTGCAGCGCCCCTTTCGCACCGATGAACTGCTGGCGCGCATCCGGGCCCAACTCCGGCGCCGTAACGGCCAATCAGGTGCGCTGGTATTTGGCCTGCTGAGCCTCGACCTGCAAGGGCGCCGGGCCATGCACGCCGGGCAGCCGGTTGAGCTAGAGCCTCATGCCTTGACCCTGCTGACTCTGCTGGCGAGCCGTCCAGGTTATCCGTATCCTGGTGATGTGCTGGCCGAGCGTCTGTGGGGATCGTGCGACCAGGGCAGCCTGGCGCGCCTTGCGGCCACGGTGGAGTATTTGCGCGCCCTGATCGAGCCCGATCCCCGGTCGCCAGTGATCCTTGGCGGCGACATCGGGCAGGGGTACTGGCTGAGTCATATGACGCAGGCGCGCAACGCCGATTAAGGTATCGTCCAAACCCAATCCGGCGTTCAGCTCCACCACCGGTTGGGGGAGGGGGGAAACCTTTCAGGTGTAGCGTTTCTGGCGGATGGCCTCCTGATGGGCTGCTGGTCCTCACCCCCCTGCCCCCCCTTCGGCTCCGCTCAGGGCAGGCCTCTCCCTGAGCGGGAGAGGGGGGTATGTGGTTGGCGTTACGATGCGCCGGCTCCGCTGACCTGCCGCGTGGGGGTTTAGCGCCGCTCCACGGTGGTTGCCATATTCATCAGGTACGTCACACGCACGGCATCGCCAGGACGTGGTTCGGCATAGATGCTTTCGGCGCCGATCCGCGCCTGGCGTGGTTGCGACTCGCCCACGTGGGTGTAGACCAGATCGTACAGAATCGTACCGTGAATGCTGATGGGCTGAACGGCGTTCAGGATGGCGTCTGCTGTACCGCTAACAATCATCATCGCTTCCGGTGTAGATAATCAGGTCACGAGTTCTCAGCCGGGGGACCGGCTACTGCCAGCACGTACCGCTCGGTAGACAGGTAGCGACGGGCGGCGTTGGCGATCTGATCGCCACTGACGGCGCCGATGATCGCCGGATAGCGCTCGATAAAATCGAGGCCCAGCCCGAAGCGCTCAATTGCCAGCAGCGCCGCAGCGATGCCGTCGTTCGTTTCCAGGCTCAACACCAGGCTGCCGGTGAGATAGTCCCGAGCGTCGGAGACCTCCTGTTCTGTGGGGCCTTCCGCCACGAAGCGCGCCACTTCGTGCAACAGGGCCTCGATCGCCCGTTCCACATTGGCCGGGTTGACGCCCGCCACCGCCGACCAGGGGCCGGCGCCCACATCGGCGTCGAGGTTGCTGTAGCAGTAGTAGGCCATCCCCTGCTCCTCGCGCACGTTCTCGCCGAGGCGGCCCCCGATCCCCAGGCGCCCGAGGATCATGTTTGCCATCATGGCCGGGTAGTAGTCCGGATCGGTACGGCGCAGGCCATGCACGGCCCAGACGACATCGGATTGGATCTTGCCGCTCATGGGCACATCGCGGCGCAGCGCGGCGTTCAACGGGGGAACCGGCGGCAGATCCAGGCCAGGCGGTGGACCCACCGGTGGCCAGGCGCCCAGGGAGGACTCCAGGGTAGCGATGACCGCCTCCGGCTCAACATCGCCTACGATCGCCACGGTCGTGGCGGCGGGATGGTAAAGCTGATGGAAACGCAGCAGATCCTCGCGCATCAGGGCCTGCACGGTCTCAATGGTACCGCTGGTGAGGCGACTGTAGGGATGCTCAGAGGGATAGAGCAAAGCGCGGGCGGCGCGCCAGGCCTGTGTACTGGTCTCCTGTTCGCTCTCGCGCAGGGCGGTGAGAAACTGGCCGCGCAACTTCTCAACCTCGTGGGGTGGAAAGGTTGGCCGGGCCAGCATATCGGCCAGAATGGCGAGGATCAGCGGCAGATCTTCCACCAGGGCCTTGCCGGCAAAGCCGGTGGTGTGCAGCCCGCCGCCAGCGTTCACGCTACAGCCGCGCTCCTCGGTCTCGGCAACGATCTGCTGAAAGGTACGCTCCCCGGCCCCGCGGATCAGGGCCGCGCCGGTAAAGGCAGCCAGGCCATTCTGAGAGGCCGTCTCGTGGACCGCGCCCACCTGCACCTCCCCGCGCACGCTCACCGTCGGCGCGCTCGGATTGCGCTGGATCAACGCCACCAGGCCGTTTGCGGCAACATAGCGTGTCGCCCCGGCGATGCCACGCGACTCAGGCGCCATCGTCCTGCTCCTCGGTTGGAATAAAATGGCCCACCACCCGGCGCCGTTCGGTGAGATAGGTCTGCGCCACCCGTCGGACATCCTCAGCAGTAACCGCGGCCAGTTCCTGCGGCAGCGTCTCGACCCGCCGGTAGCTATCGAGCATTTCCCACATCCCGATCTGCAGGGCCTGATCGGTCACGCTCTCGTTGTTGTAGGCGATCTGCGCGCGCACCTGTTTGAGCACCCTGGCCAGTTCCTCGGGGCTGACACCGTCCTGCTGGATTTTTTCGATTTCGGTGAGCAGGGCCGCCTCGACGGTGGCCGCATCGCGTCCTTCGCGCACGGTAGCGCTCAGTTCAAAGAGAAAGGGGTCACGGGTGGGCGCGTAGGTACTCCAGGCGGCTGCGGCCAGTTCCGTTTCCACCAGAGCCTTGTAGATCCGCGCGCTCCGGTTGGTCTGCGCGCCGCCACCCATAAAACTGAGCGACCTGGCGCCGCTCAGCACGGCGTCGAGCACCGCCAGCGGCGCGAAGTCCGGGCTGCGGCAATCAGGCGCCAGGTAGGCGATCTGCACATACTGGGCCGGCCCGGGCCTGCGGATGGTCACCCGGCGCTCGCCCTGGGGTTCCGGCTCCACGGCGCGCACGGCGGGCAAGGCCGGGCCGCGCGGCAAGGGGCCGAAGTACTGCTCCACCTGTTGCAGCAACGTGTCGGTAGCGAAGTCGCCCACCAGCACCAGCACAGCGTTGTTCGGGGTGTAGAAGGTGTGGTAGTAGGCGTACAACTCATCGCGCGTGATTGCCAGCAGATCGCTCTTGTAGCCAATGACCGGGTGGTGGTAGGGATGCACAGTAAAGGCCATAGCCTTGACCGCCTCATCGAGCCAGGTCTCAGGGTAATTGGCGTAGCCCTCAAGCTCAGAAATAATCACCGTCCGCTCACTCTCCACCTCGGCCGGGTCGAACAGCGAGTTGACCATGCGGTCGGATTCGATCCGCAGGCCCAGTTCGATGCGATCGGCGGGCAACGTCTCATAGTACGCAGTATAGTCAATCCAGGTAAAGCCATTGAAGACCCCGCCATTGCGCGCGATCAGCCGGTCCAGCTCGCCGCGGGGCATACTCGGAGTGCCTTTGAAGAGCATGTGCTCGACCCAGTGGCTGATACCGGTCTCGCCACTCGGTTCATTGCGGCTCCCCACGCGATACCAGATCCAGCTCGTGGTCACCGGGGCGCTGTGGACCTCCCTGGTGAGCACCAGCAAGCCGTTGGAGAGGGTATGGGCCTGGACAGGTGTTGACATAGGTCTCCCTGATGTGAAAATACGGGGAAACCGGGTTTCCCCAACCCCCTCCCCTCAGGGAGGGGGTTGGGAGGGCTACGCCCTCCCAAGAACAAATATTTTCATTCTGGCGTTGTGCGGCGCAGCCGCATGGAAGGCTGATATGAAAACAGGGAAAACCTGGTTGCCCCACGTCCTGCCGGCGGGGCCTGCGCCGGAGCACGCAGGCGCCGCGCGAAGCGTCGCACGAAGCGCACAACGGCGCGGGGGCGCTCGTACTGCGGCAGGTGACCGCAGCGCCTGAGCACCAGCACGTCGGCCCCTGGCAGATTATCGCGGAAGAACTCGAACGAGCCATCGGGCAAAAAGCGATCGCGGTCACCCCAGACGAGGCCTACCGGCACGCTGATCTGGCGCAACTCCTCGGCGGTAAAGAAGTCGTCCTCGCTGGCCATCGCCACGAACTGCTGCACTGGATCGCGCAAGAAGAGCGACTGGAAGGCGCGCTGGCTGAAGTACAACGGCAGAGGCACACGTCCGTACATCTGGCGATAGATGCGCCGCACGGCGCCCAGATCGGGCGCAGTGACGACTTCGACGAACGGTTGCCAGGAGTCGCGCCCGTTCAGGAGCGCGCCGCCAGGATCGAGCAGCACCAGGCCCCGCATCAGGGCGGGCTGCGTTTGCGCGAGACGGAGGGAGATCCATCCGCCCATCGAGTTGCCCACGAGCAAGGCGGGATGCCCGATCTCCTGGCGCAGCAGCGCAGCGATCACCTGCGTGTGCTCGGCAATGGTGGTATAGCGCCGGCCAGGCGGGAAGCCGCTCAGCCCGAAGCCCGGCAGGTCAAGCGCATAGACTGGACCGATGCGGGCCAGACCGCGCATCGTGAAGGCCCAGGTCAGGGCGCTGTCGGCGATGCCGTGGATGAGCACCAGCGGCAACTCCGGGTCGCTACCTGGACGCCCGGGAACATAGTACCAGTGGGTGCGGATGCCGGCCAGGCGGCGCTCTACGCTCACGGCGCCGGCGCGCAACAACATCTTTCGCCGCAGACCCAGGACCAGGGGGATCAGCACCGGTGACAGCGGGCCCCCCAGATCGAGTTGCCGTCGAAGCGCTTCTTCGCTCATGGATCGCTCGTTTCCAATCGTCTGTGCGGTTTCGCCACGCTCCCCGGGGATGAAATCGGGGAAACCGGGTTTCCCCAACCCGCTGCCCGCCGGGGTGGCACGCCCCCCGCACCCGAAGGATCTGGAAGGGCTGCGCCCTCCCAGGAACCACTGTGTTTCATTCTGGCGTTGTGCGCCCCACGCATTGTACCCGGGGGGACTACGCCCGCCCCGCCACTCCCGCGGAGCGGAGGCAGGAGGGCTGCGCCCGCCCGGACCCTTCCGCGGTTTAAGGGCGGACAGAACGTATGGGCCGACGGGCGGTATGGCGTTGGGATGCGCTGGTTGGTCCTCACCCCCGGCCTCTCCAGCTTCGCTGGAGAGCCTGCACTGAGCCTGTCGAAGCGGGGAGACCAGAGCCGTGCGCGGGGGCGTTCCAATGCGGTATAAGCCATGTCAGCTCGGATGTTCTCTCCGCCCTTAAACCCTTCCACGGGCGGGGCGCCTGGCTGCTCCCGACGGCCCGCATCTCGCTCAGAACGTCGCCACCAGGCGCGCGCCCTCCGAAGGAGTACAGATCAACACGTGGGCCTCGCGCCCCAGACGCTTGTGGTAGCCGGCAACCAGATCGGCGGCAAAGCGCTCGACGGACCCTTCGGCCACCAGGCTCACCGTACTGCCGCCAAAGCCGCCACCGGTGAGGCGCGAGCCATAGCAGCCAGGCAAACTTCGGGCGATCTCCACCAGCGTGTCAAGCTCCGGGGTGCTCACCTGATAGTCATCGCGGAGACTGGCATGCGAGGCATCCATCAGCGCCCCGAAGCGGGGCAGATCGCCGTGCTCCAGGGCCGCGGCAGCCGCCAGGGTACGCTCGATTTCGGTTACCACGTGGCGCGCGCGCCGAAGGATCACCGGCGGCAGAAGATCAGCATTGGCTTCGAGCTGCGCGGGCGCAACATCGCGCAGGGCCGCAATGCGCGGCAGACGCGCGCGGAGCAAGCGAACCGCCTCCTCGCAGGCGGCGCGGCGCTCATTATACTCCGAACCCACCAGGCTGTGACGCACGCCGCTGTCGCACACCACCACCCGCGCCTGCGGTGAAACGGGGATGGGTCGGTAACTCAGGTCGCGGCAATCGAGGAGCAGGGCATGCCCGGCGCGGCCCAGCGCGGCCATAAACTGGTCCATAATCCCGCACTGCATGCCGACAAAGCTCTGCTCGGCGCCCTGGGCCAGCAAGGCGAGTTCCTCACCCAGCAGATCAAGACGATTGAGCAACTGCAGCGCATAGGCCACCGCCACCTCCAGCGCGGCCGACGAGGAGAGACCGGCGCCGGGAGGCACCTCGCTATCGATCAGCAGATCTGCGCCGGCAAGGGGCAAATCGCGCGCCAGGATACCCTTTGCCACCCCACGCACATAGTTGCTCCAGGGTTGATGAGGGTTACGCTCGATCTGATCGAGCGAGAACGCATCGTCGGCACTGAACTGAACGCTGTAGACGCGGACGGTGCGGTCCAGACGCGCCCGCGCCGCGATGAAGGTAGCGCGATCGATAGCGATGGGCAGCACGAAGCCCTCGTTATAGTCGGTGTGCTCACCGATCAGGTTAACGCGCCCGGGCGCGCGCACAACCAACTGCGGAGGCGCGCCGAAACGGGCTGCGAAAGCATCGTGCAACTGGTGAACATCGAGCATAGCCGGCTCCACCGGGGCAGCAAGTCAGATACTGGCGAAAACGGTTGCAGTGTACCACATCTCCATGGCTCTGCACCTCAGGCCCCTGCCTGTAGGGGCGCCAGCCGCTCCCAACCGCGGTTGGGGAATGGGGAAACCGGGTTTCCCCATTCCCCTCCCTGCGGGGTTCAGGGGCGGACAGAACGTATGAGCGCCGACGGGCGGTATGGCGTTGGGATGCGCTGCTTGGTCCTCACCCCCTCCCCCTCTCCAGCGAAGCTGGAGAGGGGAGACCAGAGCCATGCGCGGGGGCGTTCCAATGCGGTATAAGCCACGTCAGCCCGGATGTTCTGTCCGCCCTTAAACCCTGCGGGGAGGAGCCCGGTTCCCTCCCCCAGCGGGGAGGGTTTGGGAGGGCTGCGCTCTCCCAGGAAAAAACCCCTGTTCATCTTGTCTAGGACTTACGCAGTTGGGGCACCTGCGGTATGATGAGGGCATGAATGAACCCAAGGTGTGGGATCTCGACTCCATCAACTTCCTGCTTGCGACGCCACGCGTGGTA
>Ga0116210_1000542_pt1 | contig 37208 bp, 35 predicted proteins | sample TshhotsprinmetaG_FD_94483 | JGI IMG/M metagenome (GOLD analysis project Ga0116210, IMG submission 94483) | Hot spring microbial communities from South Africa to study Microbial Dark Matter (Phase II) - Tshipise hot spring metaG | ecosystem: Environmental > Aquatic > Thermal springs > Hot... | reverse complement strand
TCCTGACTGAGACGATGCTGCCTGAATCAGAGCCGCGCACGTCCGTAGGGGCGCATTAAATTGTGCCCGCACACACACCCGCTCCCTCACGGTCGCGGCTCAGACCCGATCGGTCGCAGAGCGGACTCCGTTCGGATCAGTGGAGTACGTAAGTGTGTAAGTGTGTAAACTGTGTAATGTGTGTAAAGTGTGTAATGTGTGTAAAGTGTGTAATGTGTGTAATGTGTGTAAAGTGTGTAAAGTGTGTAAAAAGTGTAATGTGTGTAATCAGGTAAACATTCCAGCAACTTTGTGCTACCCTGCGATGGGGTACTCAGGACTGCCGACCCGCCGGCATCCGCACCGCTTGACCTCACTCCACTGTCCACACTGCAACTCAATGGCGTGCAGCGCTTACGGCGCGACCGTCACGCGCAGCAGTCGATCGTCGTCGGCTGTCGGCCGACCGCGACCATCGCGATTGCTGGTCAACACGTAGATCGCACCGTCCGGCCCCTCGACTACGTCGCGCAGGCGACCGTATTCCCCTTTCAGGTAGGTCTCGAAGGCAGCGGCGCGACCTGGATCCGCCTCATCCAGCACCACGCGGTACAGCGCCTGACCGCGCAGGCCCACGAACAGCAGCGAGCCGGCCCACGCTCCCGCGCTCACAAAGGTGGCCCCGGACGGTGCCCATGTGTCGCTCTCCCCGCTCTGCACCACGGGCGCTTCCATCCCGGCACGTGTCTCGTCACCGGTGATGACAGGCCAGCCGTAGTTGTGACCCGGCCGAATCCAGTTCACCTCGTCCCGGCAGCAACCCTGGCCGAGGCCAGAGCCGGGGCCGTGGTCGGTGGCGTACAGGTAAGCGCTGCCCGGCTGCCAGGCCAGCCCCTGGGGGTTGCGCAGCCCGATGGCGTAGACCGGCGAGTCCGGCCACGGGTTGTCGGCCGGGATGCCGCCGTCCGCGTCGAAGCGCAGAATCTTGCCCGCCAGTGAGGTGACGTCTTGCGCATATGCCGGCACCGTTGCATCACCCGCCGTCACATACAGGAAGCCGTCCGGGCCGAACTTGAGCCGTGCCCCGGCGTGAAAGCGCGCCGACGGGATGTCATCACGCAAGACGACGTCTGGCAGCCCACGACCGGTCGCCGGGTCATCACGCAGACGCTCCAGCCGGTTGCGCCAGCCGCCTGTGCCCGCCTCATAGGTATAGACAATGTAGACGTAGCCGTTGTTGGCGAAGTCAGGATGCAGCGCCAGCCCCATCAGCCCAGCTTCGCCACCCGTCGCGACCGCCACGGTGTACCACGGTTCGGGTTGCAGCTGCCCCTGGGCAATGACGCGGATGCGGCCTGGCCGCTCGGTGACGAAAATGCGACCATCCGGGCTGAAGGCCAGGGCCCAGGGCGCCTCTAGACCGGTGGCAATGACCTCCACCTGCAACGCAGGAGCCGCCGCTCCCTGACCAGCCGGTGTTGCCCCCACCGAGCCGCTTGCAAAAGCTGCCAGCACCAGCACAGCAGCCATCAGAACATCCCTGCCAGATCTCCATCGGTTCATCGCTCACATGCCTCGTTCTCCCCAGCCTGTCGGAGCAGGCGCATGGGTATTTACAGATATAGTATACCACATTTATACACTTGTCAAACGTGACCCACCTGTCGCCAGCCGCCTATGCACCGGCAGCGCTGTGTGGCGCTCTCTGTCGATGGCATCGCGCAGGGCTTGACACATAGCACTTCCCCGGCGATAATCGAGCCCGACTAGACATTGTTCATCCCTCCAGGAGGATAACCACTATGGCGACCACGAAGAAAACCACGTTTGGCGTGATTATTGGCACGCGCGACTTCTTTCCTGCGGAACCGGTGCGACGCAGCCGCCAGGAGGTGCTCTCGCTGCTGGCCGCGCTGGACATCGACACCGTCATCCTGGGTGAGCAGGACACCCCCATGGGCGCTGTGGAGACGTGGGAACAGTCCAAGAAGTGTGCTGCCCTGTTCCGCGCCCATCGCGACCGCATTGACGGCATCCTGGTGATCCTGCCCGTCTTCGGCCCGGAGAAAGGGATTGCCGATGCCATCCAGCTCGCCGAGCTGAACGTGCCGGTTCTGGTGCAGGCCTACCCGGACGATCTGAGCCGTCTCAGCGTCGAAGAGCGCGGCGATGCCTTCTGCGGCAAGATTTCTGTGTGCAACAACCTCTACCAGTATGGCATCCCCTTCTCCCTCACCCAGGAACACACCGTACACCCTGCCCACGAGAGCTTCAAGGCCGACCTGCAATGGTTTGCCGGTGTCTGCCGTGTGGTAAGGGGCTTGCGTCGGGCACGCCTGGGCGCGGTGGGCGCGCGTCCGAACCTGTTCAACACGGTGCGCTACAGCGAAAAGCTGTTGCAATCCTATGGCATCAGCGTCTCCACGGCAGACCTCTCCGAGCTGTTCGGCCCAGCCGAGAAGCTCGCCGACAACGACACACGGGTGCAGGCGAAGCTGACCGCGTTGCGCGAGTACGTCGACACCAGCGGCGTCCCCGGGGAAGCATTGGTCAAAATCGCTCGCCTGGGCGTGGTGCTCGATGACTGGATTGCGGAGCACGAAGTGGATGCCATCGCCTTCCAGTGCTGGACGTCCATTCAGAAAAACTATGGCGTCAACGCCTGCGTCCTGCTCAGCATGTTGAGCGAGCAGCTGCTTCCGGCAGCGTGTGAGGTGGATGTCACCGGGGCGCTCTCGATGTATGCCTTGCAGCTGGCTTCCGGCAAGCCCAGCGCGCTGGTGGACTGGAACAACAATTATGGGGATGCGCGCGACAAGTGTGTCTTGTTCCACTGCGGCAACTGGGCGCGCAGCTATTTCGACGAGGTGAAGATGGCCTATGGCGAGATTCTGGCCACTACGCTGGGCGTCGAACACACCTATGGCACGATATCCGGTCGCGCCAGGCCCTCACCCCTGACTTTTGCTCGCATCACCACTGATGATCGCTACGGCAGCATCCGTGCCTACGTGGGCGAGGGACGCCTCACCGCGGATCCACTGGACACTTTTGGCAGCCGGGCTGTCGCCGAGGTGCCCAATTTGCGTGAGCTATTGCACTACATTTGCAAGAATGGGTTCGAGCACCACTGCGCCATCAACCCCTCGCTCTCAGCCAGCATCCTCCACGAAGCCTTCGAGAATTATTTCGACTGGGAGGTCTACCGCGCCTGAGAGCTCTGTGCGCAGTGACTGGCAGCGTTGACGCGCCGTGACGACGGGCAAAAAGTGCTCCGCGGGGATGCCATTGGGTGCTCTCCGCGGAGCATAATGTGTTCACCCGGATAGGGGGATGCGCTAGCGGCTGATCACGGGCAGATGCACCGCGTAATCGGCGCGGAAGAAGAGGTAAGCGGCGCCGGTGTTGACCACGCTGTCACGGTTGGCATAGGGAGCGCCGACCAGCAAGAGATCCCCTCGTGCGGCGACCGCAAAGCCAAACCGATCGCCCGCCCGACCGTCTGAAGCCACCAGCTTGGCCGTCTGCCCCCATGCGTCGGCGCCGCCGGCATCCCGCTCGAAGACGTAAGCGGCGCCGCGGTAGATATCTCCTCCGACCTCGGCCAGATTAGCCCCCACGATGGCCGCATTGCCGTCCAGGCCCACCGCGTAGCCGAAGTGATCACCCGCAGCACCATCGTTTGCTGTCAGCCTTGCCACCTGGCCCCACTGATCCGCGCCGCCGACATTCCGTCCGAAGACGCAGGCGGCGCCATTACCGGGTGACACGCTGCCACTGGGACTTCCCGGCTGGTATGCTCCGACCAGCAGGGTGTCGCCGTCCAGCGCCAGGGACATGCCGAACCGGTCATACGCCTGCGAGGGGGAAGGCAAGATTTTCTTGATTTGATTCCACTGACTGCCGCTGCGATAGAAGACATAGGCGGCGCCTGTGTCAAACGCGCTGCCCGTGTTGGCCCATGGCGCCCCCACCACGATGGTGTCGCCGTCCACGGCCACCGCGCGGCCGAACAGGTCTTGGGTGATCAGCGTGGTTGCAGTCAGCACAGCCGTCTGCGCCCAGCTGTCCGGGGTGCTGGCGGTGAACACATAGGCTGCACCGGCGTCTCTGACGTTGTTGACCTCCTTCTCCGCCGCGCCGACGACAATGGTGTTCCCGTCTATCGCTACCGTGGTGCCCAGACGGTCTTTGTTCGTGAAGACATCGCTGGCGGTCAGCTTGGCCACCTGCCTCCAATTACCCGCACCATCCCCATCGCGCCGAAATACATAGGCGGCGCCGGCTTCCTGCCAGCCACCCACACCTGCATACGGCGCACCGACGACGATCTTGTCGCCACTGATGGCGACGGCGTAGCCGAAACGGTCGCCCAGCTGGCCATCATCGGCTCGCAACTCCTTGACCTCCGTCCAGCCACTTCCGGTGCGTTTGAAGACAAATGCACTGCCGTTGGTCGCCTCGGTGGTGGTGAAATGTGGCGCGCCGACCACCAGATAGTCCCCATCACGTGCCACCGACCAGCCGAAGTTGTCGTGCCGGGTCATGCTCCCCCCCAGCTTTTGGAGCGGCGCAATCACCTGGCCCGCCACGCCCTCGGGCGATTGCGCGAATGCCCCGCTGCCGGGCAGGTACAGTGCCATCAGCAACCCGCCCGCCAGCGCCAAAAATGCCCCCAGGACGATCCCGCGTCTCATAGTCGTCATCTCCTTGCTCCTTCTTGCCGGGCCACCTCAGCATAGCAGAGATAGCATCAGGCAGCAAGCCATCGTTCTAGACCAGCCGTCCGGCATGCTACGGCGTGCCTGTGGGCGAGGGGGTGGTGCTCCCCTCTGGGCACTCCGCCAGACCCTGCCATGCCGGGTTGGTGGGGCCGGGGTCGATATCGAGGGAGATGCGCAGCCATGGCACTCCTTTGCTGCATTGGCCAAGATGCACATAGGAGAAGCCCAACAAATAGTAGTACTCCACCGGTGCCGGATGCACATCCCGGAAGCTGAAGGTCAACGCAGCATTGCCCGAGGCATCCGGTTGCAGGTCGCCCACATCCATCGTTTTGCCCGGCCACATCAACAGTTGCATTTTGTATGGCTGTGCCGGCGACGGCGGCAGGGAAGAGAGCTGCACCTCCAGCCGCCCGCCCCCCTGTAGGTGTAGCACGGCGGTTCCTCTGGTCTGCAGGAAGGGGTTGGGTGGCGCAGGCGTGCCCACGGTAGGGGATGGTGCAGGTGTGGAAGCAGGTGGTGGCGGGGCCACTGCCATTGCTTGCTCCAGTCGAGCAGCCAACAGATCGCCACACATCAGATCAGTGTCCCGTGTGAGCTTGCGCTCGGCCGCCACCGGATACAGCTCGACGGTCAGACTATCCACACCCTCGCGATAGAGCGGCTGGAACTCACCGCGCATCACTTCAACCGGGCGTGGCGGATCGTAACTGGTATCTTGTGCCAGCAGGCTCATCCGGCGCGCACGCGTGAGGTACTCGCGCTGAGAGAGCTGGATGGCACGCTGGAAGGTTGTAATGGCATCCTCGTAATGCTGTGTGACATAGTAGACGATCCCCAAGTTTCCCCATGCCTTCGCATCCTCGGGGTCAATCGTGACCGCCTGCTCCAGATACTCCACCGCGCGGTTGACATCGCCCTTGAGGTAGTATGTCCAGCCCAGTTGATTATACGGTTCGGAGTTGTTCGGATCGATGCGGATGGCGCGCTCGAGGCGGTCTATCGCTTCTTTATACTTGCCGACCGCACGATAGTTGCGCGCTGCGCTGATATACAATGGGGCGAGGCGCGGATGCAATCGGATGGCGTTCTCATATGCTTCGACTGCCTTGCTGAAACGTCCTTGCATCTCATAGGCATAGCCTTGATTGCGATGCGCGTCCATGCTCTGGTAGTTCAGGTCCACCGCTTGCTGGGCATACCGGCGTGCTGCCGTCCAGTTGCCCAGATCGGCATACACCTCCGAGAGGTAAGCATACGCCTCCGCATAGCGTTCATCCATCTCGAGGGCACATTCGCAGACATCCAGCGCTTCTGCGTAGAGACCTTCCCAATCCAGAGCACGACACAGGATTGCCACCGCCTGAGGGCTGTGCGGCGCAAGCATCACCGCCTTCCTGGCTGCGGCAACCGCCTCGGCGGTGCGTTCGCGCAAAATGAGCAGTTGCGCCAAGCGTGTGTAGACAACCGGCTCATCGGGTAACAACCTAGTCGCCTGCTGATACGCAGAGATCGCCTCGTCCAGTTGTCCTTCGCCATAATATCCTTCCCCTGCCGCTATGTAGTAGGAAGCGGGCCAGGTGGGAGTGGGTGTTGGCTCAAAGGGATTGGCCCAGCTGGGCCGATGTGTATCGATGTAGTACACCATAAGCGTCGCTGCCAGGATCATAAGCAGCAGGAGGATGGTCAACCGTGGCGTGCGGCGGCGACGCGGTCTGGAACCGAGATACATCTTGTGAGGGCCTTCTTCCGTCCGACTACGCGAAATAGCACAAATCCATATTCCTGATACCTCATTGTAGCATGGGGAGAAGGGTCATACAACTCGTTTTGTCGTGCGCCGTCTGGTGGCAGCCCCTTCCAATGCATCCTGGTAAACCGCCTCCACCCCGCGAATCATGCGTTCGACGGTGAAGCTTTGCTCGACGCGGGCACGACCCGCCTGGCCCATAGCGTCGCGGACTGAACGATCGCGAAAATGTTCCACAGCAGCTGCCAGCGCGGCAACATCATTGGGTGGCACCACCAGCCCGGTGACGCCATGCTGCACAATCCACGAGGTGCCAGTGCCCAGTTCGGTGGTGATGCACGGCAAACCGCTCGCCATTGCCTCTAGGAGCACGGTTCCAAACGCCTCGGCTCGCGCGTTTGCGGGCAGCACGAACACATCCGCCTGGCGATACCACTCGGGCAGCTCGGCATCTGGCACATCACCGACGAAGCGCACCCTGTCTCCCAGTTGCAGTGCCTGCGCCAGCGTCTCCCACGGCCTGCGCATGGGGCCGTCGCCCACAATGGTCAGCTGGGCATCCGACAGCTGCACCAGTGCCTGCAACAGGACATCCAGCCCTTTGTAGTAACGCAGCCGCCCGACGAAGAGAAGACGCAGCCCATCGCCTGCCTGCCTGGTTGCAGGGGAGAACTGGCTCACGTCGACCCCCAATGGTACCACAGCGCATTTGTAAGCCACTGGTCGCAGCCATGGCGAGGTCTCAATGTACTGTGGGCTGGTGGCGATGATGCGGTCGGCGGCGCGCAACACATATCGCAGCAATGGGCCATAGAGCTGCAGCCACCCACGTTGTCGCACCACATCGGAGTGGTGGGTGATCACGGTGACACTGCCGCGCCGCAACAGCCAGGCGGCCACCTCACCGAGCGGATAGGGTGCGTGCACGTGCACCACATCGGCGCGCTGATGCAGGAAATGCCACGGTTGCGCCAGGCTGATCGGCATAGAAGCGCGTGTGGTGAGACGACCCGCCTTGATGATGCGCACACCGTTCAGCATCTCGCAGCGGGTCTGTCGGCCCGGATCGCACACCAGGACAGTCACCTCGTGTCCTGCAGCGACTTGCGCCTCGGCCAGCACGCGGATGTGGTTCTCGATGCCGCCCAGAACGGGAAAGTAGTCCTTATACAGGTGGAGGATGTGCATGATCACGTCTCCGGCGCGCTGGCAAACGCATCAACGAATTGGGAAATGCAAAAAGGTCCCTTCCGCTGGTCACCGCTACATAATTGCCAGCTTGGCATATTGTTCCGCCGTGGCAGCGGCAGTGCACTCCCAGCTGAAGGACATAGCCCGTTGGCGGCCGCGCATCGCAAGATCCCCACGCAGATCGCTATCCCGCAATAGCTGAGTCAGGGCAGCGCCTATGCATTCTACCCGATGTGGGTCAAACATCAAAGCAGCATCGCCAGCGACCTCCGGCAAGCTGGCCACGTCAGAACAGGCGACTGGTGTCCCGCAGGCCATCGCCTCCAGCACAGGCAGGCCAAAGCCTTCGTACAGGCTGGGAAAGACAAAACAGTGCGCGCCGCCGTAAAGCGCTGGCAGGTCGTCATCAGCGACAGGACCTAGAAACAGGATGCGGTCGCGGATGTCCAGCGCTTCCGCGGCCTGGCGCGCCTGGGGATAGCGCACATCCCACGGGCCGGCCACCACCAGATGCACGTCGGGGAAACGCGGAGCGGTCGCGGCCCAGGCCTGCACCAGCCGCACCAGGTTCTTGTGGGGCTTGTTGCTCCCAACATACAGCACATAACGCGATGGCAGTCCATACACCTGGCGCACGCGCTCGATCTCGATGAGGGGTTGCGGCTGGAAGCGAGCATCAGCCGCCTGCGGGATGACAACGATTTTCGTCGACGTGATCCTTAGATGACACAGTAAATCGTTTCGGGTGGCATGCGAAACAGCCAACACAACCGTGGCAGCGTGCAGGGCCAGCACATGGGCCAGGCGGAAGACCAGGCGCTGCCATGCCGTGAAACAAGATGGGAACAGGAGTGGGATGATGTCGTGGCAGGTCAGCACAGATGGCATGCCGGGTCGATAGGGCATCAGGTAATAGGGGCTGTGGTAGACGTGTGCCTGAGACTGGCGCAGAGCACGGGGCACCACCCATTGCTGGCGCAGCGAGAAGGGTGAGGCAGGACAAGCCAGCGTCGGCAACGGCGGCAGCTGCAGGCGGCCGGGTTGCGCCCCCGGATCGACCAGCAGTTGCACATCGGGACGCTCGTCCAGCCGCATCAGGCCACGCGCCAGGCTGGTCACATAGCGGCCGATCCCCGGGAAATGGTCATTCGCCGTGCGTGCGTCGAGGATAACCAAAAATGAATCTGTCATTCCTTGCAATCAGCCGAGCAGAGAGCTCGCTTGTACACTTCAACAGTTTTCTGGGCGATGGTCTCCCAGGTATGTTCCCGCACAAAGGTTGTAGCTTGTTCCAGAGACCTCTTTCGCATAAAGGCATCCTGAACAACAGCCTGTATCTGAGCCGCAAGCGATCCAGGGTCACCGCTGCGGAACAACGCCACACCGGCTCCCGCTTCCGCCAGCTCACGGTGCGGAGGGATGTCCGAGATCACCAAGGGGGCTTTCATAGCCGCCAGCCCCATGAGCACAGAGTATGAAAAATCCGCGCGAGTATTCGGATAGACCAGCACATCACATGCATCGAAATGCGCCGATAGGTCGGAGAACTCCAGATATCCCGTGATGCGCACGCGATGGTGCAGGCGCAGCTGGTCGATCTTGCGCTCGATGGCCTGCAGCGCACCACGGTCACCCGGCCGTCTGATCCCGCCGGCAATCAGCAACACATACTCCTCCGGCAGCATAGCCAGCGCCTCGAGCATCACGGTATGTCCCTTAGCAGCTGCGATGAAGCCAAACTGGCCGATGATCTGCCTGTCCTGCCATCCCCACAGGCGACGTAACTGCTCCCCTCCTTCGGGCGGTGGCATCTCAGGCATGCCCGCCGGGATGACGTTGATTTTCTCCGGCCAGATGCCGCGCCGCACCAGCTGCTCCTTCATATGCGCATTCAGCACAATGATCTGGTCGGCCACGTCAAATGTGTCACGATTGAGGTATCTTGCGTAGGGCCCCAGCCAACGTTGATAAAGTGCCCACTTGAACCGGCGGATCGAACGCATCGGCTCGGGTTCGACCGGCACGTACGGGCCATCAAAGCTGACGTGCCGCGTGATGACCAGCGGGCGATGTATGGGTCTGATGAAGGTGCTGAAGTGATTGCGCCACGGAAGAAGATAGCCGAAGAAGGTGTACTCGTGCTGGATGTGCGCCACGTCCCCCTGATTCATCATGTGTCCCCAACGCGCGTAGTCCGTCCGCGGGTGGCGTTGGCGGTCAAACGGGATAACGGTGACGTCCACCCCCTCGAGGGCCCGTAATGCTTTAATCAGTTGCTGCGCGTAATCAGCGATTCCGCATCGCACCTGCCAGGAGGTGAACATCGTAATGTGCATACAGCCTCACCTCGCTTGAGATCCTCTTTCGACGGGATATGGGGCGAGGACCTCTCGCATCATATGCCAATGAAATCTCACCTCGGGCCAGCACCTGCGACCCACCGCGGAGGCCAGCACAATCAACTCCCTGGCAACCAGCAGCAGTTGAACGCCCACCTGCGCCGCACGCGAGTGATGTTTGGCAAAATAATAGCGCAGGCTGCGCAGGCCGGCGACGTACGCCGTCTCGGACAGATTTTGGCTGGTGCCGCGCCAGCGATGGATCACCTGCGCCTGCGGAACATAATAGATCCCATAGCCCGCCTCTCCGATGCGCTTGCACCAGTCCACGTCTTCGTAGTAAGCAAAGAACCCTTCATCAAAGCCACCAACCAGCTGATAGACCTCTCGACGCACCATCATAGCGGCTCCGGAGATCTCACCGACGCTCACCACCTGATGATAGTCGCGACCCAGCTGGAGGTAGAGGTCTCGCTTCCACAAACGGTAAGCTCGCGTCATCGCCAGCGCCACACTCCAAAAGGAGGGCAGCGGACGTCCCGAAGGCTGTAGGGATCCATCCTCGTTGAGCAGTTGTGGTCCACACATCCCGGCCTCAGGATGGGCATCCATAAAATGCACCAGAGCCTTCAGCGCTCCGGGTAGGGCCTGCGTGTCCGAATTGAGCAGCAGCAGGTAGCGACCGCTGGCTGCTTGCATCCCTATATTGCAGGCTTTGGCATACCCCACGTTCTCGGGGTTAACAATCAGCTGCACGCTCGGAAACAGCTGGCTCACCATAGAGACCGTGTCATCAGCGGAGGCGTTGTCCACAACGATGAGCTCGGTGGGACCGTCCAAACTGACGCTGTCGGCCACGACGGACTCAAGGCACATGCGCGTAAGATCGCACGTATTAAAGGTGACCACGATGATGGACACATCAGGACGGGAGGTGCTACCGGGCGGAGTCTCCATGGCAGTCCTGCAATACCGCTACGTGGTTGCTGCAGCCCGCAGCACGATCTGGTATCCCATCAAACCGGGCCAGAACCTTGCAATGTGCGGCTTGTAAACGATTGCCTCTTCCACAACGCGATACCCGGCTAGCTCCACCATAGCTCGCGCTGACCGTCGCGTGAACCAGCGCAAGTGCGAACGGTCCATCAGGTACCCATTGGTATATTCGAAGCGTCCTAATAGCAGGTTCAACCGGACACTCCAATGCGCTACGTTTGGCACGGATAACAGGACGTTGCCAGATGGCATCAAGTGCGAGCGCAGGAGCTCCAACACTGACCATGGGTCCACCAGGTGCTCAAGCACGTCAGCGAACACAATATAATCAAATGGTGCGTATCTGACGGCCTCTTGCAGTGTTGAGCCATCCTCAATGCTACCGATGATCAGGTGATCAAAAGCGTCGCGAGCCGCTTCAAGTGCCTCTGGCATTACTTCTACTCCGACCGTGTGGCAGCTCTTCGAGACTTTCAGATAGCGACTGATCACCCCATCCCCTGGACCCACCTCAAGCACAGACGCGCCCTCTCTGACCCATCGGCTGATAATGGCACGCGGGTCATTACGAGCGTTGGGATCAAATGAGCCGCCGTACAGGTGTTTTCGCCACTGCATGTCTCTGCGCTAGCTCGCTTCTGCCGCAATCCGCGGCATAGGCAGTCGCATCAGTTCCATGAAAACGCGCCGCTGTTCTCCACTGCGTGTCATCAGATAGCGCGGCATCAGCGCCAGCACGGTCGCCCAACGGATGGCCTGCCGTCGTGCCGGCGAGTAGTATATGGCGCAGAATTGGTACAATCCATAGTACATCTGGCGCGTGCGTCCAGCCAATGGACTCTGGCTTTCCAGATGGATCACGGTAGCGTGAGGATCAAACATGACTCGCCACCCCGCTCTGCGCATCCGCCAACACCATTCCATGTCCTCGGCATAGAAAGGAAAAAGGTCTTCTGCATAGCCACCCACTTGTTGCGCTGCGCTGGCACGCACGATGAGACAGGCGCCGGTCAGCCAGTCGACTTCCATCACCTCTGTATGCGGACTGCACAGCGGATAAATTCGCCCGATCCAGGGATTGCCACGCAACAGACGCCACAGGCCAGAGGCCTCGAGGAAGTGGCTCAATGGGGTGGGGAAGTTGCGACAAGAGGGCTGCAACCTGCCGTCGGGGTGGACCAGCCGTGGGCCGGCAATGCCAACATCAGGATGAGCATCCATAAAGCGGACCAGCTCCTGGAGTGCACCGGGCATAACCACGGTGTCCGAATTGAGAGGCATCAGATAACGTCCGGTGGCGTGTGCCATTAACCGATTTTGGTTGGCTGCGAAGCCCATAGGCTGCTCGTTCTGCCACACGCGCACGAACGGCGCCCGTTCCGAGAGCTGCGCCATACGATCGGTGTCGTCACGCGTGTTGTTGACGACCAACACCTCTATCGCGATATCCACAGCGCTGTCCACAACCGAGGCCACGCAGGCCTCGGTCAGTTCCGGTGTAAGGTGATTGACGATGCAAACGCTGACTTCAGGGGGCATCTACATCTCAGAACAGCGTAACGATGTACACAGTTGATCCACTAGCCCAAGAAGGATTAGCAGCCCACTCAAGCACGAAGCCATTACTGTAAGGTACCTTGTGGAGTTGCATTTGCCTCTTCGTGCTCAAACATATACCACAAGCTCCACAGTTTGGCCTGAAGGACAAAGTAGTAAACAGCCATCAAAATGGCCAGGATAAGGCCATGGCCACCATCTCGAAAACCCTGCAATCGAATATATTGTCCCCCAAAAGCACGCGCTGCACCTAACAACGCCAGAAATAGATTGGCTCGCTTGCCTTGCGCAAACATTTCGGCAGCTTCTTGATCGGTGTAGCGGTTCATCTTGTTCAGAAAAGCAGCTATGCTGGTGTGCGAGTAATGTAACATGGGATTGTGCAGCTTCCCAACCCTGCCCGTAGTCACCACAGCTCTCTCGTGGACCGTCCCCTGCCACCTCGCTACTTTGGCCCGAGACAATCGTACAGGAGCCTGATAGGGCCAGGATCCATATCGCACGAACTTCCCAAACATCCAGTCTCGTATATAGATGCGATAGCCGTCTGCCAGACACACCGGATCCCGGCGCAGCAGCTCCTGTATCTCCGCCTGCAAGGCTGGCGTAATGCGCTCGTCGGCGTCCAGGTCGAGTACCCATTCACCGCTTGCCAACGAGCGGCCATAATTTCTTTGTTCAGCCATTCCATTACAGGGGTGGAACACCACCTTATCAGTGTAGCGACGGGCGATCTCACAGGTCGCATCGGTGCTGCCGCTATCTACTACGATGATCTCATTCGCCCATTTCACGCTTTCAAGGCAAGCTTCGATGTTAGCAGCCTCGTTGAAGGTTAAGACGACAACGCTCAGGGTTGCCATCGGCCAACCTCCCAATCATGGGGTTCCTGCAACCAGCCTCTGCCATACATACCGAATGCGGTCAACCGTCTCTGCTGGGCGCAAAACGTATAACAGAGCGAAAAAGACACCCAGGCACAACATCCCAACAATAGTCAGATGCAGCAATGGGGAAAACTGGTCAAGGTTGAACCGCTCTGTCAACCCTATGAGCACGGCAGCAGTTAACGCACCAGCCAGGTATGGCGCCACGAACACCTCACGGAGTGATAGGGGAAGCTGCGAGAAGATGTACTGCACGCTGACCAGCAAAGCGGTTGCCATCGTCGCTGCCACGCCGATCAATGTGCCAGTCACTCCCAACCAGATGGTAAGTGGCGTGCCCACAATGACCAGGACTGCTGCCTGAATCGAGGTGAGAGTGATCACAACACGCGAGTGCCCCAACGCTGCAGACAACCAGAAGCTGAGATTCACAATGGGCCAAACGAACGCATAAAGCGCAAGGAATTGGAGAAAAGGCACACTGGCCAGCCAAGCTGGCCCATATAGGACGGACACAATGCTCCGTGCGCCGAAGAACAGAACCAGCACAATCGGGATACCGAGGGCCAGCAGCAACCATAGAGACAGCCGGACGGCGTGGGTGAGCCGGGGTCGATCCTCTTTCACCTTGGCGAATGTGACGAATGCTACCCGACCCACCACCAGGGTGAGTAAGAGATGAGGCCACGTCGCGATCCGATAGGCGCGATCGTAGTACCCAAGCACAGAGTAGCCCACAAAGGTGCCGATCAGAAAGTTATCGAATTGATTGACCACAGCGGAAAGCGTCGTCAATGACAACCCAATAGGAATGCCTCGGCGCAGCAGATGACGCGCCAGATCACCACTGAACTGCCACCGCCAGGTAAAGAGCTGGGGGCATCTGCGCCAGCACATCCACAATATCCCCATCCCCGAGACAACCATACTCAGGCCGTTGATCGCAAGCAGGGCGCGAATGCCCATCCCCATAAACACCATGGCAATAGCAGTAGAATATGCCACGATAGATGCCAGCACGCTGACAACCGTCAGACGGCTCAGGTGGAAATCCTTTTCCAACACCATGGAGAGTGGGGCGAAAGTCGCAGCAAGACATTCGAACGTGACCAGCACCACCAGTGTGACTGACACCTCTCGAGCATAGCCGATGGGCCACAACACCAGCGCGACCAGAAGGCTCAAGATCATCGAGAGGATGGCTACGAAAACATCCACCGTGAGATAGGTGCCTAATAATGTGCCATCGGTTCTGGCCTCGCGAATGGCGGCGTAGTGCAATCCCACCTTGGGGCGCAAGTTGATCAGGCTGCTCCAAAATGTGCCAAGCGCAAAATAGCCAAACACTTCCGGGCCGAGGAGACGGGTTATGATCAATACAGCAGCAAAACCGATAATCTGGTTCGCGTAGGTGCCCAGACCAACCCAAAGCGTGCTGCGCACGGCCACATGCGCCAGATGGGCACCGGTCAACGCTGTCCCAGCCGCTACACTCTCCTCCTCATTGCCAATGGGGCCGACTGGCACAGAACGAGGCAGATACCCAGAGCTGGGGACCTCAGGCTCTCTATCGCTCATCGCATATTCCAAATGCCCTGATGTTGCCCTCAGAGGCGAGCAAGCGTTTCACCTCACCGCCTCAATCACCTCGGCCAGGCGGTCTACCATTGTCGCGAAGACGGCACGCTGGCGCACCGTTATCTGACCGCCACTGCGCAACGTCGCCCGCAAAAGAGGATCATCCAGCAGAGCACGGATGGCCTCGCGCAACGCAGCACGGTCTCCCGGCGGCACCAACCGCCCATTGAACCCATCCTCGATCCAGTCCACAACGCCTCCCGTGGCCGCCGCCAATACTGGCACTCCCACGGCCCACGCCTCCAACAACGCCGAGGGGCTGCCCGGGTGATGTGCGTTCAACACACACAGGTCAGCGGCACGCATCCAACCTAGCAAGACGCCACGCTCCGGCCATCCGACAAACTTCACCTGCTCCTCCAGGCGCAATCGACGCGCCAGCTGCTCCAGCGTGGCGCGCTGCGGGCCGTCACCGACGACCAACAGCCCGACATCGTCCCACGCGATCAGCGTAGCCAGCAGCTCGTCCACCCCCTGCCAGGCCGTCAGGCGGCCAACCGTGATCAGCCGCAAGGGTGTCTCCGGCCCCGGCCACGACGTGGACACCTCCGCTACAGGAATGAACGCATCCGGCACCACCTGAATGCGCCCGGCCGGCACCCCCCAGCCGTTCACCAGATCCCGCATCGACTGGCAGGGCACTAGGACGACGCGCATGCGGCTCAGCACTTGACTGCGCCAGCGACGTGCCCGCTCGAGGCGCCAGTGATAGCGCTTGCGCTGAAACGTGGCATAGTCCTCATCAATCCATCCTTGATCGGTGAGATATTCCCACAAGGCGTCACCCGTCACGCGCGCGACCATCGGCCGGCGCAGCAGGCGATTGAGCGAGCTCACCTCCGCCAGCAATCCGTCTGCGAACACAACCCGCGCCCAGCGCATGTGCATAAATAGGCGCACCGTCCGATGCCAGAAATGGCGCACGTTAAGGCGTTCCACGCGAAACGGGTACTCGGCATCCGTAGCAGCTGCTTCCTTGTAGACAGAGGTCACCACACGCACTGGGTAGCCGCGTTCCGCCAGCGCCTGCGCGACTGCCGGCACATAGGCCACCGACTCTCCCACGTGCGGAGGAAAGTTATCTGTGGTGATCAGGATGCGCGCCGGCGACCTCCCCTTGCTCACGTCCCCTCCTCTGTCTCCGTGCCCAACAGCTTCTGGACGCGCGCCACAATCATCTCGATGGCGGTCTCGTTGAAGCCACCCGACGGGATGATGATGTCGGCATAGCGCTTGCTCGGCTCGACAAATTCCAGATGCATCGGGCGCACTGTCTCCAGATACTGGTGGATGACCGACTCCAGCGTGCGCCCCCGCTCACGCAGATCCCGCTGCAGCCGTCGGATCAGGCGCATGTCCGCATCAGTGTCCACGTAGAGCTTGATGTCCATCATATCCCGCAGCTGGCGATCCACGAAAATCAGAATTCCCTCCACCAGGACCACGGGGCGCGGTTCGACATAGCGTGTGCGACCGGTGCGTGTGTAGGTAGTAAAGTCGTAGATGGGCACCTCCACCGGCTGACCGGCCTGCAGCTGCCGCAGGTGTTCCACCAGCAGCTCGGTCTCCAGTGCGTCGGGATGGTCGAAGTTCATGCGGGCGCGCTCCTCCAACGGCAGGTGGCTCAGGTCGCGATAGTACGAGTCGTGCTGAATGTAGGCGATGTGCTCGCGACCCACGCGTCTCAGAATGGCCTCCGCGACCGTGCTCTTGCCCGAAGCTGTACCCCCAGCCACCCCAATGATGATCGGCTTCACTGTCATCCCTCGCGTGGTCGCAGTGCCCACGGGCAGTTCATTCCCCGCATCCTCGAGGCTTACTCCCGATGAGCTGTGTTTCCGATGGAGATCTCGCCCTCATCCAAGCCATACTTGAACATCAGCTGCTTGAAGGCATTTCGGTTGATCAGTTTGATTTTCACCTCTGGATATAGCTCACGCAATCGGCGCAATTTGCGATGTTTGCGCGTGATGAGGTGCTGTTCCATGGTGGTGATCTCAATGTACAGATCCTGCTCCGGCAGGTAGAAATCGGGTGTGAACGCCTCGGTGACGTTGCCGTTCTCGTCCCAAGCCAGTGCAAACGCTCGTGGTTCGTACTGCCAGGGGATTTGGTAGAAATCCAGGATACGTGCGAATTCCTGCTCACTGGGGTGAGAGAACACCACGTCGCAGCGTGGAGCGTCCTGCTGCGTCATAAACCTCCAATTTCCCGCAACGCCTGGATGATCAGCGCGGCCGCCCGGTCCAACGGCAGCAGCCCAGTATTGACAATCAGATGATATAACGACGGATCATTTATGTCAAGGTGATAACTGCGCCGTACGTAACGCGCCCTAGACCGGCTGCTCGTCTCCATCCATGCCATGGCGGCTTCCCGACTCAGGTTACGTTCTTGTTGCAACCAGCTGAGGCGCAGTTCCAACGGCGCCACCACGCGCACGTGTAACACATCGGGGCGCCCACGCAAGACCACCTGACCGCCCCGACCGACGATGACCACATTGCCGGCGTCGGCCAGCTCACGGATGATGCGCTCCACCTGTTTCTGGTAAGCGCGCCACTCACGTGTTGAGGGGCAAATGCCGAATAGGCCCAGCTCATCCACTTCGGCCAGGGCCACCTCCGGCACGCCAGCCTTGCGTGCCGCCTGGTTGATTAGCTCACGGCTGACCAGCCGCCAGCCCAGCTGCTGGGCCACCAGGGCAGCCAGCTCGTCGCCGCGACTGCTCACCTGCCGCGACACAGTGATGGCGCTCATCGCGACCTCATAACGCTGTAACAGCAGCACTGACGGGGCGATGCAACGGTTACAACCTTGCTCGTCCGGGATCAGGTAGCTTGTTGTGCCACAGGCACTGTTGCCAATTTCCCATTGAGATATTTGGCAAAAAGCACCAGATCATCCCCGCTAGCATAGAAATCGTGGATGACGGCTTGGCGCTCATAACCACACGCCTCATAAAAGCGTCGAGTCGCTTGATAATTGGGCTTTCCGGATGTCTCGATCAGCAGCAACGTTCCGCCGCCCACCCGCACACCCGCTTCGACACAGGCCAACAGAGCGCGGCCAAGGCCATGTGCCTGCATTTCCGGGTGCACCGCGATCCAGTGTAAGTCGTAGGCGCTTTTCGTCAAAGGGTGTAATCCGTAGCATGCGAAGCCCACCACGCGCCCGCTGTCGTGACAAACCAGAAAGTGATACTCACTTGCATCTTGCTTATCTAGGTAATCATTCCACAGCTCCTGCACACACGCCTTCTCGGCGGAATTGAAGATATCGATTCTGGAGACGATCTCCAGAATGCCCGGTCCATCTTCAGGCCGGGCAGCATGGATCTCAATCATACATGTTTCGCTCCTATGGAAAGAAGCAAAATGTGTTCGATCATATCCTCGTAGCTGTATCCGGCAGCGCGAGCGGCGCGATAGAAACCGGCGTCTGGTGACAGGTCGGGATTGCAATTGACCTCCACCACCATGGGCAAACCATCCTGGCCGATGCGCATATCGACACGGGCATAGCTGCGACAACCGATCGCCTTCCAGCTCAGACGCGCAGTCTGCACGATGCGCTCCGCCAGGGGCTCCTCCACCCGTGCCGGGCACTGCACCGGCGTGTGCGTGTACTCGAACGACCCCTCTTCCCACTTGGCCGCAAAGGATACAATGCGTTCGCAAGGATTGGCAAAAGCGCTAAAATCCACCTCGGCCAACGGCAACACCTCAACCGGGTCACCCCACAGCGCCACGTTGAATTCGCGCCCATCGATGAATTGTTCCACCAACGCTGCCTGACGATACCTCTCCACTACATAGGCCACGCGGTCGCGCACTGCCTGCACGTGCGAAACCACAGCCTCTGGTCCGATGCCCAGGCTGGCATCTTCGGCCACCGGTTTGATAATCACCGGAAATTGCAGTCCCTCAAGCGAGTTGCTCTTGACCTCATCCGGGTGTCGGAACACCTTCCACGGAGGTGTGGCGACCCCGTGTCCGACCAGCAGCTGCTTGGCGCGTGCCTTGTTCAATGAGCGACTGAGCGCATCGCCCTCACAGCCGGTGAAGCGATACCCCATAGCTTCGAGCGCCCAGGCGATGCGCGCATCCTCAAACAATCTGCCCTCCAACCCTTCGCCCAGGTTAAACACCACCCATTCCGTGGGCGGATAGGGCAACAGTGCCATCTCCACCTCCATAGACGCTCGGGTGACCGGATTGGCGGACAGACACGACGCGAGCACATCGTTCTCCAGCATACCCCCGCTGGGCGCGATTGGCACCAGGGCTGTGCGGTACCCCTTGCGTTGCAACGCGGCGGCAACGGCATGGGCACATTGCACCACCTCCTGATCTGCTATCAGGTCACGCGGTTCACCTTTCATCAACTGAGTGCTATGATTGTACAGCACCACGACACCGGGCGGCTCCTGGTCGTCTGAGAGCATCCTGAATATCACCCCCTTTTCTGATCAAGGCCATAACGCCGAATAGCTTCGTTCAAAATGCGATTGATCAGCTCTTCGTAACGCCATCCGTCGGCAGCGGCTTCCAGGCACAGGTCGGAGTATTCGGGATTGAGGCCCGGGAGCGGGTTGATCTCCAGGATATAGGGCTTTTCGTTGTCGTTCACATCCAGTCGGAAATCCACCCGCGCCACATCGAGACAGCCCGTCACCCGAAAAGTGGCCGCGGCCAGCCAGTTGAGCTGTTCCACCTGCTCCGGACGTAGCGGAGCAGGACATATATAGTGAAAATCGTGCACCAGATCTACCTTGATACGTCCTGTATACACCCCTCCTTCATCCGGTGGATACGCCGCCATATTGACTTCCAAGGGTGGGAAAAGATGCAGTCCACCGAACATGCGCGAGGCGCTGTCATCGTCCGGCACCCGACGCGCCGCCGGTCTGGTCAGATTGCCCACCAGGCCCACCGTCACCTCGCGCCCTTCGATGAAGCGCTCGACCAGTGCGGGCTGGTTGTAGCGCTCAAAGATGCGCTTGAGCTGAGTGCGCAGTTCCGCCTCGTTGTGGACGATCGACTCGCCCGAAATTCCCATGCCCGTCCCCTCACGACTGGGCTTCACAAAACACGGAAAGTCCATCGTCGAGCAATCCAGCTCCTCATCCAGGCGCTCGAAGACCTGGAAAGGTGGCGTGGGCAAGTCATGGTAGGTCAGGACGCGCTTGGTCATCGGTTTATCGAGGCAAAGCGCCAGGGTCAGCACCCGCGAGCCGGTGTAGGGGATGCGCATGAATTCAAGGATGGCAGGCACCTGTGCCTCGCGCGAGTCGCCGAAATGACCCTCGCAGATGTTGAAACAGATGTCCGGCCGAAGCTTTTCCAGGTTGTCGATCAGGGTGCGATCGCCTTCCAAGAAGGTGACCCGGTGCCCGTTCGACTCCAGCGCACGCATAATGGCCTCGATCGTTTCCTCAGCATCCAGGTCGTCCCACATGTCGGGCGGCATTCCCTCCCAGACCGGGGCGTTCTTCTTCAGATTTGCTAACAATGCTACCTGCATCTCCTCTCAAACCCCACCAGATCAAAGAATGTCTCGATTCCCACATCACTGCCCTTACGGCAGGTCTAGCTCCCCTATCGGAATGGCAAAATCCTCATACACGCTGCCATCTGCACGGCCAGCGCGCACACGTTCCATATTGTAGTCGTACATGCCAGCCACGACGGCGTAACGTCCCGGCGGCAGGTCGGATGGCAAGGCGATGTCGTGCGCATCCGCATAGACCCAACCGCGCTGCCAGGTGTGCGTGGGCAGCTGGCCGTTAGCCGGGAAGCTGTCGTGGCCGGCAATGAAACGTCCTGTCGCATCCAGGATATGCGTGAAAACGGTGAAGCTTTCGGTGGGAGGCGCCGCGGCCCACCAGTACAACGTCACGCGTGTGTGATGCTCGGGCATCTTCTCGACTGCGCTGCCGATCAGGTTGATCCCATTCGTCAGGCGTGCCAGCGGTGGCGGAGGCGCACCGCCTCCGTGTCGGGCGACCAGCGCCAGCTGATAATTGTTCGCAAAGCGGTAGCGTATCAGGGCATACCCGAGCTGCGAGGGGAGGGCTCTTGTCGTCTCGCCCTCTTGCTGGAAGACGAACCACAGCGTCTGGGCGCTGGCAAGAGCCTCTTCGAGAGCCCGATTGCGTGCCCCCGCTGGCAAATTCACGCCCCCCAGGACGCGTATCACGTAGGCGCCACCCAGATAGGGCCTGAACTGACGCAGCATGCGATGGTCTTCTAAGATCAACGTGCCGGCCTGTGCGCGCGCCTGTTGGGTGTCCAGGTACCCGATCAGGGGTGCGGCCGGGTCCTGTTGCAATTGTCGCTGCGCATAACTTTGCGCCACACTGGGCAACCCAGCCAGCAGCCCGACGCCCACCAGGATGCTCAGCGCAGCCGGTGCATAGCGGCGCACACCCGCCAGCCGCGCCAGCGTCGAAGGCCATATGACGAAGGCGAATTCCAGCGCCAGCACACCCAGAGTCAACCAGCGCGTCACCACCACCCCTACTAGGAGCTGCCGCGCATCCGGCACAAGCACAAAGTACACCGGCTGCTCCAGCACATTCAACAGGGTGAGCAACAGGCTGTAGACCACACCGCGCCGATTGGGGAATAGGAGAATCACAAAGGGCAGCAGGTAGACCAGGAACTGCGGACTGTAGCCTTTGGAATAGAGCAGGAAGAAGGTGACGGTGAAACCGGTCAGGGCGATCACGTTGCGCGGCTGGGTGTAATCGGCTCGCTGCAGCCATATCACGGCATACAGCACGAGGAAGATCAGCGCAATCAGCCACCACGGCAATGTGGCCGCGTGGACGGCAAAAGCGCTCTCCGTGGCGTTGAGGCGGTCGCCGCCCACGACGCCGAAGCCGTAGTACCCTTCTATGATGGCCCAGACCGTCTCCCAGGAGGAGCGCCCGAGCGCGGCGCGCCCCATGGTGAGCAACCAAGCCGGCTGCACCACCAAGAAAGGCGCCGCCAATACTAAAACCGCGAGCGCAGCACCCACCACGTAGAGCGCCCCATCGCGCAACCCGCTGCGTCGATCGGCCGCAAGGCTCCATAGCTGGCGCACGGCAACAGGGAGAAAGATGGCCGGTATCAGCTTGACCATGAAGCCGACACCAGTGGCAACCGCTGAGCGCACCAGCTGCTCGCGCAACGCGCAGTGCAGCGCCAGCAACAGGAAAAAGAGAGCGACGCTGTCAAAGAACCCCAACATGGTGTAGAGCGGGACAAACAACAAGGCATACAACCAGACGGGACGCAACACAGCGCTGCGCGATCCTGCCGCGCCGTACAGCCGTTTGGAGAGCGCGTAGATGAGTGCCAGGTTGCCTGCCTCAAACAGCACGTAGATGCTCCCCAATATCACAACAAACCACAGGCGGGGATCATCCGTCCAGGCGGGCAGGTGCAGGCTCAACTGATAAGCGCCCACAGCCACCCATGGCAGCAGAGGTGGCCATTCCAGCCAGTAATGCAAGAAAGGATACAAACCGTAATCAGAAAGCGAGGCAAAACCGAGGAACGTGTCGAAGTCGGACCAATCGCGGATGAAGCCACCCGGCCGCAGCAACACCAGCGCCAACCAGCGAAACACCAGGAACAGCAGAAACACCCAGACAAAGCCGAGTGCTGGCTGCCTGGGCATGTCCGCTGCATCAGCCCCTGGTTGCGGAGGAGGTTTGTGTGCCTCAATCAGTTCGCTGTCCATCGTAGTATAGTGCGTATAGTTCATGTAGATACATCCTACTGCTGGCGCGCCGCATTCCGGCCGCCGTGTTCCCTGGCGAGAGCTGCCCTCGCTAGGCGGTCCACATAAGTGTTCCAGTAGCTGTCGGCGTGTCCGCGCACCCAATGCCACGTAATCTGATGATATCGCATCAGCTGCGCGAGACGACGCCACAAATCCTGGTTCTTAACCGGAGTACGTCGTGATGTTTTCCAGTTTCGTCTCTCCCAGTCCGGCAGCCATTCAGTGATTCCGCGACGCAAGTATTCTGAGTCGGTGTACAGATGAACGCGGTGTGGACCGCGCAGTGCTGCCAGCGCTTCGATGGCCGCGCGCAACTCCATGCGGTTGTTGGTCGTGCGTCGCTCGCTGCCAACCAGCTCCTGAGGATGGCGACCGGTCAACAGCACCGCAGCCCATCCCCCGGGGCCGGGGTTGGGATCGCATGCGCCATCCGTGTAGATGACGACTTCCGGGAGGGACAAAGTCGCGTCGTCACCTATCATCTGCGGAGGTCGCTATCATTCTTTATGCACGCGGCGTACTCGAAGCGACAATTGCGGTGCCCCTGTGTGGCGTGCTAAGATATTATTATATAGCTAAATTATGCCAAGCATGCAAAAAGCAAAAGGTATTATAGCGAAACCTGTCAAGTCGTGCTGCGCTTGCCTCGCACGCTGGATGGGCTTTCCATCGAGGCGGGACGGTCATCAAGGCGTTGGGCGAGGATGTGGCTACTGCATGCGCCCCAGCCCGAAGCTCAGACGCAACTTGAGAATGGCCCACGTGTACTGGATGAAAGTGCTCAGGAACTGAGTCTTGCTGTGTCCGCGTTGTCGCAAGCGGTAGAAGACGGGTATCTCCAGCATGCGCCAGCCGCGCCGCCAGCCCACCATCAGCAGGCGAATGAAATAGTCCCCGTAGCCGTAGAAAATGCGATCCAAATCCAGCTCAAACAGGCGACTGCGGTAGATAGCAAAGAAGCCACTCAGATTATCCCACACCCGTGTGCCGAACAGAAAGCGCAGGCCCAAGTTGTAGATAAAGCTGAATACATAGCGGACGCGATCCTCCATCCCGCCACGCATTACGAAGCGCGATCCGATCACCACATCATAGTACTCCAGGAACTTGATCAGCTGCGGGATCACGGCGGGGTCGTGGTTGAAGTCGGTGTCCATAAAGACCAGCACTTCGCCACTGCTATGCTCGGCGGCAAAACGCAATGCCGTGGCGAGACCGCGTTCGTTCTGGCGCACATATAACTTCACGCGCGGATCGTTGCCGAAGACCTCGCGCACCACATCCGCAGTGCCATCCGGGCTGTTGTCATCCACGATGATGACTTCGTAATTGAAGCCCTGCGCCTCCAGATGCTGGTGAATTGCCTGCACGAGCTCGACAATGTTGTCGCGCTCCTTGTAGGTGGGCAACAGGATGGAAGCCATCGCTTTAGGTGGAGGATGCTGGTTGTTCCCTGGTGGTTGCATCATTCACATATAACGTGCCAGATCAAAAATGGTACCATAGCGCGCGCCACGCGCACGAAACCGACGTTGGTCCGCCCGCCCGGGCCAAGAATGATAGCTGGCCTCGCGCTCATCCTGGGGGATGCGCGGCGGATTGCCCGCCTCGATGAGCGCAACACCCTGCTCCAACAGGCGAGCCCCCACCACAGCACTGCGATAGGCCAGCGAGGTGATCGTGTCATCCGGCTGCACCGCGATCGCTTCCTGCAAGAGGATGGGGCCGGTGTCGAATGCCTCATCCACCCAGTGCAGGGTTACACCCGTCTCGCGTTCACCGTTGGCGAGCACCCAAAAGTAGGGAAACAGTCCCCGATTGCGCGGCAGGAGCGCTGGATGAATGTTCAAACACCCCATGCGGGGCAAGTTGATCACCTCGCGCTTGATCAGCTGGTTCAGGTAGATTGAGATGATCAGGTCGGGTTGCCAGGCGCGCAACACAGCCAGCGTCTGCGGAGCGTTGACATCGCGGGAACCGACCACCGGGATGCCGTAGCGCCTTTCGATCTCGCGCAACCCAGGCACCCGTGGCGTCCGCCCAATCAGGTGAAAGGCCATGGCCATCGCACGCGTCTGAAAGAGCTCCAGCGCCTTGCGCCCCACAAAGCGCCAGCCGGTGCGGCGCAGCAGATACCACAGCGCACCCAACAGAGAGCGGCCATGGATGAGGCAATCGGAGCGCACAATGCCCACCACCTGACCAGGACGCACCTGAATCAGGTGGTGGGTCATCAGGTTCGCGTACAAACTCTCGTAGGTCAGAATAACAATGCGCACTGGTAATTGCCTCTTCAGCCGCGATGACGCAGCCATCTACACAGGAGGGTATCCCGAGATTCGTCCATGCTCAATCTCGGGCCAGCTCCACAATCGCATCGCACACGGCATCGATCTCCGCCGGCGTCAGCGCCGAACCGGAGGGCAAATTGATGCCCTTGCGCGCGATCTCCTCCGCCACCGGCAGGGATTGCCCGCGATCGTACATGGGCAGCCGATGGAGTGGATAGAAAACTGGCCTGGTCTCGATGCCACGTTCGCGCAGGCGTGCCATCAGCGCGTCGCGCGACATGCCGTAGGCATCCTCGATCAGAACGGTGTACATCCAGTAGACATTCGTCGCCCACTCGGCACACGGCGGCAGGGTGATGCCCGGCACGCCTGCCAGACGGCGGCTGTAATGTTGGGCGTTGCGCAGCCGCGCGGCAATGAGCTCCTCAATGCGTTCCAGCTGTGCGACGCCCACTGCTGCCTGCAGGTTCGTCATACGGTAATTGTAGCCGATTTCCGCGTGCCAGTAGGGATTCTCGGGCGCTTTGGCCTGATTCTCCAGATAATAACAGCGCTCTATCAGGTCGGCGTCGTCGCTGACGATCATGCCACCTTCGCCGGTGGTGATGATCTTATTGCCGTAGAAGCTGAACACGGCTGCATCGCCCAGCGAGCCGACGCGACGACCTTTGTAACGTGCTCCATGGGCCTCGGCAGCGTCCTCGATCAATATCAAACCGTGTTCATCCGCCAGCGCACGCAGCGCATCCATATCGGCAGGATGGCCATAGAGATGGACCGCGATGATCGCCCGCGTGCGTGGGGTGATGGCGCGCGCCACCTCCTCTGGATCTATGGTCCAGGTGACCGGATCGGAGTCCACGAAGACGGGCTGCGCACCTGTGTACGCCACAGCGTTGCCTGTCGCGACAAAGGTCAGGCTGGGCACGATCACCTCATCCCCGGCGCCGATGCCCAGCGCTGCCAGCACCAGATGCAACGCCACGGTGCCGTTATGCGTGGCGACGCTGCGACGCACCCCACAATAGGCGGCGAATTCCCTCTCGAAGCGTCGCACGTACTCCCCCAGCGAGGAAATCCAGCCACTGCGGATGCAATCGGACACATATTCCAGCTCTTTTTCGCCCAAGACGGGGGCCGCGATTGGGATCATAGCTGTCTGTCTGTGCGTCTGGCGTAGGGCTGGGGCGCCACGAAATAGGCGCGACAGGCCTCATCGATGATCTCGGGCGTCAACTGGTAGGGCATCCCAGCATAATCACACAAGCCGACCACGATGCGCAAGATGTCGCGCGGATGCACCGCCTGCAGCGCACGCCCGGGCCGGTAGTACCATTCCTGGAGAAGATGCAGAAAGGAGGCGCGGTCGAAGGGCACCTTGAGCTGACGGCACATGCCGACGAACAGCTGGTAATACATCCTCTCGTCGGGACTGGGCACTTCCACCTTGATCTGGATGCGCCGCAGGAAGGCATCATCCACCAGTTCGGTGGGGTCCAGGTTGGTGCTGAAGACAATCAGCTGCTTGAAAGGCACCTGAAAGGTCTGGCCGGTGCGCAGGCGAAATGTGTCGATGTGCGTTTCCAGCGGCACAATCCAGCGGTTGAGCAGATCGATGGGACGCATCTGCTGACGCCCGAAGTCATCGATCAGGAACATGCCACCGTTCGCTTTCATTTGCAGAGGCGCCTCGTAGAAACCTGTGATGGGGTCAAACCGCAGGTCCAAGCTATCCAGCTTTAGCTCGCCACCCACCATCACCACCGGCCGACGATACTGATTCCAGCGCAGATCGATGTTGAAAGCTGCCCGCTCCACGGATACCTCACGGTGCACCAGTGCATCGTAGACCTGGATGATCTGGTTGCTCACGGTTACGGCGTAAGGCAGCCAGATCAGATCGCTACCAGAGACCAGCTCGGCGACAGCCTGTGCGATGGTAGTCTTGCCATTGCCGGGCGGTCCATACAGGAAGAGCGAGGTGCCTGCATTGATGGCCGGGCCGATCCGCCGGTCAAAACCCTCCGGCAACACCAGATGGCTGAGCGCTTCCTTGACCTGAGCGGGAGTGACCAGCGAACGGCGTGCCTGCAGCAGGATGGCCTTGCTGTACTTGGTCAAGGGCACCGGCAGCGGGCCGACATACTGCGTCCGTTCCATGGCGTCGCGGGCGCGCGCTTTGCCCTCCTCGGTCAGGCGATAGACATAGGCGCGCCGCCCGATGCGGCCTGTCGCGCCGGGCACTTCCACCAGATGGTCGGTCTGCATGGCAAGCAACAGGTCGTCCAACACCTTGAAGGGAACACACAACACCTGTTCCATGCGCGTGACCGGCGTGTCACCTTCGACGAACATCAGCCGCAAGATGAGGTCCACCAGCAGCCCCTGAGGCACATCCAGCTCGGCCAGACTGGCAGGGGGGGCGAGCAATGCCAGCAGAGTTCGATCCAGCTCAGGACCTTGGTTCGTGAATGAAGCCATAGGGATTCTCGGCGTCTCCTCGGTACACCCGCAATGGTGGCAATCTTACCCCTTTTCTGCAGTGCTGGCAAACGTTGTGGAGAGAGATGCTCTGCTGACAGACAGGGCGGATGACGCCGGCACCGCACCGCCAGGCCCATCCCGGCCCGAAGCTGTGTCACCTCGCCTGTCGCAACTTGGCTGCGTCGCCCCTCTCGTGTATCATGGATGGGTGATCGCAGCAGCAGGACAACTCACGATGACTCCGGATGAATGGTTTGCTTTTCTCCGTCAGGACTTTGCTCGCGGCTTTCCGGCTTATTGCGGCATCGAGGTGACCCATGTGGCGCACGGCGTCTTTGAAACGCGCTTGAATGTGCGCCCCGAACATCAGCAGCAGGATGGCTTCGTGCACGCCGGCGTGATGGCCACCATGGCCGATCATACGGGCGGCTACGCTGCGTTCACCATTGTGCCGCCGGACCGGCGCGTGCTGACGATCGAGTTCAAGATCAACTTCCTGCGGCCGGCGGCCGGGCAGCAGTTGCTCTGTCGCGCGCGGGTGATCAACGGGGGCCGGCGCATCATCGTCTCGGAGGCGGACGTGTTCTCCGTCGCGGACGGCGCGGAGAAGCATGTGGCGCGCGCCCTGGTGACGCTGATGGCCGTCGAGGCCGACCGCACGCGCCGCACGGAACAGAGACACCCCGAGCTGTGCGCGTGAGCAAGCGGCATCACAACCGCTCCCTGACGGTCGCGGCTCAGTTTCGATCCGAGCCACGCGCGCCCGTAGGGGCGCATTAAATTGCGCCCGCACACGCCGCTCCCTGACGGTCGTGGCTCAGTTTCGATCCGAGCCACGCGCGCCCGTAGGGGCGCATTAAATTGCGCCCGCACACGCCGCTCCCTCACGGTCGCGGCTCGGGTTCGATGGTGACGTTACCCGAGCCGCATCAACACCAGCGCCTCAGCCGCACCCTTCCACCCACTACCCAATCACTGTCCCCACCGCCTCACCCAACAACGCATCGCGCACATGGCCAGCCACCGCGCCCGAGACGATGCTCACCTGCAGCGCCCGATCGTACGCGACCAACTCCACCATCGCCCGCACCTTGCTCAGCATCCCTCCCGTCACGTCCACCGCGTGGGATGCCCCTAGCGCAGCACTCACTTCCACCCACTGATCAGGGGTGATACGCGCAATGTGGCGCGCCGTGGGATCGCGCAAGGGATCGCGCTCGTACACGCCATCTACTATGCCGGCCAGCACAATGCGCACCGGCCGCAGATGACGCGCCAGCCAGGCAAAGATTTGCTCCGTGGAGATGATGGTGAACCCCTTTTCCTCGTCCATGGCTACGTCGCCATACACCACCGGCACCAGTCCGGCCCCCAGCGCACGCCGCAGCGGCCCCAGCGCCATGCGGCACAGCCTGCCACCTCGACACACCGCAGAAGCGGACGGCTGGAAGCTCACCGCGGACACCCCTTCCTCCAGCAGCCAGCGGACGACCAGGCGGTTGAGCTGAGCGGCCGCATCGGCGGTTTCGACGAACCCGCGCCAGCTGGTGGCATCGCGCCAGCCCTCATGGGTGCGATAGCGGTGCGCCACCATGTGTCCAAACGAGCCCGACCCGTGCCCGACGACCAGGCGCATCTCAGGCCGCCTGTGCAACGCCTCGAGGATCTCGCGCGCCAGCCGGCGCACCACATCCTCGCGCGCGGCGAAGGGGGTTTCCTTGTCGGTGATCACCGAGCCACCCAGCTTGAGAAACGCCAGCTCAGCCATCGCGCGGCGCCCCCTCGACCACACCCAGCACGTAGCGATGATGCGCCCAGACCAGCTTAAGCCGCCACGGGATGGGCAGATCCTCCAACCAGGCATAGCGCATCACCCGTTCACCCAAGTCGGGCTGCACACCCAGATAATAGGCCATGGTGCTCCACTGCCAGCGCGCTCCGCTGAAGCGTGCGCGCAGCCGCGCGCTGCCGATGCCAAGGCGACGCAGCACTTCCGCCGCCGGCATCACTGTGTCGGGCCAGGGCGGGATGTCCATCACTCCCTCCTCGATCAGGCGCACCCCAGCATCACTCAGCACACGCTTGATGCGTCGCACATCCACCCAGTCCTCAGCCACCGTGCGAAAGAAGTCGCGCTCCAACACATACTTGCGCAACAGGTAGCCGGGCTGCAACGGATTGGGCATGGCGACGAAGACCAGCCGACGGCTGACGCGCACCAGCTCGCGCAGCAGGCTGGCTGCATCCGGCAGATACCACAACCCGGCCCACTGCCAGGCCAGATCAAATGAAGCATCCGCAAACGGCAGGCGGGTGAAGTCTGGATGCCACACCAGGCGCACCGGCAGGTTCAGCTCTTCCCAGATGCGACGGACGCCTACCAGGCGTTCGGCCACGCAGTCCACCAGGGTCACGGCGCAGCCGCGGCGCGCCAGCTGCACACTGTTGATGCCGCTCACGCCGGCCATGCCGTAGAGGGGGGCTTCCAATGCTGAGCGAATGCCAAAGCGCTCCACCAAACGTTCCAGATAGCGGTTCAGCACCAGCCGCTCATAGACCAGGCCGAGCCCTTCGTTGTAATCGGTGAGATAGCGTTTCCAGGCGGGTTCTTCTGCGATGCCTGTCATCGGGCAACCTCTCATGATCTCAGCGCGGGTCCAGAGGTTTGGGGGGATTCCGGGCGCTTCCCTGCGGCACCAACCGTGTGGCACCCAGCACGGGCCGGCCGCTCCGCTCGTAAAAGGCGGCGACGATGTCCTCCTCCAGCCCCATGGGCCGATAGAGCGCCTTGAACTCCTGGCTGCGGTCGAAGATGATCTCCTCCGGCGCGCGCCACAAATAGATGCTTTCTGGCTGGTGGATAAAGCGCTCCAGGCGGGCCATCAGCGCGGCATCGGGCTGCCACTGGTAGCCGAAGGCTTCCACCGGCCGCACCTCGCCGCGGGTGAGGAAGTTCACCGAGGCGGCAATGCCCCAATCCATCGCCACTACCGGCAGCGCTCCCGACTCGCCCGCCGCGTGTTCGCGGCTGAACCCCACCAGCCAGTCTGCCAGATCATATATGGCATCCGAGTGGGCGCTCAATCCGCCACTGCGCGCCAGCGCCTGGTGGTAGCGCAGGTCGTTCATCCCGCCCATAGCCCAGGCCGCGCCGACCAGCACCAGCACGCCCAAGACGAAGACGGGCAGGTGACGCCTGCGCTGCATTCTTGTCCCGGCCCCTCTATCGTCGCTCTGCTCATGCCCACGGACGGCGCGGAGCATGCACGCAACAGCGCAACCCAGCGCCAAAGCCGGCCACGGCGACAGCACTGCGAAATGAGTCACCCACAACGCTGAAACGGTGGCACAGCTGGATAGCAGCACCCCGACGATGACGACAAAAGGCACCAACGCGCCATATCCCGGCTGCGGACCGCGCCGGATGGCCCAGAGAGTGCCCACGAAAGCAGCAGTGAATGCCAGCGGGGCGAACCAGTTGTCGTAGCTGCCGCCCAGGTACCACAGGTGCCCACCGGTTAACAGGACAAGCAGCTGCCCGACGCGCACAGCCAAGTTCGCCAAGTAGGCCAGATTGTTGATGCCGTAATACGAGACGGTCAGGTTCTCTGTGATGCTCTCCAACGTGCCGCCTGTCTGCACGTTGTAGGCGATCAGGGGCGCGCATCCTACCAGGCAACCCAGGCTGCCCCAGGCGACGGCTGCGCCCACAGCTCGCCTCTGATTTGCATGGCGCACCGTCTCCCGCCAGCGTCCGCGCCAGCGCAGCAGCCCCACCACCAGCGCGGCCAGCGCCAGTCCCACCGCCAGCCAGAGAAAGAGCAGCTTGGCATATACCCCCAGGCCGAGCAGCAACCCGCCGGCGAAGGCGTAGCGCAGGTCGCCGCGTCGCCACCAACGCAGCCATGCCCACGCCGCCGCCAGGCCCAGCGTCGCAGTCACCGAGGTGACGAAGACGCCTTGACGGCTCCAGAAGACAAAGGTGGGGTCGAGCGCCAGCAGCCACGCAGCAAGGCTGCCCGCCAGCGGTGCAACCAGCTCACCCGCCAGCCGATAAGCCAGATACAGGGTGAGCGCGCCCAGAAGGATGCCCATCAAGCGCACAGCCTCCACACCCGGGCCGAGGGTCAGGAAGAGGGGCAGCGCCATGTAGGTGTTGAGCGCGCCGATGTAGTCCTGCGTCATCAGCGGCAGCTGCCATCCTCCCATGCGCAGGCCATTGTCGCGGAATGCGGTCACCGGCTGGCCCAGCACCAGCTGCATCGCCGGCAGCACGTCGAATGCTTCATCGTAGTGGAGACCGGGCAAGGTCAGCTGCCAGCCCGCTGCAGCGAGGTAAAGCAGCAAGGCCAGGGCAAAAACGACACGGCACAGCAGGCGGTCGGGCATCCCTATTCTTGCGCTAACAGAGTGACGTTGGTCACATAGGCATCGTACAGCCAGCCCGAGCCGTAGAGGCGGATGAACTTGAGATAGACCGGCTTCGCCGTGCTCAGACTGTCCAGCAGGTTGGGCGACTCGAAAGGATACCACACACCGCGCACAATGCGGCGGCTGGAGTTGAACGGTGTGTCATGGAGGATCCAATCCGGCGGCGCCGGCGCGTAGTAGAAACCGTAGTACCAGTCGCGGTCGGTGCCGTCCGCCTCGTCGTATGCCAGGTGCACCATCAGGGGAAACTCGGAACCGAGCGTGCCCCCGCCGGGCAGGCTCTGTGAGTTGATGCGCACGTCCAGCAGCACGCGCAGCGATTCGAAATCCTGGATGTTCTTATTGAGATACTGGATGATGCCGACTTCGCTGTGTACGTTGTCCTGGCCACTGCTCTGCAGCTGCAAGGCAGTCTGGACGCCAGTGCTCACCGTGCGCAGCGTTGCGGTGACCACGCCAGTGGGTGGCTCAACGCGATAGACGTGCCAGCCGTTCTCCAGCGGTTGCGAAAAGTCACCGTTCACCAGCAAGTTTCTCTCGGCCGGCAGTGGCCCCACAGGTGGCTCACCGTGGGGCAGGATGGCACGCTGCCCGGGACCGAGCATGAGCGTTCCCTCTGCGGCGGTGACCTGCGCCAGACCGATGCGGGTGGTGATGTGGGTCTCCGCCTCGGCCTCTTCCAGCGAATAGCTGCCTTCACTCAGCCGAGCACTCATGTGCGAGCAGTAGATCTCGAAGTGCATCTCCCGCCCATTGTTGCTCATCGTCCTTGTCAGCGGGGCGGCGCGCACCCGACCACGCTCCAGCTCCACAATGATCGTGTCCGGCTGCTGCCCGCTGGAGAAGCGAGGCGAGCGGACGCGGTGGATAACCACGCTGGCGTTCTCGTACAGGGTCAGCAGGCTTTCGTTGAAGAAGGTCACGATGGCCTGGGCATTGCTATCGGTGCTGACGCGTGTGTTCTCCTCGACCCGCAGGGTGGCGCCGTCGGGAACAGGGATCGGGGTGTTTGCCTGCAGCGGCTGGACGAGCACGGTGCCGTGCACAGAGGTGACGGAAGATTGCTCGGCGTTGGTAGCATTGAGCACATACGAGCGGATGCCCAGCGGGATGCCGACCACCAAGGCGCAGAAGGTGGCAAACGCCAGCAACAACACGGTCCAGGCGAGTCGTTCGGGATTATCCCTCATGGGTGGGCCATCCTTGGGGGGCAGGCATCGGCTTGCGTCACAGTCCGTCCAGGCGGTAGAGGCCGGCCTTGCGCGCCAGAGAGACCGCCTGCTCCCATTCGGCGCGCGTGATGCGGCGGCTCAGCTCGGGATATTCGCACGCTTTGTAGGCCGGCCGATACTGATCCATCAGGTTCAGATAGGTGTGCGGCGAGATTTCGCGGGCCAGAAATTCGATGATACGCTCGGTGCCGGCCAGGTTTTCCGGCAGAATCAGGTGGCGCACCAGCAGGCCACGTCGTGCCAGCCCGTTTTGATCAATGACCAGATCGCCCACTTGACGGTGCATCTCACGCACCGCCGCCTGATTGACCTGGGGATAGTTGGCAATCCCCGAATAACGGCGCGCGATCGCGGCGTCGACATATTTCATATCAGGCATGTAGATGTCGACCACCCCATCCAGGATGCGCAGCATGGTGAGCGAATCGTAGCCGCCACTGTTATACACCAGCGGCAGGCGCAATCCTGCCTGCGCCGCAATCAACACCGCCAGCAAGATCTGCGGCACGACATGGCTGGGCGAAACGAAGTTGATGTTGTGACACCCCATTTCCTGCAATTCGAGCATGATCGCTGCCAGCCGTTGCGGGGTGACCGGAGCGCCTTCGTCCAGCTGGCTGATCTCATAATTCTGACAGAATTTGCACTTCAGGTTGCAGCCGGTGAAGAAAATCGTGCCCGATCCGCGCCAGCCGCGCAGTACGCTCTCCTCGCCCAGATGGGGGCCATAGCTGGCGACGCCAGCCAGTTCCCCCACGCGACAAAAGCCCAGCTCACCGGCGCGCCGATTGACCTTGCACACCCATGGGCACACGTCGCATTGCGTCAGGTGTTCATAGGCCACAGCGGCGCGCCGCGCGAGCTCACCGCTCTCCAAAAGTTTTACATAAGCAGGTTCCCAAATTTCCATACCAATGTGATACCCTGGTCAAACTCCCGACCAATGCCCTCACCCCGTCCTGCGCCCGTCGGCGACGCTCACATTTCCTCGATGATTTGATACTCGCTGCTGAGCTCCACTGCCTTCGCCAGGGTGGCACCCACCGAGCAATACTTCTCCTCAGACAGTCGGATGGCGTCCGCCACCGCTTTCTCGGACAGGTCGCGCCCGCGCACAATGTAGCGCACGTGGATCTTGCGAAAAGTCCACGGCGGCTCGGCATCTTGTTCCCCGCTCACCTGCACTTCCAGCCCGGTCAGCTTTTGGCGCTTCTTTTGCAGGATGTTCACCACGTCCACTGCGCTGCAGCTCCCCACGGCGGCCAAGAGGAGGTCGCTGGGCTTCATTCCGACGCCGTTCTCCTCATCCTGGGTCGAAAGCACCACGGAATGCTTGCTGCTGTCCACGGCAAGAAACTGTCCCTTAGTAATCCACCGTACGGTTGCGCTGGCCATGAGCCCCTTTCCTCGCTTTTATGGTTGGCTTGCTTATCTTACCCAGCAAATCATCACTGTCAAGCATTGCGTGGCGCCACATATGCTATAATATGTATTAAGGAAGGTGACAATTCAGATTGTGCGAGGAGAAGAAACTGCTATGGCACGCCGCGTAGAGCTCAACACGCCGGCACCCGACTTCACCCTCACCGACTGGCAGGGTCAACCGGTGCAGCTCTCCCAGTTTCGGGGCAGGCAGCATGTGGTGCTGGTCTTCAATCGCGGTTTCGTCTGACCATTCTGCCGCCGGCATATGGCGCAGTTGCGTCAGGGGTATCAGGATTTTGTCGCGCGCGGCGCCCAGATCATCGTGGTCGGCCCAGAGGATGCCGCTGCCTTTCGCGCCGTGTGGGAACGGGAACGCTTGCCTTTCATCGGACTGCCCGATCCTCGTCACTCGGTGTTGCGTTTATACGGTCAGGAGGTGAACCTGTTCAAGCTCGGCCGCATGCCCGCCCAGGTGATCGTGGATCGCGCAGGGATGGTGCGCTTTGTGCACTACGGCCACACCATGGCCGACATCCCCAGTAATGGGGAGCTGCTGGCGATTTTGGACGCGCTAAACGCCTCGGACACCACCCGCGATGCTAACAACGGCAGCTCACCAACACGTCCGGAGGCCTGAAGTCGAGCGCGGGAGAGGAGGGTCCGGTGTCAACCTGTCGTCTGTGTGGCACACGCTCTCCACTCATCATGCAACAGCTGGGCGTTTGCCGCGCCTGCATTCGGGAGCGCTTTGCCGAGGCGCGTCCGCTGATCGAAGCGGCCCACGCGGCCACGCGGCGCGAATTCGACCTGCCGGAGAAACCGCCCGCGACGGAAGGGGGATGTGCCTGCCACCTGTGCGCCCGAGAGTGCACGCTCGGGCCGGGTGAACGCAGCTACTGCGGCTTGCGCGTCAACCGCGATGGACACCTGGTGCATCTGGCGGGGACGCCAGAACGAGGACTGCTCGAGTGGTATCGGGACCCTCTACCCACCAACTGTGTTGCGGAATGGGTGTGCGCGGCCAGCCGCCAGCCCGACCGTTTTCGCTCCACCTTCGGCCAGCACAACCTGGCCGTGTTCTACTGTAGCTGCACGTTCAACTGCCTGTATTGCCAGAACTGGCACTTCCGCGAAGCCGACCCCCAGCAGGAAAGGACGATCAGCGCCCGGCAATTGGCCAGCTGTGCCAACGAACGGACGTTTTGCGTCTGCTTCTTCGGGGGCGATCCAGCCAGCCAGATGCCCCATGCGCTGGCGGTGGGCCGTCTGCTGGCGCAACGGGGCATCGCGGTCTGCTGGGAGACCGCTGGCTCGCAACATCCCCGTCTGATGGAGCAGGCGGTGCGCCTGTCGCTGGAAACTGGCGGCACGGTCAAGTTTGACCTGAAAGCCTACCATGAAGATGTGCATTTCGCCCTGACCGGCGCGAGCAACCGGCGCACGCTGGAGAACTTCGCCCGCGCCGCGGAGCGTTTCGCCGAGCGCCCCGATCCCCCTCTGGTGGTGGCGAGCACGCTTCTGGTGCCCGGTTATGTCACGCCAGATGAGGTTGCCGAGATTGCCCGTTTCATCGCCCACATCAATCCCCACATCCCGTATGCCCTGCTCGCTTTCGCGCCCCAGTTCTACGCCGCTGATCTGCGCTTCACTTCCGTCCGCCACGCCGAGGAGGCGCTGCGGCGGGCACAGGCGGCCGGCCTGACCAACGTGCGCATCGGCAACCGGCATATCCTATCCTATCAGAACGGCTGACGGCCTCCCTCGCTGCGTGCCGTTCGGGACATCATCCGGCCCGCTATGGCAGACATGGGGTGTGCCAACGCTGTCACGGTTCCACAATCACCCTGGTTACCTTGACTTCCTGAGGCATTGGTGGTAGACTTTTTTTAGATTTCCAGACCAGTTTAGGTTTGATTGTTAAGTTCTGACAGGTAGATGCGAGCAATGAGGTGGTCACGTCTCATTTACATATTCCTGCTGCTGATGGTAGGGATGTTTCTGTACTCCTATCTCTTCTGGCAGTCAGGCAGCTCCGAGACGGTTGAGCTGAACCGGGTGGCACGGCTGGCCCAAAGTGGCGATGTCAAGAAGATCGTCGTGCGTGGGGATGAGCTGGAAGTCACGCTGGCCGGCGGCGGCAAGCTGAAAACCTACAAGGAAAGTCGGCTCGGTGTCCTTGAGACCTTGCAGAAGCTGGGCGTCGCGCAAACTCAGCTGCAGAAGATTCAGCTCGAAGTGGCACCGCCCAGCTGGTGGACCGGGTGGCTGAACATTCTGAGTGCCATACTGCCCCTGCTGCTCATCGGCGTGTTCTTCTTCCTGATATTCCGCCAGGCGCAGGGCGCCGGCAACCAGGCATTGACCTTTGGCAAGAGCCGGGCGCGCATGTTCACCGGCGACAAGCCCACCGTCACCTTCGACGACGTCGCCGGCGTGGACGAGGCGAAGCACGAACTGGCCGAGGTGGTCGAATTCCTGCGCGACCCGGGCAAGTTCATCTCGCTGGGC
>Ga0116210_1000536_pt1 | contig 37300 bp, 9 predicted proteins | sample TshhotsprinmetaG_FD_94483 | JGI IMG/M metagenome (GOLD analysis project Ga0116210, IMG submission 94483) | Hot spring microbial communities from South Africa to study Microbial Dark Matter (Phase II) - Tshipise hot spring metaG | ecosystem: Environmental > Aquatic > Thermal springs > Hot (42-90C)... | reverse complement strand
CTGTGCCGTTCGGCCCGGTCACCCCCGTCTTCGCCCACACCCCGCTCGCCGTCGCCACGTTGATCGTCTTCCCGCCCGGCAGCGCCGTCGTGTCGGCCCGCGCCGTGAACCACACCACCACCTGCACCGCCTCGGCCGGCAGCAGCACGCCCGGCCCGCCCCGGCCCGGATCGAGCACGTTCGCCCACGTCAGCACGCCGTCGCTCACCGTGTCGTCCGAAGCCGGCGATGCGAACCGGCCCCCGAACCCGTACGTCAGATAGTTCGGGTCGTAGGTGTCCCGCAACGGCAGGTAGATGATCGGGCTGTCGCCCGTGTTGACGATCCGGATCGTGAAGCTGATCTCGCTCCCCGGCCGCACCTCGGCCGCACTGTTCCGCGTCTTGAAGATGCGGTAGTTCGGCCCCGCCTGCGGCCCGTCCGGCCCGGTCACATACCCGAAGTCGGCCGTCAGGTTGACCTCGTTCACCCCCAACACCACCGTGTACGGCTGCGCCTGGTTGTTGTTGTCGGCTCCGGGCACCGGCCCCAGCACCGTCACGTCGTAGCCCGCCAGCACGCCGAAGACATCGGTCACCGTCACCGCATACGTCCCCGCCGGCAGGCCCACGAAGCTGTAGTCCCCGCTCGCCCCCGTCGTCGTGGTGGCGATCACCGTGGCGTTCCGCAGCAGCGCCACCGTCACCCCCGCCACCCCCAGGTCGCGGTTCTGCGGGGCGAACACCCCGTCCCGATCCTCTTCCAGCCATACCTGGTTGCCGATCACCCCGATCTCCGGCCGCTGCGCCCGCACGTAGCCAAAGTCCGCCGTCAGGTTGCGCCCACCCGCCGCCAGCGTCACCGCATACGGATCGGCCTGGCTGTTGTGGTCCACGCCCACCGCCCCCAGCGGCCCCCGCTCGTAGTCGTTCAACACCGCATTCGTGTCGCTCACGTGCACCAGATATGCGCCCGCCGGCACGCCCACGAACAGATAGTTGCCGCCCGCGCCGTCCACCGTTGTCGCCGTTGTCACCGTCGCAATGATCGGCTCGCCAGCGTCCCATATGCCGTTGCTGTTCCTGTCTCGGATCAGGTCCACGCTCACCCCGCCCAGCGGCGCATCGCCGGCGTTGTAGGTCCCGCTCCGATCGGCGTCGTAGAACACCAGGTTGCCGATCGTCCCCAGCCGCGTCCCGTCATCCCGGTAGCCGAAGTCGGCCGCCAGGTACTGCTGGCCAGCGGCCAGCGGCGGCAGCGCCGCCAGCACCGGCGTCGTCGCCGTCAACCCCGCCAGCGCCGCCGCCGTCCCCGGCTCGCCCAGATCCGGCCCGGCCACGTAGTCCGCGCCCGCCGGCACCACGATCCGGTAATGCCCGTTGCTGTCGGTCACGGCGCTGCCCAGCCGCGTGCCCAGGCTGTCGGTCACGACCACCATCACGCCCGCAATGCCCGGCTCGCCCGGCTGCTGGAAGCCGTCCCCGTTCGCATCGTACCACACCGTGTCGCCCACCAGCGCCTGCCCAGCCCCCGGCGCCCGGTAGTAGCCGAAGTCCGCATCCTTGTACACCTGCCCCGGCGCCAGCACGATCGCATCCGTCGGGCTCGGCTTGCTCTGCCCGCCCACCACGTGCACCAGGCCCGCCAGCACGCCGTGGGCGTCGGTCACCCGCACGAAGTAGGTGCCGGCCGACAGCCCGCCGAACAGGTAGCCGCCGTCCGCATCGGTCGTCGTCGTCGCCACGACCGTGTCGGCCAGCACGTCGAAGAGGCCATTGCCGTTGTCCCGGTACAGCCGCAAGGTCACGTTGGCAATGCCCGGCTCAGCCACATCCTCGATGCCGTCGCCGTCCGCATCGTACCACACGTAGTCGCCGATCGCACCCGGCCGCGGCTGAATGTCCACGCACGCCACATCCTGTTTGGGCGGCAGCGTCGCGCCGGTCTCGTCCAGCACTCCGCTCGCCACCACAACATTCGGTGTACCGGTAGGACAGACCGCCCGATAGCCAAAGTCGGCCGTGCTGTAGTTCTGTCCGTCGGCCAGGTTGACTGTCAGCGGCTCGTTGGCCGTGGTCAGCGCATAGCCTGCAGGCAACGTGCTCTCGTCCACATCCACGCAGTACATGCCGGCAGGCAATTGCACGAAGCTGTACGCGCCGTTGCCCGATGTAACCTGCGAGCCCCACAGGCCGGTGCGCGCTATGCAGCTGCCCATGTAAAGATTCACGGTCACGCCGTTGATGCCGGGCTCGGTGCCGCCATCGGGCAGGCCGCTGCCATCTGCATCGTAAAAGACCCGGTCGCCGATGCTCGCCGTGCCGCGCAGCCAGTAGCCGAAATCGGCCGTCCGGAACTTCTGGCCGGAGGTCAGGGTCACCGTCATCGGCTCGTTGTTGCTGGTCAGCGCATAGTTGGTCGGCAAGGTGCTTTCGTCCACATCCACCCGGTACGTGCCGGCGGCCAGGTTATTGAAGATGTAATAGCCGCTGGGCCCCGGCTCGGTCGTGGTCGTGCGCACCAGGGTGCCGCCCTGATAGAGGTTCACCAGCACATTCGGCAGGCCAAGCTCGCCGGTGTTCTGCGTTCCATTCCGATTCTCGTCGCCATAGACGGTATCGCCGATGCTCGCCATGTTCTTCTCTTTGGCCGGCGAGTTGTGCGCAGAAGCCAGGGTCGCCGTGCCGCAGGCGCCGTTCATCCTGCTCTTGGGAATGGAGAACTCGTAGATCATCGCCCATTCCCAGTACTTGCCGGAGGTCGCGTTGTAGTTGTAGGGTGGCGACTGCGTCAGGCTGGTCCAACCGGAATTCAGCAGATTCCAGTGGAGCGAAGTCATTGCATCGGCGATGGGCGGCGTGCCCGGCGCTTTGCTGCCGTCCTTCGAGGTCTGGCCCGAGAGCCAGGCGCCCGGCGCGCCGGCGAGGTAGTCCAACGTCAGGTTGCTGTAGCTGCCACCGCTGTAGGTGATGTTGAAGACCGCATTGTCGCTGCCGAGAAGGTTGTCGAATTTGTGGGCCTGCGTCCAGCCATCCAGTTGAACGTAGGCGTTGAGCGTGTCGGCATAAACGTTATCGTTGAAGCTGCGATCTACGACCAGCGCCCAGTAGCACATGCCGGCGCCCGTATAGCCGTAAAGCCTGGCCGGCGCGTCCGCTGTCGGCGGGTCAAAGCGGCCCAGATAGGTGTAGCTGCTGTCGAGCAGGCCGTCTACCACCGGCTCGGCGTTAAGTCCGCTCACGCCGGCGGCTGCGGTCGCCAGCACCGTCTGGGCTGGCCCAATCGCCAGGAAGCGCAGCAACACCTCGTAGCTCTGGCCCAGCCCCAAGTCATGACCGAAGCTGGCGGTCAGGTCACTCCAGTTCAGCACGCCGTTGCCGATGCTGTCGGGAGCCGGCGTCGCACTGATGAACTGCAATCTAGAGGGATCGTACAGGTCTTGCAGCGGCAGGTAGTTGATGATCGTCGCGCCGGTGTTGGTGATGCGGATCGAGTAGGTGACCTCCGCGCCCACCACGGCCGGATTGCCGCTGGTCAGCGTCTTGCTGATCTGATAATCGCCCCACGGTCGGGCATAGCCGAAGTCGGCATCCAGGTAGACGCCGCCCTCGGGCAAGTTGAAGACCGGAGTAGGGCTGTTGTCGGTCGTGATGATGTAGCCGGCCGGCACGGTGCTTTCGACGACAACGGCGAAGAAGTCGCCCGGCGGCACATTCTGGAACAAGTATTTGCCGCTGGCGTTGGTGGTCTGCGTCCCGACCACGACATCCCTGGTCGGATCGAAGAGCAGGTCGCCGTCGTCGCGGTAGAGCTTCACCTGCACGCCGACCAGGCCCGGTTCGCCCGGATCCTGCACGCCGTCATGGTTCAGGTCGTTCCACACGGTATCGCCGATCTCGCCGGGGCAAACACCCGGCTCAGCATAGATCGTATTGGTGCCCAGCTTGCTCGGCGAAGCATGGATGTAGGGCACTTCCAGCGAGCCGAAGCCGGCCGCGCCGAAAGCAGCCACATCAATCTTCAGTTCGTAGATGACGTCGAAGATCCAGGCCGGGTAGGTGGGGTTGGGCGTGTAGAACTCGTCGGTTGCGGGCGAATTCACCAGCAGATTCGTGCCGCCGGCCGAGCAATTGCCGCCGGAGCAGTAGCCGGTCGCGTTCAGGTTGTAGTCCAGCGATGTCGCCCACTCCAGGATGTGCGCTGCCCTGCCCAGGTTGACCCGACCCTCGCCGCCGATCACGCCCAGCGAATCGTAGCCGGAGGGCGTGCCACTCTTGGCGTCAATGTAATCCTGCTTGATGTCGAGCACCAGGACGCCGTTATCATTGTAACCCAAGAACTGGGCATGGTCCGAACCGTCCAGGTTGCCGAAGGTGTGGCCGCTCGGCCAGCCGATGGCGTTGACGCCGTAGGTGTTGTCCACAAAGTCCTTGTCGATCGCCAACGTCATGTAGATCGCGTTGGTGGTCGGCTGGTAGAAGGTGGCCAGCTTGCCGAACAGCACTCCCCGGTCGTCGTTGTAGCACACCACCTGGCTATCAGGCGAGACGTTATAGACCTCGTCGTATTTGCCGTCCACGACCGGTGGGGTGTTGGCGATCACCGTCGTCTTGTCGGTCGCGGCGGCCGATTTGCCCGGCACGGCCGATGAAGCGGCACGAATCACGGTCTGGTCGGTCGTTCCGGCGGATGCGCCGGCCGGAACCCGCACCTCGGCCACCAGGTAATATGCCCTGCCTGGGTCAATGCAGACCGGATTCGTCACGGCCGGCTCGTTGGGGCTGCTCGTCTCATGCACGCCATTACGGTTCAAGTCTTCCCACAGGAAGACCGGCCAGCCCTGGCTCGAAGTCGCGGTGATCGTGACACAATCCTGCGTCGAGCCATTGTTGACGACGACATGGCCGAAGAACTGCACCGTGCCCGGAACAGCATTGCGGGAGAAGTTGGGCTGCACCGTCAGCAACTGGCCCACGCGCGTCGTGTCGGTCGCAGTCGCGGTCTTGCCGCCCGTGAGCGCGGTCGCCGTCACCGTGGTCGTGTCTATCAGACCCAGCGGCACGCTGACCGGGATGTCCACCTGCACCAGGATCGGATAGCTGGCATTCGGGCCGATGACCGGCGTCTGCGCGATCTCGGTGTCGGCCGGGTCCTTGATGCCGTTGCCGTTCACATCCTGGTAGATGCGGGTGGCCCAGCCGCGGCTCGAGACCGCCGCCAGGCTGACGGCCGTGGTCAGGTTACCGACCGTCACAACGTGCGCGTAGGTCTTAGTCTGGCCAGCCAGTCCCTCGCCGCTGTTGTTCGGGGTCAGGGTCAACCCGGCACTGAAGCACACCTCCAGCTTGGGCCGCTGGCTAACGGTGCCGTCGTCGCTGCTCTTAAAAATCTTCTCGGCGTTCGAGCTGCTGGCTTCCAGGATCACGCCGTAATTCGATGACGGATTGGCGAGCCAGCCCGTCACCAGGCTGGTGATGTTCCAGGAGCGCCAGACGTTCTTCGTGTCGTCCAGCACGGTCGAGGCGACCGTCGGCCCGTAATCGCCGCCCTGAGTCGTCCAGAGCACGTTGGCCGCTTTATCCGCGGCCTTCCAGGTGACCTGGACCTCGTTCCAAGCGCGGGTCAAGCCGTGGGCGTTGATCGTGAGCGCGCCGCCCGAAGCGCCCTTCACGAAAAGCGACAACGTGGCGCTGCTGACGATGGCATCACCGGGGAGAGAGGACAGATCAAACTGCAAGAGAGCACGCTTGAGCTTCGTCGCCTCGCCCTTCACGCGCAGCTCAGGATCCGTGCCTCTGCGCTCATCCGGCTTTTCCTTCTTGATATAAGCATCCACGCCGGTCGTCGGCGTGGGCTGCAGCACGACACACGCCTGCCCGGCCTGTAGCGCTTGCAGGTCAACGGCCGGCGCCAAAAGCGTTGCGGGCCGCGCCGCAGCAGGCAAAACCGGAAATATCATGACCAGAACTGCCATGATGGTCAAAAACAGGGCGAACCGTCGGCTAAACATAGACATTCCTCTCTCCAGTCTGGGATTCTAAGACGTTATCGTTTTCTTTTACAACATTTCCGATGCCAACCCAGTAACTTTATATACACTCTCCGCGCATGACACCGCGCCCAGATAGGCTAATCCTAATCTACTCCAACAATGTTACAGACCGGATTACGATTACGGTTTTAGCAAAATTCTGTCCGCATCGGGGGCTCTGTGGGCATTCACGAGACAGGCGCACATCGCCGACGGCTGAACATCGCCCGGCAGGGGCGAGGTCCCCTCGCCCCTGTCTTTGCCGACACATCCCAGAGCATTGTCGCGTCACGGGCCCAGCATGACCGGGCCGAACATGGCCTTGTTGCCGTCCAACAACCAGACGGCCAGCTGATACTCGTAGCGTTCCGCAGGCGAGGCGCTCGAGTCTACGAACACATAATCGCCGCCCAGGGCTGAGCCTGCATGTTCGGCGGCGATAAGTTCAGCGCTGACAACACGCCAGGGGCCGCTGTTGCCGCCGTTCACCGCGCGACGCAGCACCTCGAAGCCCAGGATCCGCGCTTCGTTGGCCGTCTGCCAGGCAACGGCTGCCCCTTCTGGCGTCCTCCTGGCGGCCAGCCCGGTCACGGTCAGGCCGGTCGGCAGGATAATACGCACGCTGGCCACGCCGCTGCGCTCGGGCACCAGCAGCAGCGAGCCGAGCAGCGTTGGCCCGGCTGGATTCGCCCAGGCGCCCCGCACCGTCGCCACGATGGGCGTGCGACCGCCCGGCAGGAACGATGTATCGGCCACGGTCCTGAAGCTGGCGACGACGTGCACGGTTGCGCCCGGCGCCAACGCGCTATACGCGCCGACCAAATTGCGCCATTGAATCAACCCATCGTCCACATTGTCCTGGCTTGTCGGCGTCGCGCCCACGTAAGAGAGATAAGTAGGCGTGTAGACCAGTTGCAACGGCAGATAGGTGATCCAGGCCGAGCCGGTATTGGTGATGCGGATGGTGAACGAAATGACGACTCCTGGTCGGAGGTCTGCCGTGACGCCCTGGACGCTGACCGCGCAATGCGCAATGCCGGCGCCGAGCCCGATGCGATAACCGAAATCCGCGGTCAGGTTGGTCGCGTTGCTGCCCAGCGTGATCGTGTAGGGCTGCGTCTGGTTATTGTTGTCCTGGCCGGGGAACGGCCCCAGCACTGTCGGCGCGTAACCCGACAACACGCCGAAATCATCGCTCACCGTGACCTGATAGCTGCCGGCAGGCCGCCCCGCGAACGCGTAGACGCCGTCGGGGCCGGTGGTCGTCGCTGCAATCGTATCGCCATCCTGCAAGAGCGCCACCGTGATTCCCGGCGCGCCCACGTCGCCCGTCGTCGGATTGAACAGGCCGTCGCCGTCCGTCTCGCCCCATACCTGGTTGCCGATGACGCCGGCCAGCAATCCCGAGGCGCGATAGAAGCCGAAGTCCGCAGCGAGATGCGTCGCACCGGCTGCCAGTGTCACCGGATAGGGATCGGTCTGGCTGTAGCCGTCCACACCTGCCGCGCCGAGCGGCCCGCGCGCGTAATCGGCGAGCACGCCGGCCGTATCGTTGACGTGCACCAGGTAGTTGCCCGCCGGCACGCCGCTGAAGAGATAGTTGCCGCCCAGCGCCGTCAACGTGCTGCTGGTGATCGCGGTGGCGACGATCGGCTCGCCAGGCCCCCAGGTCCGACTGCCGTTCAGGTCACGGATCAGCGACACGGTGACGCCGGCCAGCGGCGCATCACCCGTACCGAACACGCCGTTGCGATTGGCATCCAGGAAGACCAGGTTGCCGATCGCGCCTAGCAGGGTACCCTGGGCGGTCTGTGCTGCGACGCCTTGCGCGACCTGGCTCGCCTCGCCGATGCCGAAGCGCGCCTCCAGCCACTGTTGACCGGCAGCCAGAGGCGGCACGAAAGCGGGCGCGGACGTCGTGGCCCGCAATCCGGCCAGAACCGGGCTGGCCGCCCAGTCCGGCCCAATGACATAGCCGCTGCCCGCCGCGACCTCGATGCGATAGACTCCGGCGGCATCGGTGACGGCGGACGCAAGACGCGCCCCGTTCACATCGGTGATCGCCACGGTGACGCCCGGAATGCCCGGCTCGCCCGGCCGACGCACCCCATCGCCGTCGCCGTCGTACCACACCAGGTCGCCCACGATGGCCTTGTTGGCCACCGGTTCTCTGACGTATCCGAAATCTGCATCCTTGTAGATCTGTCCTGGCGCCAGGTTGATCGGCGCGGTGGGGTCGGGCTGGCTTTGCATCCCGACGCTGTGGCGCAGTCCGCTCAACGCGCCGTTCGGGTTGGGGGCGTCCAGGATGTCCACGAAGTAGGCGCCCGCGGGCAGTCCGGTCAGAAGATAGCCGCCCGCCGCGTCGGTCAGCGTGGCCGTGAAGAGGGTATCGCCGGCATCCAGGACCCCGTTGCTGTTCGTGTCGAGATAGGCGGCGACGCGCACATTCGGCAACCCGCGCTCGCCCAGGTCCTCGACGCCATCGCCATCTGCGTCATACCAGATGTAATCGCCGATCGCACCCAGCCGGCTCACCCTGAAATAGCCGAAATCGGCCGTTGGATCATACTGGCCGTCCGTCAGGGTTACGGCATAGGGCTGCGCCTGATTGTGGTTGTCCTGGCCCGGCGTCGGGCCCGGCGCCGTCGGCGTCAGGCCCGCCAGCACACCGAAATCATCAGAGACCTCCAGGCTGTACGTCCCGGCAGGCAGATGGATGAAGCTGTACTGGCCGCCAGCGCCCGAGGTCGTGGCTGCGATCACCTCGCCAGCCTGGCTCAGCTCGATGGTCACGCCGGCCTGGCCGACATCGGCGCTCCCGAACAGGCCGTCGCCATCGCTCTCGACCCACAACAAATTGCCGATCATCCCGCTGTCGGACAGAGCGGCCAGAACGTAGCCGAAATCGGCCGTGAGCGCACGACCGCCGGCCAGCAGGGTGACCGGATAGGGATCGGCCTGGTTATGGCCGTCGGTGCCGGGCGTCCCCAACGGCGCCGGGCGATAGTCGAGCAGCACCGCGTTGACCGCGCTGACATGCACCAGGTAATTGCCTGCCGGCACGCCGCTGAAGCGATAGTTGCCCCCGTCCGCGTCCAAAGTGCTGCCCGAGATCGCTGTCGCGATGATCGGCTCGCCGAGATCCCACGCGCGGTTGCCGTTGGCGTCACGGATCAGGTCAACGCTGATGCCGGGCAAGGGGGATTCACCGGTGTCGAAGACGCCGTTGGCGTTCGCATCGCGAAAGATCAAATTGCCGATCAGGCCCAAGCGGGTTCCCGAAGCATCCCGATAGCCGAAATCCACGTGTAGCGCCTGCTGCCCGGCCGCCACCACTGCGCTGCGCGGGCTCACGGTCGAGGGGGTCAGGCCGGCCGGGACGCCACCGGTCGGCGCCACGGTGTAGCTGCCGGCAGTCAGGGTCAGCAGGTAACGGCCTGCCGCGTCGGTCGTGGCGCAGGTAGACGCACCGCTGCCGGCAACCGCGCAGACCGACACACCCGCTATGCCCGGCTCGCCTGGCTGGCGCATGCCGTCGCCGTTGCCGTCGTACCACACCAGGTCGCCGATGACCATCTGGCCGGCGCCGGGCACACGACGATAGCCGAAATCGGCATCCCGATATACATAGCCGGCGCTCACATTGATCGGCGCGGTAGGTCCTGGCTGCGCCTGATTGCCCACCACCGGCGACAGGCCATCCAAAGGCCCACCGGCCACGCCAGCGCTGAGCACTTTGACCAGATAGACGCCGTCGGGCAAATTGCCGAACAGGTAGCCGCCGTCCGCGCCGGTAGTCGTAGTCATCACCAGCGTATCGCCGGGACTGATCTCGCCGTTCGCATCGTCATCCCGGTAGAGGTCCAACTGGACGTTCGGGATGCCCGGTTCGCCGATGCTCTGAATGCCGTCGCTGTTCGCGTCGTACCAGATGAAATCACCGATGGCACCCGCAGACGCCAGCACCACATCAGGCGCCCTCGGGGCAGCGGCCTCAGCGCCCTGCGCCAAAAACCGGAACAGAAAAGCGGCAGCGATCAAGCCAGTGACAGCCAGCAGCCGGGCGATCATTGTCCTCCACATCGCAATCACCTTTGTGCAGGCAATGGACATGTCTCTGGTAAGAACCTCCTTTCCAGCCTCGCGTAATGTCACAGATCCTCGCCGCGCCTGAGACAATAACATCGTCCCTAATTAAAATAGAGACGTTGCAAAACCGATTTGGATGCGGGTAAATCCGGCCATCGTCTTTTCCAGCGCGTTGTGCGTCGGCCAGGGCCGCCCGGCGATGAAGTCGCCGGGCTACCATCGGCCCAAAAACAAAAACGCCCACGCTCTCGTCTGAATGTGGGCGTCTTGGATCAGGAACAATGAGAGTGCAGCAGTCAGGATGCCTCAGTACGAGAATACGATCTCTGCACTGTCTATTTTGACCGTTGCGGGCTTACCGCCGTCAACATCGCGCGTCGTCAGGACCACCGTCGTGTTGGCCAGTTCGGCAACCGTGGCGATGCGCGCCAGGTTCAGGACGAAGGCCCGATTCACATCTCGGTTCTGGACGGTGGAGCGCAACGTGCCCAGCTTAAGGCTCCGGCCGTCCGGGAAGACCTGTATCACGTCGAGCGCGGCGCCCTGATTGAAAGACTTCACTCGGATCCGCACCTGTGGCTTGAAGATGTTGGTGGTGGCCTTGAGCGCGGCCGTGTTCCACTTGCGCAGCGTCAACGGCCCTTCCGATAGCTTCATCTCGACGACATCGCCGCCCGGCTTGAGCCTGGACGCCACCTGCGTGTTGTGATAGATCGCGTCTGTCACCGTCGCAGTGCCCGTCAGCCCGAGCCCCATCCCCTGGCCGGCGTTAAGCATGCGGGCGATAGCGAGCGCTCGACTGTAGTCGGCCACAACGCCGCTCAGCAGCAGCGCTTCGATCTCATCCCTGGCCTGGCGCACCGTGATCGCTTTCGAGAGCTGGCCCAGCTTGACCAACGTGTCGGGCCGCAACCGCAGGCTGGCGATGTTGAGCGACAAGCCGGCATATTCCTTCAACGCCCACCATTTCTCGGCCGAAATGCCCGCAGCGCTTCCCAGCAACAGCGCATCACGCAGGGCCACGGTCTCCGAAAAGACACGCGACACCGTCTGCGCTCCGATGATGAAGTTCTCCTGCTCTGCGACGGTATAGGCCCACTGGCCAGCTTGGCGCAGCTCACGCTTCCAATCGGCAAGGCTCAACGGTGGCGCCAGTGCGGGATCGAAGAAGCCGACGTTCAATGTGGTGGTGACGTTCGCCTGCAGCGACGGGATCAACGCCGACGGGTCCGGGCTCAACAACCAGCCCACCGGCACGGGCGCCATGACCCGAACCTGATAAGCGGCCACCGGCAGCTTCGCAAAGACGTATTTGCCGTCTATGCCTGTGGTCGCGGTGGCGACGATCGTGACGGGCGAGATCACCTGGCCGCCCGCCGCCGCCAGAAGTTGCACAACGGCCGAGCGAAGCGGGACTTCGTCGGCATCGGGGACCTCGTTGCCGTTCACGTCATTGAAGATGATGCCCTCGAGCCCGGCCTGGCCGATGGCGAAATTCTGCAAGAAGGTCGTCGCGCCCGCCTCATCGCTCTGGAGCGAGAGGGGCTGCGTGCTGCTCTCCGCGCCGCCGGGCAAACGGACGAGCACGATGCGGCTGCCGGGCCGCAGGTCGGCGATCAGATACAGGCCCTTCGCGTCGGAAGCCGCGCTGCCCACCGTGGCTTCGCCGAGATCAACCAACCCATTGCGGTTGGCGTCGTCGAAAACCTGGACCATTGCACCGGCGATGCGCGGCTCAGCCGTGGGCAGCCCACAGGCGCCATCGCCGTTCACATCCTGACACACCGTACCCCAGATCGAGATGGGATAGGCCAGGCCAAACCCAGGGCCCGCAGCCGGGCCGCCGGCCACCGTGGCCGCGCTGCTGGTCGCGGTAGTCGTCACATAGCCGGTCGGCGGCTCTATGGCCACCGTGTAGTTGCCCCCCGCCAGCGCCGCGAACGTGTAAACGCCGCCGGCATCGGTGGTCGTCGTGATCGCGATGCCAGCGCCCAGCACCCGAACGATGACACTCGGAATGCCGCGCTCGGCGCCGCCGGGCGCCAGCAGGCCGTCGCCATCAGAATCAAAAAACACCTTGCCGGAGAGCGAACCGGTCCCTGCTGGCTCGCTGGCCATGACCGACGTGGTTGCACCTGCGATAATGAGCAGTGCCGCCAATAGCGCCGTCAGCCCCAGCAACACATATCCGGTCGTCCGCTGCGTATAGTTCATAGACCGGCTCCTCTCCATATCTTTATCATGGTACATGGATGACACGTGCCTGACTCATCGCAACAGTATACCACAACGCAACCACAAACAAAGTCTGAACCACCTCTAAAAACTTCATCTGACCACAATGATGCACGTCAAACATTACAAAGTGCATTACGATCTGCCCGGATCACCCGTCACCGGACCGCGATCGCCGAGATGACCGTCGGCAGGTCGCCGCCGACCGGGGCAAAGCCGATGTTCAGCACGCCGTCGCTGACCGTCACCGTGTAGGTGCGGTTCAGCGCTGTCGCGCTGCCGACCGTCGCGTAGATGTCCAGGCCGCTCTCGACGACGACGCCTTCCAGAGTGATCTGCATCACGCGCTGACCAGGGCCGGTGGCGACGAATTCGGCGAACCGAAGCTCGACCTCGAAGAGACCGTTCGGGACCGTGAATCTGAACTCGGACAGCCCCTGGCGATGTTTCTGATACAGGAAGTCGTCCGTCGTGTCGTTGACCGGCATCGTTGTCGAAGCAGGCGCGCCATCCACATAGCCCCATGCACCGGCCGCGAAGAGCTGCTCGGCGGTCCAGGTGAGGCCCTGGCTATCGGTGAAGGTCGGGCCGCCCGCGTTCGTGCGCAACAGGTAGGCCGGTCGCGTCGGCGTGGCGGTCGGCGCGGTGGTCGCAGTGGGCGTGGCGGTCGGCAGCGGTGTGCTCGGGCTGCCGGTGGCCGTGGGCGTCGGCTGGATGGCCTGACCGCCCACCACCGCGCTCTCTACCTCGACGGCCGAAACCATCGGCTTGTACCTGCCGCCGTTCTGCGCGAACGCGACGGTGAGCACGCCGTCCGTCACGGTGGTGGTGTAGATGCGATCCAGTGCGGTTGCCTTGTCAACAACCTCCAGCACATTGAGCGCGTTCTCCACCACGACGCCCTCGATCGTGATCTTCATGATGCGTTTGCTCGTGGCCGTGGCCACGAACTCGGCGAACTTCAGGGTCACCTGATAGTCGCCGTTCGGCACGGTGAAGTTGTAGGCACTCATCCCCTCTCGATACTTCTGATAGAGGAGATCGTCCACCGTGCCGCTGACCCCTGTGGTCGAAGACTTGGCCGAGCCGCCCACGTAGCCCGCGTTGCCGGCGACGTAGGCTTTATCCGCCTCCCACACCTGGCCCAGGCTGTCGGTGAACGTCACCCCCCGGAGTTGAAACGCCGCAGATAGGGCGCCGGTGTGGCGGTCGGCGTGACAGTCGGCGTGGCAGTCGGTGTCGCCGATGGCGTGGCGGTCGGCGTGAAGGTAAGCGTCGGCCCGCCAGGGGTGATCGTCGGCGTCGGCGTCTGGGTGGCGGTGGGCGTGGCGGTCGGGGTGGGCGGGATGTAGGGCCGAACCTCGATGGCCGCCACCATCGGCGCGAGAGTGCCGCTCACTTTGGCGAACTCGATGTTCAACAGGCCATCGGATACGGTCACCAGGTAAGTCTTGTCGTAAGCCGTGGCCTTTCCCGCCTCTTTGTACACGTCGAGGCTGGCTGCGACCACTGCGCCCTCGATCGTGATCCTCATCACCCGGACGCCCGTTTTGGTGGCGCTCAGCTCGGCAAACCGGAGCTGCACCTCATAGGTGTTGTTCGGCACGGTGAAGTTGTAAGCCGTCATGCCCTCGCGATATTTCTGATAGAGGGCATCGTCTACCGTGCCGTTGATTGCGGTCGTGGAAGATTTGGCCGAGCCGCTCACGTAGCCCCAACCGCCGCTCACGTATGCCTGATCGGGATCCCAGACCTGGCCCAGGCTATCGGTAAAGCTGGCGCCGGCCGCATTTACACGGCGGAGATAGGGTGCCAGCGTAGGGCTGACAGTCGGCGTCCGCGTGGCTGTGGCGGTGGCGGTTGCGGTGGCCGTCCGCGTGGCCGTGGCCGTGGCAGTTGCGGTAGCTGTGGGCGTCGCAGTCGGTGTCGCCGTGGCAGTTGCGGTGGCCGTGGGCGTGGCGGTCGGTGTCGCCGTGGACGTGGCGACGGGCGTAGAGCTGGCGGTCGGTGTCGCCGTCGGCGTGACTGTCGGCGAGGAGGTCGGGGTCGACGTGAAGGGCGTCCAGTTGCTCGCCAGCATCAGCGCGGCAGCTGCATCAATGCGGCCCCAGCCATAGTAGATGTCGAACCCCGCCGCGCCCTTGTCCACCACGGTCTGCTCGATAATGGCCCGCACGTCGGCCGCCGAGAGATTGGGCCGATAGGAGAACAACAGGGCCGCCAGGCCGCTGACGTGCGGTGCGGCCATCGAAGTGCCGCTCAGAAAGCCGTAGGTATCTGTGCCCGTGGTGCGATTCCAATAAGTGCTCCAGATGCTGGCGCCGGGCGCAGTCACATCCACCCATGCCCCGTAATTCGACAGGGTCCAGTACACATCATCTTCATTGGTAGCGCCGACCGCGATCGCTTCCTCGTAATAGGCCGGATAGAACGGCGCGCTCGAGCCCTGATTGCCCGCAGCAGCCACGACCACGGCGCCCTTGCCGGCAGCGTAGCGCACTGCATCTTGCATCACCGAGGAGAAGGATGTGCCACCCAGGCTGAGGTTGATGACTTTGGCACCGTAATCGGCAGCATAGCGGATGCCCTGGGAGATGTTCGCCCAGGTGCCCGTGGGCGGATTGGCATTGTTGAGCACCTTGATGGGCATCAGCCGCACGTTCGGCGCGATGCCGACCATGCCCTGGCCATTCATGGCCGCGGCCACGATGCCGGCCACATGCGTACCATGCCCCTGATCGTCGGTGGGGTTGTTGTCGCCGTTGACGTAGTCCCAGCCTGCGGTCAAGCGACCGGCGAACTCGGGATGCGTCGACGAGACACCGGTGTCCACGATGGCGACGATCACGCCCGAAGAGCCGGTCGAGAAGTCCCAGGCCGTCGGCATGTTGATCGTCTGCGGCGCGAAGACGCGGAATGGATCATGGAAATCGGGATCGGCAGGAACAAGCATGACGCCGGCAACGCCGTTGGGTTCGACATAGCGTACTTCGGGCAGCCGGCCCAGGGCCTCGGCCGCTGCCTTCAAGTCAGCCGGATCCACGACCACATGATAGATATCGCCGCCCAACGGTTGCCTGATCGTCGCGCGCGCGGTAGCCAGCAAGGCGACGATGCGCGCCAACGAGACTCCCGGCCGGAAAGCCACCAACAATTCGCCGGGCATATGGGCCGGTAAACCATCGGTCGGCGTAAACACCGGGCCGGCCGGCGTGACGCGCCGGCCGTTGAGCAGCGGCGCCGCGCTGCCTGCCTCTTCGGCTTGCATGATGATCGGCTCAACTGTTGCCTCGGCGCCGCCCGGCGGCCGACGCACGACAATGTGGCGGCCAGGCAACAAGCGGGACACTTTCCAGTTCCCCTGATAGTCGCTGACGGCTGCCCCCAACAGCGCTTCGCCCATGTCCACCAGGCCATTGCCGTTGACATCGCCGAAGACCTGAATCAGCCAGTCGGGAAAGCCCGGTTCTGTCGGCCCTTTGGCGCCGTCGTGGTTCAGGTCGTCGAATTCGGTACCGGTGAGCGTCTGCATGAGGGTGGCGCCGAAGTCAATCTCGCCGATCGGCCCGCCAGAGACGGAAACGATCACCGGCGTGAGGGTGGTCACGGTGAATGGTTCGGTCACGACGATGGCAACCGTGTACTGCCCATCGGCCAGGCCGGAGAACACATAGGTCCCATCGGTGGCCGTCTGAGCTGAGATGGAAAAGGCCTGGCCACCCGTCAAGACATCGCGCAGTTCCACGGTCACCCCCGACAGGCCACCTTCGTGTGCCGCTCGTGTGCCGCTGGCATCTTTATCGAAAAAGACAACGCCCGATATCGCGCCGACGCCGCTTTGTACGCCGGGTCCCCATACCAATGCGCTGGCCACAGGCGCGGCCAGCAAAATCAAGGCCAGGACAACGAATAGCGCACGTATTGGCTGGCTCATAGCTTCCTTCCGTGTGTCTGATGTGATCTGATGCAAAAGCCCGATCTCGCCCGCATGTTCTTAAGTTCATAATAACACAACTTATATTACATAACAGATTACATTTCCCTGCAAATGAGCGCCAGGCGCGCCGGGCACCCTGCACGATGCCCGGCGCTCCAGGGTGAACGCAGGTCGGAGAAAAAGGGACCGGGCCTGACACCTTCTGCGCGGCACAGGCCCGGTCTGGGTATGGGGAGGTGGGGAATGTCTATTCGACGCAGATGGTCGCCACCATCGGCGGCAGCGTACCACCAGCCTGAGCAAAGGAGATGTTCAACACGCCGTCGCTGACCGTCACGGTGTAGACGCGCTCCAGAGCGGTTGCTCTGCCGGCAACGGCAAACACATCCAACGCGCTCTCGACCTCAGCACCCTCCAGGCTGATGCGCATGACGCGCTGGCCCTTCTTCGTCGCCGCCAGCTCAGCAAAGCGCAGTCGCACCGTGTACAGGCCGTTCGGCACCGAGAAGCGATACTCGCTCATCCCTTCCCGATAGCGCTGGAACAGGAACGGGTCGCCGGCGCCGGCAACTGCACCGCTGCTCGCCACGGCCACGCCGTCTACATAGCCCCAGCCGCCGAGGGTATAGGCCTGGTCGGCCTGCCAGGTGACGCCGGCGCTGTCGGTGAAGGTAGGGCCGCCGCTGTCCACGCGCTGCGCATAGGCGCCGCGCACGGCCGTGGCGGTTGGCGTCGGCGTGACGGTCGGCGCGCCGGGCACAGATGCATCGCTGGACTTCACCAGGATGGCCGAGGCCATCGGCGCTTTGCTGCCACCATTTTTGGCAAAGCCGATGTTCAGCATGCCATCGCTCACGGTGACCATGTAGCTGCGCTGGACGAGCGCGCCCTTTCCGGCCACCGCATAGATGTCCAGGGCGTTCTCGACTGTGGCGCCTTCCAGCGAGATGCGCATCACCCGCTCACCGGCCTTGCCCGCCACGAACTCGACGAAACTCAGCTCGACCTGATATGTGCCGTTCGGCACGGTGAAGCGATATTCGGACATCCCTTCCCGATATTTCTGGAAGAGGAAATCATCCGTCGTGCCCGCGACCGACAGCGTCGAGGATTTGGCGCTGCCGCCCACATAGCCCCACGAGCTCGCCGCGAACGCCTTGTCGGCCGCCCAGACCGCGCCGTGACCATCGGTATAGGTCGGCCCGCCACAGTCCACTCGCTGCACGTAAATCGGCCGGGTCGGCGTGGCGGTCGGCTGCGCGGTCGGCGTGGCCGTGGGCGCCGTGGTCGGTGTCGCGGTCGGCTGCGCGGTCGGCGTCGCCGTGGGCGCCGTGGTCGGCGTCGCGGTCGGCTGCGCGGTCGGCGTGGCCGTGGGCGCTGTGGTCCGCGTCGCGGTCGGCTGCGCGGTCGGCGTCGCCGTGGGCGCTGTGGTCCGCGTCGCGGTCGGCTGCGCGGTCGGCGTCGCCGTGGGCGCTGTGGTCGGCGTCGCGGTCGGCGAGCTGCTCCAGCCGCCAGCGGCCTGCACGGCCGCCGCGATGTTGATCCGGCCCCAGCCGTAGTAGGGATCGAGGCCCGTAGCGCCCTTATCGGTGGCCGTGTTCTGGATGATCGTGCGCACCTCGACGGGGCTCAGGGCCGGGTTGACCGACCAGATGAGCGCAGCCAGCCCCGCCACGTGGGGCGCAGCCATCGAAGTGCCGCTCATGAACGCAAAGGCGTGCGGGTTGCTCGTCGTCCAGTAGGTGTTCCAGATGCTCGACCCGGGCGCCGAGACATCCACCCAGCTGCCGTAGTTCGAAATGGACCAGTACGCGTCATACTCGTCGGTGGCGCTGACCGCGACCACTTCCTCGTAGTAGGCCGGATAGAAGGCGGCGCTGCTGCCGTTGTTGCCTGCAGCTGCCACCACCAGCGTGCCTTTGTTCAGGGCATAGCGAATGGCGTCCTGGAGCGCCGTAGACGGGGTGGTTCCCCCCAGGCTCAGGTTGACGACCTTCGCGCCGTGGTCGGCTGCGTAGCGAATGCCCAGGGCCACGTTGGCCCAGGTGCCGCTCTTCGCGGCGCTGAGCACCTTGATCGGCATGATCGAGACGCTCGGCGCGACGCCGACCGTGCCCAGGCTGTTGTTCATCGCTGCGGCGATGATGCCGGCCACATGGGTGCCATGGCCCTGATCGTCGCTGGGATCGGCGTCGCTGTTGACGAAGTCCCAGCCTTCCAGGATCCGACCGGCAAATTCGGGATGGCTGAGCGAGACGCCCGTATCAACCACGGCCACGATCACGCTCGCGCTGCCGGTCGTGACATCCCACGCCGCCGGTGCGCCGAGCAGTTGGGGCGCGTACACCAGGAAGGGATCGTGATAGTCCGGATCGGTCGGCGTCAGGCCGGCGCAGGCGATGCCGTTGCGCTCGACATAGCGCACATCGGGCCGGCTCGCCAGGGCTGTCATGGCTTTCGCCAGCTGCGCCTCAGGGGCAGCAATCAGATAGGTATCATCGGCGATCTGGGCCTTGACCGCGACGCCGAATCGGCTCAGGAATGCGGCCGCTTCGGTCGGCGGGACGCCGCGGCGAAAGCCGATCAGGGCCTCGCCCGGCTGGTAGGCCGGCCGGCTCGGATCGGCGCACGGATCGGCTGTAGCCTGGACCGCCTCGTCCAGCGCGACCGCCGTGCTCACTTCGTTAGCCACCAGGAAGGCCGGCATCTGCCGCTCAGTCTTGCCATCGGCCGTGCGCATCGCCACCACGCGGCGCCCCGGCTTCAGCCCACGGATCACCCAGTTGCCCTGCGCATCGGTCACCGCGGCGCCGAGCCTGGCTGCGCCCGTTTCGACGCGCTGCGTGCCCTTCGCATCGTCGTAGACCTGCACCTGGACGCCGGGGATGCCGCGCTCGCCCAAGCCCTTCACGCCGTCGCCGTTGCGATCGTCGAAATAGGTGCCGACCAGGGTGAGCAGCGGACTGACGCCGAAATCTACCCCCTGTAGCCCCCGCACCTGCAGCTCCCGCATGTCATCTGTGACGCGCTGGGGACTCTTGTCCGCCGGCGGAATCGGATCAATGCCGGGCCCGGTCTGGAAACCGACCAGCGTCACGGTACGCCGTTCGATGACCGTGTTTGCGAACGCGGCGTTCTCTGGCCGCACGACCGTGTATGTGCCGGCGGGCAAGCCGCTGAAGCGATAGGAACCGTCGGCAGCGGTCGTGATCTGGCGGCGAAATGCCTGGCCATCGGTCGCAGCATCCCGCAACTCGACCACAAGGCCGGCGATCCCGTTCTCGTCCGCTTCGCGCAGACCGTTTCCGTTGCGATCGAAGAAGACCACGCCGGCGACTTCGCCGACGCCGGCCAGCGGCGCCGCTGCCGCCGGCACAAGGCTCGCGAACGAGATGACCCCGATAACCATCACCCCGATCAAACGATACAGAAAAACCTTCGCCCACACACTCATTCCCCCACCTCGCGCGCCGTCGAATCCAGCAAGACGACTGACAATCCTCAAAACCTGTTTCTGTGGGGAAGTCTAACGCAAGAAGGAACAAGCGGTCTATCCGTAGAGCTACGGAAAGGGGCGAGCAAGCGGGAGAAACGGGGTTATTCTTGGGGAAGAATGCCGTGACGGATGGCGTAGCGCACCAGTTCGGCGGTGGAACGGAGTTCGAGCTTGCGCATGATGTTGGCGCGATGTGTTTCGACCGTGCGCGGGCTGAGCACCAGACGCTCGGCGATCTCGGGGCTGCTGTAGCCCTCGGCGATCAGCTTGAGCACCTCGCGCTCGCGCAGGGTCAGCGTCTCGTATGTGGAGCGCGCGCCGGCACTCGCCTTCTCCAGGTAGGTCACCAGCGAGCGCTCCGAGAGCGGCGGGCTAAGGTAGTAGCGGCCGGCCATGACCTCGCGAATAGCGTAGACCAGGTCGTCCGAGCTGGATTCCTTGATGACATAGCCCAGCGCGCCCGCGCGCAGCGCCTCGAGCACATAGGCCTCATTGGAATACATGGAGAGCACCACGACGCGCGTCTGGGGCGACGCCGTTTTCGCCTCGCGCGCCACCTCGAGGCCGCCGAGGCCGGGCATCATCAGGTCGAGCACGGCGACGTTCGGCTTCAGGCGCTCGATCATCTGCACGGCTTCCAGGCCATCGCCGATCTCGCCGACGATGCGGAAATCGGGCTCGGCGGACAGCAACGCCCGAATGCCCTGGCGCACGATGCGATGGTCTTCGGCCAAAACGATCGTAATCACCCCTTCACCTCGAGCAAGAAAATTGTGCACCGATTGCGCCGGATGTCCTGTTCAGCCGACCGGCAGTTCGGCCCGGATACAGGTGCCCCGTCCTGGCGCCGATTCGATGATCAGTCGGCCGCTCAACAGAGCGACGCGCTCGCGCAGGCCGGACAGGCCGGCCGCATAGCCGGCCGCCAACGTTACGGCCGGATCGAAGCCGCAGCCCTCGTCGCGCACCTCGACAGAGAGCATACCATCCAACGCCGTGACCTCGACAGCCGCACGATCGGTTTGCGCGTGGCGCGCCACGTTGGTGAGCGCCTCCTGGACGACCCGATAGGCGGCGGTCTCGATTTCCGGCGCGAAGCGCCGGTCTTCCAGCCGCGCATGGTGAAAGCTCACCTGAACATTGGTCTGCTGCGTGTAACGATCCAGCAGCCACAGCAGCGCCGGCAACAGGCCCAGGTCGTCCAACATGCCGGGGCGCAGGTCGAGCGATAGATTGCGCACCTTGGCGATCAGCTCGTTCAGCAGCACCTGTGCCTGGCGCAACTGAACGCCGGCCGTGGCCGGTGCTTTGAGGGCCATGTCGAGCATGATTTTGAGCGCGGTCAACGACTGGCCGATCTCGTCATGGAGCTCGCGCGCCAGGTTGCGACGCTCCTCCTCTTGCACGCGCACGAGCTGCCGCGAAAGCGATTGCAGCCGCTCATGAGCCGCCACAACCTGCGTCATCAGCGCATCGCGCGCGGCCGCCGTGCGCAGCCGATCGGTGATGTCCTCGCCGATCCCGGTCACGCCGATGACGCGCGCATTGATGTCGCGCGTGGTCGTGAAATTCCAGGAAATGGTGCGCCGCTCGCCCGCTACGGTCAACAAATCGCTTTCGAAATGCGCCGATTGCGAGGACACGCCCAGCAGGCGCTGAAACGCCTCGGCGAACTGCGAGCGCTGATCAGCAGGGACAAAGCGCTCCAGCCAATTGCTGCCGATGATCTCCAGCCGCCGTGCGCCCGCCAGCCGCGCCAGATACTCGTTGCAAAAGGTGATCTCGCCCTCGCAGTCCAGCGCGACAACTACCAATTGTACACTTTCCAGCATTTCGCGCAAGCGCCGCTCCGAAACGAAAAGCGCCTCGAGGAGTTCGTCGCGTTCGGCATCGCTGCGCAACGAGGCAATGCCGAGCGAAACGTCTTGGGCAAGCGTCTCGAGGAAGCGCAGCTCCTCGGCGTCGAACGCATCGGCCTCGGCGGCATAGATGCCCAGGGCAGCCACAGCGCGACCGCGCACGAGCAGGGGCAGGGCCAGCACCGAACGCAGGCCATAGCGCAACGCCTGATCGCGCCAGATGAAATCGGAATCTTCGGTGACATCGCGCGAGATGAAGGGCCTGGCGGTGCGAATGGCAACGCCCATGGGGCCACGGCCAGTGGGCTCGTCGGCCCAGGTCACGGTGATCTCATCCACATAGCTGCTGGCCGGACCGCGACAGGCCACGGGGCGGATGGTGTGTCGCTCATCCTGCTCGGCGCGACCCACCCAGGCCAGGTGAAAGCCGCCCACATCCACCAGGATGGCGCACACCTGGTCGAGCAGAGTGATCTCGTCGCGGGCCCGCACGATCGCCTCGCTGCACTGCATCACCGTGCGCAGCGCGCGATTCAGCCGCGCCGCCGTTTGCTCGGCCCGGCGACGCTCGGTCACGTCCTCCAGGCTGCCCTCATAGTACAACAACCGCCCTCTCGCATCATACACCGGACTGATGGTGTCGCGCACCCAGATGGCCGTCCCATCTTTGCGGCGCAGGCAGATCTCGCTCACCACCGGCGCGCGCGTCTGTCCGATGAGCTCGATCTGGGCGAGGCGCTGCTCGGGTTCCATGTCGAACGACGAGACAGGCAGTTCCATGAGTTCATCCACATCTGCATAGCCCAGGAGCCGCGCCAGAGCGGGATTGGCCATGAGAAAGCGGCCCTCGTGCGTGGTGCGATAAAGCCCGATGGGCGCCTGGTAGAAGAATGTACGATAGCGCGTGGAATCCTGCCGCCGCGACAGACCGCGACGGCGATCGTGGATACGGCCTGACTCGCTCATGGTCTTCTCGTATGAGTGGTCGAAAAAGGGCCGACCGGATCAGCTGGCACGGGCGAAAGCAACTTTGCCCTCTGCAAAGCAAAAGCACTCACGTGCCAGGCATTCTACAAGACAGGATGCCTGGCACGTCTGATTGCGATTGCGTCAGCGCACTTCGATCGCCGACACCATCGCCGCATAGCGGCCGCCGGCTTGAGTGAAGGTGATGTCCAGGATGCCGTCACTGACTGTGACGGTGTAAATTTTGTCGAGGGCCACGCCTTTGCCGACAAGCTTCGCCACGTCCAGGGCCGTCTCCACGACGGCGTCCTCCATCGAGATGCGCATTACGCGGTCGCCGGCCCTCGCCGTTGCGAACTCGGCGAAGCGCAGGGTCACCTGATAGACGCCGTTCGGCACGGTGAAGCGATAGACGCTCATCCCTTCCCGATACTTCTGGTAAAGCAGGTCATCGTCGGTGCCCGCGACGGTCGAAGTGGACGACTTCGCCCTGCCGGCCACATAGCCCCAGCCGCCGACGGCGTACACCTGGTCGGCCGACCAGACCCGACCTGCCAGATCGGTGTAGGTAACACCCCCAGCATTCACCCGTCGGGCATAGGAAACGCTGGTCGCGGTGGCTGTCGGCGTGCTGGTGGGTGTCGCAGTGGCTGTCGGCGTCAGGCTCGGCGTCGGGCTGGGGGTCGCGGTCGGAGCAACGGTTGGCGGCAGCGCCCCCTCCCACATGATCGCAATGGCTGAGACCAGGGCGTCTTTGCGCGTCGTCTTGGACAGGACGATGTTTAACTGGCCGTCGGTCACAGCCGCTGTGTAGACACGCTCCAACGGCTGCCCGGCGCCCGCAAGCGCCACGATGTCGAGGCCCGATTCGACCTGCTGCCCTTCGATGGCCACCTCCATCACCCGCTCGCCGGCCTTGTTCACCTCAAACTCGGCAAAGCGGAGGGCGATGCGGTAGACACCCGGATAGACGTCGGCCTGATACTTCACATCGCGGCCTTGGCGCCAGGTGGTGTACAGGCGGCCATCGGCGAAGGAATCGTCGCCGCTGGCTACCGAGCCGACCGATCCTTCCGTCCAGCCCCAGGTCGGCGCCTTTTTGCCATCGTACTTTTGATCGGCAGCCCAGGTCAGGCCGGACGTATCGGTATAGGGATTGCTGCCGCCGACGTCAATTCGCGCCACCAGCATCGGGGGGACAAGCGTGGCCGTCGGCGTGAAAGTGGGCACAGGAGTTGTGGTGGGAACCGGCACACTGCCGTCCAACGCCTGCACTTCGATGGCCGAGACCATCGGCTTCAATGTGCCGCCCACCCCCTCGAACGCGATCGCCACCTGACCGCCGGCGTCGGCGACAACATAGCTGCGGTCGAGCGCGGTGGCTTTTCCTGCGGTCTTGAAGACATCCAGCCCGCTTTCGACCAGCAGCCCGTTGACCGTGATCCGCATGACGCGCGCGCCGGCCTTCGTCGCGGCGAACTCGGCGAAACGCAGGGTCACGCGGTAAGCGCCATTCGGTACCGTGAACCGATACTCGGTCATCCCCTCGCGATAGGTTCGGTAGAGGGGATCGTCCACGGTGTTGTTGACCGCGCTCTTGGACGACTTGATCGCGCCGCCGAGGTAGCCCCAGCCGTCCGCGCTGAAGGACTGATCGGCCGACCACACGATGCCCTGGCTATCGGTGAACGTCACACTGCCCGCGTTGACGCGGCGCACGAAGAGCGGCACAGGCGTCGCGGTGGCGGTCGGCGTAGCGGTCGGTGTGGCCGTGGGCGTCGGCGTTTCGGTCGGGGTCTCGGTCGGCGTCGGCGTCCAGGTGGCCGTCGGTGCGGGAGTGACAGGGACCCAGCTCGCGGCCGCGCCCAACGCGGCCCCGGCATTGATGCGGCCGGCGCCGTACAGCAGGTCGGGACCCGTCTCGCCCAGGTCGTCCGCGGTCTGGCGGATGATCTGGCGCAGGTCGGCAGCCGTAAAGGTCGGATTGGCCGCCAGCAGGAGCGCGGCCAGGCCGCTCACATAGCCGGTGGCCATCGAAGTGCCGCTCTTGAACGCGTAGGTCGCCGGGTCCGCTGCGGTCCAGTATGTGCTCCAGATGTTGGCGCCCGGCGCGGCCACGTCCAGATAATCGCCATAGTTGCATGAGGTCCAGCGCACGTCGTTGCTGTCGGTGGCAGCGACGGCCATTGTCTCCGCGTAGCTGGCCGGATAGAAAACGCCGCCGTCGGGGACGTTACCGGCCGCTGCAATTAACAACGCGCCCTTTCCGGCCGCATAACGCACGGCATCCAGAAGGACAGCAGCATCCACCGGCCCGCCCAGGCTGAGGTTGATGATCTGCGCGCCCTGATCGGCGGCGTAGACGATGCCGGCCGCGATATCGGCCCAGGAGCCGGTGTTCATGGCGTTCAGCACCTTCACCGGCATCAGGCTCACTTCGGGCGCTACACCGACCAGCCCCACGTCGTTGTCCATTGCCGCCGCGATGATGCCGGCCACATGGGTGCCGTGACCCTGATCGTCGCTGGCGTCCGCATCGCCGTTGACGAAATCCCATCCCGGAACGATCCGGCCGGCCAGTTCCGGGTGTGCGGCCGAGATGCCCGAGTCCACCACGGCCACCGTGATCGCGGGATTGCCCCGAACGGCATCCCAGGCGCTTTCGGCGTTGATTTTGCGCAGGCCATAGCTTTTGGCCGGTTCGCTGTAGTCCGGATCACTGGGCACGTAGGCGCCGGTGGCCAGGTAGTTGCGCTCGACATAGCGCACCAGCCTGTCGGATTGCAAGCCGGTCAACAGAGCCTCGGCGACAGCGGCCGAGCTCTGAAGGACGATTGCGTTCAGGGCCGGGATCTGCCGGACGACCTGGGGCGCGGCCGCTGGCTGGCGGCCGCGGCCTCCGGCCAGCTCCAGGCTGCGCGCGAGCACCGCCTGCATAGCCTTTTCAGAATCAGCAGCCGGCCAGAGGCCGACGATCACCTGGTCCTCGACATAGGGCTGCGTGGCATGGCCGAAGTTCTTGCCCGAGAAAAAGCTACCGACACGCCCGGCCGCCGGCCACATGACTTCATCGGCCGCCGGTCGGCCTTTACCCGCAAGGGCCTCCCCATCAACGGCGATGGTCGAGATGACCCGATCCCGCCCGGAGGAGACGACGAATGCGTGCTGGCCAGGAGTGGTCAATCGCTCGCCGGCCGGCAGAGAGCGCACGTCGAGCTGCACCAGAAATGCGCCGCTCTCCGCCACCGCCAACCGATAATCGCCGGCGCCGTCGGTGGTGGTCACCGCGACGACGGGATCGGCGCGATCTGCCAGGCCGTTGCCGTTGAGGTCACGCACCAGGCGCACCGCAAGGCCAGGCGTGCCGATCTCACCGGCATCGAAAACGCCGTCTGCATTGCGATCGAAAAACGCTTTGCCGGACACCGTGACCAGCACAGCGCCCTGCGCCATCGAAGCAAGCATCAGGATGCCCATCAGGATGAGCAGCACAAAGATACCTACCCATGCCAGACCTTTTCCTGTCATTTCCGGCTCCTGCCTTTGCTGCCCCACTTCTGTGATTTATTGTACGCTTATTTGCGACTGAACGCAAGACAGCCGAACGCTTCACGATTCAGACTAATACTAATAATGAAGCAGATCTTTGTTCTCTATTGCCACGTTATCCGTTATATGGATTGTAAGAAAAAAACGTTACATTGGTCATTACGATTATCACGCGCTCGTCATTCTTCCAGGTGCCTGGCACATCTGGCGGCGACCCGTAGATTGGCAATCGTTACCAATGAAGAGAGGCAACGTCTGTATTGATATAGCCAAGAGGTAAATATGTCACACCGATCATCCCGAGCGGCACGGCATCGCTTCGCATGGATTGCTGTAGCGACCGTGCTATCTATGTTGCTCAATCTGGGCCAGGGCATCTTGCCCGGCACCAGCGCGCCGACCGCCAGCGCGCACAACCTGCAGACCCGCATGGTCTATATGTTCTTCGACCCGGAGACGCAGGCGTGTCTCGATGCCCGCCTTGGAGGCACGCCGCTGCCGCCAGGTTGCCCACCGTTGCCTCCCGGCTGGCAGCCGGGCGACCCGGTGTTGCAGGCCGGCGACGAGTTGGGCGTGATCATCAAGGTGGTGCCGCGCGACGGCACCACCACCGGCGTGGGCGGACATATTGACTTTTACATCCCCAACGGCGTCCAGGTGGTGGATGTGGCCTACGTCGTGCCGAACGGCGCGGGCGGTTTCGACAAGGTGGCCATGAAGGGCCAGTCCCCCATCGCCATCGGCGCCGGGCCCATCGGCGCCAAGACCACCGCGCAGCTGGTCGGCCTCACCGACGTCTACACCAGCGCGGCCAGCGGCCTCTCCTCTACGGCGGTGAACCCGACCACCGGCCTGCACCTGGGCACCATTGCCGGCGTCTATGGCGACACCGGCATCTTCTATTCCACGGACCCCGACACGGCCTACGGGAGCTGGCAGACCTACAACGGCGCTTCGACCGCCAACGGCTGCGGCTCGCTGGCCTTCAACCCCACCGCGCTGGGCCCGACGCTGGTCAACAACAGCGGCGACACCGTGGTGCCCTGCAACAAGTGGGATGCCGAGCAGCTCCTGGCCTGGGGTGTCAAGGGCGGCACCTTCGGCCAATCTGCGCCCATCGTGGACTACGGGGATGGCCGCGGCAACGCGCCGTGGGGCTTTGCCAGCGGTGTGGCCGGCCCCGAAAGCGGCTACGCCTGGCATTTCGACTGGGACGAGTGGCAGGCCAGCGGCAAGACGGCGGCCGACATGCGCAACGCCATGGGCAACGACGAGATCGGCCCCTGGCGGCGCATCCAATACAACGGCGACCGCGTCTCCTACGACCAGCCGGGCCTGATCAGCTCGGTGTTGGGCTACGCCAACATTGACGCCGGCAACCTCGGCGTTCCCGTCAGCACCTTGCCGACTACCGTCTCCCAAACCGATACGACCAGTCCTAAAGCCATCCGCTGGGCGGTGGGCCAGCTCACCGCCTATCGGCCCGAGTACGCCTGGGCCAAGATCAGGGTCACGGATGCCACGGCCGGGATCACCAACCCGGCGGGCTGCGCCAACCTGCGCGGCGACACCTTCGGCGGCGACGCGGGCGGCACCGACAACGGCAAGGACCACCTGTGGCGCTACTACGAGCCCACCGAGGTCAAGGTGAGCATGTGCGCGGCCGTGGGCAAGCCGGCCACCAAGGAGCTGGTCAAGAGCGGCACGGTCTTTCAGTATCCGATCAAGATCTACAACCTGCAGGCCTTTCCCCTGACCAACGTGGTGGTGAAGGACGCCCTGGGCAGTGGGCTGACCTTCCTCGGCGCTGTTCCCGCCCAAAACAGCGGCCCCAATCCGCTGACCTGGAACGTGGGCACATTGTTGCCCGGCCAGAAGTTCGAGGCCGTGGTCTCCGTCAAGGCCACTTCCACCGGCTTCCTGGACAACTGCGTGGTGATGCAGTCGGACCAGCTTACCGAGAGCTCGTGTGATACGACTATCTCGGGACTCTATCCCTACCTGGTGCCCGGCAAGACCGCGCGCTCGAGCAGCGTTGCTCCCGGCGGCACCGTGATCTACGACCTCCTGGTCAGGAACATCGGCGAGGGGCCGACCGGGAACCCGGTGACGATCAGCGAGTTCCTGCCGACCGGCTTCAGCTACGACCCCAGCTACGCTCCGGTGGTCTATGTCAACGGTGCGCTCGTTACGCTGCTCCCCAGCCAGATAAATTATACCAACCCCAACAATCCCATCTTCACGGTGCCCGCGGCTATCCAGGGCGGCAAACAGCTCACCCTGGCCTTCCGCGCCACGGTCTCGCCTGCAACGCAGCCGGGCCTGGCCTGTAACACCTTCTCGGCCACGCAGAACGGCGTGCCGATCACGTCCGGCTCGGAGGCCTGCGTGCAGGTGGCCGGCGGCAAGATCGGCGACACGGTCTGGCGCGACTGGGACGGCGACGGCGTGCAGGACCCGGGCGAGGAGGGGATCGCCGGCGTCACGGTCAAGCTCTACGACGCCACGGGGACGAACCTGCTGGCGACGACGACCACCGACGCCAACGGCAACTACTACTTCCCCGGCCTCACCGCCGGCACCTACGTGGTGGAGGTCAACAATGGCGCGGCGTTGCCCAACACGGTGCAGACCGGCGACCCGGATGCCACGCTGGACAACCGCCACACCGTCACCCTGGCCACCGACCAGCAGTACCTGAGCGCCGACTTCGGCTACAGACCCACAGGAACCGGCGTCATCGGCGACAAAGTGTTCGAGGACATCGGCAACGACGGCAGCTTCGACGCCGGCACCGACTTCGGCATCCCCAACGTCACCGTCTGGCTCTACGAGGACTCGAACAGCAACGGGGTCATTGATGTCGGCGACGCCCTGGTGGCCACGAGGCAGAGCAACGCGACCGGCGACTACTCGTTCACCGGCCTGGCCACCGGCTACAGCTACCTGGTCAAGGTGGACAAGAACGACCCGGACATCCAAAGCTACTTCAACAACAAATACGACCCCGACCCGGTGCCGTACCAGCTCAGCACCGTGGAGATCAAGCCCTCGCCGAACCTGACCGGCAGCGACCTGGACAACGACTTCGGCTTCTGGCGGGTGGAGCCGGGCAGCATCGGCGACCAGGTGTTCATTGACAACAACGGGAACGGCGTCTACGACACGGGCGACACACCGATCGCGGGCGTCACGGTCACCCTCTACCGCGACGGGCAGCCGTTCGCGACGACCGTCTCGGGGCCGGACGGCACGTACCTGTTCGACAACCTGGGGCCGGGGAACTACACCGTGGAGGTAGACACCGGCGATCCCGATATACCCGGCGGCCTCTTTGCAACCGTCAGCCGGTATGACAAGGCCCTGGCCGCGGGCGAGAACTACCTGACAGCCGACTTCCCCTTTGTGCCGCTAATCTCCAAGACGGTGGACAAGGTCTACGCCACCACCGGCCAGACGCTGACCTTCGGCGTCAACGTCAACTACCCGGGCAACGAGCTGCTGTCCGATGTCACGGTGCGGGACTTCATCCCCGCAGGGACCACGTACGCCTCGGCCGGTCAGGGCGGCTCTCTGACCACCTTCAGCTCGGCGCCGGGTGTGCCCGGGCTCAACCCCGGTTCGGGCGGCTACGCTGTGGAAGTTTTCGAGTTTAGTAACGTTACGACTCCGGAAGAGGCGCTCGACGCGCCAGATGATGTGACCGCCGAGCTGCGGGCCCAAACCGGAAACTACCTCACCCTGGATATGGGTCAAACGATCCCCAACGGGTCTGTGCTCACCTTGCGGCTGCGCTATCGGCTCGCCGGCGGCAGCGCTATACCGGTGGCCGATGTGGATGGCAGCACCGACGGCTCGACCTTCAGCGGGCTGGCTACCATCAGCGGCCTCACGACCTCCCTGGCCGACTACAGCTACACCGTGTCGCATACGAGTGGCGGCATCCGGTATCTGCGCATCCGCGCCAGGGCGCCTTCCGGGAACGCCGCCGACCAATACGTTCAGGTTGATTCCGTTGCCTTCCCCGCCTCGGCTTCCGATCCGGCGACCGAGAACAGCATCAGCGCCTCCCCGACGGTGATTGCCCTGGGCTCCTCGGTGACCGTCACCATGACTGTCAAGGCCAGCGCCGCGGTCAACAACGTGACGCCGTCCGCGCTCCAAGTCATCGGCGGCTCGGCCACCGTCAGCGGCCCGTCTCCGTCCTCCCGCAATCTGGCGGCCAACACCCAGGCCACCTTCACCTGGACCGTTACGCCGAGCAAGGTCGGCGAGTTCATCTTCTCGGCCTCGGCAACAGGCGCGAGCGGAATTGAGTTCGTGGAGGCCAGATCCAACAGCATCTTAGTCTCGCCAGAGGGGCAGAATCAATACGTGGCCTGGAACCTGGGCAGCAACGATCCCGGCACCTTCGGTATCACTGCGGCCAACAAGTACATCTACGCCTTTGGCGGCAACGACACGCTGGCCTTCTGGGCCTACAACACGGCCACCGGCGCCTGGAATAACCCCCTGAACCCGGCGGACACGCCGGCGGGCGTGACCATCAAAGAGGGCGGCGCGCTGGCCAACGACGGCAGCCGTTACATCTACGCTTTGCGCGGCGATCAAACGCGTGTCTTCTTGCGCTACGACACGCAGACGGACACTTGGAACGACGCCGGCATCGCCGATCTGCCGGGCACCACCAACAAGGTGGTGGGCATGGGCGGCGCATTGATCTATTTGAACGGCTACGTCTATGCCTTCCTCGGCAACGACTCACAGCAATTCTGGCGCTACGACGTGGCCGGCAATAGCTGGACGCAAATGGCCAGCACGCCCACTGGCGGCACGGTGAACCAGGGAGGCTCCCTGGCCACCGATGGGACGAACATCTACGCCCTCCAGGGAGATGGCAAGAAAGGCTTCTGGCGCTACAACGTCGGCAGCAACACCTGGACGGTGCTGCAGCCCATCACGGAAAACGTCGGCAAGGGCGGCGCGCTCCGCTACGCCAACGGCGCCTTCTATGCCTTGATCGGGAACAAAACGCAACGGTTCTACCGCTACAATATCGCCGCCAACACCTGGACCAGACTCGCCGACACGGGCACAAACATCCAGGAAGGCGGCGCCCTGGCCTTTGACGGCGTCTACCTCTATGCCTTCATGGGCAATTCGACCGGCTACAAGCGATACGACCTCAGCGCGAATACCTGGACAGCCCTCACAGCCGCGCCGGCCACGGTCAAATGGGGCGGCGCGCTGACCTTCCTGGCCACCGGCAACGTGTCACGTACCAGCGCCAGCGCTTCCAAGAGCCTGGTCACCGGCGTCTCGCAGGTGACCCTGCGCATGACCGTGACCTCGGACAACGCGATCAATAACATCACAGCCAACGCGCCCACCTACACCGCCACCGGCGGGGCCACCGCTGCCTTCAGCGGGGCTACCTTGGTCAGCCCAGATGACGACATCAGCGGCCCTGGCGACCCGGTGATCTACCGGTGGACCGCCACCGTCACGCCTGGCAGTGTGCCCGGCGAGATCGTCTTTACCCTCAGCAACAGCCTGGGCGCCAGCAGCGCAGCCAAGACCAACAGCGTGCTGGTCACGCCCGCGCTGACCTGGTCGGCTACGGTCAACAGCAACCCGCCGGCGGTGATCTACAACACGGCACTCCTGAACGAGACCGGCGGCACGATCCCGAATGTGCCCTCCAACACCACTGAGACCGCCACCGCCGGCAGCATCGGCGACCGCGTCTGGGCCGACCTGAACGGCAACGGCGTGCAGGATGTGGGCGAATTCGGTCTGCCCGGCGTCAAGGTCTACGTGGACAGCAACAACAACGGCCAGTGGGATGCCGGCGAGCCGTATGACTTGACGGACGCCAGCGGGCTGTACCGCATCTACAACATGGGCGCCGGAACCTACACCGTGCGCCCCGACCCGGCCACCTATCCGGCCGGCTATCTGCCCACAACGGCCAGCAGCCTCAGCGTCTCGCTGAGCGCCGGCCAGCAGTACAACGACGCCGACTTCGGCCTGAAGCCGGCCGGCACGGGTTCTATCGGCGACATGGTCTGGCTGGACGCTAACAACAACGGTGTGCTGGACGCGGGAGAGAGCGGCCTGCCCGGCATCACCGTCACCCTCCAGAAGTGCGTCGGCGCGGTCTGTACCCCTGTGGCTACCAAGGTTACTGACGCCAATGGCCAGTACCAGTTCACCGGCCTGGTCGCCGGCGACTACCGCGTGGTCGTGGACAGCACCAGTGTTGTCACCAGCCCGTACGGCGGCACGTTCAGCCTGGCCGCGGCCATGGCCCCGACCTACGACAAGGACGGCATCGCCACGCCGCACACGACCCTGGTGACGTTGGCCACCGACTCGACCGTCGTCTCCGACGCCGACTTCGGCTACAACTGGTCCGGCAAGATCGGCGACTACGTCTGGTGGGATAACAACGCCAACGGCCTGCAGGACGAGAGCCCGGCCACGCCCATCGCTAACGCTGCCGTGCTGCTCTACTTCGACGCCAATGGCAACGGTGTCCTGGATCCGGCCATGGGCGACTACCAGGTCGGCTTCGCCATGACCGGCCCCAACGGGGCCTATCTCTTCAGCAACCTGCCGCCCGGTCCCTACTTCGTGGACGTGTACGAGGACAGCATCACCACCGACGGCAATCGCAACATCGTGCCGACCACAGGCAACGTGCTCTACAAGAACCTGGGCGCCGGCGAGACCTATCTGGACGCCGACTTCGGCTACTACCGGGGCGCCCTGGTGCAGGGCAGCGTCTTCCACGACGACGATCGCAACAGCCTGTTCGAGGGCAGCGAGAACGGCCTGGCGGGCATCGAGGTGTGCCTGTACGCCAGCGACGGCGTCACGGTGATTGCGTGCAAAGACACCGATGCCGATGGCTATTTCGTCTTCATCGTGCCCGAGGGCGACTATGTGCTCAAATACAACACCGGCGAGACGACAGCCGCGGGCTATCCCGATGCCACCACGCCCATCAGCTACAGCTTCCACGCCTACCCGGGCGAGAACTGGTACGAGCACACCTTCTTCGACTTCGGCGTGGACTACAGCGGCGCGGTCGGCGACCGGGTCTGGAACGACGCCGACGCCGACGGCGTGCAGGACGCGGGCGAGACGGGCCTGGCCGACGTGACGGTGTCGCTCTACCGTGACACCGACAACAGCGGCACGCTGAGCGCGGGCGACGGATTCGTGGCCGCGCAGGCCACCGACGCCGCCGGGCAGTATCTGTTCATCGGCCTGGCCGACGGCGCCTACGTCGTGGTGGTGAACCCCGCCACCCTGCCGGCCGATTTCGGCCAGACGGCCGATCCCGACCAGCCGGGCATCCCGTGCACGAGCTGCGATAACCAAGGCGCGGCAACCATCTCGGGCGGCGGCAGCGTCCTGACCGTAGATTTCGGCTACAAGTACTCGCCGCCGGTCGCAGTCAGCCTGTACAATCTCAACGGCACAGTGTGGCACGATGTCAACGGCGACGGCCAGTTCATCAGCGAATCGGGCATCCCGACCGTGACGGTGCAGGTCACCTACGTCTACACGCCGACAAGCGGCTCGGCGACGACGGTCACCGTGCAGACCACCACGGCCGGCAACGGTGCATACGCCGTCAACGGCATCCCCGAGGGCGCGGTGGTCACCGTGCGCGTCGTCACCGCGACGCTGCCCAACGCCGCCTACGTGCAGACGGGCGACCCGGATCAGCCAGGCGTTCCGTGCACCGTTTGCGACAGCCAGACCCGCTTCACGATGCCGGCCGGTGATGTGACAGACAAGAACTTCGGCTATCAGCAGGTGTTCGGCGGCATCGGCGGCACGGTGGTGATCGGCCCGAACGCCAACGGCATCGCCGACGTCGGCGAGACGCCGCTGGCCGGCGTGACGATCACGCTGATCTATGCCGGCGCAGACGGCATCCTGGGCACGGCCGACGACACCACGACCGGCCAGCAGACGAACGCCAGCGGCCAGTACAGCTTCACCAACCTGCTGCCCGGCCTCTACCAGGTGATCGAGACGAACCTCCCTGGCTACCTGAGCGTGGCCGACCGCGATGGCGGCAATCCGGACAACATCACGGTGAACCTGGCGCTCGGGCAGCACGTGGAGGGCCGCGACTTCGAGGATGTGCCGCCGCCCGCAGCCGCGGTGAGCAAGGTGCTCAGCGCGCCCGTCGGCCGCCCCATCGCCGTCGGCGACACGGTCACCTTCACGATCCGCATCACCAACACGGGCATCACGCCGCTGGCCAGCCTGACGATCAGCGACACGTACGACGCCGGCAAACTGACTCCGCTCGGCTTCAGCGTGCCGCCGAACAGCCAGGCTGCCGGCCTCATCCTCTGGACGACGAACCTCTCGCCGTCGCTGCCGCTGGCGGCCGGCGCCAGCCTCGACCTGATGGTGGCCTTCCGCGCGGATGCGGTCACGCTGCCGGACGTCACGACCAACAACGTGACCGTCACGGGCCAGGATGTCTTCGAACAGCCGCTCGGCCCGCTGACCGCTCAGGCCAGCGTCCAGATCGAGCCTGCGGGCAGCGCCCAGATCGGCGATCGCGTGTGGTGGGATGTCAACGGCAACGGTGTGCAGGATGTGGGCGAGCCGGGGCTGGCAAACGTGGACGTGTTGCTCAATGGCGGTGCGCAGAGCACGACGACGAACGCCAGCGGCGAGTATCTGTTCACCTGGCTGCCGGCCGACACCTACACCGTGACGATCAGTCCGACCGAGTTCCAGCCTGGCGGCACGCTCTACAACTGGTACGGCACCGCGCCAACCAACCTGATCCACACCGTCGCGGTGACACAGACTCAGGTGGTGCTGACGGCCGACTTCGGCCTGAACATCCCGTCGAGCTACGCGGTGAGCAAGCAGCTGGCCATGGCAGATCCGACGCGGCCGGGCGAGCCGATCACCTTCACGATCCGGGTGACGAACACCGGCGCCACGTGGCTGGCCCGCCTGTCGCTGCAGGATACGTACAACAACACCTTCATGACCTACGGCTTCGGCGGCGACTTCGCGCAGCCCGACAGCGACGACCACGTCAACGACGGCGTGATCAACTGGACCGACGCGCTCAGCACGGCGCGCGGCGGCCCGGGCCTGCTGGCGCCGGGCGCCAGCACCGTGATCACGGTCTGGTTCACTGCGCGCGAGGACACGCTAACCGAGGGCAGCCTGGGCACGGCCAACCGAATCACCGTCACCGCGGCGCTCTTCGATCCCGACGGCACCGGGCCGCTGGAGGCGCTCGCCTCGCAGCCCGCCCAGGGCGCCACGGCCTACGTACGCATCTACCGGCCGACCGGCATCACCGTGACCGACTTCCGGGCCGTGGCCGGCACAGACCAGGTGACGCTGAACTGGCGGACAGCCAACGAAGCGCAGATCCTGGGCTTCAATGTGCTGCGCCGTGTGGGCGGCAGCCGGCTGCAGTCGATCAATGAGGAGATCATCGCGGCGGAATATGCCGGCTCCAACCAGGGCACAACCTACACCTTCACCGATCCAGCCGCGCCGGCCGGCATTTACGTCTATGTCCTGGAGACGATCCATTTGGATGGCCGCTCGATCCAGAGCAGCCCGATCATCGTGAGAGTCACCCAATAGAAAACAGGGGGCAGCGGCCGGTATTCACTACCGGTCGCTGCCCTCTTCCGCCGTCAATCAGGAGCCAGCCATGGCGGAAAACCCCCTTTCTCCACGAACGCCGCGCCTGCTCGTTCCGCTCGCATTCGGCGTGGGCCTGGTGATCACCCTGCTGGTCGGCCTGAATGCAGTCATCCAGGCCGATCTGCCCGCCGCGAGCCGCCGACCGGAGGCCACCCCGGCAGCCCCTACTCCTCAGGCGATTGCGCCGGCCGCCCCCGCCGGCAAATCCGTCATCGGCGACTATATCTGGTACGACGCCGACGGCGACGGCCTCCATGAGGATGCAGATGCCGAATATCTGGCCGGCATAGACGGCGTGCTCGTCTATCTGTATGAAGATTTCAACCGAAACGGCATCCTCGACGACAACGAACTGAACACCCTGACGACGACGGTGACCGGGGATAACCCGAACACGCCAACGGTCGAGCACGGGTGGTACGAATTCAACGTCACGGCCGAGGGCCGGCGCTACTTCGTCCAGATCGCGCCGGACAATTTCGCGCCTGGCGGGCCGCTGCAGGGTTTCGCGCTGACCAGCGATGCCACCTATCCGACGGTCTTCACCAACACGATTTACGTGCCGATGCCGGGCGTCCTCGTCAGCTATCTCGACGCCGATTTCGGCTTCCTGGCCTATGCCGACGTGGGCATCCTCAAGGCCGCCGCGCCCGATCCGGCCCTCATCGGGAGCACGGTCACCTACACGTTGCAGGTCTACAACAACGGCGCGGCCGTGGCCACCGGTGTCACCGTCACCGACACGCTGCCGTCGGGCCTGGAAGATGTGACGATCAGTGCCAGCCAGGGCGGATGTACGGGCGCAGGTGTCTTCACGTGCAGCCTGGGCATCATCAACGCAGGCGCCGGTACGTTCGTGACGGTCACCGGCCGGGCAGCCGTCACCGGCTCGCTGCCCAACACGGCTACGGTTGCCGCAGCCCAGGTGGATGTCAACCCGGCCAACAACACCTCGACCGCTACGATCACCGTCGTCCAGCCCGCCATCGCGGTCGCCAAGACGCCCGACCTGCAGTACGTGCGCAGCGGCGGCACGGTGACCTTCACCATCGCAGTGACCAACACCGGCAACATCACCCTGACCAATGTCGCGGTGAGCGATCCGCTCGCGCCCGCCTGTAACCGTACCATCGGCACGCTGGTGCCCGGCCAGAGCACCAGCTATACCTGCGTCGTGGCCGGCGTCACCGCCAGCTTCACCAACGTCGCCACCGCCACCGGCACGCCGCCCGTCGGCCCGCCCGTCTCCAGTTCCGACCCGGCCGTCGTGCAGCAGATCAACCCCGCCATCGCCATCGCCAAGACGCCCGACCTACAGCACGTCGGCACAGGCACAGTCGTCACCTTCACCATCTTCGTCACCAACACCGGCGATGTGCGGCTGAACAACGTCTCGGTCAGCGACGCCCAGGCCCCGAACTGCGTCAAGGCCAACCTCGGCT
>Ga0116210_1000529_pt1 | contig 37644 bp, 47 predicted proteins | sample TshhotsprinmetaG_FD_94483 | JGI IMG/M metagenome (GOLD analysis project Ga0116210, IMG submission 94483) | Hot spring microbial communities from South Africa to study Microbial Dark Matter (Phase II) - Tshipise hot spring metaG | ecosystem: Environmental > Aquatic > Thermal springs > Hot... | reverse complement strand
TCAGGGGACGCGCCCGCCCAGCCTCAGGGGACGCGCCCGCCCAGCTCGGTGTAGATCTCGGGCAGCACATTACGCAGGTTGGTGTACTCGCGCACGTTGTGCTCGGCCAGGCCCTGCACCGCCGCTTCCGGCACCTTCACTCCATAGGGAAGCATGAAGACCGGCTTCTTGTTGATCAGGGTGTAGCCCATCCAGAACCGGGTGCGGAACTCCACCCCGCCTGGGATCTCCCGGATGAAGTGGCACATGATGGCAGGAGCGCGGATGGTCCACGGTTTCCAGCCCACTGGCATGTCCAGACCGTAACCCCCGTACACTGCCGCCACGTTGGGTGCATGGAAGCGGTCCATGTCGAAGCCTAACTCGGCCGGATGACAGAAGAAGATGAAGATGTCCTCCGCCCCGGTCCCCACGTCCTCCACCACGTGGTCGGTACGGCCGTAGATCTTCTCCTTGACGGGGACGTTGGGATCCAGGACCCGTGCCCGGCTCTTCTCGCTGATGGAGATGGCGTAGTGGCCGGGGGGATACCAGATGGCGTAATGGAGACTGGCCAGACTGTGCCAGGCGAACCACCAGTCGAGCATGTCCACAGTGACCCCGGGCATCTTGTTGTTGACGCAGATGTAGCCAGCCCCGTTAGGGAGATTGCACCAGCCGGTCTCCACGTCCATGTAACCGGGGTCGAGCAGCCGGTTGATCTCCTCGGGATAGATGGCCGCATCGGGATCCATGGGCCGGTCGGGTCGCACCGCCTCGAGTAGCTCGGGGTCGGGGGGGTCCACCGGACGGTAGTAATACTTGGCGTAAGGCTTCGCCCTCTCCTCGGGCGTGAGTTCACGCAGCTGAAAACCTGCCATTGTCGACCTCCTACGGCAGATAGTGACGGGTGTCGCGCTTGAACTCGTCCGTGGGCCGCTCCAGGATGAAGCTGCTCACGAAGTCGACGCCCGGCTTGAAGAAGGGGTAACGGTCGGTGGTCTCAGGATAGAAGGGGTCGGTGGCCCACTCCGGCAGCGTGTACTGGGGCGGATTTTCGATGACAGCATGCCGCCAGGCCGAGAAGCTGTCGTACCAGAGCTCGGTGACCCGGTCCCATTGCACCATCTGCATCTCTTCAGGCGGTGAACCTTCCGGATGCCACATGCCCGGTAGAGGCACGGGCGGCTTGAGAGCCGGGTAGGTGAAGAAACGCCTGAGCCCCGGCTGCTTGCAGACCTCCGGCGCATGGACGTTGAGGTACCAGTCCTCGCCGTCCTGCAAACGCACCCCCAGGGGGTAGCGGAAGATTTGGTACCAGCGGATGCAGGCCCCGTCGGTGGCGAAGCGGTCCCAGCCCCAAAAATCATGGTCAGGCTGCGCCGGCGTCGCTACAGCCACGATGGGGTTCCAGACCGGGGCCGGGGTGAAACAGTAGGCTCCTTTGGGCCCCGGCTCGGGCATTTCCCGCCAATAGCACTCGGTGATGCGCCAGTTATAGAAGCCGTAGGCCCGGGCATCTTCGGGAGCGTTCAGGGCCAGAAAACTCTCGTGCCGCTCCAGCCAGGGCCCGTATCTACGCGAGATCTCCGAAGAATGGTCGCGGTAATACCATCGCTCCATGTTGGCGATGTCGTCAATAGGCAGATCCATCATGACAATAGTCCGGATCATCTTGCCTCCTTACGCTCCGGTCATCGGGGCCGGAAGTCGTCTCTAACCCACGCCCTCGCCGACCGGCTAGCAGTACATGCTGTCGCCAAGCTCCTTGTAGATGCGGGGCAGGAAGTCTCCAAAGCGGGTGAACTCCTTGACGTTGTGACGAGCCAGACCCTGCACGTTGGCCGCCGGGACAGATACTTTGGGAGGCAGGCACAACTCCGGCTTCCCTTCCACCGTGAAGCGGTAGCCCATCCAGAAGCGGGTCCGGTGCAGAAGCCCATCGGGGACGTCGTAGAAGATGTGGCACATGATGGCCGGAGCGGTGATGGAGTCGTCGCACTTGTTGACCGCCACCGACCAGCCCATCCCACCGACGAAAGTGGCGGCCACCCGCTCGAACTTCTCCATGTCGAAGCCCATGTCCGCCGGCGACCGGAAGGCGATGTCGATGTTCTCGAAGCCGCAGTCGCAGTTCTCGGTGACATTGTGGACCACACCCCAGTTCTTCTCCCGGTTGGGGATGGAGGGGTCGAGGATGCGGGCTCGGTCGATGGGGCTGAGCATGATCCCAGCATGCTGCGGGGGATACCAGATGCGGTAGCGCAGGTCTTCCAGGGGATGCCAGGCGAACCACCAGTCGATCATGTCGGCGGTGACCCCGGGATAGAAGTTCTTGTTGGCGATGTAGCCGGCCCCATTGGGCAGGTTGCACCAGCCTATCTCGACCTCTTCTTTTTCCAGGTATTCGAGGTCGAGCAGTCGGTTGATCTCTTCGGGACCATAAGCCCGGGAGGGATCCATGGGCTCGTCCATCAGGGCGAGATGGGCCGGGTCGGGCTGCTTGATCTCTTCGTAGTAGTACTTGGCGAAGGGGCGAGCTTCCTCTTCGGGCGTAAGCGGGGGCAGCATGGCCTTGATGACGCTGTCCGCCAGGTTCTGAGAGTAGCTCTTCTGTGCCCTCCACTCGGGTTTGCTGAAATCGGGGGTGATGAAGCTGGGAATGAAGTCGTAGTCACTCATGACTGTCCCTTTCGCCTCGCAACGTCGTGTTCTTGCGTGATAGGAAAGCTGCCTCTTGCTCCTCAGGAAGCCGCGTCTTGTCTCCGCGAGTCTGGCGCCGCTCAGTCCTTGGGAGGGGCGTCATCGATGATGCGCACCGGCCGCGTGTACAAGAAGAACGACCGGGACCAATCGGCGAACGGGAGCGGATTGGCCTGGATGGCCTCCAGATACTGCCGGAAGGCGCCCACGTTCTCCATGCTGTCGAGCCAGAACGACACCTCCATGTCGTAGACCGGAGGGTCGACCATGCGGAAGTGGGCGCGAGCAGCCGCGTCGTTATCGTTGACCCGCGAGCGCAGGCTGACCACGATGCGCCGGAACATCTCCTGGGCGTAGGGAGAGGCAGCAAGAGCTTCGTCATGAGCCCGACGCCACAGCCGCGGAAAATCCTGCGGGAAGACCTCGGGCCGACGCATGATGAATTGCATGACCTTTACCGCCCCCATGCCGGGCTCGCCCAGGCCAGGGTTGAACTTGGGCAGCGGATTGGGAACAGGCAACTCGATCTCTTCGGCCATCACGATGATGTTGTTGGGCTCGTCAGCGAAGAACTTGCCGTCCTTGTTCGCCCGGGACTGAGTCACTCCCTCGGGCTCAAGGGTGGCGATCATGTCCCGGAACTCGCTGAAATGGAGCTCCACCACTCCGTCACGGTCGGCCACGCGGTTATGGTGCTCGGTATCAGAGAGCACGCCGAAGGCCCCGTCGATGACATGGTTCTGGATGTAGCGGTCGATCTTGAAGCGTTCCAGCCGAGCGACCGTTCCATGGTAGTGCTCGATGTAGCGGAAGTAGTCCGCCCGGGTAAGACCAGGCCGGCGGCGAGAGACCGCCATCAGCTTCATAGGCACTTCGCACCTCCTTGCAAAAGACCCCGGTTCTCTTGCCCCCAAGATAGGAGCGGGTGATAGCTAACCGCGCTACTATAGGACTATGTATGCATACTAGAGATACTAGAGCACCAAGTCAAGCGGCAGCCTGCCGCACACACCCGCGCCCCCGACCAAGGCCGCGCCCAAGGAGACCTCACCCCAGGCTCGGACGGTTCTCCGGAGCCGTCTGCCCAGGGTCACTAGCCCCGGGCCGGTTTTGAGCCGAAGGGGGCATGGGCGGCGGTGACTCGGCCAGAGATTCCACCAACGCGGCGTAATGCTGCAGCTCCGTCTCCACCTGCAGCCGTCCCGTATACAGGGCCTGCACGGCCAGGAAGACGCAGAGAGTGGTCCACAGCACGTCCCGAGTGGTGTAGCGGTCATCCCAAGAAGCCCGCATGACCACGTTCTCCACCACCCCCAGAAGCCCGAAGGCCAAGAGCTCATCCGCGGCAGGTAGCATCACCCCCGCCTTCTCGCGCATGCGGACCAGGTCTTGCAGCGTGCCCTCGGTCATGTCCCGGTAGGACTGCTGGGCCACCCAGCGCAGAGCGTCGTCCTCTTGCAGAGCCTCGCTACGCACTAGCGACATCAAGTCGGGACTCAAAGCCTGCACTCCGAAGTAGGCATGGACCCGAGCGAGATCCCGGGCAGCCGCGTCAGGTTCTAGAGCCAGCCGGCTCTCGAGGAACCCGCGCATCCAACTCACAAAGACCCCGAAGGACTCCACGAAGACGTCGCGCTTAGAAGGGAAATGGCTGTAAAAGACCGGTGGCGTCACGCCCGCCTCTCGGATGATGTCGGCCACCCGGGTGCGCTTGTATCCGCGACGAGCAAAAAGCCTGGCCGCCGAAGTGAGGATGGCGTGACGCGTCTCTTGGTTCTGCCAGGCGACGAGGTCGACGTGGGGCTTGAGGACCTCTTGCAGCCTGGGAGCGAGTCGAGCTCGTATCTCCTCGAGGGGAAGCCCTTGGGCTTTGAGCCGTTTGATCTCAGTGAGGAGTTCGAGATGGGCTTCGGAATAAACCCCGCGACTGGCCGCTGCCTTTTGCGCCTCGGGAAGCAGTCCCTCGCGCACGTAGAAATAGATGGTCGTGCGAGAGACGCCGGAGGCTTCTTCCAGCTCCTTTATGCTGAGTGGCCGCATGATGGGCGATGATGCCATCGGGGAACGGGCGGCGCAAGGCGGAGGCGGGCGAGACGCGGTACAGGCGGGACTACCAGCGACTCATAGACTCGTCGCAGGTCGGTCTCCCTCTCCTACCGGTGAGTGCCCACCGCCGGATGGGGCGGTTAGGTCCCGACACCAATTTGATGACTTATGCACCGAGAGCCACCACCTGACGGAGGCGGCGGGAGACGCTTTCACCGAGCGCCAGAGAGATAACTCTCCGTCATAGGATCAGGCCAACGTAGACCCCTCCCGGCCCACTATACTGGAAGACCGTGCGCCCCAGACAACACTGTCGCGTCATTTCGCGGAACTAGGATCACAGGAGTCGGACTCATGGAATGCAAACAAGAGAAGAACCTCGCTCGCTGCAACTGCAGCTGGCCCTCCTGCTCGCGCAAGGGCATCTGTTGCGACTGCCTAGCCTACCACCTGCGGAGCCGGGAGCTCCCGGCCTGCGTGTTTCCCGCCGACGCCGAGCGCACCTATGACCGCACTTTCGAACACTTCGTCCGTCTTGTGCAGCAGGGCAAAGTGTAGGGTCGGCAAAGCGCAGCCCAGCGGCTGACCGGAAGCCCTGGAACCCCGTGCGGCTAGGGGCGAGACGGACGCGCTCTGCGGCGACGAACGACCTCTCCAGAGCTGTTCAACCCGCTGCTCCAGGCGGCCCCACCAGCCGCGATGACCACCGAGCCGATGGCCACCATCTCCCACGGGGCGAGGCGCTGCCCTAAGATAGCGAAACCCATGAGCGCAGCGATGGCGGGCTCGATGCTGAGGAGCACCCCGTAGGTCGAGGGCCGCACCCGCTTGATGGCCGCCAGTTCGAGTAGATAAGGGAGAGCCGATGACAGCACCGCCACCGCCAGCCCCAGCAGTACCGCCCGCCCATGGCCCACAAACCGCACCCCCGTGGCTAACCAGGCGGGCGTCAGCAGTATGGCCGCCCCCACCAACATCAGCACCGTCGCCCGCAGGGACCCTATACGACCCACCACCCGCTTGGCAGACAGGATGAAAAGGGCCCAGAACAGCGCGGCAAGTAGCGCAAACACGAGCCCGAGAGGTTGCACGGGCCCGCCGGGGCGGGCGAGCAGAGCCACGCCCGCCCCGGCCAGGATCACCCATACCCCGTCCAGCACTCGCCGGGAGCCCGCCACCGCGACCCCCAGCGGCCCTAAAAACTCCACCGCCACCACGATCCCCACCGGGGCCCGACTGATCGCCTGATAGAAGCTGAAGTTCATGAGTACAAGACTTAGCGTCAGCAGCAGGAGCGGCAGCCGGTCCGCGCGCGCAGGAAGGCGCAACCAGGAGGGGCGGGCAAGAGCCAGCAGAAGGGCCGCGAAGGCAGTCCGCAACCAGACGGCTTCGACCACACCGACGTCGGCGATCACAAGCACAGCCACAGCCGAGCCCGCCTGCATCAGCAGACCGACGACGACCACCAAGGCTATCGCCACGCCCGAGTCGCGCCGGGCCGAGGAGGCAGGGCCCGAACCGGCCGAGGAAGCGGGCCGGGAACCGGCCAGAGGGACGGGAGGGGAGCCCGAGCTGCCGCTGTCACAGCCGCCTACTCGGCCCTTACCGCTAGGGCCTGCTTCCAGGCTGGCTCCAAGTCGGAAGGGTTCGCCGGGGTCTGACTCACTGCGCAGGATCTTCATCAGCGGACAGTACAACTTGCGGTCTTTCTCTACAAACTCGTCAGCGGGCCGAACTAAGACTTCACTTACTGTACAATAGGGCTGACCCCCCGGACTAAAATGAGGTTCTGTTTTGCGCGAATTGTGGAAGACCCCCGCAGGGCGGGGATTCATCATGTTGGCGGTGATGTCGGCGGCGTTCGGCTTTGCCATGAACGCGCACACCAACATCGTCACCAACTACTTCGAGGAAGTTCTCCATTTCTCCGGGCCGCAATTCGGTTACATCACCGCCATCAGAGAAGTCGGGGGCTTCGTCCTCATCTTTCTGACCGCCCTCTTCTACCGCATCTCCCTACAGCGGGTCACAACCGGGGCTCTCGTCATCTTAGCCATCGGCTACATCTTTTTCTCGGCAGCCCATAGCTTCCTCACCGTGATCCCCTGGGTGCTGATCACCAGCTTCGGCTTCCACACCGTGCTCCAGACCCAAGCCTATCTGGGCATGAGCCTGACCACGCAAGACCGCAGCGGCACCATCCTCGGGCGCATGGGCGCCTTCACCCAAGCGGGGACCTTTCTCGCCTACCTGATGATCTTTGTGACTTTCCAGTTCGGCTGGTTGTCCTTCAAGCCCACTTTCGTCATCCTCGGCGCGCTGGCCCTCGTGGCCGCCTTGTCTATCGTCCGCTTTCCCCATCTGGAGGACGGCCGGCCGCGGGAGTCGGCGCCCAAGCGCGAACCCATAGTCTTCAAGCGGGAATACCACTATTACTACTGGCTCAACTTCTTGGATGGGGCCCGCCAGCAGATCTTCTTCTCGTTCGGTCTGTGGGTGCTGGTGAACCGCTTCGGGTTCAAAGTGCCGCAGATCTCTCTGCTGCTCCTCGTCATCACCTTCGCCGGGATGGTCACGGCTCCGTATCTGGGCCGCTGGGTCGACAGGCGCGGAGAGCGCACCACCCTTTCCCTTGTAAACCTCTTCTATGTCGTCGCCCTTGGCGGCTACGCGCTCGCTCCCAATGCCTGGCTCGCCTGTCTCTTCTACCTGATCTACTCGATCATCTCGCCGCTTTCGTTCATCGGAGGCTCCAGCTATTTGCGCAAGATCGCCGTGCCCCAAGACGTGGCTTCCAGTCTGGCCATGGGCGTGACCCTGCTGCACGCCACTGCGATCGTGGTGCCGGTAGTCGCGGGATATATCCTCAACTTCACCGGCTATCAGATCCCCTTCGTCATCGCCTGCGGGTTCGCGCTACTAAACTTCGTAGTCACGCTGCGGCTGGATCCCATGAAGCAGCGCTGCCGAGCCCGTATAGCCCTCGACGAGGCGGCAGGGCGTTTTCCGGCCTCCGCAGAATAGACCCAGACCAAGACCGGGCGGCCAGTTCCTGAGCTTGACTTGCGTTTCCACGCCCGATTAGAATCCGCTCGTCGTCGTTCTCAACGGTCGCCTCCTTCCTACTCATACCCCTCGTTCTGGTCGTGTTTCTTGGCAGCACCGCCTGTTCGGGGGGATCGGGCTTTGCGGGACCTGGTGATACGACTCCAGGAGACAGCTCCACCACCACTTCCGAGACAACAACCAGTACCATCCCGCCTATCAGCAAGTCCATAGGAGCAGACGGAGCGGTCACCCTGGGCGACCTGGCCGCGGACGGCTTCTTGCTTGCTCTGTCTGCGGACGCATATCCCGGCGTGTCAGGTGTCCAAGCCACCCGGGTCGCAGCTAGCTCGGCTCCACCCTTGGAGCACGCGACTCTGCTCGGGGATGGGTACGACATCGACACGGGCGGCGTGGGAAGACTCGACGCCCGCGCGATGCTCACCCTTGCCTATGACCCGATCGCCACGCCCGAACCTATGCTTCTTGCTCTCGCTTATCACAATGGCACCCGCTGGACCTACTTGGCCGCAGAAAGCCTTGACGAAGCCACCGACACCGTGACCTTCCCCCTTTATCGTGACCTTCCCCCTTTATCACTTCTCCTGCTATTACCCTGCCCGATTCAAGAACGAGTTCGAGGCGGCGAAGTACTACGGGGGTCAACTAGCCGCCCGCAAGGTCTTGGGTGACGCAGGGGGCGATGTCAAGTTGGCTTCCCGCGTGGTGGCGAAACTTTTGGCCGACAAGGTGGGGCTCGGCGACAGTGAGTTTGCCAAGGGCACGCTTGCCGATATTGCCGCCGACCAGGACGTGATCAAAGTGGTGGATGAGATCTAGAAAGAAGGATGGAGCGACACCGGTTACACCACGCTCATGGACAAGCTGTGCGGCAAGGTAGCTGACGGCTGGTCGAAGAACGTTCCGGCCTGACGCGCGGGGATGGCGTAATCCTCACCCCGGGGGAGCAGGGCCTCAAACAGATCGGCGACATGCTCAAGGCCACTAAGTCGGGCAGTAAGCTGTTGGGCTACGCTCTGGAAGGCGCCATGAAGGGTATCCGCGAAGAGCTCTTCGACCTGCTGACCGACAACACTGGAGCCCCGGGCAAGGCGCTCAAGCACACCTTGGCCGCCATGCAGAACGCCATTGACGTGTGGACAGAGGACTCGGTAGAGAAGTCGTTCGAGGTCTACGTCAACGGTTCGCCCGGGACCCTCTTCGGCTACGGAGCGGTAGACCCCGGGGACTTCGACGAGGTGTGGGAGAACATGAAGGGGGCTGCCCGGCAACTCTGCCTGGAACGCATGAAGGCCGAGAACGAGGCGCGCGCCGAGGTGGGTGCCCCCTTTGACCCCCGCGCAGGAAGACCTCTACCGCGAAAGGGTCAAGAGAGAGCTGAAGAGCGAGTTCGACCGCTGCATCACGCTCCAGGCAGACATCGAAGCATGCCAGGGAAATCTCGCGCGCATCCTCGAGGAGCCCTGTTTAGCCAGGCTGTTGGACCAGACCTATGTCTCGCTGCGCCTCAAGGACTCGCTCAACGACACTCTCAAGGACCGCCTCGAGCGGTTCAACCACTTGGTCGGGCGGATCTTCCGCGACCTCGACATCACCACCGTCTACCCCGGCCCTCAGCAGCCGGGAGCCCTCGGGGGCCGCATCAGTTCTATGGCCATGGCCGATATGGTCCGCGGCTACTTCACTGAACGCTCCAGAAACAGTAAGCAGCCCGGAGGCGGAAAGCCCGGCTGCCTGGCCCTGATCCACGATGTCGTACCTGGGAGCGCGGTGGACTGGTTGCCCTGGCTGGATGTGCTCCACCGGCCCCCTGCTTAGGGCGGGCCGGGCAAGAGGCGAGCGTAGCCAGGCACTGGCTAAGGGACCGACGACACCCGAGGTCCGGGTAGGCGAGAGGCAGAGGGCACAGTAGGGCATCACGCCTGAGGAGTCACACCCGCAGTCGGTCCTGTGGAGAGTTGACAAAGCCTTTGGTTGCTGGTTAAATGCAATTGGTTATCAACTGCATCTAGCGCAGGCGCAAAAAGGGACGCTTTCGGACCACATGAAAGACTGGCGCTGGACAAATCAACGCAAGGTCATCATGCAGTCCTTGGTCGGCCGCACCGATCACCCCACGGCCGAGGAGCTGTACCACGATCTGCGCAACCAAGGTGCCGAAATCAGCCTTCCCACCGTCTACCGGAACCTCCGGGCCCTAGCACGGGAGGGGGAGGTGCTGGAACTGCGCGGTGCCGGTCCCGACCGCTTTGACCCGGCTACTCATCCGCACTACCACTTTCGCTGCAGCCAGTGCGACAAAGTCTTCGACGTTGACATCCCTTATCGGGCTGAGCTGGACCAGGTCGACCTAGGCCGTGACTTGGTCCAAGTTGGGCACGAGATCATGTGGGTGGGTGTTTGCCCTCTCTGCAGGGGGAAAGATAAGTAGGCAACAAACTCGGCAGCCGTCGAAAGACCAACCAACCAAGGAGGTAAAAGACATGAGGCAGATGACCCAGGAAAGCCTGAAGGCCGCTTTCGCCGGTGAGTCCCAGGCGCACATGCGCTATCTGGCTTTCAGTGAGGCCGCTGAAAGGGAGGGCAAGGCCAACATCGCTCGCCTGTTCCGCGCCATCGCTTACGCCGAGCAGGTGCACGCGACCAACCATCTGCGCGAGCTGGCCGGTATCAAGAACACGGTCGGCAACACCGAAGAGGCCATCGGCGGGGAGACCTTTGAGATCACCGAGATGTATCCAGCCTACGACGCCATAGCCGAGTTGCAGGACGAAGCCGGCGCCAAGCGCTCTATACATTTCGCGCTCGAGGCCGAGAAGATCCACGCCGAGATGTACAAGAAGGCTCATGAAGCCGCCCAGGCCGGCAGGGATCTGGACCTAGCCACCGTGTACATCTGCCCTGTGTGCGGCTACACCGTCGAGGGTGACGCGCCGGAGTACTGCCCGGTGTGCGGCGCTTCGCGGGAGAAGTTCAAGAGTTTCTAGCCCAGAGGCTACAAGTCCAGTAGGCTCGACTGGCGAGGAGCAAGAATGGCAGAGCAGGACAAGGTCTACGTGTGTGACATCTGCGGCCAAGAGGTGAAGGTCATCAAGGCAGGAGCCGGCAGGTTGGTCTGCTGCAACGAGCCAATGCGGCTTGGGAGCTAGTCAGTAGCTAGAGGCCCACTCGAAGCGGTGCTCCGCCGGGACGGTATCGGGTAGCTGACTAACTGAAGATCTGGACAGCAGAGGGCCCGGCGGGCTGATGGAGATAGTGGTCCGCGCGCCCGCGGCTTTGCTGCGGGCGCGCCGCCCTTCCCAGGCCCAGCATCCTCACGCGCCGGGGCACGCTGGGCGGCTCCGCGGTGTTCTCTAACAGGGGCGTAAGCGACAGCTCGCCCCTTCAAAGGGGAAGGTGATGAAACGCTCCTCAGCACCGCGTGCCTGCCGCCGCGGCTCGCAGAACACGAAGCACTACAGGGCAGAGTGGAAGAGCGCCCGCTCTTTCTAGGGGTGAGACGCCCCCAAACCGGGCAATCAACAGGCAATACCAGTGAGGTTGGTCTCAATCTCCGCATCCAGCCGGACCGCTTCCGCCTGCTGCTCATGCGCTTGGGTCACTGCAGAAGCCGGGCACATCCGCGCACCAGCCGGCTTCTTGCTCCCCGCACCTGGCATGGTAGGTGTTGACGATGGTCTGGACTTCTTCAGGGGTGAGCTCTAAGTAGGTCGTCCACCATGCGCCCCCTCTTGCAACCCTCTATGAAAAGCCGCTACCGCAAGTGGTCGCCGGCCTACTCGTTCATATTGAAAGGCGGGTTGGCTGGGCTTGTCCTACCTGGCCGATAGGCGCGGTGCTCAGAGTCCCGGGGTAAGAGATGGACCCAGATCGCTCGACGCGGCCAAAACACCAGCAACGGCCGCAGGAGTCCTCTAGGGTAAGTTTTCCAGAGCCGACAAGGCCGACCCCTTGCACCGGAAGCAGCTTGCCCTGAATCAGCGCTTGGTTTTCCATCACCACGGCGGGCAAACCATCCCTGAGGCCAGCCAAGATCATCCGTACGGGTCGCTACGATCCATGGGTTTGATGGTGCCCGGTTCTTTACTCAAGGAGAACCCCACCTCAAGCGGCTAGCTATCAATCCCCCGGTAATCAGATCACCACTTCAGACTTCGAGATATAAGCGCAGATAGCGTCAAATCTTGGTCATCCCGAAGTCTCAATCCCTTACTAATCAGGTCACCACTTCAGACGGTGGGGGCGCTCGTCGCGCTGCGCGACGGAGTATGTTACATTTGTGATATCAGACGGATCCGTGGTACACCCATGCAAGTCGAACAGCTGATCCGTCAAACAGCTGAGCTGGATGGGCGCGCGGTCCGTATTTTTATGGAGCAGGAACCCGGGTCCTCTGGTATCAATACGATCGACCACTATTGTCGTCGCGTTCTGAGCGGTTATGCATTTTATGGAATTCGACCGACGGGGAGCAAGGAGGAGAGGGCGCGTCCCGTCAGTTGTCTCAATCCCTTACTAATCAGGTCAAGTCTTCAGACTGCCAGCCCTGCGAACCCACTCGCAGTGCGGGTTCCTGGCGCACTCTGCGCTAACTGGGTTTCGCTCGGCCTAATTCTACCGCACTTTGGGTCTCGCTTCATGGGATCTCCAACGGCACCTCATACCAAAAGCCCTGCAAAAGCGTTAGTTTTCAAAGTCGATGGCCTCGGCGCTAACCTCCCAGGGTTCTTGGACTCCAGCGAGGTTAGCGAGCCCCACCTGCCATCCTTCCGCCGTGAATTCTTAGCACAGAACCCACTTATTTCGCCACCTCCTTTCCCAAGAAACGAGCAGTCACCCGGTCCTCCCGACACACCCCCGATCCGGTTAGAGTCGTCGCCGCTCGTCTTGTCGAACACCATACTCCGGACTCGTCAAACCTCTTCAAACGCACCTCTCCACTATTACTTTACCCAACCCGAACGCGGTGTTTTTACCTACATGAAGTACTTCGGCCAGCAGAAGCAGAGGCAGGAAAGGACCGACCTCTCCTTCGTAGACCGCTTGGCCTATCAACCCGCCCAGCTTCATCCGACTTTCCTGTCGCTTAGAGTAGCGTTCCCAGTCGAACCACTCAGTGCCATTGCAGCTGAGGCGGACGTGCGCGGCAGCACTCAGTATCTGTCGGAAGTCAAGATTGAGACCCCTACCACAATGGTACCGAGCCAAGTCATCGAACCGCCTGAGCAAAGCCCGGACCAGCACCTCGAATCCGGGCTTCTTGACCAAACTGCCTTCGCTCACCAGGCGACAGGGGGGTGACAAAGCGGACGGCCATTCGCTTACCCGAAAGGTCGGGGTGCATGTGCATCAGGTCCCCGATCGCGAGCATCTCTTGCGGTATCCGCAGCTCAAGGGCAGGACGGCCATAGATGGTGGACCAATCGCCTTGCCTCTTCAAAGTCTGTACCTCTTCTACCTGGAAACGCCCCCGCGCTTTGCCTAGCCCGGTCCTACGTCCCATCCATTCAAACACGTAGACGAAGTAGTTGAGCAGCTGCGTCGCCTGCTGCCCGATCAGCACCAGATCGGTCGCCAGCTGTTCTCCCGGCTCGTAGTCGGTCTTGTGCTCCAGCGGGGGCACCATCACAAAGGGATGCGGAGCGGCGGTGTGCCCTCGCACCCTGCTACCCAGAATGGAGGTCGGCGTATCAAACACGTAGGGATACGGGCAGCCATAGCGAAGACTGCAGCTACCGCAGGCGCGTCGATCGGACTCGTTGACACACACGGCCTGTTTGAAGGCGACGCCGAAGGCTCCGCGAAAGGTGCTGCCTTTATAGGTCGGCAGAGTAAGCGGGGTGACCGCCCTGAGGACAAAGCGCAGCTTGAGAAAGCGGAGAGGAGCAAGAGCAGTCAACAGCTGATCGAGGCTCAAGCCCCACGGGGTGCTGGGCACATCTCCAGCGCTGGGTCGCGTTACCGATTGGGGTTGTGCATCCACGGCCGTTTCTCCCCCAAACTCCTCTGCTGAGCTTTCCGTACAGTACCACCCCGATGGGACACACATGCATCCTGTCACGATCCCCCGCCCGGGTCCGGAGAGTCTGTGAAAAGGTATCAACGACCGGGGCCAAGCCGTAGCTGTCAAATGAAGTGGACCAAGCACACTGCGCAAAGGCCGGATGAGCTTGCTCGCCTGGCCGGACTGCCCCCACACGAAGTGCTGGGGGTGCCGGCCGACGCTGCGCTCCCTGAAATCAAGCGGATATACCGGCGAATGGTCAGGATCGACCACCCGGACTCATCTCACCCCTTCATGAGGAGCTACAACGAAGAGGTCATGAAGCTGCTGAACGAGGCCTACGAGAAGTTGCTGCATTCCCATGGCAGCAAGTGGTCATGAGGGTTGACAGATACGACCGGCATTCCCTCATCGAATGGTTCGATCAGGAGCGTGTCAAGAACGCGAGTGTGGTCGTCGTGGGTGCTGGCGCTGTGGGAAACGAGGCGCTGAAAAACCTGGCTCTGCTGGGCGTAGGTCACATCCAGATCATCGATTTCGACACGATCGAGGAGCACAACCTTACCCGGAGTGTCTTGTTCCGAGAGACCGATGTCGGACTACGCAAAGCAGAAGCAGCCGCAGCCGCCTGCCAGGCGCTCGATCCCAACATCGACGTCCGGTTCTCCTCGGCTGATTACTGGGAAGTGCTGACATTCAGAGAACTTTCCCTAGCCACAGCCGTTTTCAACTGCACCGACAACTTCGAGAGTCGCATCAGGCTGAACCGCCTATGCCTGATGATGGGCACCGACTACTACAACACCGCGGTCGACAGCCGCTTTGTGTCGGTGGAAGTGTTTCCGTTCTCCTCTCAACCCGACGGCGGCTGCGACGAGTGTACGTTGCCGCCGTCGGTGTAATCCTCCATCCGACGACGCTACTCCTGTGGGTTCCTCAAGAAAGTGGCCTATGAGGAGAGGAAGATTCCGACGACCGTCGTCACTTCGACCATGGCTGGCTCCCTCGCTGTGGGTACCATACTAAACAGGCTGAACCACCACCCCGACGCCCCGGGGGAAGCCACTAGGTGGTTCGCCGACACCGTGACCCTCCGCTCTACCGTATCTACCATACAGCGCAACACGGGCTGTGCTGCCTGCGGCTCCATCGATCCGTCGGCACCACACGTCTCGGCCCGGCGTCGGGGGTGCTCCGAAGACATCTGGCCACTCGCTGACTGTGTCGACGCGGGTGGAAAAAAGGTGAGGTTGAGTGAACCAGTCCTGGTCGAGACCAGATGCCGGCTGTGCGGGCGGGTGCAGCGCTATTACGAGTCGGCCCGGCGCTTGACGGAAGCGCTCACCTTCTGCTCCCTCTGCGGCACCCAGTCGAACGAGACGCATTTCGCCGAGTATCTGTCACCGGCGGAATTCTTGGCTCTCTTTCGTGGGGATTTGATCCCCTGCAAGTTCCTAGTGATCGAGGATGGACTCAAACAGACGATCGTGGAAATGGAGGACTGAAGATGGCAGAGCTGGACCTGCTGGTGCGGACGGCCGACAGGGCGCGCAAAGCCGAAGTCACTGTCGATAGCTCTCAGACAGGTGCTGAGAACAGCCAACCTACGATAACTAACTGGGCTTTGCCCCGGGATGTCGACTACACCATCGTGAACGTTTCCAAGAACCCTCCGGTCACGCTTGACCTGTCCAGCTCCCTGGCCAAAGCCGGGGTGGGACCAGGGGATACGCTCGAAATTCAGCCGGTCCTGGTCGCCGGGGGCAGATGATGGCGGGCGACGTGCGAGTCCTGAGAAAACAAGAAGACCTGGCAAAGCTGAAAGAGCTTCAACTGAAGACCAACTCGAGGATCAAGGTCGTCAGCGTCGAAGGGGAGCCGCCGCGCAGGATAATCTGCCGTATCCAGATCCCTACAGCCGTCGACCGCAACTACCCCAATCACAAGACCGGTGTCAGCGAGGTTCTGATCGAGCTACCTGTGGATTATCCACTCCAGCCACCGAGGGTCACCTTCGCGACCCCGATCTGGAACCCGAATGTCTACACGAGCGGCTGCGTGGTGCTTCAAGAAGCTTAAGACCCAGCCCGGTCTTTTCCCGACCGTCGTCGTCAACACTCTGCTGATAGAGCCACAGAAACCCAAGATGGTGTGGAAGACGCTGAGGTGAAGAAGCCGAGCGAAGAGCCAGGACAGTGAAATTGCGGTGGGTCGAAAAAGAACCGGAGGCTTGCCCTAGGCTGCTGGCGGACCTAGTTTCGGCTCTCGACGCTTGTTCTGCTGTGAATCTGGTCGCGAACCTCGGGGTCGGCATCCACGTCTATGTAGCCCTGTCTTGCCTGGACGCCGTTTTCCGGCACACAAGCTCCAGTCGTCGCGAGGTAGGAGGACTGCTCTTGGGCTATGCCTTCGAGGGAACAAGGCCGACCGGCAATGCTGACGTGGTCACCCGTTCTTGGGAACTTTTCTAAGCGAGACCGACGGAGCTACCCAGAAGGCGTTCTTTGGTCACCCGTATTCGGTCGGCTGGGTCATCGACCCGTTCCGGCACGAGCAGGCGGTCTTCATCGGCGGCGAGTGCCACCGTTACGGCCTGCCGCCGGTACTGCTGCCCGACAATCTTGTTCGCAGAGTGGCGTCGCTGCGTTAGAGTGGTGATGGATGGACTTTCTCGACGGTCCTGTACTGCGGTGCGCCTGGACCGCAGGAGATGTTGTCGACGTCGAGGGGCAGTATGGTTTGATTGATTCCTTCTAATTTGCTCACCTATTGTTGATACTAGTGCGAGCCGCCGCACGGTATCGGCAGGGTCGGCTCAATGAGCGCCGCCCTCTTCCCTCCCGGCCCGGGAGTCCCACCCAAACGCTGGCAGGGATCAGGCTCCTGAGCGCTTCCTTGCAGCAGACGACGTTGCCGCCCGGAGCGCAGCCACCTCCCGGCCAGACTGGGCATACGCGCCCCGATTCATGGCACGCCACAGGCCCGAAGCGGACCCGGTCTGGGCCCCCTTCCCTTGAAGGCTGGAGGCCCCGAGACCTCACAGGCTTGGTTGACCCCCTTACCGGTAGGCAGCTGAGCCCCAGCGGGGAACTATATCAGTGCCGCCGATGCCAGGCGTTTTATGAGGCCCCCAGCTATCACTTCCTCCAAGGGCGCGGCGGCCGCTGCGTATCCTGCAATTCGTCAGACCTCCGTCCGTTTCGTCGCGAAGCAGCCACTAGCACCCGGCCATCTGCAGAGCAACCGAGAATCAGGTTCGGCCCGGTGGGAGGGGGAGACGGTCGATCCGAGGTGCTGACGCTGGCCAACTATCGGCCGCACATCAACCGCACGATCGTCTTCGAAGGCCGGGTGGTCCGGCTCTTGAAGAAACAGAGCAGGCCGGAATGGGCCCTGATGTTCGAAAACCTACCCTGGAAGGAAGGGCTCAAGCTGGTCATCTGTCCGGAGCACTTGGTCGCGGCTGGAGGCGAAGACAACCTGCGCGATCTTGTGGGAAAGCGGATCAGGGTGCGAGGGCTACTTGAGAAACATTACCGGGAAGGCTACCGGATCGTCGTGAATGATCCTCAGGCGATACTGAGGGTTGAGTAGTGGCGAAGAACCACCCGCCGTCCACCGCGGCGATAGATTCTGGGTGGGAAGGCAGGGCCCGGGCGTGCTAGAGCGGGCACGATGGACGGTCAGCCAGGCACAGCCCACGAACAGGTCAGCGAAGCCGCAAAGTCGCTGACGCGCTCAAGTCTGCGGCCGGAATCCGCCCGTTCCTTGGGGGTAGCCGGCGCTGTCTAAGGCAGCGACCTGCGTTGGGCATATCCTCAGCCGGGAGAAGGCCCGGTTGACGCAGGGGGAAGGCGCAAGTGGGCGACAGGGGGAACATCGAGCGAACGTCGCTGCCCCCTCTTGTCAAAGTTGCTTGTATGTGTATATACTGAGTTTCGCAAATAAGCGATAAAGAAAATGCGCCCCCAGACCAAGCGTAGCAGCCGGTCTTATTCCCGGCGATGACAGCAGCGCAAGCAGGAGGAAACAACCCCGTGGATATGCGTCCGCTTTTCAAGATGCACGCCGAGCTCTGCCAGGCTCTGGCCAACGAGCACCGCCTGGCTATCATGTACGAGCTGAAAGACGGCGAGAAATGCGTGAGTGATCTGGCCGAGAGTCTGGGCATCTCCGTACACAACGTCTCCCAGCATCTGCGCGTGCTGCGGGAGCGACTCTTGGTGCAGCAGCGCAAAGAGGGGCAGACCGTCTACTACTCGATAGCCAATTCCAAGTTCCTGCAGGCTTGCGCACTCATCCGGCAGGGTCTCCTCGAACAGCATCAGGCCGAGGGCACTGCCCTCCATGCCGCCGCGGGCGTGTTCGACCCGGTGGCCGTGATGTTCGGCGGAGACAGCGGACCGGCGGAGACTGCGGCGGAGCCCGTCCCGACAGCCGTCCCGGCGGCCGGATCCCCCAGCGAGAACCACTGACACTCACTCCAACGAGGCAACACCCACCAGAAGGGAGAAGACGATGACCGACCTCAGCACCCTCAAAGGCGACAAGGTAGTCGATGCCCGCGGCACCTCTTGCCCCGGTCCCATCCTCGCGGCCAAGAAGGGCATCGCCGACGTCAAAGTCGGCCAGATCATGGAGGTGCTGGCTACCGACTCCGGCACCCAGAAGGACCTGCCCGCTTGGGCCAAAAAGATGGGCCACGAGTATCTGGGCATGGTCGAGGAAGCAGGCTATCTGCGGCTGTTCGTCAAGAAGCTGAAGTAAGAGAGCCGGTGATTAGAAGTGAGCACGATTGGGGGCGCGTCCACGCCCAAGATCCTGGTCTTCTCGACTCACAACATCTCCGACCCGGGGATCGACCTGGCCGGCAGCGCCCACCTGCATTACTCCCCGACCGTTATGGTCATCAGCCTGCCCTGCACCAGCGGCATCCGGCCCGAATGGATCGTTTATGCCATCCAGAAGGGCTTTGACGGCGTTTTCGTCGCCACCGATGGGGAGGAGTGCGCGTACCTCCCCAACTGCGCGGAATTGACCTCCGAAGTGGTGACGCGGGCGCAGACCATGCTGCAGGAACGCGGGTTGGAACCGCAACGGGTGAAGATGGCCGCTGTCTGCTCGGTGTGTGCCGATCCCTTCGTCAACCACATGCGCGAGTTCGCCGAGAGCCTGGCTCCGCTGGGCCCATCGAGGAAGGTGGCAGCATGAGCGAGCTCCAGTACGACGCCCTGGTGGTCGGCAGTGGCATTAGCGGCATGGAGTCGGCCCTCAAGCTGGGTGACATGGGCTACAAAGTCCTGGTGGTGGAGAAGGCGCCCAGCGTAGGTGGCAAGATGATCCTCCTCAGCAAGGTCTTCCCCACCCTGGACTGCGCAAGCTGTATCTCCACCCCCAAGATGGGGGCCACCATACACCATCCCAACCTCACCGTCCTCACTTATAGCGAGGTCAAGGGCATCAGGCCTGTCAACGGCCGCTACGAGGTGACCGTCAAACGCAAGGCCCGCTACGTGGACGAGGCGGCCTGCACCGGGTGCCGGCAGTGCGAGATGAACTGCAAAGTAGCGGTGCCCGACGAGTACAACGCCGACCTGGTGTCGCGGCGGGCTGCCTATATCGCCTTCCCCCAGGCGGTGCCCAAAAAGGCGGTCATCGAGCGGGCGGGTACTTCCCCCTGCACCTTCAGCTGCCCGGCCGGCATCAAGGCTCACGGCTATGTGGCTCTCATCCGAGCCGGGGAGTACGAGAAGGCTTTCCAACTGGTATGCGAAGCTACTCCCTTGGTGGGAAGCCTGGGCCGGGCTTGCTATGCCCCTTGCGAGTCCGAGTGCACCCGGGGCCGCTTGGAAGGACCGCTTTCCATCCGACGACTGAAGCGGTTCGTCGCCGACCTGCACTATTCCCGGCCGCGGGTGGCACCGGAGATCCCACCTTCAAACGGCAAGAAGGTGGCTGTAATCGGGTCGGGCCCGGCCGGTCTCACGGCTGCTTGGCATCTGGCCCGCAAAGGGTACGAGGTGAAGATCTTCGAGGCTGCTCCTGTGGCCGGGGGCATGCTCCGTCTGGCGCTTCCGCCCTACCGGCTGCCGGGGGAAGTAGTGGACCAGGACGTGGCCAACGTGACCGACCTCGGCGTGACTATCGCCACCAACACCAAGGTGGAAGACCTGGAGGCCCTTAAGAGAGAGGGCTACGACGCCGTGCTGCTCGCTATCGGCACCCACCTGGGTACCAAGCTACGCGTGCCGGGAGAAGACCTCGAGGGCGTCATGCGCGCCTCAGAGTTCCTGCGAGCAGCGAAACTGGGCGAGCCCCTGCCGGTGGAAGGCAAGCGGGTAGTGGTCATCGGTGGAGGTAACGTGGCCATGGACGCGGCTCGGACCGCACTCCGCCTGGGCGCGGCCTCTGTCCAAGCAGTGAGCCTCGAGGCCTTATACGAGATGCCCGCCCATCCCTGGGAAGTAGCCGAAGCCAAAGCTGAGGGCGTCGCCTTCAAGCACTCCTGCGGCGTGAGCCGCTTCGTCGGTGATGGTCGGGTGGAGAAGGTAGAGCTTCTTCACTGCGTGTCGGTGTTCGATGAGCAGGGTCGCTTCAATCCCAAGTACTCGAAGAACGCAGGCAGCCTGGCGTGTGACCTCGTGGTCGTGGCGGCAGGCATGCGGCCCGATGCAGGCGAGTTCGGCCTTCCTATCAATCCGTCGGGCACCCTCCAAGTGGATCCGCACAGCTTGCAGACGGCGGTCCCCTGGGTGTTCGCGGCTGGAGACGTGGTGACTGGACCCTCGATGATCACCACTGCGGCGGGCCAAGGCCGCCGCGCCGCCTACATGATCGACCGCTTCTTGCAGGGTCTCGACTTCGACACCCCTGACTACGAGAGCGACCTCCCCATGGTCGACAAGGACGTCGTCCTTGCCCGTCAAGCGACCTACCGGCATCTGCCAGCGCGTAGTGCCTCCGAAGAGGTCATCAAGCTCAAACCGGGCGAGTTCTATCCTGAAGAAGAGACCCTCACCGAGGAGCAGGCCCTCTACTGTGCCAGCCGCTGCTTGGACTGCGGTGTCTGCTCGGAGTGCCACGAATGCGTCAAGGTATGTCCGGCCGACTGCATCCACCTGGAGATGAAGCAGCCGGAAGACCTGAAGGTCGAGGTAGGGACGGTGATACTAGCCACCGGCTACACCCTTTTCCCTGCCGACAACAAGCCACAGTACGGCTACGGCAAGTTCAAGAACGTCATCACCGGCATGCAGATGGACCGGCTGCTCGCGCCCACCCGTCCCTACAACAACGTGCTCCGGCCGGGCGACGGCAAGGTACCGGAGAACATCGCTTTCGTCCTCTGCACCGGCTCGCGCGACCAGACCTTGGGCAGTCCCCTCTGCTCGCGCATCTGCTGCATGTACTCCATAAAGCACAACCAGCTCATCATGGGGGCCCTGCCTCTGGCCGACGTCACCGTCTACTACATGGACATCCGCGCCGCCAACAAGGGCTACAACGAGTTCTTCGAGCAGGCCAAAGCAATGGGCGCGAACTTCGTGAAGGGCCGGGTGGCCAGCATCAAGGAGAAGGAAAACGGCGACCTCATTCTTCGCTACGAGGACATCGAGAGCGGCGAGATCCGCGAGACAGAGCACGACCTGGTGGTCCTGGCCGTAGGGGTGCGGCCCAACCTGGAGGTGAGCGAACTTTTCTTGTTCTGCGACCTGCAACTTGACAACTATAGCTTCGTGGGCGAGGCCGACGAGGACCGCGACCCCGGTGCCACCAACCTTCCGGGGGTATTTGTAGCAGGGACGGCTTCCGGAGCCCGCGACATCCCTGACTCGATTCTGCATGCAGGTGCTGCCGTAGCTCAAGCCGCCGCTTACTTGGAGAAGCTACGCGCCGGTGGTAACGGCGCAGGTATGAATGGCGCCGGAGCTTACGACGCGAGTACGAGTGGCACAGCCGGGGCAGTGGGTGCCGAGCACTTGGCAAGCGTGAGCGCAGGGGAGGTGGAGTGATGGGACCTGGAATCGAGCCAGGAATGACAGATCCCGCAATGACTGACCCCGCGCCCTCGGCCACCACCGTGAATACCGGGGCCTCAGGGGCGGACACCTCGTTCCCAGTCCCGGGCCCGCATGCCCAACCCCGCAGACTCGGCGTGTATGTCTGCCACTGCGGGGGCAACATCGCTGACTTCGTGGACGTGGAGAAGGTCGCCGCCGAGATCCGCAAGGACCCCGACGTGGTCGTGGCCAAGACCGCCATGTTCACCTGCTCGGACGCTTCCCAACAGGAGATCATCCGGGACGTGGCCGAGAACCAGCTCGATGGCATCGTGGTGGCTTCCTGTTCCCCCAAGCTACACACTTTCACCTTCCGCGAAGTAGCCAGACGGGCCGGTCTAAGCCCCTACCAGTACACGCAGGTGAACATCCGGGAGCAGTGCTCCTGGGCCCACACCGATGACTGCACCGGCGCCACGCTCAAGGCCCTTCGCCTGGTCAAAGCCGGCGTGGGACGCACCCGCCTCACCGTGCCGCTTGAACCCATTGTGGTGGAGACGGTGCCCAAGGCGGTAGTCATCGGAGGAGGTATCGCCGGTCTACGGGCAGCCTTAGCGCTAGCGGACATCGGTCTGGCCGTGTTCTTGGTGGAGAAAGAGACAGAGCTCGGCGGTTGGGTAGGCAAGTTCAAGGAGCTTTATCCCAAGGGCCGGAGCGGTCGCGCGCTCATCCAAGAACTGGTGGAGAAGGTCCGCTCCCATCCGGGCATCACGGTCTTCCTGGGAGCAGAGGTGACGGGTAAGTCCGGCAGCTTCGGCAACTACGAAGTGGCCATCCGGGTGGATCAGACCACCGGGGAGACGGTCACGGTGCAGGCGGGGGCCATCATCGTGGCCACCGGCTTTGAGGCCTATCCCATGAAGCCGGGCGAATTGGGGTACGGCCTGGAAGGCGTGCTCACCCTGCCCGAGTTCAAGGAACTGCTCGAAGGCCAGGAGACGAACACTCCGCTCGTCTATCGAGGCCGGCGGGTCGAGACCATCGCTTACCTCTACTGTGTAGGTAGCCGACAAGACCCCTCGGCGGTCGAAGACGCCCATGAGTACTGCTCCCGCTACTGCTGCACGGCGGCAGCCCATACGGCGGTACAGGTAGCCCGGCGGCCGGGAGGCGTACACCAGTTCCATCTGCACCGTGACGTCCGTACCTACGGCAAGTACGAGCTCCTATACGGGGAGGCCCTGGAGACCAAGTCGGTCTACCTGAAGGTGCCCGACGACGAGCCCCCCGTGGTGCAACCGGACCCCGAGAGGGGCGGTCTCTTGGTGACCGCCCGTGATCTACTCGCCGACGGGGAGACGGTGGAGATCCCGGTGGACCTGGTAGTGCTGGTCACCGGCATGGTGCCCCGGGCCAACGAGGAACTGACCCGGGCGCTCAAGCTCCCGGTCAGCAAGAGTGGCTTCTATAACGAGATCCATCCCAAGCTCCGCCCGGTGGAGACAGTGGTGGACGGCGTCTACATCTGCGGGACCTGCCAGCAACCCATGAGCTCGTCCGAGGCGGTGGCGTCGGCCCTGGCGGCGGTGACCCAGGCGGCGGCCATCCTCAAGCGCGGCTTTGCCGAGCTAGACCCCCTGGTGGCAATAGTCGATCCCGAAGCCTGCACGTGGTGCGGAGAATGCGCGGAGGTCTGCCCCTACGGGGCCCCGCAGCAGGCGGAGCAAGACGGAAAGACGGTAGCGGTCATCGACAAGACCACCTGCAAGGGCTGCGGCGGCTGCGTGCCGGTCTGCCCGCGGAGGGCTATCGACCTGGAGGGCTACACCGACGCCCAGATCAAGGCCATGATCGACGGCTTGGCCGAAGAGTTGGGCTGGGAAGACTCGGTCCCGGAGGAGGTGATGGTATGACCATCAGCTCGACTCGCGACGTCCGCGAGATCATACGTGAAGAACAGTCCATGCGCCGCCGCATCCTGGCGTTGGTCCAGGAGCAGTCCCTCACCATACCCGAGATCGCCGAGGCGCTGGGTTGCCCTACGTCGGAGGTCACCTACTGGGTGATGGGCATGCGCAAGTACGGCCACCTGGTGGAGGAGCGGGAGGTCACCGACGAAGGTTACTACCGCTATCGGGCGGTGGAGTAGAAGCAGAGAGGACGTCCAGAAGTGCCACTCATCATGTTCTTCCTGGGCGCCATGGGGTCGGGCCCGATCCCCGATTGGCAAGTGCATGTTCTTGGGTATTTGGCCAGCATCGGACTGATCGGAGCCACTATCTGGGTCTTGCCGGGAAGGATCGCGAAGCTTGAGGTGCACCAACAGCGGTCGCCCATAGCTTGCAGGCCTCTCGCCATGTACCTCTCGGTGTTGTCCAAGCGGGCCGTGCCCTTCCCAGAGAGGGATACCCTTCCCGCGCGGAGCTCGTCCGAGCGGTCCTTGGCAGGCGAGGAGGGGGCCGAAGGAGTCCGACAAGGTAGCGCAGCCTAGAAGCAGCGACTTGCCGCGAGCAGTAGTAAACACCGACTGGCAGCAAACACACCAAGGACGGGAAGAATGGAGACTAATAAGAAGACCATAATCGTGTTCAGCGGCGATTTCGACAAGGTGATGGCAGCCCTCATCATCGCCACGGGGGCGGCGGCTATGGGTGACCAGGTGACCATGTTCTTCACCTTCTGGGGGCTCAACGCCATCCGCAAACCGCAGAAGGTCAAGGCTGGCAAGAAGAGCTTCCTGCAGAAGATGTTCGGCATGATGATGCCCCGCGGGATCAACAAGCTGGGTCTTTCGAAGATGAATTTCATGGGTCTGGGTGTCCCCTTGATGAACAAGGTCATCAAGGCCAAGGGCGCCATGACCCTCACCCAGCTACTGGAGGCAGCCCGCGAGCAAGGGGTCAAGCTCGTGGCCTGCACCATGACCATGGAACTGCTCGGCTTCAGCAAGGAAGAGCTGCTCGACGGTGTGGAGTTGGCGGGAGTGGCCGGCTACCTGGCCGAAGCCGACGAGGCCAACGTCAACCTGTTCATCTAGAGCCTCTCCGTCTGCAAGCCGACCCGGGCCGCGGCCGCCGCAACTCAGGGAGCGGGAGCTCCTTGCGCAAAGCGGCCGCGGCCTCCCCGCTGAACCTCTAGTCAGCGAGCTCCTTGTGATACTTGAAGGAGAGGGCCAGCCTGGTCCGGTACTCGACGATCTTGTTGTCCTCCAGCCGCACATCCATCTTCACCACCTCGGCTATGCGGCAGTCCTCCAAGGTGGCTGTCGCTGCCTCGATGGCATTGCGGGCGGCCGCTTCCCAGGAGTCCGGACTGGTGCCGACCACTTCGATCACTTTGTAGACGCTGCCGCTCACGGCGCTCACCCCCTTGTCATGCTGCTGGGAGCTCTTCCAAGACTCTCACTTTCACACTAGTCCTGCCCCTGTGCGGACGCAAGCGCTCCCAAAGACGTCCGCCCGGACCTCGGGCGGGAGACCTCTCGAGATGCCTTCCGCGATACCCCATCGGATCGCGAGAAGCTAGGTAGGTAGGAGCGGAAGCTACGAGCTTTCAAGCAACCTGCGATAACCCCGGTCTGATAAGCAAGATGGTCGGCGGTGTAGCAGAGAAGGAACGACGCGAAGTCCAGATGCGGCCGCTTGGCCTGGTAATCCACCCCAGCCGAATAGACAAGCGCGGACGCCCCCAGGACCCACGCCCCGGGGAGCTTCTTGCCCAGAAGAGCGAGGGGCCACAGGTAATAGCGCTGGAGATGAAAGAAAGCCACGTAGAGCATACCCAGGTGGGTGCGGACCACGGACCCCCACACCTGGGTAGCAGGCACGTCCACCTGCTCCCGCCGCAGATGCGCCAATCGGCCGAGAGCATCCCAGGCCGTGGGCAGGACTAGTGCAGGGAGGAGGCGTGGCTCCAAGCTCACGGAGGCGAACATGGTCAAGGCTACCGTCGCCAACGGCGCTGGAAGCAACGGGAACCGCTTGCGCTTCTCCGGATGCAGGCGGTGAAGGACGGCTTCTGAAGTCCCATACTGGAGCCTTTGTCTCAGCAGCCCCTGCAGACTGCCCCGGTGCTTGTGTCTGACCACCCCCTCAGGCGCATAGACCAGATAGTAGCCGCGGGCTCGCAGCCGCCAGCACAAGTCCACATCCTCACCCACGCGCAGCCTCTCCCGCAGCCCGCGCACGGCAGCGTAAGCCGAGCGCCGCACGAGCAGATTGCAGGTAGGCAGGTAGAAAGTATCGGAACCCGGACCTGCGATGTGCAGCCAGGGGCCCAGGTCGAGCGGCGACGACACCTCCTCGTAGCGGTCGAGCCCGGTGACCTTCTGCGAACCATGCAAGTACGCACGCGTACGGCCCCCCACCGCCCCCACCTTCTTCCAGGCAAAGTAAGGAGTCAGCTCGGCAAGCCAGGAGGAGTCGGGCACGCAGTCACTATCGAGGAAAGCGAAGATCTCGCCCCTGGCCTGCACCGCTGCCCGATTGCGCGAATAGGCAGGCCCCCGATTGCGGTCGTTTACGAGAAGACGCGCACCATAGCCTGCCGCCACCTCGGCGACGGACGCCGGATCGCGCGAGCCGTCATCCACCACGATAACCTCGACCAGGTCGGGGGGATAAGCGAGCCCCCGAACAGCACGTAGACACTGCTCGAGCTCCGCGGCCCGGTCGAGGGTGGGGATGATGATGGAGACTTGGAGGTCGAGCTCCCCGCCTCCCCGTCGGGCCTCGCCTTCCCGTCGGGCCTCGTCCCCTCCTCGGGCCTCGTCCCTCGTGAAGCTCCTCGCCCGGGCTACCTCGAGAATCCCGCGTGCGCTGAACCGCTGGCAGAGATCGAATATGCGCTCTTCGGTCACCCGGAAAGCAGCTGCCAGTTCCCCGACGGTGGCTCCCCTTCGGGTTCTTTGCAGAAGCTGAGCGGCGGCCTCATTGATCCTCACTACATAGAGCGGTGACAAGCTGATCAGCCGCCAAGACCCGCGCCCGTCGGGCTCCAGCCGGACTCCCTCCCGGAGCCTGTAGCGAAGGGGGATCATGCCCCCTCGGCATCCGGAGTCGCCCTTTCGGGCTGGCTAGTAGAGCGCAAGTGATCCAACCAGCCCTCCGCTAAGAGGACCCGGAAGATCTCCTCTGCCACTTGCTGGGGTGACAGTCCGCCAAGCGGCACCACCCGGCCCTCGCGCCGCTGCACCGACCCCTGGACGAGTCGCAGTATCCGCTCGAAAGCCGGGAGACTGCTCGACGGCGCGCGTAGCGGGACCAGCCGGGGCCGCCGCCCTCGGGGTAGGCCGCAGGTCAGAGCCTCTTCTGCCTGTTCCACCCATCGCTGAGCCACCCCTAAGTCCGCCAGCGTCCACACGGTAAGCTCAGCGGCCTCAGCCTGGAGCAAAGCCTGGGCGGTCGGCACCGGGAGACTTGCCGCCGGCGACCCTCTTTCCGGCGTCACCGTAACCACCAGCGGCAGGCTAGCTTGCACTCGCTCGGTCCACCCTTGCTCCAATGCCCGTCTCACTTCTACCCCCAGGGGCGGCGCCGCAGGCTCCGCCTGCGGTATCAGGTCCAAAGCAAAGGCCCGCGTCACGCACGGCAGACCAAGACGAGCGGCCAGCCGCAGGCCAAGCTGGCCGCTACCGTCTGCTACGCCCTCAGCACCAAGAAGAACGAGATCGAAACCACAAGCCTGGGCCGCTGCCGCCAGTATGACGGCTTTCCCCGCCGCTCCCCACGGCAGGCGACCGCCCAGGCCGAGTGTCTCGTCCGCCTCTGCCTCCTCAGCTGGAGAGATCCGCACCGCCCGGTCGCAGCCCCACGCCAAGGCCCGCCGCAGCCAGAGCTCGCCCCCGGGCGGACCCAGATGGAGGGCCGTCACTTCCGCCGTCGATGCGCCCGCTGATCCCCCGGTCGATCCCCCCGCTGATCCCCCCTCTACCGCTGAGCCACGGCTTGACCAGAGCCTCTTGAGCTCTAGAGCAAGAGCCAGGGCGGCCTGGGATCCCGGGTCGATCTCGGGCACCGACCAGTCCTCCCGCACCCGACCGCTGCGCAGGTCGACCGGCGGCGGGATTCGGACGTCGAGCCCCCGACCGACGCACACAAGAACTTTCAGCCCGCTCACTCCGTCACCCTCGCTCCCGCTCTCCTGTCTTCACGGCCGCCCCGCCGTCCTCGCTGCCCTCTCGGCATCGCCTTGCTATCCCGTCTTTCCTTCACGTAAGCCGGAAGCGCACTCCGTACCCGCCCGCGGGGTAGCCCCAGCTCAGGGCGCCCCGGTCACACACGAGCAGGCAGGTGCCGCATTCAAGACAAGCCTCATAGGCGAAGTCGACCTGCTCCCGCTCTTCACTGTAGGTGTAGCAGCGAGCAGGGCAGGCGAAAGTACAGGCCCGGTGCGAACAACCCTGGCACCGCTCCCGCTCAAGCCGGATATGCGGCTCAGGATGCACCCGGTAGCTGACCAGGTCGAACAGATCGTCGACGATCACAGGAAGGCCCTCCCGATCTTGAACACATCAGCCGCAAGTTGCCAGGCTGAAAGCTCCCCTTTGAACACTCGCCGCGCCAACCGCCCGATCCTGGCCTTCGGACGGCCATCCGAGCGATAGATGTCCTCCAGCAGTCGACTGATGACCCGCGGATAGACGGTGAAAAGCCGGTCATGGTGCAAGAAGTCGATGGCTTTCTGGTAGGTGCGGAGATCACGAAGAACAAAGCTCTCCTCGAGCGCCTTCCGATAGCGGGAGAGGCTGCGCACCGTGACCTCACCGGCTGCGAGCGCCTGGGCCGCCACCCGCCCGGCCAGCAACCCGGACGTCATAGCCAGGTTCATGCCCTCCTGGGTAAGTCCGTTGGTGTAACAGAAGCCTGCCGCATCGCCCGCCACCAAGAGACCCTCCGTCTCCAAGCGGGGCACCATCCGTCTTCCTGCTTCTGGCAGCAGGTGAGCCGAATACTCCACGAGACGCGCTCCCCGCAAGAGCGGCGCCACAGCCGGCGAGGCCACGAAACGCTCGAGCAACTCGTAGGGCGCGAGGCCCCGTGCCTTGACTGCGTCCAGGTGGAGGACCAATCCCACCGCCAGGGTCTCCGTCTGGGTGTAGATGAACCCCCCTCCGCGGACGTTCTCGGTGCAGCCGAGGAACTCCTGAGTGGCCCCTTCCCGCCCCACCAACCCGAAGCGACTGGCGACCTCCTCTTCCCCCAGAAGGTAAAGGGCCCGCACCCCCAGGGCCACCTGCTCAGCCTTCACCCCAGGATGGAGTCCGGCCTCGGCTGCAAGCAGAGAAAGCACCCCGTCACAGACGATCACCAGTGGCGCCTCCACGACGTCATCCGGTCCGGCTACCCGGACCCCTACCACGCGGTCCCCCTTTTTCACCAGGCCTTCCACGCGGCACCCGTTGAGTAGCGTGACCCCGTGCGCCACCGCCTGCTCGGCGTACCAGCGGTCGAAATGCGGACGAAACAGGGTAAGACCAGTCAGCGAGCGGTCAGAAGACCACCCGGCCCCGACAGAGGGAGCTTCCGCCTCCGCAGCCGCCTGGAAGACTAGCGAAGTGGTCGAACCCGGCCCTACCAGAGAGAGCACCCGCTTGGTGACTGCTCTTTCCCAGGGGGCTCTGGCCCAGAACCCGGGAAGGAGTTCTTCTGGCGCGGGACACCAAGCCACCATACCGCCGAACATGTTCTTGCTTCCGGGGTACTCTCCCCGCTCGAGCAGAAGCACCCGCTTGCCAGCCTGGGCCAGGGCCAAAGCTGCTGTCGTACCAGCCGGGCCTGCCCCTACCACGATGGCATCGAACGCAGTCGGCGTCGGCTCGTTACCGCGAGAGTTGGCGGTCATCCGCACCTTGCTCCTCTACCCCTGCTCTAGTCCCTTCCCGCCAGGCTTTGATCTTGTCGACCAGAGCTGGGAGGACCTCTTCTAGGTCGGCCACGAACCCTAGGTCACCCACGGTGAACACAGGCGCCCGGGGATCCCGGTTGACAGCCAGGATGCGGCCGGCCCTCTGTATGCCGGCCACATGATGCGGCGACCCCGAGAGACCCAGCGCCAGGTAGAGCTCCGGCCGCACCGTCTTGCCAGTCTGCCCGACCAGTCGCTCCTTGGGCAGGCGTCCTTCATCCACCACCGGCCGAGTGGCACCCACCGAACCCGCCAATAGGTCGGCCAACTCCGCGGCCGCGGCCAGAAGTCCGGGGCTGGCTGCTCCCGCTCCTACCGCGACCACCCGCCGGGCATGGGTCAGGTCGACGGTGCGCGGATCGGGGGGGATCAGTTCCAGTCTCTGGACAGAGAGTGTGGGACTGGAAGCGGGCGCGCCGCCGTCGACCAACTCAACCGTCTGGACCTCCGCCCTGGTCTCGTTCTCTAGCCCGGACTCGACCAGCGCCTCCTCAAGCCAGGCCAAGTCCAAGGTAGCTACGACCCACCCCTTCGGGGCCAGCCGGCACTCGCGCTCCAGCCATCCCCCGTAGACCGGCTTCACCAGACGGATAGGACCCTCTCCCAGTTGCAGGTCGCTGCAGCCCAGGACGGCGGCGCACTGCAGCCGTTCGGCAAGCAACACCGCCAGCTCCCGACCTTGCGCAGTATCAGCCAGAAGAACGACCCCCGGGGTCGCTGACGACTCGCTTTGAGCGGACTCCGCGGCCGAAAAGGACTCGCCCCCAGCAGACAGCGGACCCCCGCCTGGTCGTAGCACACTCGCCACCGCAGCGGCCACCTGGACCGGTTCACCGCCGCCAGGTCCGAAGGAGAACATGCGCAGCTCCCAACCTGCCTTGGTCGCCAGCCGGCGCGCCTCCGCGGCCAGAGCAGCGCTGTAAGCCCCCTCCGGTCCCCGCCCGACCGGCTCCAGCGCCGCCACCACAATGCCCCGCCGCTCAGTCACGTCCGCCTTCGTCTCACTCGCCCTCGGTCGCCCGCTAGACGCGCTTTCCCGCCTGGTAACCCTCGTAGACGGCCATATCCACCTTGCGCGGAGCCACGCAGTCGCCCACTCGATACAACTCCGGCACCTTCCCTTTCAGCGCAAAGTACAGGGCGTCGTCGGCGTCGTTGCCCATGGCAGTCACGATGCTGTCGTAGCCCGTGAAGACGTCCCATTGGTTGGAGTAGACGTTGAAGCCGTGGACCTCGGGACCGGACTCGGTGTGCTTGATCTCCATGACGGCGAAATCAGCAGTGAAAGTCACACCCTTGGTGAGCAAGCGCTGGCGGGCTAGATAAAGGTCCTGCGAGGGTCCCAACTCCGCACCCACGAACAGGCTCGAGGTCACTATGTGCACCCGCTTGCCCAGTTCGGCCAGGAATTCAGCCGTGGCTGTGGCCTGATGGTGGCCGTCGTAGTCGATGAGAAGGACCCGCTCACCCAACCCGTCGGCCGCCTCGCGGCTCAGCACCTGCCACACATTGAAGACCTGGGGCCCGTCCCCGCCCGCCACCGGGCAGGCTTTGGGCCGCGACCCCGTAGCTACGATGACGGCGTCAGGCCGTTCCTCGGCGACCAGCTCAGGGGTGACTTGGGTCCCCAGCCTGACCGGCACCCGGAGCCGGGCCAGCTGGTTCCGCTCGTTGCGAGCGATCACCCCGAACTCCTCCCGGCCAGCCCCCTTGGCAGCGAGCAGGACCTGCCCGCCCAGCTCCTCCTTCTCCTCGTAAAGGACGACGCCGTGACCGCGCATCGTGGCGATCTTGGCCGCCCACATGCCAGCCGGGCCCCCACCGACCACCATGACCCGTTTCTTACGCAAGGTGGGTTTCAGCCGCCCTTCGCCCTCGGTGGCCTCTGCCCCCACCGCCGGGTTCTGCACGCAGCCGATGGTCTTGTTGAGCCCTACCCGCCCATAGCAGTTCTGGTTGCAGGCGATGCAGTAGCGGATCTCGTCAGTGCGACCTTCCCGGGCTTTACGGGCGAAATCCGGATCGGCTATCTGCCCGCGTACCACCCCGATCATGTCAGCCTGTCCCTGCGCCAACACCCGCTCCGCTAAGACTGGGTCGTTGATGCGGCCGGTAGCAAAGACCGGCAGCGTGGCCACCTCCTTGATGCCAGCCGCCAGGGGGACCGTGTAGCCCAGGGGCACATGCATAGGCCCGCCCACCATGTAGAGGTTGTAGAAAGTAGCCAGCGTGAGGTTGAAGAAGTCCACCTGCCCCGTGGCCTGGAGACGCTTGGCGATCTCCTTGGCATCCTCCAGGGTGAGGCCGCCAGGGATGAGCTCGTCTGCACAAAGGCGCACCCCCACTGTGAAATCGTCCCCCACCGCCGCCCTTACCGCCGCCACCACCTCCAAGGCGAAGCGGAGCCGGTTGTCGAAGCTCCCCCCGTACTCGTCGCTACGGAAATTGGTGAGCGGCGACATGAACTGCCGGGCCAAGGAGCTGTGACCGAACTGCAGCTCCACCCCGTCGAAGCCACCCTCCCGCACATGGAGGGCGGACCGGGCGAAGTAGGCGATGACCTCCTGGATGTCCTCGATCTCCATGGCCTTGGGCGTCTCCCGATAGAGCACGTCCGGCACCGGCGAAGGCGCCCACACCGGGAGGCGGGACAGGCTCCCGCTACACTGCTGCCCGTTATGGTTGAGCTGGGCGAAGATGCGGGTATCGTAGGCGTGCACTGCCCGCGTGAGCTGTTTGTAGGCGGGGATGACGGCCGGCTTGAAAGCCTCGATCAGATGCTCATAGGCCTTGTCAGTCGGGTGGACCGACTGTTCTTCGGTGATGATGAGCCCCGCGCCCCCTCGGGCCCGGGCCACCAGGTAGTTGGTCAGCCTCTCGGTGGGGAGGCCGTTCTCGGCCAGATTGGTGAGATGCGCCGAGAAGGAGATGCGGTTGGCTACCGTCACCCGCCCGATGCGAAGCGGACTGAAAAGGTGGGGGAACTGCATGACCTCAAGCACCTCCTCTAGACAGCCTCGAAACAGGTCTCGGCCCCCAGACAGGTCTGGGCCTCCACACAAATCCCTTCCTCGACCCTCCCTGCCCGCTGCACCGCCCGCAGACACTCCGGGTCGGGCACCCCCAGCCTGCGTGTGAGGAAATAACCCACTGCCGGGCAGCCACCGTGGCAAGCGGAGAAGCGGTCACACATCCGACAAGCGGCCGGTTCAAGGATTCGGAACTGGGCCAAGACAGACGACTCGCGGAAAACTACGGAGAGAGGGGTCTCGCGGACATTGCCCGCCTGGAAGGCCGGGTAGCAGAGGAAAGCGCAAGGGTACACGCTGCCCTCGGGCGCCACTGCCAAGGTCATGCGGGCAGCGCCGCAACGACGCAGGCCCAGCACGCGTCGCTCGGCCGGAGTGAGAGCGAAGAAGGAATCCCCGGTGAGGATATCGGGTTGCGCAGCCAGGAAGGCCGAAAGATCCCGCAACTGTTGCTTAGTGAGACTGAGGTCCTCCCAAGTCCCGCACCCCGCCCCCGAGGGCCGGAAGCGCGACAACCGGGTCTTCGCTCCGTAGCGGCGGGCCAAGCGGTCGAACTCACCCACCTCGCTGACGTTCAAACGGGTGACCACCATGTTGAGGCTGAAGTCCGGATAGCCGCTAGCGGCAAGCAGCTCCACCGCCTTGAGGATACGAGCGAACGTCCCTCGACCGCGGATGGCATCGTTGGTCTCCGGGCGGGCTCCGTCCAAGCTCACCTGCAGATAGACGGGAGCCGGCAGCTCGAGCAGCCTCTCGACCAGCGCCCTGTCGAGCACAGTGCCGTTGGTGCTCACACAGGTGGTGAGACCCCGGGAGTGACAGTAGGCGAGAAGATCCAGGAAGTCTTCCCGAAGGAAGGGCTCGCCACCCCCGAAGTTCACCTGGAAGACTTTCAGACGCGCGAGTTCGTCGACCAGCTCGCAGCAAGCTGCGAAGTCGAGCTCCTCGAGCAGGTCTTCGCCAGTCCCGGGTGACGGGGCACCGCCCGGGGCGCCCGCTCGTAGATCAGCCGAGAGACAATGCGCGCAGCTCAAGTTACAGGCGCGCGTGACCTCCCAGGTGACGTTCACCGGAGCTCGTAGCAGGCTGTCGCTCAGGCGACGGGGCATACTGACAGCAGCCACTCCCTGCGCGGCCCGGGCCGTCGCGGCCAGACCCTGCCCAGGCTGGCCCGGCCCTGAAGACCCCGGCGTTGCCACACCCGGCATGTCCGCCCCTGGGCCGCTGGTACCGACCACTGTAAGAGCCGCCCCTGGACAGCGCCGCAGCCGCCGGTCACCACCCACGAAGGGCGGCGGCTCCAAAGCATCTCCCGAACGTACGAAGGTCAGCCGGGTGGACCGGGTGTCGTAGAAGAGCAGGCCGAAGTCCTCTTTACGTACACGGACCCAGTCCGGCACCACCAAGTCCGGCCCTACCCGCTCAATACACTCCACAGATGCCATCCACGGCCAGCTCCTCCACCTCGATCTCCTCGAGGATGGCCGGCTCGCCTCCACAGGCACCGTCGCCCAAGTCAGGCCCAGCCGCGCTCATTCCCACCACAGCCTGGCCGACAAGATCACCGACTCCTACTGGTCTGTCCGTAAGCTCCACCAGATTCCTCCGTCAATCCCACTTGCAGACCCAGCGGCCGTTCAGCTCCCGCCGCTCCATCTTTTCTCTGATTTCGTTGATCTCTTCGAAGGTGAAATAGCCCTCGATGATGGTGTCGAGCATCATATCCCCGCTCTTGGCTATCTCCACGTACTTGGGGATGTCGTCCTTGGTGGAGATGGAGCCATACAGCCCACCGATGATGGCTCTCTGCCCGAACACCAAGACGGTGAGAGGTAGAGCCGCCACCTCATGCTCACCCATGATGCCCACCTGCATGAGCTTCCCGCTGGGACGGAGAGCCCAGTAGGCCTGCACGGTGGCTCCGGGGTCCCCGCTGCACTCGATGATGACGTCGACGCCGCCCTTGGTGAGCTCCTGGATGATGGGGACGGGATCTTCCTTGGAGTTGTTGATGAAATGGGTGGCTCCAAGTTTCATGGCCTTCTCCCGCCGCGCTTCTTCGAGGTCCACAGCGATGAGCGGATTCGCCTGCCGCATCTTGGCGGCGCGAAGAGCGTTCTGCCCCACGCCTCCTAAGCCCCACACTGCCACCGAGTCACCCGGTTGTACATTAGCCAGCTTGGTGACCGTGCCCCACCCAGTGGGAACGCAGCAGCTCATGAGGGCGGCCCACTGGAGGGGGAAGTCTTTGGGCACAGGTATGAGCGATCCCTCGGGGACCACGGTGTAATCAGAGAAGCCAGAGACGAAGTTGCCGTGCAACACCACTTCGCCCTTGGCGTCGCGCATACGGCTGGTCCCGTCCAGCATGGTCCCACCCACAAACTGCGGGAAAGTGCCTGAACAGATGTTGCCCAAGCCTTTGCGGCACTCAGGACAGTCACCGCAAGGACACATCCAGGCGCTTGCCACATGATCGCCCGGCTTCACCCGGGTGACCCCCGGCCCAACCTCGACCACCACCCCAGCGGCTTCGTGGCCAGCGACCATGGGCAGCTTCATGGTGATGAAACCTTTGGTGTTGCTCAGGTCGCTATGGCAGAAACCAGTGTAGGCGTACTTGACGAGAGCCTCCCCTTCCTTCGGGGGATCAAGCTCCAACTCCTCGAGGCTGTAGCCCTTGTTGATCTCCCTGAGGACAGCGGCTTTGATCTTCACGTCTTCCCCCCTGGTCGCGTGACTTGGAGCTCTGCCTATCGGCGCTCACCAACATTATCACGGCAGGCGTTCTCAAGGGAGACATCCCCGCCGCGGCGGACATGAGGCCCTTGCAGGGGATGCTGACGGTATACTTCCCCCATGCAGGGAGAAGAACACGCCTGGAACCTTCTCGACCGCTCCGACCCTTGGGAAGTCTGCGAGCGGGCAGCCGTCTTCTATCGGAGTGAGGAGGATAGCTACTTCGTGCCCATGTTCGGCCAGCTCGTCACGGTCGACTTGGCCAGGCGCGAGCTGCGCGGGGACTCCCCTCAGGCCCAGTTCTTGCTGACCAAGACAGCCTACTTCTCCCGCCTGTCTATCCTTCGCTATCTCCTCGACGCCCAGAACATCAAACCCACCGGCCGGCTGCTCAAACCCGAAGAGCTCAAGAGCGGTCAGATCTATCTCAAGGGCTCCCACCTGCTGCCCCTTGACGCTATCGCAGGACGGTTCGGTAACGATCCCGATGGTCTTCTCCGCCAGGGAGCCCGCTACGGCGCCGAGCCCCGCAACTACGGGGACGCCGCCATCGAGCTGCTCCCGTTTGCGCGAGTGCCTATCACGGTAATCTTGTGGCGAGAAGACGAGGAATTCCCGGCCCGTAGCTCCCTCTTGTTCGACGAGACCTGCGAGTTACACCTGCCTCCCGACATCCTCTGGTCGGTAGCCATGATGTCCGCGTTGGTGTTGATCAAGGGCTAGCGCCGGCGGCCAAGGAGTCGGACAATGTCTGAGATTCAGGCAGAGAACAGGCACCACAGCACCCCCGAGGCTACCGACCCCGGCGACGAGGTCCGGCTGCTCGAGCAGAGAATTGCCGACCTCAAGGCTCGCTGGCCGCAACATTCCACGCCGCCCCGCATGTGGGAAGAGCTCGAGGAGCTGGAGAGCCTTTTGGAGACTGCGCTTCGCCGGGCGGCCGGCAAACTCAGCCCGGACTGCACTCCCCCGAGCGGAGAGCAAGGCAGCTGAGCGGTCAGCTGAGCGAGGGGACGGCTGAGCTAGTGGACGGCGCGATCAGTAGTCAACCGGATGGGTCGGATTAGCCGTGACTGGCAAGCGCGCCTTGGTCGACTACCGCAAGTGTGACCCTGCGACCTGCGAGGGTGGTGTGTGCATAGCAGCCCGGGCCTGCCCAAAGAAGATCTTGTACCAGGAAGAGCCCGGCGAAGCCCCGCTCACCAACCCGGGTAACTGCAAGGGCTGCAGCGAATGTGCAAGAGTCTGTCCACTCGGGGCCATCAAGGTCACCCACTAAGCAGGCCGAAAGAAGGGAGGAGACATGACCGAAGAAGCCATGCGCGAGCTGAAGGCGCTGCTCGAGTACCTTATCAAGCACAACGCCGAGCACGCCAGCGAGATCCTGGAATTGGCCGCCCGGGCGGAGAACCTGGGCAAAGCCCAAGCCCATGAGCACTTGGTACAAGGGGTGGAACTCCTGCAGCAGGCCAATGAGAGACTGCAGGCGGCTCTCTCCACCCTGGGAGATCGACCGTAGGAGGTCAGCATGTGTTTGGCTAAGGCCTATCTGCGCTCCCCTGGTTCTGAAGGCGAAGACCAGCTGGTTCTCGAGAACGTGGCCCGGGTCTTCTTGGACGATGACCGGGTGCGCCTTACCACCATACTGGGGCAGACCGAGGAGTTCGGCGCTCGGCTCAAGAGCGCCGACCTGGTCGAAGGCCGGCTGATAATGGAGGCTGCGAAGCCCGAAGGAAGACAAATGCCTAGCCGCATGCAAACCGGCAGCCATGAATGAGCAGACCCCTCCCACCCGCTTCGACACGAGTGCAGACGACCCCTTTCTCCGCGATGACCTGCCCACTACCGTCGGGGAGCTAGAGGAGCTGCTTTCCTCGCTGGAGTCAGACCTCGAAGATCTCGAGGAGGAGCGGAGTTTCGTGTTGGGCCAGACCGGCGTGCATCTGTCAATGTCCACCGTGCGTCAGTATGAGGACGAGATCAACGCCTTGAAAACGCGGATCGAGAAGGTGCGGAAAGCCCTGAACTCAAGACGCAGTAGCCTGTAGGTTCCCGGCCTCCGAACGGTCACCGCGCGGCGGCCGGGTCCAGTCGGAAAACGTCTCACCCGTGAGAGCGGAGCGGCATGGGAATCGAACCCACCCTGGACGGGGTCACCGCCCAACACTGGTTT
>Ga0116210_1000523_pt1 | contig 37925 bp, 34 predicted proteins | sample TshhotsprinmetaG_FD_94483 | JGI IMG/M metagenome (GOLD analysis project Ga0116210, IMG submission 94483) | Hot spring microbial communities from South Africa to study Microbial Dark Matter (Phase II) - Tshipise hot spring metaG | ecosystem: Environmental > Aquatic > Thermal springs > Hot... | reverse complement strand
GTGTTATACCATTTTGGATTGTGGATTGCCACGCCGGGCAGCACAACGCCTGAAACCGCTTCAAGCAATGCGGCATCATCAACGGTAATTGGTGTTATGGGGAACCCCGGGTTCCCCATGTCCCAACCGCTGTTGGGAGCGGCTGGCATCCCCGTGAACAGGAGCGGAGGGAACCCCGGGTTCTCTATGTTCACCTCAGGGAGGGGGATGGGGAAACCCGGGTTCCCCATGTCCCAATCGCTGGTGGGAGCGGCTGGCACCCCAGCAGGCAGGGGCGCGGTTCGACAAGCTCACCACAGGTGGGGAAACCCGGTTTCCCCATATGTTCCCATCAGTCCACACGGGCAGGGGTGCGATGGAGAGGCCGCAGGCCCTGCGCGAGCTGTTCGGTGGTGGGCATGGCTGACTCGGCCGGCTTGTCGGAGGCGGCGAGCAGCAGCGCGCCACGCTGCCCCAGGTTCCAGCAGAGGTGATACACGTCGCCGCACAGGGTCAGCCGTCCGTCGGCCATGCGCGCGAGGGTGGAGGTTAGCTCGGCTCGACGGAAGGCCTTGAAGGGTGTGGGATCGCCCTGCGCTACCAGCGCGCGTAGCTCGGCGTGCAGCGGGGCCAGGGCGGTGTGGACCGTCGGCCCGGTGAGGTCGAGGAAGGCTGCGAAGCCCTCCAGGCTGCCTGCCTCGAGCCGGGCGCGTAAGTCGTCCAGGGTCATAGCCCCTGTCGTGATCAGCAGGGCCGTGGCGACGACGTAGTCCTGGTTGTCGAGGGTGAAGGGGTGCCAGTCGCGGCGGCACAGCTCGGCGTAGACGCGGCGGAAGAGCGCCACATCGAGGTCGGGCGCCAGCCGCGCGGCGACGGCCAGGGCGCCTTCCGCGCGCGCGTCGTCAATTGCCCCATCGGAGCGGCCACGGGGTCCGAGCAGGGTCTTGTCAATGTCAATCAGTACGGCGGTGCGCGCCCAGTCCACGCCGCGCCAGTCAAGCTCGGCAGCCCAGGCGTGGATGAGGTGCCAGCGGGTGGCGTTGGCGGTGTCGCCGTACCAGACCAGGCTCTCGGGGGCTACGGGCCGATCCTCGCCGATGAAGGCGTAGGCCGGCAGCGGGCTTGTCTGGCGCAGATGGGCGGCGAGGAGGCGGTCATTCTCGGTGTCGCCGATCACCGCCATCGCGGTGAGCGGCCCGCTGCCCCGCGCTGCCTGCATCGTGTCGGCGAGCGCTCGCACGATGACGGCATAGGCGGCGTCGCGCTTACGGGGTGGGGGACCGGCGGGCAGGCGCAGGCGCGCGCGCAGTTCGGCCAGGCGCGGCAGATGGGGGTCGCACGGTTCCAGGTCGCGGTAGAGCACCGCGTCACCGGTGAGATCGGCAATGGTGGCGTACATGGGGATGGTGCTCACTTTATAAGACCCTGCGCGTACATCAACTCGGCGTTGAGTACTGAGCCGCCGGCGGCGCCGCGAATGGTGTTGTGGCTCAAACAGAGGAGCTTGTAATCCAGAACCGGACACTCGCGGACGCGCCCGACGACCGTGCTCATTCCCTGGCCGGCGTCACGGTCGCGCCGCGGCTGGGGGCGGTCCGGCTCATCGCGCACGATGATCGGCTGAGGCGGCGCCGAGGGCAGGTTGAGTTCCTGCGGCAGCGCCCGGAAGCTACGCAGCGCGGCGACGACCTCGTCGAGCGCCGGTCGGCGCGCAAAGCCGATCGAGAGGCACTCCAGGTGCCCTTCCAGCACCGGCACCCGGTTGCAGTGGGCCGAGAGGGTGAACGGCGCCGCCTCGACTGCGCCGTCGCGGAGGGCGCCGAGCATCTTCTGCGGCTCGGTCTCGACCTTTGGCTCTTCGCCGCCGATGTAGGGGATGATGTTCTCCATCAGATCGTAGGAAGGCACGCCGGGGTAGCCCGCGCCCGAAAGGGCCTGCATGCTTACCAGGAGCACCTTCGTGACGCCAAAGGCGTCGAGCAGTGGGCGCAAGGTCATCGTCGGGCCGGTCGCCGTGCAGTTCGGATTGGCGATGATGGCCCCCGTCCAGCCCCGGCGCCGCCGTTGCACGCTAATCAGCTCCAGATGGTCAGGGTTGACCTCGGGGATCAGCAGCGGCACGTCAGGGTCCATACGCAGGTCCGAGGCATTCGTACAGACGATGTGCCCGGCGGCGGCCAGGCGCTCTTCGATCGGGCGCGCGGTTTTGCTCGGCAATGCCGAGAAGACCAGGGGTGTATCCAGCTCCGCGTCTTCGCTGAGCACGGGCATGGCGCGCAGCCGCTCGGGGATCGGGGTATCGAGCATCCAGCGCGTAACTTCGGCGTAGGGCTGCCCGGCGCTCCGCTCGCTGCCGGTAAGTGCTGCCACTTCGAACCAGGGATGGCCCTCGAGTAACTGAACAAAGCGCTGTCCCACCGTCCCTGTAGCCCCCAGCACCGCGACGCGAACCTTCATGATCTGCCTCTCCTTCCTAACGTGAACATAGGGAACCCGGGGTTCCCTCCGCTCCTGTTCACCGGGATGCCAGGCGTCCCCAACGGCGGTTGGGGTTTGGGGAAACCGGGTTTCCCCACGCCCCTCCCTGGTGGGAGGGTTTGGGAGGGCGTAGCCCTCCCAGGAAACAACCCGCCAGCGGGGAGGGTTTGGGAGGGCGCAGCCCTCCCAAGAACAAATATTTTCATTCTGGTGTTGTGCGGCGCAGCCGCATGGACGGCTGATACGAACGTCGGGGAAGCCGGGTTTCCCTATCCCCCTGTCTGTGGGGGCGGCAAGACTCCACCGTGCGGGTTTGGGAGAGTGACATCCTTTTCGTCATTCATTATACGCGATGCGCTCCCACCGGCAAAGCAGTCGTCCCCTGACCAGGCGCAGGGCCGGGCGCCGCCGGGCTTAAACTGTGGATAACAAACAACCATAATGTGCTAAAGATTAAGTAAAAACCCTCTGGCAGGGGGCAGATCGATCGAGTATAATCTTCATTAAGTTGTCACCACTCTGCAATGGTCTTGCACGTTACCTATCCCCCCGGCCAGGTTCTCCCACGCCGCAGGCTCTGCTGGAGCAGACGGCATAACACCTGCGCGCGCGAAAGGTGTAATTCCCGCCCGGTGGTGACACATGCCGATCGAACGTGGAAGGAGGCAGGTCGATGATAGACCCAGAGGTTCAACGGCTGTTGGAGCAGGCAATTGACACGCCCGTGAAGCTTCATCTGCTCTTGTTGTTTCACGAGAACCCGCGGATGGAAGCAACGCCCGGGGCTATCACCGATCGCTTATGTCGTGACATCTGGAGCGTCTCGCAGGGTCTGCACGAATTGTGCGAAGACGGGATCTTGCTGCGCGCGGCCACGGCCCACAGTGAGCCGGTCTACCGATACGCGCCACGCGAGGATCTGGTCGAGGTGATCCGGCGCCTGGTGCGCAACTACGATGACCCCCTGGAGCGGGAAAAGTTGCAGCAGTTCATCCGCCAGCTTGCCACCTACGCTCCCTACCGCCGCTCACCTCAGTGGGACGTTCAGGTGGCCTGAGCGCAGACCTCGTTCCTCCGCGCTTCCTGCTCCCTGATGTACACGCCCCGCGTCTTCAACAGACGCGGGGCGTGTGGCGTCTCCAGCGGCCCGAGGCGCAGGGAAACCCGCTTGCTCCCGGGCTTTGGGGACGGATAGCACATCGGGAGTGACGTAAGGAACCACGGGTTCGTCTAACACACCTCTAACACCACAACCTTGACAATGCTCCTGTCAAGTCTCTACAATCGAAGGCAGCAGGCGCGTGTTCCGCGACGCGCGTGCCGGCATCCGGACCAGGCTGTGAGAAAGCTATGAAAGACTACTACCAGGTGCTCGGGGTAAGCCGTAACGCCAGTGATCAGGAGATTAAGCAGGCGTACCGCAAGCTTGCCCGAATGTACCACCCCGATATCAACCCGGGCGACAAGAAGGCCGAAGCGCGCTTCAAAGAGATCAACGAGGCCTACGAGGTCCTCTCCGATAAAGAGAAGCGCGAGAAGTACGATCGCTTCGGCAGCGACTGGCGGCGCTACGAGCAGGCTGGCCCCGGTATTGATTTCAGCAGCACCGATTTTGCCGATATTTTTGAAACGCTCTTTGGCGGGCGCGGCGGGCGCGCAGGTGGCTTCAACCTGCGCATGGATGGCCAGGATATCGAGCAGCCGGTCGAGATCACCCTCGATGAGGCCTTTACCGGCACGCAGCGCAGCTTGCAGTTCTCTAACCCCAACGGTACGCCACGCACCATCACGGTGAAGATCCCCGCCGGCATTGATACTGGCAACCGCGTGCGCGTGCCCGGTGAGGGCGCGCCGGGGATGCACGGCGGCAAGCGCGGCGACCTCTACCTGGTCGTTCGCGTGCAGCCTCATGCGCACTTCGAGCGCAAGGGCGCCGATCTCTACACCCGCGTTGAAGCGCCGCTCTACACCTTGCTGCTCGGTGGCCAGGTGTCCGTGCCCACCCTGGCAGGCAAGACGATCAGCCTGAACATCCCTGAACAGACCCAGAATGGGCGTACCTTTCGCCTCAGCGGCCAGGGTATGCCCCGTATGCACCATTCCCACCAGCGCGGTGACCTCTATGTGACCGTCAATGCCGTGCTGCCAACCCGCCTGACCCCGCGCGAACGCGCGCTCTTCGAAGAACTGCGGCGTATCACGGAGGGCCAACCGGTATGAGCAGCGATGAGCGCACCTACACGATCAAGGTGGCGGCGCGCCTCACCGGCATGCACGAACAGAGCTTACGGATGTACGAGCGCCGGGGGTTGGTGCGTCCCGCTCGCAGCAAGGGCAACATTCGGCGTTACAGTGACGCCGATGTTGAGCAGATCCGGTTCATCAAGCGCCTGGTTGATGACCTGGGGGTGAACCTGGCCGGGGTCGAGGTTATCCTGCAGATGCGCCGCCAGGTGATCGAGTTGCGCCAGGAGCTGGAGCACCTGCGGCGTAACGGGGCGCCCCGTTGACGTGGGGGTTTCCCCATATCCCTGCCCACGGGGTGGCAAACCCTCTCCGTGGGAGGGCGAAGCCCTCACTTCCGGCTGTTCGGGCGAGGGTAGCGTGTTCGACCAGTGGCAAACCCTCTCCGTGGGAGGGCGAAGCCCTCACAGGAACCAACCCGCCAGCGGGGAGGGTTGGGGAGCGCGAAGCCCTTCAATGGGTTTCACCTGCTCTGGAAAGGGCTTCCTGGGACGCAGAGGGGAAATGGGCCACCGAATGGGAAACGAATAAACGAATGCGCAAGGTGTGCCTGACCCTGAGGTGAACATAGCCCGCCCGCAGGAGGGTTTGGGAGGGCAAAGCCCTCCCAGGAACAATACTATTTTCATTCCGGCGTTGTGCGGCGCAGCCGCATGGACGGCTGAGGTGAACATACGGGGAAACCGGGTTTCCCCACCTGTGGTGAGCTTGTCGAACCGCGCCCCTGCCTGGAGGGGCGCCAGCCGCTCCCAATCGCGGTTGGGACATGGGGAAACCGGGTTTCCCCAACCCCCTCCCTGAGAGGTTTAAGGGCGGACAGAACATTCGAGCCAACATGGCTTGTATCGCATTGGAACGCCCCCGCGCGCGACGCTGGTCTCCCCGCTTCGACAGGCTCAGCGCAGGCTCTCCAGCGAAGCTGGAGAGGGGGAGGGGGCGGGAGCCAACCGGCGCATCCCCACGCCATCACGCCCGTTGGCGCTTATACGTTCTGTCCGCCCCTGAACCCTGCCCTGGGGGGCAGCAAGCCCTCCCGACTTACACCGGCGCTGCCCTGCCCATCTCACCCCGCCCCGGTGACGTCCCGGCGGGCCAGCAAGCGCCAGGCGCTGTAGCCGAAGAGGGCGCAGTAGGCCGCCACTACCACAGTCGCCTGCGTAAGCGAGGGCAGCCTCGTCAGGTCGAGCCCGCTCGCCAGCACCGTGGGGTCCAGCCCGAAGAGTGTCGCGTTCTGCACAACCAGGCGATTGATGTTAGGCTGGAGCATCAGGTTCACCACGAACAGCACGGCATCGCTGACCGTGCCCAGGGAACCGAGCGATCCAGCGCCGACGTCGAGGGCCAGGAAAATCAGCCCGCCACCCGCGCCGGCCAGCGCTGAGCGCCCGAACGCCGCGCAGACAAAGGTCGCCAGAACATAGGGCAGAATGACGAAGAGGCTGCGGAGGATGCCGGGCCCCAGGGCCAGCAGCGCGCCTCCATCGAGGCTAGACGGCAGCCCCAGCGCCGCGCTGGCAACTACGGCGATGAGGGACCCCAGCGCCAGGCCCGCCAGGATGCCGCACAACAGGGCCAGCAGTAGCGCGAGCAGCTTCGCCAGAAGATACAGGCCTCGTGCAGGAGCGCGAATGAGTTGCACCCGCAGGGTGCCCCAGCCAAAGTCGCTGCCCAGAGCGCCCGCCGCCAGGATCACCGCCAGGATGCCGCCGACGCTGTTCACCTGCCCCAGCACCGCCCCGAAGATCCCCGGAAAGCTCAACTGACGCTGAATCTGCGCCGTCTGCGCGGCATTAAGCACCTCAATGCGCAGCCTGCCGCCGCTCAGCGCCCCTTCTTGCAGAGCGATCACCAGCGCCCAGAGCCCCAGGTACAGGACGAGCAGCGCGAGAAAGGTAGCCAGCAACACCCGCGTAAGCGGGCGCTTGCGCAGTTTCAACCACTCGGCGGCAAACAGATGGCCCAGCATCGCCTACGTATCGCCAGTCACTTCGAGGAAGAACTGCTCCAGATTGCTTGTATTGACGCCGATTTCGGCCACCGGCACTCCGGCGCGGGTCAGGTAGGCGTTGAGTTCGGCGGCGCGATCCACAGGCGCGTCCACGAGGAGCGCGCCGTTCTGCTGCTCCACGCCATGCACCCAGGGCAGCGCTGCCAGCAGCGCCGCGGCCCGGGCCGGGTCGCCCTCCACGCGCAGGCGCAGGCCCCGCTCGCGTCGCAGCAGGTCGGCCACGGCGCCCTCGGCCACCAGCCGGCCCGCTTTCAGAATAGCGACCCGCCCGCAGAGTTGTTCCACCTCCGACAGGAGATGGGAGCACAGGACGATTGTGCGCCCGCCGGCGGCCAGATTGCGGATCAGCGCGCGGATCTCGGCGGTGCCAGCGGGATCGAGGCCGTTGGTCGGCTCGTCGAGGATGATCAGCTCGGGATCGGGCAACAGCGCAGCGGCGATGGCCAGCCGCTGGCGCATACCCTGGGAATAGACCCGCACCCGGTCGCGGGCGCGAGCGGTCAGCTCCACTGCCTCGAGCGTTGCCGCAATGCGCGTCTCGGGCAGCCCTCCGGCGTGGGCCAGCACCCGCAGGTTATCATAGCCGCTGAGGTAGGGGTAGAACGCCGGACTCTCGATCATCGCCCCCACGCGGCGCAACGCGGCTACCGGGTTTGCCTGCACCTCGTAGCCGAGGACCACGGCGCGACCGGCGCTGGGGCGCACCAGGCCCAGTAGCATGGCGATGGTGGTCGTCTTGCCCGCCCCGTTTGGCCCGAGCAAGCCGAAGATCTCGCCGCGCCCGACGCGCAGGTTCAGACGGTCCACGGCCACGTGAGTGCCGTAGCGCTTGGTCAACTCCTCGGTCTCGATAACGCTACTGATTGACATAACACTTCGCGCCCTGTGTCCACGCTCCAGATTATAGCACCTGCACGTGTCGGCTATGCGACAGGGCGCGAATCTGCCTGCCAGGAGGGTCCGGGAGGGCGCAGCCATCCCGGGCCTCCCTTGAAAGGTTGCGGGGAAACCCGGTTTCTTCGCAACCCGCTGCAGACCTTTCGCCGCAGCGAGCGCATCGGCCCTTGAAAGGTTGCGGGGAAACCCGGTTTCTCCGCAACCCTGCCGACCGGGGTGCAAACCCTCCGCGCCAGACCGTTGATGATGCCGCATTGCTTAAAGCGGTTTTAGGCGTTGTGCTGCCCAGTGTGGCAATCCACAATCCAAAATCTAAAACCAAAAATGGTATGAGAGGGCGCAGCCCTGCCGGGACACCCTCGAAGGGTCGTGGGGAAACGGGGTTTCCCCACCCCTGCCTGAGTTTAAGGGCGGACAGAACATCCGAGCCAACGTGGCTTATACCGCCTTGGAACACCCCCGCGCGCGGCTCTGGTCTGGGACCAACCAGCGCATCCCCACGCCAGGCTCTATGCGCGGGGCGCACAACGCCAGAATGAAAATATTTGTTCTTGGGAGGGCGCAGCCCTCCCAAACCCTCTCGCGGGCGGGCTATTTTCACCTCAGAACGCCCGTCGGCGCCCATACGTTCTGTCCGCCCTTAAACCCCGCCTGGGAGAGGGTGCGGCTGGCTTCCCGCTATGGAAGCCGGCCCGGGCAGGTCGGCGCGATGGACGCGATCCAGCCTGAGGGAGCGCGGGGATGGCTTCCCGCTGTTGAATCCTGTCTCGTTCAGATGGCCTCATCGTGAGGCAGGGTGTGAACCAGTTCCTCGGCAGGCCGTGCCCCATTGACGCCCTCGTCGCTTTGCGTGGCGTATTCCTGCGCCCAGAGTTGAATACTCTCCCAGTCGCGCAGCGCGGCGGCGTGAACGCTGTCGGGCCGCCAGACGCCCCGCAGGTACTCGGCATCGACCGTGACGGGATGCATGCTGCGGAACGGCACGACCGAAGCGGTTTCGCCCTTGCCCCATTCCTGTTCCTCGCCGGGGCCCAGCGGCAGGGCGATCTCGTGGTAGGTTACCACCTCCGGGTGGCGCGTGCGATCCACCAGGCTGTCGGCCGCCTCGCACACCCGTCCGTGGTCGATTAACGCAGTCAGAAGGACATCGGTCATCCGGCTGCGCACCGAGAGTTGCAGCAGGCGCAGGTAGCCGACGCGCACCAGCGTATCCAGGTAGCCCCGGATCGCCAGGCGGCTGCGCTCGCCCTGGCCCCAGCGCACACCGATGCCCGCCTCGGCGGTGCGCTGACGGTTGCGCCCGCTCAGACTGCCCGCCACCGTCGAAGCAACCGGCCCGCTGGTCACGGGGTAGAAGCGGATCTGGTCACCCAGCCCCCAGTGCCGCACGATCTCGGCGCCGCCCTGGCGCTGGTGCTTGATCTCGATCTGAGCGACCCGGGCGGCCCGCATGGCCTCGTCGAGCTCGGCGTCTTTGCCTGCCTCCACATGAAAGCCGATGTAGGGCGCGAAGCGGCCCGCCCCGAGGCTCGTTCGAGCGAGGCTCTTGCCATTCGCGTATTGAAGCGTCACAACCTCCTGGGAAGTCTGGATGCGATTCCTGCCGATCATCACTGCGCTCCTGGATCCGAACCGGATCGGTATGGTAGGTGGGCGCAGGCTGCGCCGGAACCTGCGCCCGCCGGGCGGGAAAGCTGGCGCCGATACAGTGTAGCACAAAAGTTCTACATTGTCCACAAACAGACGTTCGGTTTCAGGCGCCATTCGCGGGTGGCACATCCGGCGCGTTCCACAAATTTCTCCCTCAATACCCTTGACGCGCATCAAGCCGCTTGTTATAATCAGAACATCTGAGCGATAGTACAAATGTACTATTCTATCAGGCCCCAAAGAGGAGGAGCAACGATGTCTGTTCAGAGTCGCGAATTGCACAGCGGTCGCCGCTTTCCCATCAGTCTATCGTTTGGCAACCTTGGCAGCATTGCCTACCTGGTCACCGGCATCCTGGCCCTCCTCGCCGTCTATGTCGTGTTGAGCAGTGTCATCTCCTATGTTCGTACCGTGCGTGATGACCTCGCCTACGGTCGACCGCGGACGTTTCATCTGACGGCCAACGTTGGGCGGCCGGAGGAGGCCAACGCGCCCACCCATCTCATCGCCATGAATCTGGATCGGCAGGTGGTCATTGTTGAGATTGCCGGCAGCGATCCGAACAAGGTGCGCACGCTACCCGGACCGTATTTGTTCGGGGCCGGCGAGGATCTGACGCCGGTGACGATGCGTCTCGATGACGTCAACGGCGACGCTGCCCCAGATCTGATCGTGCAGATTAAGAACGAGGAGATGGTCTATCTCAACCGTGGGAGTGAGTTCGGGCTGATCACCGCGGAAGAGCGCCAGCAGCTCCTGAAGCGTACGGCGGGAGGGTAGGGGCCTTTCACCCCCTCGCTCCACAGCTCGACACCTCCGCCAGGGGAACTCCGGTCTCCTCCATATGCGCCGACGTGTTCTGTCCGCTCTTAAACTCGCGGACAGAGGCGCAGGGAAGCAGCCTTCAGGGCAGCGCGAAGAGGGTTGGCACGCGCCGGGCCAGGCCGAGGTTGCCGCTGATCTGCACGCGGCCCATCAGGATGTGGCGCCACGGCTTCGTCTGGCCGGTCAACAGGCGGCAGAGCAGGTCGGCGCTGGCAAAGGTGAAGGTGACATCGGTGGTGCGGGCGCGACCGATCTTCCCTTTGCCCCCCTCCGGGCCGATCCGCACGTTCCAGCTACCGCCGCCCTGCCCTTCGACGTTGATGGCAATGGTTGCGTAGAGATCGCCCCCGCGTTCGGGCCAGTAGGCCAGTCCGAGCAGATGGAAGAAGCGGGTGAGTTGCCGCCGCATCATGCCCGGGCTAAAGAAGATCCAGATCGGGCGTGAGCGTGAGGCTGCCAGGTGCGCGCCGCGGACGATGCCGGCATTGGCCAGGGCGCAGCCGAAGAGTTCGGCTACCGTCGGCGTACTGCTGAAGAACGGCACGGCGACCAGCCGCCCCAGGCTTTCTGCGCCCAGCGGGGCGGCGATGCGCGCCGCAGCGCCGAGAGCCTCCAGGAAAGCGCTGATCAGCTCTGTCACTGGTCGCTCCGCGCTGGCGGCAATTGCCTTCTCGTTGAAAGAGGCGATGTCCTCGCGGCTCGTCAGACCGGGGATGTTTGCCCGTCGCCCTTCGAGGCCGCTCAGGATGACCTGGTTGTACACCTCGGTCATTGTGAGGGTATGCGCCAGGACCTGGCGCATCGTCCAGGGCTCGGCCCGGCGCTCGATGCGCCGGTTCCAATCGTCGTCTTTGACCCGCTCGAACGAGCCGCGGTAGATCTCCTGGAGTTCCAGGAAGTCTGAGGCGATCGTGTAAGCGGTAAAGGCGCCAATGCGATCTTCCAGCCGCGCCAGAGCCTCTTCGGCAGCGACCAGCTCGTCGTCCTCCGGCTCAACCGGCGCGGCGACCACCGGGGCCGGTTCTGCCGGCGCTGCTGCCGTGGGTGCTGCGGCCGGGCTGGAGGGGGCGTCCTGGAGTTCCAGGTCGGTACGCTCTACTCCCGTGATCTCCAGGATCAGGTCGGGGCCATAGGCCAGTGCGGGGGTCTGAAACCCGGATGGGGCCTGGCCGGCGAGTACCTTCTCGGCGATGAGTACCGCGGTTGCGGCTGTCAGCGTGTAGGCTTCCGGGGTACTCAGACGGGAAATGGCGATGCGGCCCGCCGCGTCGGTTACCTCGCCCCAGAGCAGGCTGCGGCCTCGCGCCCGCTCGGCGTCACCGGGGCCTGCCGGGCCGCGGCGGATCACCCAGCGCAAGAGCCGGCGCAGAGCGCTTGCACCGAGGGCCGGAGCAAGCAGCGGCCCCTGTCCGGCGAGCAATGCTCCTACTCGCCCCAGGTATGCATAGACGACGATATTCGGAATGCCTGTGCTATAATATGCGGTGCTGATATCGCCCCAGGGAATTGCGACGACGTCCACCGGGCCGTACCCGAAGTCCACCTGGCGCCTGAGTTCGCCCAGAGGCGAGGTCACGATCACACCATCGCGCCGGATGGCCCCCGTCGTCTCCAGGCTCTCCAGCGCGGTCAAAGCTGTGCCTCGCGAGATCCCGCCCAGGCCCCGAAAGGCCAGCGCCAGATGCGTGGCCTCGGGTAACCGCCGCTTCAAATGCACAGCCAGACAGTCGCTCGGCACGACGTCGAACCCCGCGCCCGGCAGCAGCATCACCCCTGCCGCGCGCGCCTCCTCGTCGCGCGCATGCAGTTCCTCAAAAACGGCGATCTCACCGGTAATGTCAATGTAGTGTACCCCCGTTCGGAGACAGGCATTCGCCATCGGGCGACTGGTTTTGCTGAACGGTCCCGCGCAGTGGATCACTGCTACCCGTCCGTCCAGCGCAGCCTCCAGTCCGGCGACATCGTCCAGGTTGACCGCCAGGTGGGGAAGGTCGAGGCGCTTCGCGACTTCACCCACCGCGTCTGCATTGCGGCCCGCCAGGACCGGACGCAGCCCCCGCTCGACGGCCCGCCGGGCCACCAGTGTGCCTGTATAGCCGTTTGCTCCATAGATGAGAATGTGCTCGCTCACACGGTTCCTTCTGTGATGACAAGGCGAGGATGGGGGGCAGGCGTGGTCCGTCCTGGCTGCCGTCCGCTCCGAGGCGACTTCTCGCGGTAGGCCTGGAGGCCGATTGGACCGATACCCTGCGACCAGTATAACACCGTCTCGAAGGGCGCCATCCCGGTGGATGCGGGGTCGCGTCTCGCACAACACCCCCGTGACCGCCGCCGGGAACAGGTGACACCGTCCCCGGGGGCGGCGGGCGTGGCGGCCCGGGGGTGGCGCCGCGCCGGAGGCGGCGGGCATAATGGCGTCCGGGCAACGGGTGGCGCATACACACCGAGAGGTGCCGTAGAGACGGCCCGGCGGGCCGTCTCCGCGGCGACCCGTGGGTGGCGCCGCGCCGGGGGCGGCGGGTGTGGCGGCCTTTAGAGGCGGACAGACCATATGGACGCCGACGGGCGTTCTGGCGCGGGGATGCGCTGGTTGGTCCTCACCCCCTCCCCCGCTCCAGCTTCGCTGGAGAGCCTGCGCTGAGCCTGTCGAAGCGGGGAGACCAGAGCCGTGCGCGGAGGCGTTCCAATGCGGTACAAGCCACGTTGGCTCGGATGTTCTGTCCGCCCTTAAATTGCTAGGGGATGGGGTCAGAATCTGGCGTTGTGGTAGGTCAGCGGAGCCGGTGCATCGTAACGCCAACCACATACCCCCCTCTCCCGCTCATCTATACATTACCCGCATGTCGCATGGCGTTATGCAATCGAATGTTGCGGAACGCGTCCCAATGCGGTAACCAGCCCTGGCCTGCGGGAAGCCCCTCACCTCGGGGGCAACAACGCGTCTGCGTTGTACCGCTTGAGGAAGCCATCGGCAACGTTGTGGGCAATGTATCGGCTGGGCGGAGAGAGGGGGAGGGCCTCCCTCACTCCTGCCCCCCGCGCTAGCCGAGCTGGAGCGGGGGGAGCAGGCTGCTCCCGCCCCCCTCTCCACCGTTAGGTGGAGAGGGGGGCTGGGGGGGTGAGGACTAGCCCACCCCTGAGCGCCAGCAAGCCTACGGACCCATAGAGCGATTGAGGGCAACTCAGGCGGCTTTGTCCTCCCCCCCCGCCCCCCCTCCCAACTTATGCATAGCCCGCCTAGAGAGAGGCCTGCCCTGAGCGGAGCCGAAGGGGGGAAGGGGGGTGAGGACCCGCAGCGCATCAGGACGCCATCCGCCAAAAACTCTACACCTGAAGGACTCTGTTGGTTAAACCATTCTTTTACCGCTGTGGAGCCCGCGTAGGCGGGCTTCGCAGGTGACAGCCCGTGGCTTCAGCCGCCGGGCGGGCTCGCCGGGGGGCATGAAGGCCCCGGCTAACAGGTACGAAGACCGCTGCAGCAGCCTGGCACGGTGGTTAAGAAACTCTTTAACCAACAGAGTCCTGAAGGGGGAGGTAGTCTGGAGGTTCCTCGTGTCCGAAGAGCTGTGTTTTGCTCCCGCTCGCGAGCTGGCGGCGGCTATTCGCGCGCGCCAGGTCGCCTGCGTCGAGGTGCTGGAGGCGCATCTGAGGCGCATCGAGCGCCTGAGTCCGCTGGTTAACGCTATCGTCACACTGACCGCAGAGCAGGCCATGGCCACCGCGCGGGCCTGCGACGCGGCTCTGGCTGCCGGCGCCGCCCCTGATCCCGCCGCGGCGCCACTCTACGGCCTGCCTGTGGCGCACAAGGACCTGATGGATACCCGCGGCGTGCGCACCACCTACGGCTCACCGATCTTCGCCAACCACGTTCCCGATGCCGACGCGCTGATCGTCGCGCGCCTCAAGGCGGCCGGGGCCATTACCCTCGGCAAGACGAACACGCCCGAGTTCGGCGCCGGTTCGCAGACCTTCAATCCCGTCTTCGGCGCGACGCGCAATCCCTACGATCTGACCAGAACCTGCGGGGGTAGCAGCGGCGGCGCGGCAGTGGCCCTGGCCTGTGGCTTTGTCGCCCTCGCCGATGGCTCGGACATGGGCGGCAGCCTGCGCAATCCGGCGAGCTTCTGCAACGTGGTGGGGTTGCGTCCTACCCCCGGGCGGGTACCGGTATGGCCCAACCGCGCGCCCTACCTGCCTCTGGCGGTGGATGGACCGATGGCGCGCACAGTGGGCGATGTGGCCCTGATGCTGGCGGCCATTGCCGGGGCTGATCCTCGCGATCCGCTCTCCTTCGATGCAGCGAGCCACGTCTTCGCGCAGCCCCTTGAGCATGACCTGCGGGGCGCGCGCGTGGCCTGGAGCCCTGATCTTGGCGGGTTGCCCGTCGATCCACGCGTGACCGCGGTAGTCGAGGCCCAACGGTCGACCTTCACGGCCCTGGGTTGCAGCGTTGCAGATGCCACGCCCGATCTGAGCGCCGCCGATGAGATCTTCCTCACCCTGCGCGCCTTGAGCTTCGAGCTGAACCTCGGCGAGCTGCTCGACACGCATCGCGACCAGCTTAAGGACACGGTGATCTGGAACATCGAGCAGGGACGCCGACTCACCGGCCCCCAGGTGGCGCGGGCCATGCGCCTGCACGGCGAGTTGCTGGCCCGTGTGCGCGTCTTTTTCGAGCGCTACGATTATCTGGTGCTCCCGGTAAGCCAGGTGCCGCCCTTTCCGGTTGAGCAACCCTACGTCACCAGCATCAACGCTGTGGCTATGGGCAGTTACCTGGAATGGATGCGCTCGTGTTACTGGATCAGCGTCACCGGCGCGCCGGCCCTGGCCGTACCCGCGGGCTTCACGCCTGAGGGCTTGCCGGTCGGCCTGCAGATCGTCGCCTCCCCACGCAATGAACTGGGCCTCTTGCGGTTGGGCTATGCGTATGAACAGGCCACCGGATTCTGGCGCCGACGACCGGCGATCTGATGAAGGGGGCCGGGGGTGAGGTCCGCATACGCTCAAAGACCGCGCGTCTGCCCTGCGGGGGGACCTGGGAGGGTCCTCCCTTTCAAAAACACAGGTGCTATCATGAGAAACCACCGAGGGGACCGTGGGAAGCCCGGTTTCCCTCTTCCTGCGGGAAGGGTTTGGGAGGACGCGCTCTCCCGAGTAACCTCGTATCCCCCCTCTCCGCTCAGGGTTCAAGGGCGGACAGCACATCCGAGCCAACGTGACTTGTACCGCGTAATCGCACTGATGCGTCAAGGAGGGCCACGATGAGCTTCAAAACTACGGATCTGAGTGACGCCCATCCTGAGGCCCAGGTGGGTGAGCCGCTGCTACGGCACTTCGGCGGCCTGCGCAGCTTCAGCGGGCCGATCGAGACGCTGCGCGTGTTTGAAGACAACGCCCTGGTGCGGGCCGTGCTCGAAGAACCGGGCAACGGGCGAGTGCTGGTCGTGGACGGCGGCGGTTCGCTGCGCTGCGCCCTGCTGGGGGACAACCTAGCGACCCTGGCCGCGAACAACGGCTGGGCCGGTGTGGTGCTGCACGGCTGTGTGCGTGATACAGCGCAACTGCAGCACATCGCCCTGGGAGTCATGGCGCTGGCGCCATCGCCACGTCGCAGCGTCAAACGCGGCGAAGGCGAGCGTGGTGTGGCCCTGCACATCGCCGGGTTGACCTTGCGCCCGGGCATGTACCTCTACGCCGATGACGATGGCATCGTTGTCGCCGAGCAGCCGCTGGTGGGGGTATAGCGAAACCCGGTTTCCCCGAGGGATATGCTATAATCGGCGCCGATCGCCTGCCAGAACGCAACGTGAGGACTCCGCTCTCGGTCGCAACAAGCTACGGAAAGGGGGCTCGCCAGAGCATTCGGTCGTTCGCTGGTTAAGCTTGGCTTGTAACGAAGGAGCACGCAATGCGCAGATCGCTCATAACCCTGCTGACGGTGATCCTGCTGCTGGCGCCGGCTCTGGCCGCCTGCGGCGGCGGCGCCGCCACCCAGCCCACCGCCGCGCCCACCGCCGCGCCCACCGCCGCGCCCACCGCTGCGCCCACCGCCGCGGCCACTGCCGCACCGACTACTGGCACTACAGATGGCTCTCAGCTCCGCGTTGGTCTGGTGACCGACCTGGGCAAAGTGAATGACGGCACCTTCAACGAGTTCGCCCACAAAGGCGTGCTGATGGCTCAGGAGAAGTACGGTTTTGAGTACAAGTATATTGAAACCACCGCTCAGGCCGACTACACCGCGAATATCCAGGCGCTGGTGGACGAACAGTTCGATATCATCGTGACGGTCGGCTTTCTGATCCAGGAGGCGACGGTTGCAGCCGCCGCGGCTAACCCCGATATCGTCTTCATCGGCGTCGATCAATTCTACGAGCAGGGAAGCGTTACCGATAACCTGGTCGGCTTACAGTTCCGCGAGGACCAGGCTGGTTTCCTGGCCGGAGCCCTGGCAGCGATGATGTCGGAGAGCGGAACGATCGGGATCGTCGCCGGCCAGGAGATCCCGCCGGTGAAGCGATTCAAGAACGGCTTCGACAACGGCGCAAAGTATGTCCGCCCGGATATCACTCTGCTCGGCGTATACCTGCCGACCTTCATTGACCCTGCTCTGGGCGCTTCAAGCGCCGAGCAGATGATCGGTGAGGGTGCCGATGTGATCTTTGGCGCTGGAGGCCCGACCGGTTCTGGCGCGATCAAGGCTGCCGCCGAGAAGGGCGTCTTTGTCATCGGTGTGGATCAGGATGAGTACCTGACCACCTTTGCGCGTGGCGCCGCTCCGGGCGCCAATCGCATCCTCTCCAGCGCTATTAAGCGTGTGGACATCGCTGTGGCAACCGAAATCGGCAAGGTGGCCGAGGGGACGTTCAAGGGGAACGGTATTGAGCTCTTCGATGCCGCCGGTGAAGGCGTTGGCCTGGCGGATTTCCACGAGACGGCCGATCTGGTTCCCGACACGGTGAAGGCGAAGCTCGACGAGATCTTCAAGGCGCTCGCCGACGGTACGCTGAGCACCGGTGTTGATGCGGTAAGCGGCGATGTGGATGAGGCTACTATGCCGGAGCCGAGTCCATACACGCCCTAGGGCAACGTAGCGCGCGGGAGGAGCCCGGTTCCCTCCCTGGATAGGGGTATGGGGAAACCCGATTTCCCCATACCCTTGCCCGCGCGGCGAATTCGCCGCGCCGATGCGGCCGATTGAACCAGCAAAGGAGCGGGCTATGTATACCCGTCTGGACCGTTTGCGGGCAATCCTGGTTGGGCGTGAGTTGCCGGCTCTGCTGGTCACTACGCCGGCCAATGTCCGCTACCTCAGCGGCTTCACCGGCAGCAATGGCGCGCTGCTGATCACCTCGAACGCGAACCTGCTGTTCACCGATAGCCGCTATCTGATCCAGGCGGCTCGCGAGGCGCCCACCTTTGCCGTGCGCGAGATCATCAACCCCGAGCGGCCTCTGCCGGTGGCGCTCAAGGCCGTTGCCGCCGAACTGGGATTGCCCCGGATCGCCTTTGAGGCGGCTTACGTCACCGTGGCCGGGCACCGCGGCCTTTCCGAGGCGCTGGCCGGCGTGGCCGAGCTGACGCCAGTGGAGGGTCTGGTGGAGCGACTGCGCGAGGTGAAGGATCCTGACGAACTGCAAACCCTGCGCCGGGCGATTGCGATCACCGACGCGGCTTTTGCCGCTACCCTCCCCCGCCTGCGCCCCGAGATGACCGAGCGGGAGGCGGCATGGATGCTCGAAGTGGCCCTGCGTATAGGTGGAGCTGAGGCGATCTCCTTTCCGATCATCGTGGCCGCCGGGCCGAACAGCGCCCTGCCCCACGCGCGTCCCGGCGACGAGCCGCTCGGCCTCAATCGCCCGATTATCATTGACATGGGCGCCCGCGTCGATGGCTACCACGCCGACTTGACGCGCACGGTGACGCTCGGCGAGCCTGACGAGCGCTTCCGGCAGATCTATGCGATTGTGCTGGAGGCCCAGCGTCGGGCGATTGCCGGCATGCGCCCGGGCGCCCTCACCCACGAGGTGGATGCCCTGGCGCGTTCCTACATCGCGGCAATGGGTTACGGCGATCATTTCGGTCACGGGTTGGGTCACGGGGTAGGGCTGGACGTGCACGAGGGGCCGGGCTTGCGCCGGGCGCAACCAGAAGCGCCAGGTGTGCCATTGCAGGCGGGAATGGTGACCAGTGTCGAGCCGGGGATCTACATCGAGGGCTGGGGCGGCGTGCGCATCGAGGATCTCGTGCTGGTTACCGCCGATGGCTGTACCGTGCTTTCACAGGCGCCGAAGCTGAACGTGTGACCCTGGCGCGCTCCTTCGGGGATAGAGTTTTTTGTGGAGCGCGTCAGGAAGCTATAGCTGCCTCTCCTCCTCGTCCCCCAGCCCCCTGGTATCTCTCCCGCTAAGGGAGAAGGGGAGTCCACAGTGTGGCGTCACAGCGCTCGCTCCCCCTCTCCCTTAGCGCTATGCATGACCCACAAGTCGGGAGGGGAGGTCGGGGGGTGAGGGCAAAGCCGCCTGAGTTGCCCTCAACCGCTCCATGGGTCCGTAGGATTGCTGGCGCTCAGGGGTGGGCAGGTCCTCACCCCCCCATCCCCCCTCTCCACCGTAGGTGGAGAGGGGGGCGGGAGCAGCCTGATCCCCCCGCTCCAGCTCGGCTAGAGCGGGGGCAGGGGGGAGGTCCTCCGCCTCTCCCGCTCAGGGAGAGGCCGGCCCTGAGCGGAGCCGAAGGGGGGCAGGGGGGTGAGGACCAGCAGCGTATCAGGACGCCATCCGCCAAAAACTCTACATCTGAAAGGGGTTGCTCCCTCCCAGAACCTCCCCCTGGCATCCCTATGTCGTCACGGATCCGGTCAGGTGGGGCGGTGGAGCGACTGTCGATCCAGGAGGCCCGGGTTCGCAATTGGCCTTACCGCTCTTCCCTGGGGCGAATCACCAGCACCGGCACCGGGGCAGCCTGGATGACCTTCTGGGTCACGCTGCCGAAGACCCAGCGGCTGATCCCGCTGCGGCCATGGGTGGCAATGGCGATCAGGTCGGCGTGCTGGCTCTCAGCATAGTCGAGGATGGCTTCGGCGGCGGGCATGGTGCTGACCTCGACATTTACGGTGTATCCCTCACTGCGGAACGACGATGCGATGCGCTCCAGGTAGGCGCGCGCCTCGCTCTCCAGGCTCTCCTGCTCGTCGGCGGTGCTGGCTGCGAGCATCCCGCTGTAATCTACACTCGAGGTGAAGATCGGCGGCACAGCGCGGAGCAGGGTGATCTTCGTCGTACCCTCCCGAGCTGCCAGATCGTGTACGTGCGGCAGCACCTGCTCGGCAAGGGCCGACCCGTCCAGCGGAACCAGGATGTGGCGGTACATACGAACCTCCTTGCAGCAACCTCTTCGTAACTGCGGAGGGTTGCCGGACGCGGCGAAAACGAAGACGAGGCCCATCGGGCCTGCGACCTTCGTTCTCGGGAACGGTATGCTGTTGCCGCCCGCGATACCGATTCAATCGCGGGCCGCCGAGGGCGGGCTTACGCTGACAATCCCATCCTCGGTCTCCGACTCGACCATCCAGCGTAGCAGATCCGAAACGGTAATCACACCGACGACCTGCTTCTCCAGCACGACCGGCACACCATGAATATGGTGGGTGATCATCAACTGCGCCGCCTCGCGCAGGCAGGTTGAAGGTGTAACGGTTAACACCGGACGGCGCATAAACTCGCGCAGTGGCAGGTCCCTGATCCGCACGCCGGGACGATACTCGGCCTGGTCACCCTCAGGGGTGTCCGAGATGCGGTTGATGTCGCCCTCGGTGACGATGCCTACCAGTTCGTTGCGCTCATTGACCACCGGCAAGCGCCGGATATTCTGCTCGGCCAGGAGTTGCCGCGCCAGCGGCAGGGTCATCGTCTCACGCGCCACAACCGGCGGGGCGCTCATCCAGACACGCACACTATCCATAGCCGTCCCCCTTCTGTTGTAGCCAGCGCGGCTCAGGCCGTCCAGCGGACGCCACTGTGCAGCACTTCGACCAGGTTGCCCTCCCGATCCATCAGGAAACGCAGCGAGTTGCGCAGTTCGCAGTCGAGGATTGGACAGGGAACAATGTGCTCAACCCCGTAGGGGCACTCGCCTTCGCGGCGACAGGCGCCAACGTAGACGGCATAGCGCGGGGAACCAGGGGGACCGTCGAGCATTCGCAGATGAATTGGCTCGTTCCGTAGATCGGGATCGAGCTGGTTCAGATGCTCGCGGGCCACCCTGAGCATAGGATGCGGTGGTCGTTTCGGGCGTGCCATAACCTCGCCTTTCGGAATGGTCCGCGTGTGTCACGCTTGTGAAGCCATGATCAGAATAGCAAAGTCAACGCAAAGATTGTGAAAACTAATCGCAACAGTCTGTTAAGATATCTGGGCTTGCCGCAGAAGGTGACAGATTACCCGCGCCAGACGTCAGAGGTACAGGGGGAGATCTTCTCTCTGGAGAGCTGCGCCCCGTTGTACCAGTTCTGCTTGATGGCATCGCATTGGATCAGCTCCGCTTCCCAACCGCTGTTCGGAGCGGCTGGCGCCCCCACAGGCAGGGGTGCGGTTCGACAGGCTCACCGCAGGTGGGGAAACCCGGGTTCCCCGTATGTTCACATCAGGCGCCATGCGCGGGGCGCACAATGCCGGAATGAAACCAGGGGTATCTCTGGGAGGGCCGCCCCCTCCCTGGCCCGCCCCCGCCGGGGGAGGGAACCGGGCGCCTCCCCTCAGGGAGAGGGGGTGGGGAAACCCGGTTTCCCCATGTCCCAACCGTGGTTAGGAGCGGCTGGCGCCCCTACAGGCAGGGGCGCGGTTCGACAAGCTCACCACAGGTGGGGAAACCCGGTTTCCCCGTATGTTCACATCAGGAAGGACTTCGCTATGCTCAAGGGCTTCCGTGATTTCATCCTCCGGGGGAACGTGGTTGATCTGGCGGTGGCGGTGGTGATCGGGGCGGCTTTCGGCGAGGTGGTCAACGGTTTCATTGCCGCGTTCATTGACCCGCTGATTGCCCTGATGCTCGGCGGCGCGGGCGAGGATCTGGCCGCGATCGTCTTCGGCGGGTTTCCGGTCGGGCTGTTCCTGTCGGCGCTGGTGACGTTCCTGCTCAAAGCCCTGGTCATCTATTTCTTCGTCGTGCGCCCCTTCTCCAATATGGCGGCCAGGTATGCGCCGAAGGCGGAACCGACCGATGATGTCAAGCTGCTCACCGAGATCCGCGATCTGCAGCAGCAGCAACTTACCGCGTTGCAACGCGCCAGGGGCGACTAGGGTGAACGTTGGGGAAACGGGGTTTCTCCATGCCCCTGCCGGTGGGGAGGGTGTGGAAGGGCGCAGCCCTCCCAACCATAAACCTGTTTTTGTCGTTGTGCGGCGCAGCCGCGTGGACGGTTGAAATGGCATAAGCCGGGTTACAGCCTCCCCTGTGCCTTCAGGCGCAGATAGGTGTTCACCACCCCGGCGCTGAGGTGGTCGGCGGGAACGTCGAGGGTAAGCACGCCGGCGCGGTTGAGCCGGTCGAGCAGTGTGCGTCGTTCGTCGAGCATTTCTTCGGCGACCGCGCGCCGGTACAGGCCGGCCGCGTCGCGCGCCGGTTGCCCGGCTGCGTCGCGCACAAACGGGTCGCTGACGGTGACGCACAGGGGCAGGTGGTGACGCGCGAGCCGGGCCAGGTGGCCGACCAGGTGCTCGGCCGCTTCGGGCAGCGCCAGGTCGGTGAAGAGGACGATCAGGGCGCGGCGACGCTGGCGCTGCGCCAGGTAGCGCAGGGCCGCGCCGTGGTCGGCCTCCACTGGCTCGGGTTGCAGGTTGTACAGGCTCTCCAGCAGGCGCTGAAACTGTGGCTTGCCGCGCCGCGATGGAATGTAGGTCCGCACGCGGTCGGCGAAGGCCAGCAGGCCGGCGTGATCGCCCCGGAGCAGCGCAACGTAGCTCAACAGCAGAGCAGTGTTGACCGCGTAGTCGAGTCGCATCAGGTCGCCCACAGGCGGCGCCATCAGGCGCCCGCAGTCAATCGCGCAGATCAGGTGCTGGCTGCGCTCCGCCTGGTAGTCGGCGGCGATCGGGCGCACCCGCCGGGCCGTGGCTTTCCAGTTGATGCGCCGGAACTCGTCGTCGGGGGTGTAGTCGCGCAGGCGCTCGAACTCGCCCCCTACCCCCCGCGCGCGAGTCGGGCGCACCCCCAGTTCGCGCAACAGGCCCTTGCGCGCCAGCAGGTCGTATTTCCGTAACTCCAGCATGTTGGGGTAGACGCGCACGCTCGCTGCCGCGGGGTAGCGCGCCTGCCGCACGAGCATCCCCAGCGGCCCGCGGTAGCGCAGCACCACATCGCCGAAGTGGTAGTTGCCCCGCCGCAAGGGGCGCACGTGGTAGCGGACGGTGTGCACGTCGTAGGCCGGGATGGCGCCGTTGAGCACCCCCGCGTCGGCGGGGAACTCGTGGGGATGTTCGTCGCGCAGGGTAAAATCTACCGGCCGGGGGCTGGCGTTGGCGAGGATAATGGTGATCAGGTTCTCGGCGCCCAGCGAGAGCCGCGCGTCATGGACGCGCTCCACCTCGATCTGGGCCGGTCGGGGCGCCAGCAGCGCATCGCTCAGGGTCAGCCCTGCCACGATGATCAGGTACACGACCACGAGCCAGATCAGCGCTGGCGCGAAGGCCGCCAGGGCAATCGGCGGGGCGGCGAGCAAGAGCAGGATGAGGAGCCGCAGGGTTGGTAGCATTGCCTCTATTGTACTTGAAACCGCGCCAGCGCCGTGCGATAATGCAGCATGTCAATTATCTGTAGTATCTGCGTGGCTTGCCACTCTGATTGCGCCGGAACAGGGCCGTTCTTGTGGACGGCCGCAACTCCTGCGCCGTCACTGTGGCGAGCCACCAGCCATCTCTGCTGCCTACCGTGACGGTCGCCAGTGTTGGTGCTGGTGGCGCCAGGCGCTGGCGCGCGCCAGCGCATGACGAAGGAGGTCCGCCATGGCCCGATCTGAGCCTGCCCCTGACGCTTCCGTCTCCGGAGGGATGTTGCTGCCGCGCGAGGCGAGCCTGCCGCCCGTGCCGCTCGAGCATACGACCATCGCCGTCGAGGTGGTCGGCCCGCTGGCCGAGACGGTGATGACCCAGCGCTTCTGCAACCGCCATCACGCGGCGCTCGATGCGCTCTACGTGTTTCCGCTGCCCTCCGAGGCGGCGGTCAGCGGGCTGGAGCTGCGGGTCGGCGAGCGGGTGATCCGCGGCGAGGTGCAGCCCCGCGATGAGGCCGAGCGCGCCTTCCACGCGGCTGCCGAACGGGGCTACGACGCCGCGTTGCTGGCCCAGCAGCGCCCGAATATGCTCAGTGTCGAGGTGGCGAATCTTCAGCCGGGCGAGGTGGTGGAGGTGCGCCTGCGCTACTTCGAGCGCGTGCCCTACGACGATGGCTGGTTCACCCTGGTGGTGCCGACGGTGGTGCTGCCGCGCTATCTGCCGGCGGGGCTGCTGGCCAATCCTGAGGATGGCGCGGTGCCCCTGCTGCCGCCCGGCGTCGCCGGCCACACCCTGGCCGTGGAGATCAGTCTCGATGTGGGTCGCCTGGCCGAGGTTGAGGCGCCCAACAATCTGTTCGAGGTGCGCGAGGCCCGTGGGCGCCATGTCGCAACCCTGCGTGATCCCGGCGCCGTGCCCGACCGCGATCTGGTCCTGCGCTACCGACCGGCCGGCGCCGGCTACCGCGCAGCGGCGTTTGTCTTCCGCGAGGCGGGCCGTCCTGGCGCGTTGCTCCTCTCGCTGACGCCTCAGGCTGTGCCTCTGCCCGAGGAGGTGCTGCCTCGCGAGATGCTCTTTGTCTTCGACCGCAGCGGCTCGATGGGCGGCGAGAGTATCGTGCAGGCGCGCAATGCGCTGCGCGCCTGTCTGCGCGCGCTGAATCCTGGCGATAGTTTCAACATCTTCCCGTTTGACAATTTTGTTGAACGCCTGGCTGCTACGCCGCTGCCTTTCACCCAGGCGAATGTTGATGCGGCGGATCGCTTTATCGCGGGGATTGAGGCTCGCGGCGGCACGGAGATCGTTGCTGCGCTGGCCGAGGCGCTGGCCCAACCACGCGATCCCAGGCGCCTGCGCGTGGTGGTGTTCCTCACCGACGGCGCGGTGGGCAATGAGAACCTGGTGCTGCGCGAATTGACCGCGCGCCTGGGAGAGGCGCGCGTTTTCGCTTTCGGGGTGGGTTCGGCTGTGAACCGGTTTTTGCTCGATAAGCTGGCCGAGGTCGGGCGGGGGGTGACCGAGTACATTCTTCCCGGCGAGCCGATCGAGCCGGGGGTGGAGCGTTTCCAGCGCCGCGCCGCGTTGCCGCTGCTGCGTGATCTGCACGTCGAGTGGGGCGGCGCCCATGTGAGTGATGTGTTTCCTACCCCGCTGCCTGATCTTTATGCCGGACAGCCGCTTACGCTGCTGGCCCGCTTCAACGCGCCCCACGACGAGCGCGCCCTGCTCACGCTCAAGGCCCGCGGGGCGCGCGGCAGTTTTGCCGAGACGCTTGTGCTTGATCTGCCCGTGGCTACGCCCGATCGCGGCGGGGTCTGGGCTGCGCTGCCGAAGCTGTGGGCGCGAGCGCGCATCGCCGGCCTGGAGGACATGGTCCGGCTGGAGCCGTACCACGCGCCGGCTCTGGAGCAGGAGATCCTGGCCCTGGCTCTGGAGCACGGCCTGCTCTCGGCGCAGACGGCCTTTGTGGCGGTCGAGGAGCCGCCGCCGGGCGCCGAGCGCCAGCGGGCCGCAGGGCGGGTCGTGGTTCCGGTGCATCTCCCTGCCGGCACGCGGCGCGAGGCGTTTGAAGGCTCGCCCCCGCCCGGGCTCCTGGGTGGATTCATGTACGCGGCCAGCGCCATGCCGTCTCTTGAAGCGCCGCTCAGGGGGGTTCTGGCCCGCGCGCGGAGCGTCAGCGAGCCACTCACTCCCGCAGCCGCACGGACCGCGCGTGGCGTGGCTGCGCCACCTGTGACGCCACGGGCGGCCCCCACGCCGCCCGAACGCCGCGATGCGGCCCTGCGCTATCTGGCCCGCACGCAGGGGGTCAATGGCAGTTGGGCCGAGGATGAGCATGCCACCACGCTGGCCGCGCTGGCCTTTGCTCTGGCCGGGCACACTGCCCACACGGGCGCCTTTCGGCCCCAGCTTATCCGCGCCGCCCGCTGGCTGGCGGGCTGCGCTCCCGCCGCGGGCACGCTGGCCGCCCTGGCCCGCGCCGCGCTGGAGGGCGCGCCGGTGGAACCGGCTGCCGCTATGGCAGCCGCAGAGGCGGCCCTGCACGCCGCAGGCTTGAGCCGCGCCGAGGCCATCGCGCTCCAGCGCCTGGGCGGCGATGCCGATGGCGCGATTGTGCTTCCCCATGTTGACCCGCTGCGCCCAACGGCGCCCGTGCTGGCTCTGACCGCTGCGCTGGCGATCCTCATCGCTGATGGTGGGCCACGCTCGCCGAAAGAGTGAGCAGGGGTGTGGGGAGATACATATTTACATGTGGGGTAATACCAATTACCATTGATGAGGCCGCATTGCTTGAAGCGGTTTCAGGCGTTGTGCTGCCCAGCGTGGCAATCCACAATCCAAAATCCAAAATCTAAAATGGTATAAGGCGTCACCCCGGGTGCGCGGGCGTCCCGCCCGCAAGGGCCTGGATGCGGGCAAGATGCCCGCGCACCCAGGAGAAGTGTGAACACATATGTGGGAAAGATGTGCCAACACGTCCTTGCCCACTCTGTCCGAGATGACCGGTGGAGCGAACCTCGATGCGTACCCAGGCTCTCGCGGAGCAGATCCGCAGCGAAGCGCGCAAGGTGCTGGTTGGTCAGGATGAGCCGTTTACCCTCATGCTCATTGCCCTGCTGGCCGGTGGCCACGTGTTGCTCGAAGGCGCCCCTGGAACCGCCAAGACGCTGATGGCCAAAACGCTGGCCTTGCTCGTGCAGGCCGAGTTCAAGCGCGTGCAGTTTACCCCCGATCTGATGCCCTCCGACGTCCTGGGCACCCAGGTGTTCGACATGGCAACCGGCCAGTTTCGCCTGCGACGCGGGCCGATCTTCACCCAGTTGCTCCTGGGCGATGAGATCAACCGCGCCCCGGCTAAGACCCAGAGCGCCCTGCTTGAGGCTATGGAGGAGCGCCAGGTGACCATCGAGGGCGAACGCCTGCCGTTGCCCGACCCGTTCTTCGTGGTCGCCACACAGAACCCCATCGAATACGAGGGTACCTACCCCCTCCCTGAGGCCCAGCTCGACCGCTTTCTCTTCAAAGTGCTCCTGGACCACCCGTCCTCCGAGGTGGAGCTGGAGGTTCTGCGGCGCTACCAGCGCGGCTTCGACGCTCACCGCCTCGACGAAGCCGGCTTGCGCCCGGTGCTTGCGCCCGGGGATTTGCAGGCTTGCCGCGCCGAGATCCGCGAAGTGAGCGTCGAGGAGGGCGTGCTCGGCTATATCGGGCGCATTGCCCAGGAGAGCCGGCGTAGCCCCGATCTGCTGATGGGTGGCTCGACCCGCGCCAGCATCGCCCTGCTGCTGACGGCCAGGGTCTATGCGGCCATCCAGGGGCGCGCCTTCGTGACGCCTGATGATGTCAAGGCCCTTGTGCGCCCGGTCTTTCGCCACCGGATCATTCTGCGGCCCGAGGCCGAGATCGAGGGACTGACGCCCGATACGGCCCTCGGGCGTATGCTCGCCCGCGTCGAGGTGCCACGCTGAACTTCGTCATGCGCCAGCCGTTGCTGCCACTCCCGCCGCCCCTGCGCGGCGCTGATCCAGACTCGTTCGCCCGTGATACGGTGATCCGCCGTTTACCGGCCATCGCCGGGCGTGTGCTCGCCGAGAATGACCTCGATCCCGAAGCGGCGGATGCCGTTGCGGCCCTGGCCGCCGAGATACCCTCTGCTCCCCTGCGTCCCCTGGCCGACGCTGGAGCGCCCGATCTGGCCCTCTGGCATGACTATCTGGCCCCCTACGCCGGTCAGGACTGGCTCGCCGTGCCCTGGTTTCTCGCCGAGACCTACTTCTACCGGCGCATCCTGGAGGCGATTGGCTACTTCCGTCCCCGCTCCGGCGCCTTTGGCCGCGACCCCTACGCCCAGCAGAAGCGCCTGGGCCTCGAACGCACCCCGCTGGCAGGGCTGGCCGCTGAGCCGCTGCCGCTCGACGCGGCGCTCCGTGGCGCGTTGTGGGGCAACCAGGCCGACCTGAGCCTCTGGCCGGCGGACGCCGAAGGCGGCCCCGGCGGGGCCACCCTGCTGGCCGACGATGGTCCCGCGGTTCTGGCGCATCTCGACGCGCTCATCGCCCGCTCGGCCACGGTTGATGTGATCCTCGACAATGCCGGGGCCGAACTGGCGCACGACCTTCTCCTGACCGACGCCCTGCTCGCCCGCGGCCTGCGGGTGCGGCTGCACGCCAAGGCCCACCCGACCTTCGTCTCTGATGCGACTGTCGGCGACGTGCGCGACACCATCGCCTGGCTGGCCGGCCGCCCCGACCCGGTGGCCGCCGCTGCCGCGCGCCTCGTTGCTGCGCTGGCCGAGAGCCGCCTGACCCTGCACGACGACTGGTTCTGGACCTCGCCCCTGGCGGGCTGGGAGTTGCCCGAGGCGCTCTTCGGCACCCTGGCGACATCGGGGCTGCTGATCAGCAAGGGTGACGCCAACTACCGCCGCTGGCTCGGCGATCGCCACTGGCCTGCCGTCACCCCCCTGGCCGACGTCCTGGGCTATGCCCCGGCGCCGCTCCTGCTCCTGCGCACCTGCAAGTCTGAAGTAGCGATCGGCCTGGACCAGGCGCGCCTTGCAGCAGCAAGCGCGCGCGATCCGCAGTGGATGACCAATGGGCGCTGGGGGCTGGTGCAGTTTGTTGGCCGGGAAACCGGGGGGTAAAAAGTCGGTGAACCGGGGAGGGTCTGGGAGGGCTGTGCCCTCCCAGACAACATTCCGCTCTATCCCTCTACCGCCTTCAGATCTTCGACGACTGGCTTGGCGGCCTCGGTCAACTCCGCATTCACCTCGCCAAACACGCGGGCCGTATCCTCACGGTTGACGATGATGCGCTCCAGGCCCTTGCCGATAATCTGGTCGCCATTGCGTACGAAGACGCGCGCGGCATCCTGAGCGCGGGTGAGTGGAAGTTGCTCCACCGCAGTCTTGAAGTTGGGGTTCTGGGCGAAGAAGGCCTGCATCTCCGGGGACTGCTTGGTGCTGATACGCACCGGCATGTAGCCCGTATCGCGGGCCCAGATGCCGGCCTGCTCGGGGTTGGTGGCGAAGGCGATGTACTTCATCGCCGCGAGCTGCTTCTCAGCGGGCGTGTCGGCGGGGATGGCCAGACCGGCGCCGCCGGTGCAGCAACCGAAGTTGGTCTCCTTGGGCAGGAAGCCCACCCCGACCTCAAACGGCGCTTCGCGGGTGATGCCGCTGAGTGCGCCGGTGGAAGCCAGCATCGCCGCGCCAACGCCGCTGATGAAGTCCTTGTTGAGATCCTGCACCAGGGTGGCCCAGCCGAGCTTGTTGGCCGTGTCCTGGTAAAACTGCCCCGCCCGGAGGGTATTCGGATCGGTCATAGTCATTGTAAAATCGGGCAGCGAGTACTGGCCGCCGTGCTGCCAGGTCACACCCTGGAACAGCCAGGCGATGTAGCTCGCCCCGGTGGGGTGCAGGAAGGCGGCGCGGGTCAGTTTGTCTCCTTCCTTCACAACCAGCTTTGGCGCCCACTCGCCGAACTCGGCCCAGGTCTCGGGGGCGCGGTCAGGCAGCCCGGCCTCGGCCCAGAGCTGTTTGTTGTAGTAGAAGAGCGGAGTCGAACGGGCGAAGGGGATCCAGAAGTGCTTGTTCTGGCGCACGCCCTCGTTCAGCAGCACCGGCTCGTAGTCGGCGAAATCCAGCTTGACCTCTTTCGCCAGGTCGTCAAGCTGGGTGATGGCTCCAGCCAGGTAGAAGCCGAACCACCAGACATCGGAGAGCAGAATGACGTCGGGGATGGTGCGCGCCTGCAACGCTGCGGTGAACTTCTGGGCGGTCTCCTCGTAGCTGCCCTGGAACTGGTACTCGACCTGCACTTCGTTCTGCGACTCGTTGAAGCGCTTGACCATGGCCTGTTCGGCCTCGCCGAGCACGCCGCTGAACGATCCCCAGTAGGTGATATTGACGGTCGAGCCGGTCTGGCTGACGACGGTGGGAGCCGCGGTAGCGGGCGCCGTGGTGGGGGCGGGCGCCGCCGTGGGGGCCGGGGCCGCGGGGGCGGTGGTTGGGGCAGCCGGCGCCTGCGCGCCACAGGCCGCCAGGGCCGTGGCGCCGCCGCCAGCGATGATCATCCGCAGCATCTGACGTCGAGACAGCTTGCGCTGCTCCATACGAAGGTCTCCTTTCTCCTTACTCGGAAGCATCTGTATGCGCGCGGGGGTCTCTCATCCCCCGGAGGCGCCACTCATCCTTTGACCGCGCCGGTGGCGATGCCTTCCACAATGTAGCGTTGGACGAACAGGAAGACGATCATCACCGGGATGATCAGGAACAGCGATCCGGCCATCACGACACCCCAGTTAATGGTTCCTTCGCTGTTCCGTAGCCAGTAGATGCCAATTGGCAGCGTACGCATATTGGCGGTGTTGGTGACGATTAGCGGCCAGAGAAAATCGTTCCACTTCGCCACCAGCGAGAGCAGGGCCATAGTCACAATCGCTGGCTGGGCCATCGGCACGACGACGCTGACCAGGATGCGCAGGTGTCCCGCGCCGTCTACGCGCGCGGCCTCGATCACCTCGTAGGGGAGGGCCAGGAAGGCTTGCCGCAGCAGAAAGGTGCCGTAGGCAATCGCCGCGCCGGGAATGATAATGCCAGCGTAAGTGTTGATCCAGCCGAGCCGGGCGATGGTCAGGTAGTTGGGCACGATGGTGATCTCCACCGGCACCATCAACGCGGCCAGGAGGAGCAGAAAGACCAGATCCTTGCGTGGAAAGCGCAGGTAGGCCAGCGCGTAGGCCGAGGTAACGGCGAAGAGCACCTCCAGCCCCATGCCCCCCAGCGTGGTGATGAAGCTGTTGAGGTAAAAGCGTTCGAAGGGGGCGGCGTTCCAGGCTGCCGGGAAGTTCACCAGCGTCGGCGCCTGGGGGAACCAGGTCGGCGGGCCGTAGATCTCCGCCGAGGTTTTGAACGCTGCAATCAGCGTCCAGTACACCGGCAGACCAATCACCAGCATCGCCAGGAGCATAGCCGCATAGCCGGCGATGCGCCAGCGTCGCCCGCGCCGCCGGGCCGCTGCGCTCTCGACCGGTTGAGTCAGGACCAGTTCGTCACTCAAGGTCATACGATCATCCATAGGAGACGCGGCGCTCTAGATAGCGCAACTGGATCAGCGTCAACACGAGCATGATCCCGAACAGCACCACCGCGACGACCCCGGCTTTGCCTGCGTCATAGGTCACGAAGCCGAGTTCGTAGAGGTAGAAGACCAGCGTGGTGGTGGCGGTCACCGGCCCGCCGTCGGTCAATACTTTAATAATGTCAAAGGCCTGGAACGTTGCCAGCACACTGGTGACCGAGAGGAAGAACGCCACCGGCGACAGCCCTGGCAGGGTCACGTGGCGGAAACGCGCCCACGGCCCCGCGCCATCAACCAGGGCCGCGTCATACAGCTCGCGGGGAATGCCCTGTAGCCCTGCCAGGTAGATCACCACTGCGTAGCCCAGGTTCTTCCAGACGTACACGATGATCACCGCGGGCATAGCCCACTGGGTCGTTCCCAGCCAGTCGGGCGAGTTGAGACCGATCAGGCCCAGGAGCTGGTCAATCAGGCCGTAGCGCGGGTCGAAAATGTAGCTCCAGACCACGGCCACCACCGCCCCCGACATCACCACCGGAGAGAAGAGCACCGCCCGGGCAGCGTTGCGGTAGCGCAGGGGCTGGTTGATCAACAGCGCCAGCGCCAGCCCGAGCGTCAGGGTCAGCCCCACCGACCAGACAGTGAACACGAGCGTGTTCAGCACAACCTCCCAGAACAGCCGGCTACTGAACACGCTGATGTAATTGTCGAACCAGACGAAAGGCCTGACCGGGCGCAGGAAGTTCCAGCGCACGAAGCTCAGGTAGCCGTTGTAGATGAGCGGCCAGTACGTGAAAATGCCGAAGAGGAGCAAATTGGGACCGATCAACGCGACGAACAGGAGCCATTCGCGCCCCTGGCGCGCCGATGTCGAGACACGTTGGTGCAGGCTGGCCATAAGTCAGAATGACGGCTCACAATAGTACAGAGCGCAGATTTCGCGTTGCAGATCGGCCGCGATGGCCTTCCGGCGCGCTCTGGCTGTGACGCATAGATAGCGACCCGATGCCAGTTGCTGTCACATGTGCACCGCCGAGCCTGAGCTCAGTCGCTCGCTTCGCGCACACCGTGGCGCTGTGCTATCCCACAACAGAACTGCTCACGCATCTTAGCGGTGTCGTGTTAATCAGCGTTGAGATAGGTATTAAACTTGAGTAAAATAAACATTAAGAAACAGGCTCTCTTCCAGGGGAGGGCCTGGCTATTGTTTGCGCTGCGCTCTGTCCTATGGGCTAGGTCGTTGCAGGCAGGCATATGCTATCGTAGAGGAGGCGCGCGCGACCGCGGGGCCGCGCCCAGCACGGTCGCGCGTCGCGTCCCATTCGCTACGAGCGCAGGCGTCCTGACACACGGACTGGCCTGGCGCCCGTTTGTTGGAGAGAACGATGCAACGGAGCAAGTTCCTTGGGTCGCTGTTCCTCTGCCTGGTCCTGCTTCCAATCGGGCTGATGCCCGGCGCCACCGTCGCCCACGCGCAACCGGCGGAGCGCTGTTTTGCGGAGACGGGTTACTGCATCAGTGGTCCGATCCGCGCCTTCTGGGAAGGCAACGGCGGTCTGGCGGTCTTCGGGCTGCCGATCGGTCCGCAACAAGAGGCGATCGGCGAAGACGGCAAGCCGCGTCAGGTCCAGTGGTTCGAGCGTCACCGGCTCGAATTGCACCCCGAGAATCCCGCGCCCTACACTGTGCAACTGGGCCGTCTGGGTATTGAGCGCCTGAGCCAGCAGGGCCGCGACTGGCGCGCCTTCCCGCCGCTGGATCCCAACAACGCCGATGCCGAGCGCTGCGTCTTCTTCGCGGCGACGAACCACCAGGTTTGTGATGAGTTCCTGCGGGCCTTCCGCAGCTTCGGCCTCAACTTCCCCAACACGCCGGGGATCAGGTTTGAGGAGAGTCTGGCCCTCTTCGGGCTGCCGATTTCGGAGCCGCTCACCGAGGTCATCGAGGGCAAGGAGTACACCGTACAGTGGTTCGAGCGGGCGCGCTTTGAACTCCACCCCGAGAATCGCCCGCCGTTCAACGTGCTGTTTGGCCGCCTGGGGGCCGAAATCTTCGCCAACCGCGGCGCTGGCGGGCCTTTGCGCGGCACGACCTGGCAACTGGAAAGCTTCGGCCCAATCGAGGCGCCCCTGGCCGCGCGCACCGAACGGCCCGCCACCCTCACCTTCGAGGCGGAGCGGGTGAACGGCTTCAGCGGCTGCAACGCCTTTAGCGGCCCCTACCAGGCCACTGCCGCCGCAATCACCTTCGGCCCGCTGATCTCAACCCTGGTCGCCTGCACCGACGAGGCGCTCGGGCGCCAGGAAAGCGAGATCCTCAGCGCGCTCACGGGCACGGTTCCGTACACCCTGGCTGGAAACCGGCTCCAGATCCGTTACAACGAAGGACGCAGCATGCTCACCTACCGTGCCGCCCAGAACCCGATTGACCAGTTGCGACGCGAGCCGTGGCAACTCGAAACGTTCGGTCCGCTCGAGGCGCCTGAAGTTGCCCGCACCGAACGCCCCGCCACGCTGACGTTCGAGGCTGATCAGGTCAATGGCTTCAGTGGCTGCAACAACTTTGGCGGTTCGTATCAGGCCACTGCCGATACTCTCACCTTCGGCCCTCTGCGGACCACGCTGGCGGCGTGTACCGATGAGGTCCTGACGCGCCAGGAGCAGGCGATCTTCACGGCGCTGACCGGCGCGGCGCCCTACCGGATCGAGGGCGACCGGCTCCGGATCAGCTACGATGGGGGCCGCAAGCAGCTTACCTACCGCGCCGCCAGCGTGCCGGCCAGCGCAGTTACCGGTACCGTCACCTACCTCCAGCGCAGCGCGCTGCCTCCCGAGGCGCTGATCCAGGTGCAACCGGTAGATGTCTCGCGGGCCGATGCGCCGGCGATCGTGCTGGCGACCAGCAGTTTCCAGGCCGGGGGCCGGCAGGCGCCTTTCCCCTTTGCTTTACCCTACGACCCGGCCCGGATCGAGGAACGCAACACCTATGCCGTGCAGGCGCGCATCACCGTTAACGGGCAGCTACGCTTCATCTCCACCCAGCGCTACGAAGTGATCACCCGCGGTCGCCCGACCAGGGTTGAGGTGATTGTGCAGCCGGTGTAACATTCGGGTAATACCAATTACCGTTGATGATGCCGCATTGCTTAAAGCGGTTTTAGGCGTTGTGCTGCCCAGTGTGGCAATCCACAATCCAAAATCTAAAACCAGAAATGGTATAACCTGCCTGCCCCGCGCCCCTATCTGCCGGGAGGGGCGCGGGACAACCGGCTCACCGTAGTTTCCCCACGTTCACCTCTGGCGACCAGAGTGAAAGTCAGGACCATGCGCAACGCATTGCCCCCATCACCACCCTCGCTGCTCACACTCCTGTTCCAACTCATCGGCGCGGTCATTGTCGGGCTTCTCATGGGGGTACTGCTGGCATATCTGGCGAGCGTGCTCCTCATGACCCTGGGCATTGCCGCGCAACTGGGCATGGGTCTCCTGTCGGTACAGGTCTTCCTGGCCATCATCGGTTTCGGGGCCGGCGCGGGCCTGGGCGCGGCCCTGGTTGGACGCCTGTCGGGCCAGATGGGGAGCCTGTGGCTGGCGATGCTCGCTGGCGCGGCCACCGGCGCGCTCGTGGTGCTGGGGATGCGTCTGCTGCGCATCGGTGGCCTGGCCGCCCTGCTATGGGTGGGCCTGACCCTGACCCTGGCGGCGGCGATCGGGGCCTATTACCTGCGCCGGTAGGCGCGGGGAGATGCACCGCTCAGGGAGGGGCGTGGGGAAACCCGGTTTCCCCACACCCCAACCGCCGTTGGGAGCGGCTGGCGCCCCACAGGCAGGGGGATGGGGCAACCCGGTTTCCCCATGTCCCAACCGCTGGTGGAGGCGGCTGGCGCCCCACAGGCAGGGGGATGGGGCAACCCGGTTTCCCCCATGTCCCAACCGGTGTGGGGAGCGGCTGGCGCCCCACAGGCAGGGGGATGGGGAAATCCGGTTTCCCCATGTCCCAACCGGTGTGGGGAGCGGCTGGCGCCCCACAGGCAGGGGGATGGGGTAACCCGGTTTCCCCATGTCCCAACCGCTGGTGGGGAGCGGCTGGCGCCCCACAGGCAGGGGGATGGGGCAACCCGGTTTCCCCATATTCCAACCGGTGTGGGGAGCGGCTGGCGTCCCCCACAGGCAGGGGGATGGGGCAACCCGGTTTCCCCATATTCCAACCGGTGTGGGGAGCGGCTGGCGCCCCACAGGCAGGGGGATGGGGAAATCCGGTTTCCCCATGTCCCAACCGGTGTGGGGAGCGGCTGGCGCCCTACAGGCAGGGGGATGGTGCAACCCGGTTTCCCCATATTCCAACCGGTGTGGAGAGCGGCTGGCGTCCCCCACAGGCAGGGGTGCGGTTCGACAGGCTCACCGCAGGTGGGGAAATCCGGTTTCCCCGTATGTTCACCTCAGGGTATGATAGGCAGCAGCAGGTTCGCGCATCGTTCGAAAAAGGAGCAACTCCTATGTCCACATCAAAGCCGACGGGGCCACGGCGGGTCGCGATTGCCTGCCAGGGCGGCGGGAGCCACACGGCCTTTACCGCCGGGGCCCTCAAGCCACTGCTTCGCGCCGAGGAAGCTGGGAGCTACAAGATTGTCGGGCTGAGCGGCACCTCCGGCGGCGCAATTTGCGCTGCCCTGGCCTGGTTCGGCCTCATGAAACAGGCCCGGGGCGACTGGAATCGCGATCAGGTCATCGCGATCATCGAGAACTTCTGGAACGACAACATGGCCCGGTCCCTCTGGGAGCAGATCTGGAACGCCTGGACCGTCAGCCTGGTCAGGCTGCACGCTTCGGGAAAGCTTCCCGAGTTGAAAACAAGCCCCTACCGGCCCGAGATCGTCGTGGCGACGGAACTGACCAAACGTATGGCTCCGCGCCAGGAGTTCTTCGATCTGCGCCTGTTGCTCGAGAAGTACCTCAAGCTCGACGAAGTTGTTCAGCCGGCAATCGAGCCGCGCCTGCTGATCGGCGCCGTGGCCGTGCTCTCGGGTCGCTTCAAGGCCTTTGACTCTATGATCTCCGAGATTTCGATTGACTCGATCCTCGCCTCTACCACCCTGCCGACGTTGTTCCAGGGTATTCGCATCGGCGACGAAGTGTACTGGGACGGGCTGTTTTCTCAGAACCCGCCTATCCGCGAGTTCCTGGTCAATATTGATGTAAGCCTCAAGCCGGACGAGATCTGGATCATCCGGATCAACCCCCAGGAGATCAGCGAGGAACCGACCAGTGTGGAAGAGATCGAGGACCGTCGCAATGCTCTGGCTGGCAACCTCTCCCTCAACCACGAGATTGACGTCATTAACAAGATTAATCGCTTCCTCGCCGATAGTGTCATTCGCAACAAGCTGCCCCAACTGAAGCCGGTGGACATCCACTCGATCTGGATGAGTGAAGGATTGATGCGGAAACTGACCTTCGTCTCGAAGATGAGCCGTGATCCGGCCCTGCTCAACGAGCTGATCGCCGATGGCGAAATGCAGGGCGAGGCGTTCCTGGCCCAGCGTGAAGCCAGGGGATGGTAGAGCCGGCCCGGCGGGCCGGCTCCCGGCCCGGCGGGCCGGCGCGGCGGTCGTGGCGTGTGGCGGCGCCGGCTCCCGGCGCGGCGGGCCGGCACGGGTCGTGGCGTGGTGGGTCGGTGGGCCGGCTCGCGGCGCGGCGGTCGTGGTGCGTGGCGGCGCCGGTCGCGACGTGGCGGGCTGGCACGGGTCGTGGGGTGGTGGGGGTGGCGAAGCCGGCCCGGTGGGCCGGCTCTACTCGGGCGGTGATCCGTAGATCGCGTGCAGGCCACGGGCGGTCTGCGCGAACAACTCGATCAACTCCGGCGGCTCCAGCACAGTGCAGCCGTCGCCGTAGCGCAGCAGAATCTGCCGCGTCTGCCACAGGTTGGTGACCGTGGCGGTGACAGTGGCGCTGCCGTCGGCATGGTAGGTGATCCGCGTGTCGGGGAAGTAGCTGGCAACATCGCGGCGACGGGCGATCTGCGGGGCCAGGGTGTAACGGATGTGGTAGCGGGGTGCGGGGATACGCTCCGGGGGCAGGACCGCGGGCAGAATCTCTACCGTTCCCGGCATGATCCGGTCCAGCCGGTAGTCAATGGCGGCGTGGATCGTCTCTCCGCCGCGGGGCGTCACTTCGAGCAGGGTGGCATCCAGGTAGCCGTGACCCTCGGGGCGGAAGACGACCCCGTAGGGTGCTACGCGGTGACGGCGTGGCCTGTCGAGATCGTAGGTGCTCAGGTAGTCGAAGGCCAGTTCGCGGCGCTGCTCACAGGCGCGCTTCACCAGGTCGAGCACCTGCGGGTCAATCGGTCGCGCGCCAGGGTTGACGGGCAGGCGCAGGGCCGGGCGCTGGCGACGCAACTGCGCCTGCCGCGCCGGGGGGAGCAGCAGTTGCACGCGCTCCAGCAGCGCCCGCACGTGGGTATGCTCGGGCAGCCCGCTTCCCGACGGAAAGCTGGCATCGAGGAAGGCCAGGGCCTCCATACACGTATCTGGCAGGTCGAGCAGGGCCAGCTCCCCGAGATCTTCGAGTACGTAGTGGCGCATGCGGCGGTCGTAGCGGATCTGGCACCCGTACTCGCCCTTCAGCGCGTCGAAGTCGTGCTTGAGCGCCGCTGCTGCTGCCGCCGGGTAGCCCTGTTCGCCCAGTTCATCGTTGATCCGCGCCACCAGTTCGGCGCTGGTGGCCGGGCCGCGTAAGAGAGCGCGCACCAGCAGCAAGCGCCGCCGAAAGGTCAGCCAGGAACTGCGCTTCGTACCGCCGGTGGGGTGACTCATAGCCTCGGGTATCGTTCGTCACGTTGCAGGCGGGCATACACTCCCCAGAGTATAGCACACGCCTCGAACGCGCTGCGCGCCAGGGCGAGCGACGGGGCCGCGCTGATGACCAGGTGTTCCAGCGCGGCTGCGTCGAGGTCCCACCCGTAGCGCTGGTTGGCCTCCTGGGCCAGGGGCAGCCAGCCCTCGAGCAGGCGCTGTCGCCGGGCCGTATCTTCGATCGGGTCACTCACAAAGGCCCTTGCTCCTATCACGTGCCATTCGCGGGGCGCACAACGCCAGAATGAACATAGCTGATGGGTTGGCGCGCATCCCTGGAAGAGCCAGGCGCGCCTCTGGCATTCGTTTATTCGTTTCGTTGGCGCATTCAGGCGTTTTGCTGCATCAGGAAGCCTATCCTGGAGCCGGTGAAATCCTTTGAAGGGCTGCGCCCTCCCACACCCTCCCCCGCTGCGGTTTAAGGGCGGACAGAACATCCGGGCTAACCTGGCTTATACCGCATTGGAACGCCCCCGCGCATGGCTCTGGTCTCCCCGCTTCGACAGGCTCAGCGCAGGCTCTCCAGCGAAGCTGGAGAGGGGGAGGGGGTGAGGACCAAGCAGCGCATCCCAATGCCATAACGCCCGTCGGCGCTCATACGTTCTGTCCGCCCCTGAACCCGCTGCCGGAGGGGTGACACG
>Ga0116210_1000520_pt1 | contig 38093 bp, 34 predicted proteins | sample TshhotsprinmetaG_FD_94483 | JGI IMG/M metagenome (GOLD analysis project Ga0116210, IMG submission 94483) | Hot spring microbial communities from South Africa to study Microbial Dark Matter (Phase II) - Tshipise hot spring metaG | ecosystem: Environmental > Aquatic > Thermal springs > Hot... | reverse complement strand
AGGAGGAACGAGCATGAATTGGACGAATATCGCATTAATGATTCAGTTGTTTTTCGGGATCGTGATCGGCCTATACTTTTTAAATTTATTAAAAAGCCAACGAACACAAAAAATTTCGATCGATAAAGAAGCGAGAAAAGAGATGGAGCAACTTCGGAAAATGCGTTCCATTTCATTAACGGAGCCGCTTGCTGAAAAAGTGCGTCCAAAAACGTTTGACGATATTGTCGGTCAAGAAGATGGGATAAAAGCGTTAAAAGCTGCGTTATGTGGACCGAATCCACAACATGTCATTATTTATGGGCCGCCTGGCGTTGGAAAAACAGCAGCGGCTCGTCTCGTATTAGAAGAAGCAAAAAAAAATCCGTTATCTCCGTTTCGAAAGGATGCTGTATTTATTGAATTGGATGCAACGACAGCACGTTTCGATGAACGGGGCATTGCTGATCCGCTCATCGGTTCTGTACACGATCCGATTTATCAAGGAGCGGGGGCGATGGGACAAGCAGGTATTCCGCAACCGAAGCAAGGGGCGGTGACAAACGCCCACGGTGGTATACTATTCATTGATGAAATTGGTGAATTGCATCCCATTCAAATGAACAAGCTGTTGAAAGTGTTAGAAGATCGCAAAGTATTTTTTGAAAGCGCGTATTACAGTGAGGAAAATCCGAACATTCCAAATCACATTCATGATATTTTTCAAAACGGATTACCGGCTGATTTCCGGCTCGTCGGCGCTACGACGCGCACGCCAAATGAAATACCGCCAGCTATTCGCTCACGTTGTATGGAAGTATTTTTTAGAGATTTAGAACAAGAAGAAGTTGCCCAAATTGTGAAAAAGGCAGCAGAAAAAGTGAATCTTCCAATTGAAGAACAAGCGGTAAATGAGCTAGCGATGTACGCGCGCAACGGAAGGGAAGCAGTCAACACGTTGCAAATTGCCGCAGGTATTGTCATTTCAGAGAAACGGTCTAAAATTTTACGTCAAGACATTGAATGGGTCATTCAATCGAGTCAATTATCACCACGTTATGAAAAAAAGGTAGGGACAGAAGCGAAAATTGGATTAGTGAACGGACTAGCAGTTCACGGTCCAAATAGCGGGGCGTTATTAGAAATTGAAGTTGCCGTATTGCCAGCAAAAGAAAAAGGAACGATCAATATGACAGGCATTGTGGAAGAAGAGCAAATCGGCGGGCAAGGAAAATCTATTCGGCGAAAAAGCATGGCGCGCGGCTCTATTGAAAATGTGATTACCGTTTTACGCACGTTCGGCGTTCCTGCTGACCAATATGATATTCATGTGAATTTCCCAGGCGGTGTTCCAATTGACGGTCCTTCTGCTGGTGTAGCGATGGCGATAGGCATTTATTCAGCTATTTATCGTTTACCGATTGACCCGACGGTCGCGATGACGGGAGAAATTGGTGTACACGGCAACGTCAAACCAGTTGGTGGTATTTTCCCGAAAGTAAAAGCGGCCAAACAAGCTGGAGCGAAAACAGTCATCATTCCACGTAGCAATATGCAGTCTATTTTAAGACAAGTGACAGAAATTGAAATCGTTCCAGTTGACCATATCGGTGATGTTCTTTCCTTTTTATTTCGCGAACACGTTCGTTCTGTTCCGATGCGTCACCATGTGCCGAAAACAGAACTCATGTGAAAGCAATCGGCTTCAACGGAGCGTTGAAGTCGATTTTTTACGATGAAAGATTTTACAAACTCTATAATGTACTATACAATAGGGCAATAGAAGTATGATGGAGGTGCGGGTTGTGGCGAGAAAGAAAAATAAAGTGATTCCACTCTTGCCGTTAAGAGGATTACTTGTGTTTCCGACGACAGTATTGCATTTAGATGTTGGGCGAGAAAAATCCGTGCAGGCATTAGAAAAAGCGATGGTCGAGGAAAATCTCGTGTTGTTAACGTCGCAAAAAGATGTACAAATTGACGATCCAGAACTTGAAGATTTATATGATATGGGTACAGTTGCAAAGGTGAAGCAATTATTGAAGCTGCCAAACGGGACATTTCGTGTGCTCGTTGAAGGCATAGCGCGTGGAAAAGTAGTAAAGTGGGTAAGCGAAGATCCTTGCTATGTCGTGCAAATGGAGCAGTTTACCGACAACGAAAAAGACGATATGGAACTTGAAGCATTGCGTCGCACAATGCTTGAGTATTTTGAGCAATACATAAAGCTTTCTAAAAAATTGTCTGCCGATATTTATACGTCTGTCATGGATATTCAACAAGCGGGGCGAATGGCGGATATTATCGCCTCTCATTTGCCGCTAAAACTTGAAGAAAAGCAACGGTTGCTTGAAGCAGTTGGTGTGAAAGAACGCGTTCATCAAATCATTCAAATTCTTCATAACGAAAAAGAGATTTTGCATTTAGAAAAGCGAATTAGTCAACGCGTAAAACAATCAATGGAGCGGACACAAAAAGAATATTATTTACGCGAGCAAATGAAGGCCATTCAAAAAGAGCTCGGCGAAAAAGAAGGCAAAGCTGGCGAAATTGAATCGCTGCGCGAGAAAATTGAGCAAGCAGGTATGCCGGAACACGTAAAGGCAACCGCACTAAAAGAACTTGAGCGTTATGAAAAAGTGCCAGCTGCCTCCGCAGAAAGCGGGGTTATTCGCAACTATTTAGATTGGTTGCTTGCGTTACCATGGACGAAACAAACAGAAGATATTCACGATATTCATCGCGCTGAAAGCATTTTAAACGAAGAACATTACGGGCTCGAAACGGTAAAAGAGCGCGTGTTGGAATATTTAGCTGTCCAACAATTGACGCATTCGTTACGAGGACCGATTCTTTGCTTAGTGGGACCGCCGGGGGTTGGAAAAACATCGCTTGCTCGTTCAATCGCGAAAACGTTAAATCGACGTTTCGTCCGCATTTCGCTTGGTGGTGTGCGTGACGAGTCGGAAATTCGCGGCCATCGCCGTACGTACGTCGGTGCTTTGCCAGGTCGTATTATTCAAGGGATGAAAAAAGCTGGAACGATTAACCCTGTATTTTTACTTGATGAAATTGATAAAATGTCGAACGATTTTCGCGGTGATCCGTCTGCAGCGTTACTCGAAGTATTGGACCCGGAACAAAATCATTCATTTAGCGACCATTATATTGAAGAGCCGTATGACTTATCGAAAGTGATGTTTATTGCGACAGCGAATACGCTCGCAACGATCCCTCGTCCGCTGCTGGATCGAATGGAAGTCATTACAATTCCGAGCTATACGGAAATTGAAAAGCTTCATATCGCAAAAGAACATTTATTACCAAAACAAATGGAAGCGCACGGTTTACAAAAGCGTATGCTTCATATGCGGGATGAAGCGCTCATGCAAGTCATTCGCTATTATACGCGCGAAGCAGGTGTGCGGAATTTAGAACGCCAGCTTGCTTCCATTTGTCGCAAAGCTGCAAAAACAATCGTATCTGAGGGACGAAAGCGCGTTGTCATAACAGAAAAAAACGTTAGTGAATGGTTAGGAAAGCCGAAATATCATTACGGACAAGCTGAAAGTGAAGATCAAGTCGGCGTGGCGACAGGGTTGGCGTATACAGCGGCTGGTGGAGATACGTTAGCGGTTGAAGTATCGGTTGCTCCTGGCAAAGGAAAGCTGACGCTGACGGGTCAACTAGGTGACGTCATGAAAGAATCTGCCCAAGCAGCGTTCACATACATTCGCTCGAAGGCGAAAGAATTCGGAATCGATCCAGAGTTTCATGAAAAGTTAGATATTCACATTCACGTGCCAGAAGGGGCGGTACCAAAGGACGGGCCTTCGGCAGGAATTACGATAGCGACGGCGCTCATTTCGGCGTTGACAGGAAAACGAGTGAGCCGTTTTGTCGGTATGACTGGTGAAATCACATTGCGCGGTCGTGTGCTTGCGATTGGCGGGGTAAAGGAGAAAGTATTAAGCGCCCATCGCGCAGGGTTAAAGAAAGTCATTTTGCCGAAAGAAAATGAAAAAGATTTAGAAGACATCCCTGAAGTTGTAAAAAAACAAATGCAGTTTGTTCTCGTTTCACATATTGATGATGTGCTTGAACATGCTTTGGTAGGTGAAGGTCAATGAAAATTACAAACGTAGAAATGGTGATTAGCGCCGTCAAGCAAGAACAATACCCAGCAGGTCAACTCCCCGAGTTTGCGCTTGCTGGGCGCTCGAATGTCGGCAAATCTTCTTTTATTAACAAAATGATTAACCGGAAAAATTTTGCCCGCACGTCATCGAAGCCAGGGAAAACACAAACGTTAAATTTTTACCGCATTAACGACGTTTTTTATTTTGTTGACGTGCCGGGATATGGATTCGCGAAAGTGTCAAAATCAGAGCGCGAAGCATGGGGGAAAATGATTGAAACGTATTTTACGACGCGCGAACAACTAAAAGCGGCGTTGCTTATTGTTGATTTACGTCATCCTCCAACAAAAGACGACGTCATGATGTATGAGTTTTTAAAGCATTACGACATTCCGACGCTCGTGATCGCGACGAAAGCAGATAAAATTCCGCGCGGCAAATGGCAACAACATGCGAAAATAGCAAAAGAAACATTGCGCCTCATCGGAGATGATGAGCTTATCATTTTTTCGGCGGAAACGGGTCAGGGAAAAGATGAAGCATGGGGAGCGTTACAAAAATGGATGTAAACAAAAAATGTGGGTAAATTGCCCACATTTTTTGCATAGTTATCCTTTTTTCACGAACAATAAGTACAATCCAAGCAAAATGAACGCGAACGGCCAAATGTGAATGAGCGAATCGAACGTCACAGATGTAAATGCTTGTTGAAGCGGTTGGGAAAATAAAAAAATAACCGAAAGGGCAAACAGTAAAATCGTCGGAAGTAGCGCTTGTTTTGTTTTCACGTATTGCATGAAAAGTCCAATCGCCACGATGAACGTCAATGAGCTAATATCATCTGGCCACGATGAAAGGCGGGAAGCGAGATGAAAATGAACGCCAGTTCCTGTGAATACAACGCCAGATAAAATGGCGTGATAGTCTTTTCCGATATACGCTTGCCCTAAAAAGGCAATCCCGATGATAAGCAACAACGTTGGCCACGTATGGAAAGATGAAAAAAGCGAAAATCGTTCAAGCAAAAAGTATAGGCCGAATCCAATTAAAATGATGCCGGAAAAAATACCACGTTTTTTCATTGCAAATCCCCCAATTCCGTGCGACACTTGAAACAGCATCTGTTCATTAGTTTACTAAATGAACGTCATTTAAGAAAGACCGAAAGTTGTCAAATTGTATTCACACTTTACTAAAGAAAAAACAAAATAGACGTGCTATAATGGAATGAGATGACTTTAAACTTCGGGGTGATGGGAAATGTATGTCGTCGTTGTCAGCGTGAACTATCGCACAGCCCCTGTCGAAATTCGTGAAAAGCTGACGTTTAATCAAGCCGAGCTTGCTGAAGCGATGAAAGCGCTACAAAAGCAAAAGAGCATGTTAGAAAACGTCATCGTATCGACATGTAACCGCACAGAAATTTATGCGGTTGTTGATCAATTAAACACAGGGCGTTATTATATAAAAACATTTTTAGCAGATTGGTTTGGCCTTGATAAAGAGCAAATCGTTCCGTATTTGCGTATTTATGAAGAGCGTGAAGCGATTGAACACTTGTTCCGCGTTGCTTGCGGTCTCGATTCGATGATTTTAGGTGAAACGCAAATTCTTGGGCAAGTGCGTACAAGTTTCCTTTTAGCGCAACAAGAAAACACAATAGGCACGGTGTTTAAACAGCTATTTAAACAAGTGATTACGCTTGCTAAACGCGCCCATGCCGAAACAGAAATCGGTGCTCATGCTGTGTCAGTAAGTTATGCAGCTGTTGAGCTGGCGAAAAAAATTTTTGGCGATTTAAAAAATAAACATGTGCTCGTTTTAGGAGCGGGAAAAATGGGAGAATTGGCGTTGCAAAACTTGTACGGAAGCGGCGTCAAGCGCGTGACGGTGGTAAACCGGACGTTTGAAAAAGCACAGCAGCTTGCTGAACGTTTTAACGGTGATGCGAAGCCGCTATCGCAACTACAATGCGCATTATTAGAAGCGGATATTTTAATTAGTTCAACTGGTGCAAAACAATACGTCATTACAAAAGAGACGATGGCAGTCATTGAAAAAATGCGCAAAGGTCGTCCGTTTTTTATGATTGATATTGCTGTTCCGCGCGATTTAGATCCTGCGCTTGCGGAGCTAGATAGCGTCTTCTTGTACGACATCGATGACTTGCAAGATATCGTTGAAGCGAACTTAGCGGAACGAAAAAAAGCGGCAGAGCAAATTGAGCGCATGATTGCTGAAGAGATGGATGAGTTCCAACAATGGTTGCATATGCTCGGCGTCGTTCCGATTATTTCTGCTTTGCGTGAAAAGGCGATGCTTATTCAAGAGGAGACGATGAAAAGCTTAGAGCGAAAGTTGCCGCATTTATCTGAACGAGATAGGAAGGTGTTAAACAAACATACGAAAAGCATCGTCAATCAATTGTTGCGCGATCCGATTTTACGCGCAAAAGAGTTAGCTGCAGAGGACAATGCGGAAGAAGCGCTTCAACTGTTCATGAAAATTTTTAACATTGAACAACAAGTGAAGCAGCAACAAAAAGAGATAAGCTGTGTTCACGGGCGGACAACTGAACCATCTTTTCAACCGTAAGGAAGAGTTCGTATGTTTGAAATGACGAGATGGTATGAACTCTCGCTTCTTTTACATGCATCGTCCGTTTTGTTTTATTTTATCGATTTTCTTCATCACAACCGGAAAGCAAACCGCATCGCTTTCGGGTTGCTTTCTATTGTTTGGGGGATGCAAACATGTTTCTTTTTCTTCAGAATGTTGGAGACAGGGCGCTTTCCTGTTTTAACGCTTGCGGAGGGGCTGTCGTTTTACGCGTGGCTGCTCATTACGTTGTCGCTTGCCATTAACGGTTGGCTGCGCGTCGATTTCCTCGTCTTTTTCACAAACGTGTTAGCGTTTTTTATTCTTTCATTGCATACGTTCGCGCCGACGCCGTATACTGTCGGCATTGCCGAGCAGCTCATGTCAGAGCTGTTGTTCATTCATATTACGATGGCTATTTTATCGTACGGGGCGTTTTCGCTTTCGTTTATGTTTTCCCTTTTATATTTGCTTCAATATGAATTATTGAAGCGAAAAAAGTGGGGCAAGCGATTGTGGCGGCTCGGCGATTTAGCGAAGTTAGATGACCTTGCATACGTGCTAAACGGTGTCGGCGTACCGGTGTTATTATTAAGTTTAATTTTAGGTATTGTTTGGGCATATATGAAAGTAGATCATTTCGTTTTATACGATGCCAAAGTGCTCGGATCGTTTACTGTATTTGCAACGTATAGTTTTTATTTGTATAGAAGAGCGGTCAGAGGAATGCAAGGAAAAGAAATGGCGTATTGGAACATCGGTTCATTTCTTATTTTGCTTATTAATTTCTTTTTGTTTGGCACGTTATCGCAATTTCATTTTTAGCGATTGTTGGAGGAAGGCATGATGAGAAAAGTTATTGTTGGTTCGCGCCGAAGCAAGTTAGCGTTAACTCAGACGAACTGGGTCATTGAGCAGCTAAAGCAACTCGGTGCGCCGTTTGAATTTCAAGTGAAAGAAATTGTCACAAAAGGCGATCAAATTTTACATGTGACGTTATCGAAAGTTGGTGGCAAAGGGTTATTCGTGAAAGAAATTGAACAAGCGATGCTCGATGGCGAAATTGATTTTGCTGTCCATAGTATGAAAGATATGCCCGCTATGTTGCCAGAAGGGTTAACGATCGGGTGTGTACCGAAACGTGAAGATCATCGCGACGTACTTATTTCTAAAAAACATATTCCGTTTGAGCAGCTGCCAAGTGGAGCAATTGTTGGAACGAGCAGTTTACGGCGTTCGGCGCAGCTACTAGCTGTTCGCCCAGATTTAAACATTCAATGGATTCGCGGCAACATCGATACGCGCTTAAACAAGCTAAAAACGGATGCGTACGACGCCATTATATTGGCTGCTGCTGGGTTGCATCGCATGGGATGGGCAAAAGAAGTGATTACACAATATTTGCCGACTGACGTATGCGTTCCAGCGGTTGGACAAGGTGCGTTGGCGATTGAATGTCGGGAAGATGATGAAGAGCTATTGTATTGGTTAAACCAACTGACTGATAAACAAACGGAACGTGCTGTTCGGGCAGAGCGAGCCTTTTTACAGCGCATTGAGGGTGGATGCCAAGTGCCTGTGGCCGGATATGCATATGTTGATCGAGATGATATCGTACTTACAGCGCTTGTTGCGACACCGAACGGAACAGAAGTGCTAAAAGAAGTCGTGCGAGGAACGGATCCAGAAAAAATAGGAGTGGAAGCGGCACAACGGTTAATCGACCGCGGAGCAAAACAGTTAATTGCGCGTGTACTAAAGGAGCTGGAGTAAATGTTGAAGGGGAAGCGGGTGCTTGTAACACGCGAAAAGGCGCAAGCGAAAGCGTTATCGCAAACGTTGGAGCGGTACGGCGCCATTCCAATTGAACTGCCGCTTATTCGCATTGAGCGGGCAAAACAATTGGATGACGCGCTAGTAAATGAGTGGCATACGTATGATTGGATCGTATTTACAAGCCAAAACGGGGTAAAATATTTTTTCGAGCTAATTGGGGAAATAAACCCACCAACGTGGCCGAAAGTGGCAGCGGTAGGGGAAAAAACAGCGAAAGCGTTACAAAAGCGAAACATCGTTGTCGATCTCGTTCCAAACGAATTTGTCGCAGAGAGCTTAGCTGAGTCGTTGACCCCTCTCCTTTCAACGCATGCGCGCATCTTGCTTGTGAAAGGAAACTTAGCGCGCGACACCCTTCGCGAGCAATTGAATAACATCGCGGACGTGACAGATTGGATTGTGTACGAAACGACGATAAATGAAGAAGCGAAGTCGCAAGTCGTTGCTCTTCTTCAACAGCGCCTCATCGATGTCATCACGTTTACAAGCTCGTCGACGGTGCGCAGTTTTGAACGAGCGATCGCAAAAAAAAACGTCGATTTGTCTTTTGTCACGATTGCCTGTATCGGTCCGATTACGAAACAAACGGCGCTTGATTTAGGTATTCCTGTTCACGTTTGTCCTCATACATACACAATTGATGCTATGGTACAAGAGCTTTATCAATATTTTCAAACAAGAGGTGAGTAACTATGCAATTTGCGCGACATCGTCGTCTACGTCAAACAGCGAATTTGCGTGCGATGGTACGTGAAACGCATCTTCATGTAGAAGATTTCATTTATCCGATTTTTGTCATCGAAGGGGAAAAGGTGAAAAATGAAGTACCTTCGATGCCTGGTGTGTATCAACAGTCGCTCGACTATGCGCTTGAGGACGTTCGAGAAGCGGTTGAATTAGGCGTGTGCTCCGTTATCGTATTCGGTGTGCCGAACGAAAAAAACGAGGTTGCTTCGCAAGCGTATTGTGAACATGGCGTCGTTCAACGTGCTATTCGTGCGATCAAGAGTGCGTTTCCTGAGCTTGTTGTTATTGCAGATACGTGCTTATGCCATTATACGAGCCACGGACATTGTGGAATTGTAGAAAACGGGACAATTGTCAATGACGATACGCTTGAATTGTTAGCAAAAACAGCAGTGAGCCAAGCAAAAGCTGGAGCGGACATCATCGCGCCATCGAATATGATGGACGGCTTCGTCGCAGCTATTCGTCATGCATTAGACGAAGCAGGCTTTACATACGTGCCAATTATGTCGTATGCGGTGAAATATGCTTCGGCATTTTACGGGCCGTTCCGCGATGCAGCACATAGCGCGCCGCAATTTGGCGACCGTAAAACGTATCAAATGGATCCTGCCAACCGATTAGAAGCGTTTCGTGAGGCGCAAGCAGATGTAGAACAAGGGGCCGACTTTTTAATGGTGAAACCGGCACTATCGTACTTAGATATTATTCGTGATTTAAAAAATCATTTCCATTTGCCGATTGTTGCTTATAACGTGAGCGGGGAATATGCGATGGTCAAAGCAGCGGCCAAAAACGGATGGATTGATGAAAAAGCGGTTGTACTCGAAATGTTAACGAGTATGAAGCGAGCAGGGGCGGATGTCATCTTAACGTACTTTGCTAAAGATGTTGCTCGCTGGTTAAAGGAGGAAAAATAATGCGTAGCTATGAACGTTCAAAAGCGGCGTATGCTGAAGCGGTAAAGCTCATGCCTGGCGGTGTAAACAGCCCAGTGCGCGCATTTCGGGCGGTAAAAATGGATCCAATTTTTATGGCGCGCGGAAAAGGTTCAAAAATTTACGACGTTGACGGCAATGAATATATTGATTACGTGCTATCATGGGGTCCGCTTATTTTAGGACATGCGAACGATCAAGTTGTGGAAGCGTTAAAGCGTGTAGCAGAAACGGGCACAAGTTTTGGGGCTCCAACGTTAATCGAAAATGAACTCGCTAAACTTGTGATGGAGCGCATGCCGTCCATTGAAATCATTCGCATGGTTAGCTCAGGAACGGAGGCGACGATGAGTGCTCTTCGTTTAGCGCGTGGCTACACAGGCCGAAATAAAATCGTCAAATTTGAAGGATGCTATCACGGACATGGCGATTCGCTTTTAATTAAAGCGGGTTCAGGTGTAGCGACGCTCGGTTTGCCGGATAGCCCCGGAGTGCCGGAAACGGTCGCTCAACATACGATTACTGTACCATACAACGATTTACAAAGCGTGCGTTATGCGTTTGAAAAGTTTGGGGAAGATATTGCGGCAGTCATTGTGGAACCTGTTGCTGGAAATATGGGCGTCGTTCCGCCAGAACAAGGTTTCTTGCAAGGGTTGCGCGATGTAACGAACGAGTACGGTGCACTTCTTATTTTTGATGAAGTGATGACTGGCTTCCGCGTCGACTATTATAGCGGTCAAGGTTATTACGGTGTCAAACCAGACTTGACGTGCCTTGGAAAAGTCATTGGCGGTGGCTTACCAGTTGGCGCATACGGTGGACGTGCGGATATTATGGAGAAAATTGCGCCAAGCGGGCCAATTTATCAGGCTGGTACGTTATCAGGAAACCCGATGGCGATGACAGCTGGCTATGAAACGCTCCGACAACTGACGCCAGAAACGTATGAGGAGTTTCAGAAAAAAGCAAACCGTCTAGCAGAAGGGTTAAGCGAAGCAGCAAAAGCGTATGATATTCCACATACGATTAACCAGGCTGGCTCGATGATCGGCATATTCTTTACGAATGAACGTGTTACGAATTACGAAACGGCGAAAACGTCCGATTTAGACTTATTTGCTCGTTATTATCAAGAAATGGCGAATGAAGGCATTTTCTTGCCGCCATCGCAGTTTGAAGGCATGTTTTTGTCCACTGCGCATACGGACGAAGATATTGAAAAAACAATTGAAGCAGCGCGGCGTGCGTTTGCGAAAATGAGCGATTGCCTCTAGGGCATCGCTTTTTTTTATGCATACTTCTTTTTTTCTTCTCATAACCATAGTAATGTGAAATGACTTGGACGTTGAAGGAGAGATGAGCATGTTGCGTTTTTCAATTGAAGAAGCGATTGCGTTTCGACGTGAACATCACGTCGATCAACTATTATCGATTTCGCTACAACCGACAATTACAATCGAGGAACAAGAAGATTATGTGTATATTCGTGGTGTGCTAGAACTATCCGGAGAATATACAAAACATGAAGAAGATGGAGAAGATGTTGAAACATTTGAACTCGGGCGATATATTGAACAAGTGCGTATGCATGATGAGGAAACGGGTGAATTTTTACACCAATTTCCGATTGACGTGACTGTTCCAAAAGAGCGAGTCGATGATCTTGAACAAGTGTATGTGCTGATCGAATCATTCGATTATGACTTACGGAAAAACGAATTACGTCTTATTGCTGAAGTGGCCATTCACGGTATTCAAATGGATGATGATCGAGAAGACGAAGAAGAGTGGGATGAGTACAACGTAGACGACTTTGAACCGTTTGAAGCTGTTGCCCGTCAAGAAGTATATGAAGAAGAAAAAGAAGAACAAGAAACAATCGTCAATGTACCGACATTTTATATGCTTCATGAAGAACAGTCAGCTGATGATGACGAGCATAAAGAAGAATGGATTGATGTTCAAGGAGAGCATGAAGAAGAACAGGTTGATACTCAAAAGGAATATGAAAAAGAACAGGGGAGCAAGCGAGAAGAAACGTCTTTTCAACTTGAACTAAAAGGGAGGGAGACGAACGAAAAGCGAAATGAAAATGCGTTATATTTAACAAAACTATTTGGTAAAAATGAAGAACAGGCGTTTGCTCGTTTGAAAATTTGCATCGTCCAACAAGGCGATTCGTTGGACAAGATTGCCGAGCGATACGACGTATCTGTTCAACAGTTGTTGCGTACAAATCACCTTGAAAGTGGCGCAGATGTACATGAAGGTCAGTTACTATACATTCCAACGCCAAGTAAAGTATAAAAGGGCGGCATAGTGATGAAACAAGCGAGCGTACAAAAATGGGAAACGACAAATGGAACATACGCGATTAAACGTATCGATTCATTTGCTCATTGGCAGGCGATTGAGCAAGCTTATCGCTTACGCATTCCGCTTGCCGTCCCTATTTATGAAGCGAAAAAACGAGATAATCAATGGTATTATATGATGCCTTGGCTAAAACAAAAAGAACATCCGTCATCCTCTTTTTTTCACGATTTAGCGCGATGGCATAAACATTCATTAAAAGAAGTACAAACGACTGAGGCGGAAATCGAATCTTATTATGAGGAACGAAAAAACTCACTTGAAAAAGCAAAACAAACATTAACTCATCATATTGAACAATGTGAAAAACAGTGGTATATGTCCCCATTTCAGCTACAATGTTGCACCCATTTTCTCGACGTCATGCGTGCCATCTCGTTTTCTAAACATACGTTAAACGAGTGGCGCGAGCGAATGAAAGAAAAAAAGACGGTGCGCATTTGTTATATTCATGGTCGTCCGTCGTTCCAACACTATGTCGAACGGGATGACGGCACATCGTATTTTATTAGTTTTGAACGGGCGCGATGGGCTCCACCATTTCATGATTTACTCTTATTTTTTCGCCAATATTTGTATACGTATCCGTTGACGTGTGATGAAGCGGTACAGTGGCTGGCACAATATGAACAAACATTGGCACTTGAAGAAGATGAACGGTTATTATTTTTTCATTTTCTTGCCGATCCGCACGTATTCGTTCAACTTATTCATCGCTATGAACAACATCGACACGACCGGCAACTGACAGCTGCTTGGCAACGGGCATATTGGCAAATGAAAAATATTGAATATGTCATCGGAAAATGGGAAGAAGAAAAGCAACAACATCAAATCCAATCGTAATGTAAAGCGAAGGAAAGAAGAATGAATAAAGCGAGTAAAATGACGTCAATTGTTGTTGGAAATAAAATCGTTCGAATGGCTTGAACAACGGTGATCGGGATGATACATTGCTCAGCAATGAAGCGAAGTTTTCTTAGCCACGGTGGCCAGGCGTACGGGTTGTAACGTTTACGCATATGCTCACATCCTTTTCCATTTCGCTCCGTATGTCGGAGCTTTTCTTTTTTATCATATGTATAAAGAAGTGAAAATGTGGCAAACCTTATTGACGATTCGTATAATTTTTATATAGTATTATGTATGAATAGAAAAAAGCGAAGATGGGGAAGAGTACGGCGCAACCCGCCTTGCAGAGAGGGAAATCAATAGCTGCGAGATTTCCTAGGTTTGTGGTCGTCGGAAGGTCGCCCTGGAGCTGCTTCTTCGAACGGAAGTAGAAGAAGCCGGTGCATCGCCGTTATCGATTTGAGTGCTTAAGCATTGCTTAAGAAAAAAGGTGGTACCGCGAAAGAGTCTCCTTTCGTCCTTTTCGGATGAAAGGAGTTTTTTATTTGATTGAAGGAGGGATTTGTATGTTACCGCCAAAATATGATCATCGTGCTGTAGAAGCGAATCGTTATGCATGGTGGCTAGAAGGAAAGTTTTTTGAAGCAACAAGTGATGAAACGAAAAAGCCATTTACAATCGTTATTCCACCGCCGAACGTGACAGGGAAACTTCATTTAGGACATGCATGGGATACGACGCTACAAGACATTATTACACGCATGAAACGCATGCAAGGATACGATGTGTTATGGCTTCCAGGCATGGATCATGCGGGGATTGCTACGCAAGCGAAAGTCGAAGAAAAGTTGCGCAATGAAGGAAAGACGCGCTACGACTTAGGGCGTGAAAAGTTCGTTGAAGAAACGTGGAAATGGAAAGAAGAGTATGCCGGGCATATTCGCTCCCAGTGGGCAAAGCTTGGGCTCGGACTCGATTACACGCGAGAGCGCTTTACGCTTGATGAAGGACTATCTAAAGCGGTGCGTGAAGTGTTCGTTTCGCTCTATAAAAAAGGACTGATTTATCGTGGTGAGTACATCATCAACTGGGATCCAGTGACAAAAACAGCATTGTCGGACATTGAAGTCGTATATAAAGATGTACAAGGTGCGCTATATCATATGCGCTATCCGCTTGCTGACGGCTCTGGCTATATTGAAGTGGCGACGACGCGTCCAGAAACGATGCTTGGTGATACAGCTGTTGCGGTTCATCCAGAAGATGAACGTTACAAACATCTCATCGGAAAAACAGTCATTTTACCGATTGTTGGTCGTGAAATTCCGATTATCGGCGATGAATATGTCGATATGTCGTTCGGTTCAGGAGCGGTAAAAATTACGCCAGCACACGATCCGAACGACTTTGAAATCGGAAATCGTCACAACTTACCTCGCATTCTTGTGATGAACGAAGACGGTACGATGAATGACAATGCGCTTCAATATAAAGGGCTCGATCGCTTCGAATGCCGCAAACAAATTGTGAAAGATTTACAACAACAAGGTGTGCTATTTAAAATTGAAGAACATATGCATGCAGTCGGTCATAGCGAGCGCAGCGGGGCGGTGGTAGAGCCATATTTATCGACGCAATGGTTTGTGAAAATGAAGCCGCTTGCTGAAGCTGCAATTGAATTGCAAAAGACAGAAGGAAAAGTAAACTTCGTCCCAGAGCGGTTTGAAAAAACGTACTTACACTGGATGGAAAATATTCGCGACTGGTGCATTTCTCGCCAACTTTGGTGGGGTCATCGCATTCCAGCATGGTATCATAAAGAAACGGGCGAAGTGTATGTTGATCATGAACCACCGGCAGACATCGAAAATTGGGAACAAGATCCGGACGTATTAGATACGTGGTTTAGCTCTGCGCTTTGGCCGTTTTCAACGATGGGGTGGCCAGATGAAACAGCGGCAGATTACAACCGCTATTATCCGACAGATGTGCTTGTGACAGGGTATGACATTATTTTCTTCTGGGTGTCGCGCATGATTTTCCAAGCGCTTGAATTTACAGGGAAGCGCCCATTTAAAGATGTGCTTATTCACGGATTAGTGCGCGATGCACAAGGACGAAAAATGAGCAAATCGCTCGGCAACGGCGTCGACCCGATGGATGTTATCGACCAGTACGGTGCGGACTCGCTTCGCTATTTCCTAGCAACAGGAAGCGCTCCAGGTCAAGACTTGCGCTTTAGCACCGAAAAAGTTGAAGCGACGTGGAATTTCGTAAATAAAATTTGGAATGCGTCCCGTTTTGCGCTCATGAATATGGAAGGATTCACGTATGATGACATCGATTTACACGGCGAAAAATCGGTGGCCGATCATTGGATTTTAACGCGTTTAAATGAAACGATTGAGACTGTTACGAAACTTGCAGATAAATATGAGTTTGGTGAAGTTGGTCGCGTCTTATATAACTTCATTTGGGACGATTTATGCGACTGGTATATTGAAATGGCGAAATTACCGTTATATAGCGACGATGAGCAAGCGAAGAAAACGACGCGTTCCGTTTTAGCTTATGTGCTTGACCAGACGATGCGCCTTCTTCATCCGTTTATGCCGTTTGTCACAGAAGAAATTTGGCAACAGCTTCCACACGAAGGTGAGTCCATTACCGTTGCGCCTTGGCCACAAGTTCGCCATGAACTAAGCAATCGCGAAGCAGCTGAACAAATGCGTTTGCTTGTCGATATTATTCGTGCCGTGCGCAACATTCGCACTGAAGTCAATACACCGTTAAGTAAGCCGATTACGCTGTATGTGAAAGCAAAAGATGAACAAGTAGCACGTACGCTTGAGAAAAACCGCTCATATATCGAGCGCTTCTGCAATCCGAGTGAACTTGTCATCGGCACGACGATTCCAACTGTTGAAAAAGCGATGACAGCTGTTGTGACAGGGGCGGAGTTAAGCCTGCCGCTCGAAGGTTTAATTAATATTGAAGAAGAAGTGAAACGACTAGAGAAAGAGTTGCAAAAACTCGATCAAGAAGTGGAACGTGTGCAAAAGAAACTAAGTAATGAAGGATTTTTAGCGAAAGCGCCAGCGCACGTAGTGGAAGAGGAACGGAAAAAAGAACAAGATTATCTCGAAAAACGTGAAGCGGTTCGCGCTCGTCTTGCACAATTAAAACAATAGTTTTATGATGAAGACGAATCCATTTTGGATTCGTCTTTCACTTTAGTAAAAGGGGGACTTTTCATGGTTCGTACATATAAAGAAGCAGTCGATTGGATTCATAGCCGCTTAACGTTAGGTGTGAAGCCGGGGCTTAAACGAATGGAATGGATGATGGAGAAGCTTGGCCATCCAGAGCGTCGCATCAAGGCGATTCATGTCGGTGGTACGAATGGCAAAGGATCGACCGTTTGTTTTTTACGCCACATTTTACAAGAAGCAGGCTATCGTGTCGGGACATTTACATCGCCGTATGTGGAGCAATTTAACGAGCGAATAAGCATCAGCGGCCAACCGATTAGCGATGTCGATCTCATTCACCTTGTCCAAGTCATTCAGCCTTTAGCAGAAGAGCTAGAACAGACGGAATTAGGTGGACCGACGGAGTTTGAAGTCATTACTGCTATGGCGCTCTATTATTTCGGGAAGGTGAACGTACAAGATGTCGTCATTTTTGAAGTCGGATTAGGTGGCCGCCTCGATTCAACAAACATTATTTATCCGCTTTTATCGGTGATTACAAATGTCGGCTACGATCATATACATATATTAGGGAATACGCTTGAACAAATTGCGTTTGAAAAAGCGGGAATTATAAAAGCTGGCGTCCCTTTGATTACTGAGATTGACCAGCCTGAAGCGCTGCGTGTCGTACAAGAGAAGGCGGCATCTGTGCGGGCAAAAGTATACGCCATTGACCGTGATTTTACTGTTTTTGCTCATGAGCCAACTAAAGATGGAGAACGTTTTTCATTGCAAACACCTTTCGCTTTATATGACGATGTGACAACAACGATGCTCGGTGCGCATCAAGTGAAAAACGCCGCACTCGCCCTTATGGCAGCTGATTATTTACGAACGTACTATTCGTTTCTTATCGAGCGCGAACATATGTATAACGGGGTTCGACAAGCACAGTGGATCGGTCGGTTTGAAAAGATGGACGAATGTCCGCTCATCATGATTGACGGGGCGCATAACGAAGAAGGCATCGATAGCCTCGTTGCGACAATAAACGCTCATTATCCGAATCGCGGTGTACACGTACTGTTTACAGCGTTAGGCGACAAACCGATTGCTGCGATGATTCGAAAGTTAGAAACGATTGCACAAACGATGACGTTTACAACGTTTGATTTTCCACGTGCCCTCTCTGCCGAGCAACTAGCTGAACAAGCGACACACCGAAACGTTCAATGCGTAACCGACTGGAAACAATGGCTGAAAGAAAAACGAAAACAAATCGCAGCCGATGACATCATTTTAATTACAGGTTCACTTTATTTCATCTCAAACGTACGAAATTTTATAAAAAATAAATATGACTAAACGAGAGATTGTTGGTATAATAGATAAAAAGTAGGAGTTTTGAAAGGGGGAGAGGTAGGTGAAAAGGGCTGTTTCGGTGTTTTTAACCCTTCTTTTACTCGTTCCGTTGTTTTTTCCTGCGATGACTGTACGTGCTAACAGCCGTATTACGTACAATGTACTTGAAATTGTGAGTCATGCGAATCAATTATCTTCATCACCATTAAAACAAGAATTAGGAAGTACGTCGAATGTGAACGTGACGACAATGACGATGAAGCGGTTCGTTGCTTTGCGCGATGAGCTAGACGGAAAATACGATGCGATTGTTATTTCAAGCGGGGATTATAATCCGAAGAAACTTGGCATGACAAGTAGTAGTAATCGAAGCGCATCACATGATACGTCGAATATTTTAAACGATATTACACATTTGAAAGCTAAGCAAATCAAACAGTTTTATATAGATAAAGGATTGCCTGTTTTTCTTCACGACAGCAGCGTGAAAAAATATTTAGTAAGTAATTTGTATAATTACTCTCAATCAAATGAATGGAAATCAAAATCAAACGTTATTTTCTTTACAACAAAGACAAACATAACCAACTATTTGACAGCTAACAAACGACCTCATTTCGTATTAACGAGCATCCCTTCTTCTACACAAACGTATAAGAAAGGTGATACAATATCGTTTCAATATGAAATTGTCAATTATACACACTTTCAAAATAAATTATTAACTGTCAATCTGTACATCGACTCGGACTTCAACGATAAATATACGAGCGAAGAAATGGTTGCATCTAAACAAGTGCAAGGAGCGACAGGAACGATTTCATATACGTTCCCAGCAGGTTATTCTGGCCCGCGTTACTGGAAAATAGAAATTGTTGATGAAACGAGCGCATTAAAAGATTATGAAAAAGGGTTTGTGAAGTTTCAAGATGTGCCAGCAACGATCAAAATATTGCAAATCCGTAAAGGAAACGATGCGAGCTCGTTGCTTAATACGAAAAATATGAATCCGGGCTTTTTAAATCGCGCGAATGAATATAGCATTGCAATTGATGTGACGACGTTAGCCGACTTTCAGAAAAGTAAGCAATATGAACCAAATTATTCACACGAAGTGATTAACGGAAAATACGATATGATTATTTTTGGATTCGCTGATTGTTATAACGGGTGTAGCTCACCAATTTCATTAAGTCAAAATGTTGTTCAATCAGTGAAAAACTTTATTCAATCTGGTCAAAGTGTTATGTTCACACACGATATCATGTTTGGGGCGAACAATGTATGGGTGAATGAGTTCGGTCCGATTGTTGGGCAAATTCAGCCACAGACGGACTTAGGAAACGGTGCTCCAAATCCATCGACGAGCACGAAACAAGTGAATTATGGGCTTATGACAAATTATCCATTTGAATTAGGTGATAGCATTGCTATTGCGATAACGCACAACCAATATTACACGCTCGATTTAGAAGATGAGGATGTCATCCCGTGGTATAACATTCAAGGTTCGCCGCGTGATGTATATGATAGCTGGAACCACTATTATACGTATTCAAAAGGAAACGTCACATATTCTGGAACAGGGCATGTCGGGACAACGGCTGCGTTTCCAGAACAAGAACAAAAGCTATTCGTCAATACGATGTACCGTGCGTTTTTCGGGTCGAACCATGCACCGCAACTGACGGTGATCACACCGAAAGAAGACGAAAAAATTCCGAGCAATCAGCCAATTGAGCTATCGTATAAAGTAGAAGATTTAGACTTAGTTGACCGAACGTTTTCTACAAAAGTATGGTTGAACGATCAAGAAGTGTATGCCCAAAACAATGTGCCGAACGGTACGACAATCATTCAGTCGATTCCGCACAATATGCCAAACGGTGGAAAGGCAAAAATAAAAATTGAAGCAACCGATGCACGTGGGGCAAAAGTAACGAAGGAATTCCAAGTGATCATTGAAAAAGTATCGGCAAATATAGAAGTAAGCCGGACGATTTCGACAACGCTCGCGCCTGTTGATGAGCCGATTACGATGCAATATACATTGACGCCGAAGCCGTTGTCATTATTCACAAATGCGTTGTTAAAAGTAACAAATATCGCATTTGAAGAAAAATTGCCAGCAGGCATTGAAGTCGTTTCTTTACCAAGTGGATTTACAAAACAAGGGACGATTGCAGAAGGATATACCATTCAAGGGACGTTGCCAGACATTTCGTTTATCAAATCAGGCACGACGTATATCGCTCAACCACAAACGTTCGCCATTCAAATTAAGCCAACGAAGAAGGGAACATTTTCTTTATCGCAAGCTAAACTGTCATATAAAGATATAAATACGCAAGTCGTCCATTTATCGTTTAACGCCGTATCATTCGTTTCAGATTACAAAGTGACCGATGTGACGTTGCCAAGTACGATGTTTGTGAATCGCGGTGTACCGAAAAACGCTCGCCTATTGTTGAATGTGTTGCCACAGGAGGCGACGATCGCATCAGTCGGATGGAGTGAAAATAGCAACGGTCAAATTATTTCCATTGACCAAAACGGTGTCATTAGCGCGATCAAAGAAGGAACGGCGCAAGTAACAGCAACAGTAAAAGATATGTTTGGCAATATAAAAACAGCGACGATGACGGTCATCGTACGCATCCCAGTCGATTCGATGACATTGAACGATTTTACTGTTCATGTTGGTGAAACGATTCCAATACCGATTACTGTATCACCATCAGATGCGAAAAAAGCAGTATCTTATTTACTAGGAAATAACTTATATGCTGAAATCGACGGTGTAAATGGAACAATTACTGGGTTAAAAGAAGGAGTAACGACGTTAACTGTTCAAGCGTTTAACAGAAACGATGAACTTATTCAAAAAACGGTTACTGTTACGATTGAAGCAATCCCTGTGACTGCTGTTGTCGTATCACCAACGGTTGTGAATATGAATATCGGTGACACCGTTTCGCTTACAGCGACCGTTGCGCCGAATAATGCGACGTATAAAACAATTGCTTGGCGGTCATCGAACCCGAATATCGCATCTGTTGATGAAAATGGACGGGTGACAGGATTGAGCACGGGGCAAGTGACGATTACAGCTCAGGCACACAACGGCGTGATCGGAACAGCAATCGTTCATGTCGGCTCACCGTTGACGGGCATTTCGCTTCCAACGACGTTAACTGTTCAAAAAGGAAAAACGTTTAATCTTTTACCTTATATTGCGCCAATTCCAGCAAATGCGACGACGAAAATTTTAAGCCGGTCATTTGCCGTCGAAAATAGTTATTATGCCGTTGTTGACAGCAATGGTGAAGTAACTGGAAAACGTCTTGGAGAAACACCGCTAACCGTTCGGCTCGTTGACGAAAACGGAAAAGTGTGGACGGCATCTACAGTCATTCGTATCGTCGAACATGCGACAGATCCGACGAAAGGCGGAAATAAAAACGGCTGGTTGTACTAACGAAGGATGTGAACACGTATGAATAAAGTGATGATGCTAGTCGTCATCATCGGCTTGCTAAGCGGATGCCTTCCGTCGCAAGAAGAAAAACAACAACGATTCATACAAGCGATTGAGCAAGGAAACGTTGAAGCGGTACGCGAATATATGAAAAAAGAAAAAAGCATCAATTTTAAAATAAAAAATGAAACACCGCTTGATGTGGCGATGCGTACCGGTCAACGCGATATTGCTGTGGAACTATTAAAAGCTGGAGGAAAGTCGGCAGTGATGCCGCTTCCTCCCCTTCATTATGCGCTCGCTTCTTCTTTAGCCCAAGGGGATGAAGAAAATATTGAAATTGTGAGACAAATAGTGAACGAGCAGACGGTGCGAGAGAAAGATCAAGAAAAAAATACCCCTTTGCATATTGCAGCAGGTAGCGGAAATCTCGAACTTGTGCAGCTTGTTTGCCAATACGATGTTGACGTCAATGCGGTAAATGCACATGGTGAAACGCCGTTATTGCTCGCTGTGCAAGCTGGAAATGTCGATGTTGTCCGTTTTTTATATGAGCGCGGAGCAAATATCGAAATCGCCAATAAAGATGGTGAAACGCCGCTATATAAAGCGGTGGAACGAAATTTTATTGATGTAGCCACATATTTATTAGAGAAAGGTGCAAATGTAGACGCGAAAACAAACATCGGAAAAACATCGTTAATGGTCGCTGCTGAGTACGGATATGATGAGTTAGTAACAATTTTACTCCGTTATGGTGCCGATGTGCATAGTAAAGACGATACAGGAAACACCGCTCTTTCTCTTGCGCAATATTGGAAACATGAAAACATTATAAGACAACTAAAGGAAAAAGGAGCAAAGTAGCTCCTTTTTTTCATTGCACTCGTAATTCATCTACGATGACAGCAAGCTGTTGGGCGAATGGCAATCCGAGCCCGCGGTTAATAAACACATGTTTATTATGCTTGACGACAAATCGTGCGTACTGTTTTTGTTGCTCATCAGATACAATCGGGTTTTGGAACGAAAGATTCGTTCCGTCATCCCTCGTTTCACCGCGATATGTGTTAATGACTAGCCCATTGTCATCCGTGTAAGGAATGATGGAAGAGTTGCCGCGAGCAAATAGCCCCCCTTCAATGTTTACATATGAACCAACTGCATAAATAATTGCATTGCTATCTGTATAGAAAAATCCTTTTAAGTTTGGTGTTGTTACTGAAAAATCATTTGTAAATTCATTCACTCGGGCAATTTCTAACGCCCCTTTTGTTAATAATACGACTTCTTTGCCGTTTAAGCCGCTAATTGTTGTGTTGTAGATGGACGTATTGCCATGGACGTAAACGGTAGAATCAAACGCCACTTGCCCCGTAATTGTTAAGTCGCCAAGGACGATGATATTCCCTTTGATTTGTAAAGGGGAGCTTCCCGCGTTTTCTAATGCGAAGTCGCCTTTGACAATGAGCCATTGGTTGTCGTTTAGCGTTAATGAAGAAACATCAAAATATGGAACAGTACTTGTATCGAGAAAAATCGATTTTTCACTCGCAATCGCACTTTGCAATGCGGTCGATAAGTCGGTCATATCGTCTACATGAACGGTTGCAAACGACGGTTTGACTTGCTCTAAAAGCTCTGATAGTGGCAAAGAAATGAGACTTTGATATTGCGCTTGTTTGCTCGGATCAAATCCGTCAATGCCAGCTGCTGATAACAATTTATCTTTTAATGTAAAATCAAAATTTACATCGATAAATTCTTCTCGTTCTTTTTGAATGCTCGGTCCTGCATATTGAAACGATAGTGCACCCGCTGTAAAATCGTTCATGTTTTTTGTAAATTCAGTTGATACGGTGTAACAGCTTCTTGCTCCATTTCCGTGATCGCATCCATAACGATTTCCATTGGCGAACAGTATGCTTTTTTCGCTCGTTGTCGGGAACGTCGTTTGAACCGAATAAAGTGTGGAGTTGTAAATATAGTTGGCTACGTTTGTGACGTATATATCTTTTCCTGCGTATATGTTCCCGTCAATATACGCCCCTCCATTTAACGTCACGTTTTCTTTTGAACCGAGGGCGTATTTTAAAAAGCTTGGTGCATTTGTAATAATGACTTCACGTGATACCGTCTTTTTTCCGTATGGGGCGGAGATGCGAAAGACGCGCGTAAATAATTGATTGCGCACAATTCCTTTTTCATTCGTGATATCTTCAATTGTGACGCTATGGCGATTCATCAGTTCGTTTAAAAAACCAGCTTGCGCATTTCCTAAATCGAGGTCAAGTTGCGCTGGAGTCGATAACGGCAACGCTTCGACTTTCACTTTTAACTCCGCTACTGTTTCTTCTACCGCTTTTACAGCATCATGGAGCGAGGCGACATCCTCTACGCGCACTTGTGTAAATTTCGCTTGATATATGCTCACTGATACAATCGTCAAACCGATCACAAAAAAGACTGTAACGGTTAACATCACGAGCACAAGACTATATCCTTTTTCGTTCATATGTGCTCCACCTCATTTCAAAATCCGAATTTTGTTTCTAATGTGAAAGGTTCAATATATAGCGGATCATTTGGATCGCGATGGTCTTCGTCTTGCACCGATAAGCGAATCGAAACGACGCCGCTTTTACATACGTTTTGCTGTTCTCGCATGCATTTGTATTGAAATTCAGACTGTTCTGGAACGATGCGTAAATTGGATGGCGTGACTTGCTTTCCATTTATGAATAATGTCCCATTCGTTTTATCGATCATCATTTGTAACGTTTGACCCGCTTGTTCTTTCTCTTCGACGAGCCCTGTACTCGTATCAATTTCTTTTTTCATTTGATTGACAAACGTGAGCGTATAGTCGTTTGATTCATCCTTCTTTAAACCGTCTGGCGCAAGTGCGTATAGTTCGTTAAACATAGTCGTGACAAGCACATCTGCTTCACTTCGTAGCTGATTTTCAATACCGATTCGTTTATACGCTTTCGTCCCTGCTGTAAATACGCCATACGCGGAAGCAGCAATAAGTGATGTGATCGCTAACCCAACAAGCAATTCAATAAGCGTCAGTCCACGTTCGTTAGCGAATACTTTCATTGGCGATCACTCCTTTTAAGACGATCACTTCGTTATATGAACGGACGGTGACGTACAAACGAAGCAAATCGTTACGTATGTTTTCCTTTATCTCTTTTTCTTGTTGGATCGTTCGTTTTAATTCGTCAGGAAATTCGCTTGGCGGGTTCGTTTTGATTTGTGACCATATAGATTGATCGTACGGAATAATCCAAGCTTGTACGTCCTCTTCATCGTATGTGACGTTGTTTACTGTCGGTGAAAAAACGGCTTTACATACAGTTTCGTCCGGGAATATGGACGCATTTGAACATGATGAAGCATCTAAACGAATAAAAGGTGTTTGTTGCGTCACGTGATCGTTTGTATATGTCGCGATGGTTTGAAAATCGAGCCGTGCCATATAATGAACGACCCCACGTGCGATATTGACGGCTACCGTTTTCGATTGATTATATGATGTGTATGTCATCGCATTTGTAAAAAACATAAACATGCCACTCACAACAAATGATAAAATAACAATAGATAATAGCACTTCAATTAACGTAAATCCACGTTCATTATAAAAAATATTTATTTTTTTTTTACACATTTTTCTTCACCTTCTTTTAAAATACATAATTTTATTATACAATATTTTTTAAGTTGTGCTATATTAAGTTCAAACATTTAAGTTCAAATTCAAAAATGAGGGGGGGAAGAAATTGCTATATACCATGTTCGTCGTCTTTTTACTCATATTGATCCCCGTATATACTCGATTGCCTTTTGGCTGGACAAGAAAAGGAGTAGCGCTTTTATTAGCTGTCGCTTGTTTATTAAGCATGTTTGGGATAATTGCGATCGAGCAATTTCCATTTTGGCAAGCTTTATTATTCCTTTTTCTTCTAGTTGTTGCAAGCACATATTTACTTGAACGAAAGCTTGGTCATTTATTTTATGTACGCATTCATGAACATGATTTCATAATCGAAAATGAAGTCGAAGAGGAGCGAATAGCTGATCAGCCATTTGTTATAACAGGGGTGACGGAAGAAAAGCGGGATGATGAGCTACAACAAGAACAAGTTGCGGACTTGGATGTACAATGGTCTGAAGAAGTGGAACAGCATGTTGCGCACGATGAATATGACGATATGATAGAAGAAATGGACGATGTCATAGAGCCCATACATATGGTAGACAGTGACGACACAAGGGTAGACGGAGCGGAATGGCTTCAGTTACTAAGTGAAGAAAGCGATGAGAGGGAATTACTCAACATGGAAGATCATGTTGTAGACGAGCTGTATGACATGGAGACGATCGCAGCAGACGATGTCCTGCATGCAGATGATAAACAAAATGAAGCGATACTCGCGGTTGCGGAAGCTGTTCGCGATAATATAGAGGAAAAACGAGATGAAGCGGAACATATTCCGATGATTGATATAGACGAACCGTCTAGCGATGAAACGGTAGCGGAAGAAGCGAGTGAACCATTGCGTATGCTTCCAAAACCATTCATGAAAAATTTACTTGTTTCTTTATACGCGATGCGTCCGATGATGTCGGACGAGCAGTACGAGCAACTTATTTCTAGGCACTTATATTCTCAATTGCATGAACAAGATTATTATACGTTTGCGAATGTGCTAATTGAGCATTATGTTGCTTCAAAGCAATATGAAAAGCTATATCATTTCGCCAAACAATTGTACGGGCAATATGGGCTTTATCCAATCATTCAACAACAATTAGCACATATGATTCATTACGCTGAACAAAAAATGGGGTGGAAAAAATGAAAAGCAGTACACAAGTTATTGGTCTTCCGGTCATTAGCATTCAAAATGGTGTTCAACTCGGACAAGTGAAGTCGCTCGTGGTAAACCCAGAAAAAGGAACTGTTGACTTTTTCGTCTTGGATCAGGAAAATGAAAAAATTAGTACGAAAGCCATTTCGTTTCGTCATGTCATTGGAATAGGTGAATTTGCCTTGACAGTAGAAGATGAAGGAGTTGTTTTAAAATTAGATGTTATTCCGATTGCAAATGAATTTGTCAATAAAAATATATTGATTAAACAAGCGAAAGTAATGACAAGAAAAGGACAATTGCTTGGAGAGGCGATAGAGTTTTATATTGATGAAGAAACAGGGCAAATTACAGGCATTGAAGTGCAAATCGGATCAGATGTTCGTATCGTTCGTGCGGACCACGTTATTACATACGGGAAAGAGTTGTTAATCGTTCATGAAAACGCCCAACATGAACTTGTCTCCAATGTTGATGCGTTGCTGTCTCTAAAAGAAGAACAAGTGGATTCGCCCGTTCAACATGTTGCTCCAAAAACATTAGATCATGAGCTAGATGAACTGCGGCAAAAGCAAATGGAGATGTTAACAGGAAAACGACTGTTAAAAGATATTGTTGATGCAAACGGTCAAGTGTTAATTCCGAAAGATACGGTGTTAACGAGAGAACATGTGATTCGTGCGCAAGAAGAAGGGCCAGATGTTGTGATTGAGCTCTCCATGAATGTCGAGTAAGGAGGCATACGTCATGCGCCAAACTGTTTCGTTCAAGCTATTTCTCACATTAGTCATTACCGTTTCATATTTACTTGCGAGCACAAAAGTGGCGACATGGGCGTACGAGTCGTTTGTTAGCGGAGACAAATTTGCTGAGGGGACGATGATTGGTCCGGTCGATGTGTCGAATCGTTCGTCCGATGAGGCGTATAAACAAGTGAACGAAAAAGTGAACGAGTGGAAGCAATCAGCAACGATGACGCTCATGCTAGAAGAAAAAGAAGCGATACTACAAACAAATGCGTTTACGTTTCATATTGAGGAGAGCATGAAGCAAGCAGTAAACGGGAAGCAAACCGCTCTCCTCGTGTCCGTTAATGAACAAGCGTTGCAAGATGTGATTTCTTCCATTAGCGCATTAAGCGATTGGATCGATGTTGAAAGGTTGAAAGCACAGTTAGAACAAGCGGCCGCTTCTCTTACATCTGCCCGATTATCGCTTAGTCAATACGTTCGAAAAGACATGCAACAACAAACGATATTGTCGCAAGCCGTTATTCCTTTACATGAAGAACTTCGTGTCATGTCACAAACAGCCATTGTCATTGAGCCAAAACAAATGTTTTCTGTTCTTGATTTTTTTAAAAAGCAAGGTATAGGATTATCTAAAGAAGCGCTGACGTTATTTGCCTCCGCATTATACGAGGCGATTGTACCGACAAATTTTGAAGTGATTGAACGGCATACAAGCATGACGTTGCCTGATGGGGGAAAAGCAGGGTTTGAAGCGGCTGTGGAACAAAATAAAAAAGACTTTATGTTTTTTAACCCAAATGATCAATCGTATACGATCGAAGTAAGAGCGGAAGATGGACAAATGAAAGTTGCCTTAGTGGGCATTCCGTTTATTTACCAATATGCAGTCAAAACAGATCCAATTGAATATTATGATCCGAAAACGATTGTGCAATATAGTGCGTTACTGAAGCCAAACGAAAAACGAATAAAAGAAGAAGGAAAAAAAGGAATGCTCGTTCGTTTACATAAAGAAGTGTACGATCGCAATGGGGCGTTTATCGAGAAGGTGCTCGTTTCGGAAGATTTTTATCCGCCTGTTCATCGCGTTGAATTGCGCGGATTGCAATCGGGGGGAAATAACGGTATACCGAATGACACCCCTTCAACACAGTCGCCACAACAAGATGACGTTTGGGGAAATGAAAATGAGCAAATAAAAGGAAATGAGGATGATGCCTCATGAAAAAGCAAGAACGAAAACGATTAGGTGATTTGTTAATTGAAGCGGGCCTTATTACGAAAGAACAGCTTGAAGAGACGTTAAAGGAAAAAGCGCCGGGGCAAAAGCTAGGCGATGCGTTATTACAAAGAGGATATATTACAGAGCAACAACTCATTGAAGTGTTAGAATTTCAGCTGGGCATTCCACACGTTAGTTTATATCGTTATCCGATCGATCCGAAGTTGACGAATCTTGTATCAAAAGAATTTGCGAAACGAAATATGCTTATCCCTTTAAAACGAGAAGGGGATCGATTGTTTGTCGCCATGGCTGACCCGATGGACTTTTTCGCGATTGATGATTTACGTTTGTCGACCGGGTTTCATATTGAAGTCGCCATCGCGTCAAAAGACGATATTTTAAGAGCAATTAATAAATATTACGATATGGACGATTCCGTTGAAGAGTTTTTAAACATTATACCGACACAAGAGCCGCGTGAACAAGAGAACATTGTCGAAGATGATTCGCCGATCGTTCGCCTTGTCAATCAAATATTACAAATGGCTGTTGAACAGCGAGCGAGCGATATTCATATTGATCCACAAGAGACGAAAATCGTCGTTCGCTATCGCGTTGATGGCATTTTGCGAACGGAACGGGCATTGCCAAAACATATGCAAGGAATGTTGACGGCGCGCATTAAAATTTTAGCGAATATGGATATTACGGAACATCGTGTCCCACAAGATGGACGTATAAAAATGAATATTGATTTTCATCCTGTCGATTTGCGTGTATCAACATTGCCGACCATCTATGGAGAAAAAATCGTTATGCGCGTCCTCGATTTAGGGGCGGCATTAAATGATTTAAATAAGCTTGGCTTTAATAAAGTAAACTTGCAACGGTTTATTCAGCTCATTGAACAGCCGACAGGCATCGTGTTAATTACAGGACCAACTGGTTCAGGGAAATCATCGACGCTTTATGCAGCGTTAAACCGTTTAAACGGGGAACATGTGAACATTATTACAATTGAAGATCCAGTTGAGTATCAGCTTGAAGGAGTCAACCAAATTCAAGTCAATCCAAATGTCGGGATGACATTTGCGGAAGGGTTGCGCTCCATTTTACGTCAAGACCCGAACATTATTATGGTAGGGGAAATTCGCGACCGCGAAACGGCGGAAATAGCTATTCGTGCGTCGTTAACAGGCCATTTAGTGTTAAGCACGCTGCATACGAATGATGCTTTAAGCACAGTTGCACGTCTGATCGATATGGGCGTTGAGCCGTTTTTAGTTGCCACATCGTTATCTGGTGTTGTGTCGCAGCGTCTCGTGCGCCGCGTTTGTCGGGACTGCCAAGAAGAACATGAACCGACGAAGCGAGAGGCGGACATTTTTGCCCGCCGTGGTTTGAAAATTGAAAAAGTGATGCGCGGTCGTGGCTGCCCAACGTGCAACATGACAGGGTATAAAGGGCGCATCGCGCTGCATGAATTAATGGTCATGTCTGATGAGATGAGGAAAGTCATTTTAAATGGTGAACCGCTTTCGAAATTGCGTGAAATAGCGATAAAAAATAAAATGATTTTTTTAATTGATGACGGATTGTTAAAAGTGAAACAAGGGCTGACGACAACAGAAGAAGTGTTGCGTGTAAGCATTGTATAAGGTGATGAGCATGAAACAAAAAGTAGATGCGATGTTACGTGCTGCCTTTGAATTAAAGGCGTCCGATATTCACGTAACGGTCGGTATTCCTCCTATTTTTCGCATAAACGGCGATTTGAAACGTTACGGTCAAGAAACGTTGTCACCAGCAGATACGGAGCAAATGGCGAAAGCGATCGTCCCTGAAAAGCTTTGGCCATACGTCGAAGAGAATGGCGAGGTAGATTTATCTTATAGCCTTCCAGGTGTTTCACGTTTTCGTGTGAACGTATTTAAACAACGGGGATGTATATCGCTAGCCATTCGTATCGTACCGACGAAAATTCCAACGCTTGATGAACTGCAATTGCCGGACGTATTAAAAAAGATGGTGACGAAACCACAAGGGCTCATTCTCGTCACGGGGCCGACAGGGAGCGGAAAATCGACGACGTTAGCCGCGATGATCGATTATATGAACAAGACGATGCGCAAACATATTATTACGCTTGAAGATCCGATTGAATATGTGCATAAGCATGGCAGTTGCATCATTGATCAGCGCGAAGTCGGAACGGATACGAACAGCTTTGCAAACGGGTTGCGCGCTGCTCTTCGCCAAGACCCTGATGTCATTTTAGTCGGGGAAATGCGCGATTTAGAAACGATTCAAACGGCAGTGACTGCTGCTGAAACGGGGCATCTTGTATTCGGAACGCTTCATACGTCAAGCGCACCAGCAACGATTGACCGAATCATTGATGTGTTCCCTCCTGAGCAGCAAGGACAAATTCGTATTCAATTAGCGACCGTTTTAGTTTCAATTATTTCGCAAAGATTATTTCCGCGCGCCCAAAACAACGGGCGGATTGCCGCGACGGAAATTTTAATCAACAATGCAGCAGTTGCTAATTTAATTCGCAACGGAAAAATACATCAAATTCCGAGCATCATGCAGACGAGCCGAGCGCTCGGTATGCATACGCTTGAAACGAGTATGAAAGAGCTTGTTCAGCAAGGTTTGATCGCTAAAGAAGTCGTTGCACCGTACTTGCAGGAAGGATGAGAATGATGGCGCAATTTCGCTATGAAGCGCGCGATGTGCGCGGACGAGTAAAAAAAGGGACGATCGTCGCTCCATCGCGGCGAGATGTCATCATGAAGCTGCGTGAGCAACGGTTAAAAGTCATTGACGTACAAGAAGTGCCGCAAACGTTGTTAACAAAAGAAATTACGATCGGCAACCCTGTGAAGCTGCAACATTTCGTTATTTACTTGCGCCAATTTGCTACGCTGCTAAAAGCGGGGGTAACGATCGTTGACGCTACGCGCATTTTAGCTGAGCAAACGGAAAGTAAAGCGCTAAAAAAATCGTTGTTGCGCATCGAAGAGCAACTACGAAGCGGACAATCGTTATCTGTAGCGATGACGAACGATTCGAAAATTTTTCCTCCGCTCGTTATTAATATGATTCGAGCAGGAGAGGCGAGCGGGAGTATCGATGAAACGCTAGACCGATTAGCTGATCATTTTGAAAAAGTGCACCGCACGCGGCAAAAAATTGTTTCCGCCCTAGCGTATCCGATTGTTGTCGGCATCATTGCTGTGATTGTTGTCATCTTTTTACTCGTCGGTGTCGTTCCGACGTTTGTTTCAATGTTTGCAGATTTTGGTGCGGAGTTGCCGAGCATTACGAAGTTTGTGTTACGTGCAAGCGAAATGATGCAAGCGTACTGGTGGGGCGTTCTTCTTTTGTTGCTTAGCATGTATGGAGTACTGCTGCTGCTGAAAAGGCAAAAAAAGACGAAATATTATTTAGACGTCATCGTGCTCCGCATGCCCATTTTCGGTGGAATGATGCAAAAGGCGGTACTTGCTCGCATGACGCGCACGTTAAGCTCGTTATTTTCCAGCGCTGTGCCTATTTTACAGGCGCTTGCGATCGTTGAAGAGGTTGTGGAAAATGAAGTCATTGCCCGCGTTATTCGCACATCTCGTGATGCGCTCGAGCGTGGGGAATCGTTGACCGAGCCGATGAAGCGGCATTGGGCGTTCCCCCCTCTTGTGACACAAATGATTGCAATCGGAGAGCAAACAGGCTCGCTCGATGCGATGCTTGCGAAAGTTGCCGACTTTTATGAAGCGGAAGTCGAAGCGTCTACCGATCGCTTAAAATCGCTTATTGAACCGCTTATGATCGTCTTGCTTGCCGGCGTTGTCGGGACGATTGTCACATCTATTCTAGTTCCAATGTTTGATATATTTAATCATATCCAACAATAAAAAAATCTAAAAATAGTACTTTTCAACTAGATTGTAATATTGTAAAATAATTCACGAATATAAAAAAAATGTGAAGGAGTGGTTTAAAATTGTTTAAGAAAATCATTCGAAATGAGAAAGGTTTGACTTTGATTGAATTGCTGGCAGTCATCGTAATCTTGGGGATTATCGCAGCCATTGCGATTCCGAGTATCGGTGGGCTAATTGAAAACTCTAGAAAAGATGCTCATATTGCTAATGCGCAGCAAATGGTAAATGCAGCCCGCTTGGCATATACGGCAGATAGCACGAAAACGGAGTATACTTTGAAATATTTAGAGGATAAAAAATATTTAGAACCAGTTAAAAAACCAGGTGGCGGTCAGTATGATAAAGATATTTCAAAAGTTGTTCTAGATCAGGGGGTATGGAAAGTGACATTAAAGTCGGGGAATACAACCCACATCGACGGTAAAGATCCAGGTACACTTAAAAGAGATGATGTCGAATTATAACGTTAGCATTTACCCTCGGTCTTTTCCTTGGGTCGTTTTATAATGTTGTCGGGCTAAGGGTGCCGAGAGGGGAGTCGATTGTTGCTCCGCGTTCGTATTGTCCGTCTTGTAAGCGAACGTTGACGGCGTTGGAGTTAATTCCGGTCGTTTCGTATGTGTTACAAAAAGGGAAATGTCGCGCGTGTTCGGCGCGCATTTCCTTTGTTTACCCATTTGTTGAGTTGTCCACGGCGATGTTGTTTACGCTTGCCCCACTTTTTGTCGGCTGGTCAGCAGAAATCGTCGTTAGTTGGACGCTCATTTCTTTATTCGCTATCGTTTTCGTTTCAGATGTGCACTATATGGTTATTCCGAATCGTATTTTGTTGTTTTTTGTCCCACTTCTTCTCATTGAGCGTATATCGCTTGCCCCGCTGACACCGTGGTGGGATAGTTTATTAGGTAGCATTGTTGGATTTTTGATGTTATTTATTATCGCGCTCATAAGCAAAGGCGGGATGGGTGGAGGCGACATTAAACTATTTGCTGTCATCGGCTTAGCGCTTGGAGCAAAATTAACGATTCTCGCGTTTTTTTTATCGACGTTCGTTGGGACGATATTCGGTTTGATAGGGATGGCGATCGGGCGCGTGAAACGCGGCGAGCCGATGCCGTTTGGTCCAGCGATTGCTGTCGGAACAATGATCGCTTACTTTTTTGGTGACACTATGATCGAGGCATACGTCAATGTTATGATGTAAGGAGAACGAGCTTATGCGGCTTTTTTCGATGAAAAACAGAGTTGGCAATATCGTTATCAAAGATCATGTCATTCGCTACGTTGAACTGAAACAAAAGCAACCGCTCGTCTTGCATACGTGTGAAGAATGGCCGCTTCCGGAAGGGATTGTGCGCGACGGAAAAATTGTTGATGAAGAACAGCTTACTCAAGTGCTAGAGCAATGCGTGGACGAATGGAAAATAAAACATCGCCGCGTTCGTTTTCTCGTTCCTGATCCGCTCGTCGTCATTCGAAAAATATCATTGCCAAAAGACGTGGACGTCGAAGATATACGCAGTTATTTATTTATGGAAATTGGCGCGACCATTCCGCTTCCATTTGAAAACGCAGTATTTGACTATGCTGTTCTTGAAAAAACGAAAGAAGCGCTACATGTGTTGTTATTTGCTGCTCCAGAAGCGCACGTTTTGCAATATGCTGAACTGTTCGAGTCGGTCAAGTTAAAGCCAGTCGAAGCAGATGTTTCCCCACTCAGTTTGTATCGTCTGTTTTATGCATTTGATTTAGCGAACGATGTGGATCATTTTTTATTTGTCCAATTTGATTTATCATCGTTGAACGTTAGCGTATTCCACAAGCATCGTCCGATGTTTACACGACAGCTTGCTTTTGATTCACAATGGACATCATGGGAAAAAACGAACAAAGGATGGAAGTGGTTAAACGAAGGTGGGTCGGAGTGGCAGCTTGAAGACATATATAAAGAGTTAGAGCGCGTCATGAATTTTTATCGCTTTTCATTGCAGCGTGATGAAGCGCAAATTACGCGCGTTGTCGTCACCGGCGATCATCCGCTCGTTCATACGTTTTCCCATATGTTAAACGAACGTCTTGATGTCGCTATTGAAACATTGACGTTGCCGCTTTCGATCGACCCTGCTTACTATTTGCCAATCGGACTCGGATTAAAAGAGGGTAATGGACATGTTAGTAGAAATTAATTTATTGCCGAAGCGAGAACGAAAATCCCGCCTTCTCCCGCTTTTATTGATCGTTGCGGCCGTGTTGTTGCTTGTGGGCGCGACAACGTTTTATTTCGTCATTCAACACATGGAACAGCAAATATCGCAATTAAAAGCGGAACTTGATCAAACGAAGGCGTTGCGAATCGCGGAAGAGGAAAAACAGACGACACGGACGGATGGATCGGTTGGCGCACAGTTGCAAGAAGCGATTCAATGGGCGGAACAATATCCGCTTCATACCGTTCTTCTTTTGCGCGAACTGATTGAACGACTGCCTGAACGGGGATTTTTAATGAACGTGTCGTATGATCGAGATGGTGCCATTCAGTTGACCGTTCAATTTGATACGCCGCGGGAAAGCGCTGCTTATTTACAAGCGTTAAAAGAAGCATCGTTTATTGCTGATGTGAAATTAACGAGCTTAACTGCAACGGAAGGAAAATCAGAAGAAGGCACGATGCCTAGGTACGTCGGACAATTTTCCGTTCAATTGAACATGGAGGAATGGAAAAAACAACAAGGGGGGAGAACATGAGGAAAGGTGTCATCGTCAGTCTCTCTCTCTTGTTAGTTGCATTGCTGTCATTTGCGCTTTATATATACGTGTACAAACCGCTTGATGATCGGAGAGAGCAATTAAAAAACGAATTACAAACGGAAAAAAAGTTGCTCCAAGCATTGCAAAGTAAACAAACGTCAGATGAGTTGCGCGTCAGCATTGTGGAATTGCAAAAACGCGTTCCTGTTCAACCGTTTGTTGAACAATTTTTATTAGAAATTGAAAAAGCAGAAGCGGTATCAAATAGCATCGTGCTGTCGCTTTCACTTCAAGAGGGCGAACAAGTCGAAGGAGCCCCAACTCCTATTCAAAAATTGACGGTCAGCATGTCTGTTCGTTCCCCTTCGTACTTTGCACTTGAACAATTCATCGACGTACTAGAGCGATCGAAGCGCATCATTTCGGTTGATTCTCTATCGTTTACAGGGTATGAAGAATGGACGACAGTGATGGATGAAGTGCCTGAGCTTTCTTATTCCCTTACTGTTTCAACGTTTTATGCACCAGAATTGCGTCAATGGATTGAGCAATTGCCACCGCTTGACTTACCACAACCGAGTGAGAAGCGAAATCCATTTCCTTCACTAACGGAGCAATAAAGGAGGCAGCGGTGGAATGCAAGATGAGCGTGGTATGACGTTAATCGAACTGTTAGCTGTCGTTGTTATTTTAACGATTGTCATGATGATTGCGACCGTATCGGTCGTGGAAGTCATAAAAAAATCGCGCGATCGGGCGTTTGTCGCGACTGCGTATACGCTTTATGAAGCAGCGCGTCTTCATGTCGGCGCGCAAAAAGCAGAGTTTTTAGCGCCGAACGAAAGCGAAATATTAACGTATGAACAATTAGCGAACGATGGCGTCATCGAAGTAATGATTGACCCATATACATCAAAGCATTTGCCGCCGAGCAATGATTCGTACGTCATCGTAACAAAACAAAGCGATGGCCACATTCGCTATGCTGTTTGTTTAAGAGGGGAAATGAAGCAAATTTGTAAAGAAAACGGTGTGCCTGTCGATCAATTGTCGGTAGATGACATTCAAAATCGATAGTGCGAAATTTGACGAAAACCTTCCGCAACGAGACGACAAATGTCTCGTTCTTTTTTTCTTTTTTTATGTTACGATGGGCGAAGAATGACAGCGGGAGGGAGAAAAAATGGACAAGCCAGCGAAAAAAGAAATTATTATTAAGGTGAACGGAAAAGAACAACCGTATACGACAGCCACGAGCGCGTTACCGGAATGGTCAAATCAAGAGGAACATGAATTGATCGGGTTTGACGAAAAAAAGAGTAAACGATATAAAACATCGCCTTGGCGCTCGTTTTTGCTAGCGATTGCTTTAGCTGTCGTTCTTGGGACAAGCTTTGGTTTATTTGTATTGACGATCATTCCGACAACAGAAAGTGCTTCTTCGACCGTCACATTGCAGCAGGAACAAAAGGAAGAAGGCTCAGTTGCGCAACGAACAGAGACGGTTTTTGTCATTCAAGGTGGAGTGTTTCAAAACGATGAAGCAGCAAAGGCATATGTGCAAAAAATAAAGGCGCAACATCGTCCGAGCGTAACGGTTGGCACACAGCCGGTTTACGTATTTTTAGGAATGGCGCTTACGAAAGAAGAAGCGAAACAACTCGCAAGTTTATATGAGCCGCTCGGAATAGAAACGTATGTGAAACCTTGGGATGTATCGTTGAATGAAAAAGAGAAAGAACCGTTTGTTCAAATCGTTTCTGCCATCGCTTCATTATTGAATGGGGAGCAACTTGCAAACGAACTGTGGGTGAAACTGCAATCGTATTCGCTTCATAACGAACAAATGAAAAAGGCGTATGAAGCGCTCCGCACGTTCCAACAGACAAAAGATGACGCGCAACTATGGATAGCCCAACAACATATATTAAACATGTTACAATAAAGAAGCACGTTGCTTCTTTTTTTTCTTTGTCGAACCATTGTTTATTGTGTATAAATTTGGTACGATACAAGTGTATCTTCCTTGAAACAAACGCTCATGACAGAAAGGTGATGACGATGCAACTTGTGTTAGCTTCTAGTTCTCCTCGTCGAAAACAACTACTTCGTATGCTTGGACTTCCGTTTGACATCCTCGTCAGCGATGTCGATGAATCATTCGACGACAACTTATCCCCAAGTGAAATTGTGCAACAGCTTGCGTATAAAAAAGCGTATGCGGTATCGCAACAAGTAAGCGATGCGTGCGTCATCGGTGCTGATACGATCGTTGTATGCGAAGGAGAAGTGCTTGGAAAGCCAGCGAGCGAACAAGACGCCTTTCGCATGTTAAAACGTTTATCGGGGATGATGCATGAAGTATGGACAGGAGTGGCGATTTGTACGGAAAACTCATGCGTCACATTTGCTGAAAAAACGGACGTTACATTTTGGCCGCTTTCAGATGAAGACATTTGGGCGTATATTGCGACAAAAGAGCCGCTTGACAAAGCGGGGGCATACGGCATTCAACAACGCGGAGCGCTTTTCGTTCAAAAAATTGATGGAGATTATTTTTCCGTTGTTGGTTTGCCGATCGCTAGGCTTGCCCGTGAATTAAAAAAATTCGGATTTTACCCATTTCGTTAAAAAACGGTTAAAATAGAGGGGGGAACGTATGCTTATTCGTCATGTTCCGCCCGATGACCGTCCGCGTGAACGCTTGCTTTCCGAAGGACCGCAAAGCTTATCAAATCAAGAATTGTTGGCGATTTTGCTTCGCACGGGGACGAAGCAATATTCCGTTCTCACGCTTGCACAACATTTACTCACCCATTTTGAAGGACTTCGTCAGCTAAAAGATGCGACTATCGAAGAAATGACAAGCATTAAAGGAATTGGGAAAACAAAAGCCATTCAAATTATTGCTGCGCTTGAGCTTGGTCGGCGCGTACACCAAATGCAATATGACGATCGCTACGTTATTCGCTCTCCGGAAGACGGTGCGCGGTATGTCATGGAAGATATGCGTTTTTTAAGTCAAGAACATTTCGTTGT
>Ga0116210_1000519_pt1 | contig 38168 bp, 36 predicted proteins | sample TshhotsprinmetaG_FD_94483 | JGI IMG/M metagenome (GOLD analysis project Ga0116210, IMG submission 94483) | Hot spring microbial communities from South Africa to study Microbial Dark Matter (Phase II) - Tshipise hot spring metaG | ecosystem: Environmental > Aquatic > Thermal springs > Hot... | reverse complement strand
GGCGCTGCGCCAGCGCACCCGCGGGCGAACATGAGGTTTGCAGGGATTCATCGTTCGCGGCGTACCGCCCCCCTCCCAGCCTCCCTCCAACGGGGCGAGGCGCCCGGTTCCCTCCCGCCGGGCAGGGGGATGGGGAAACCCGGTTTCCCCTTTTCCCAACCGCTGCTGGGAGCGGCTGGCCCCCCACTGGCAGGGGTGCGGTGCGACCGGCTCACCGCAGGTGGGGAAACCCGGTTTCCCCATTTCCCAACCGCTGGTGGGAGCGGCTGGCGCCCCCCACAGGGAGGGGGATGGGGAAACCTGGTTTCCCCATATTTTCACCTCAGACGGTCATGCGCATGGCGCACAACGCCGCGATGACCATGGGGTGTCTTTGGGAGAGCGCCGCCCTCCCAAACCCTCCCCGCGGGGGGGGCTTCCTGGGAGGGGGCAGGGGCGCGGCGCCGCCGCGCCCCTACGCCCAAACCCTCCCGCGCGCGGGTTATGTTCACCTCAGAGTCAGGCACACCTTGCGCATTCGTTTATTCGTTTCCCATTCGTTGGCCCATTTCCCCCCCCCGCGTCCCGGGAAGCCCATTCCCGAACAGGTGAAACCCGTTGAAGGGCTTCACCCTCCCAAATCCTCTCACACACGGCCTATTTTCACCTCAGACGGTCATGCGCATGGCGGACAACGCCGCGATGAACATGGGGTATCTCTGGGAGGGCGCCGCCCTCCCAAACCCTCTCCGCGGGCGGGTTGCTTCCTGGGAGGGGGTAGGGGCGCGGCAGCGCCGCGCCCCTACCCCCAAACCCTCCCGCGCGCGGGTTATTTTCACCTCAGAGTCAGGCACACCTTGCGCATTCGTTTATTCGTTTCCCATTCGTTGGCCCATTTTCCCCCGCGTTCCGGGAAGCCCATTCCAGAACAGGTGAAACTTTTGAAGGGCTGCACTCTCCCAAACCCTCCCACACACGGCCTATTTTCACCTCAGAGGGCGCATTGACAAATCGGCCCGGATCGGGCATCCTGAAAGGCGGTTCACCACCATTTCTCGTTGCGGATCGTGGATTGATAGCAAGCGCACGGGCAAGCGTCAGAGCAACTGCGAGCCTGCGGCAACTTCACAACCCACCGGTAGCTAACAGAGGAACGCTATGACCGTGACCGACGAACTTTCCAGTCTGGAGCAGGAGGCCCATGCGGCCCTTGCCGCCGTGCGCGACCTGGCCGGCCTGGCCGAGTGGAAGAGCCGTTACATCGGCAAGGCCGGGGCGCTCACCCGGCTCAGCCGCGGCCTTGGCGCCCTGCCCGCCGAGCAGCGCCCCGAGGCGGGCCGCCGCGTTAATGCGCTGCGGGAGCAACTCGAAGCCGCCTATGCAGCCGCCGAGGCCCGACTCAAGCATGCTGCTATCGCCAGTGAGCTGGCTGCCGACCGGGTTGATGTCACCCTCCCCGGACGCCGGCCAGCCCTCGGGTACGCCCACCTGACGAACCAGGTGCTGGCTCAGGTGCAGGAGATCTTTGGCGAGATGGGCTTTCAGGTCTGGGAAAGCCCCGAAGTGGAGCTGGACGAGTTTAACTTCGGCCTGCTCAACTTCGCTGAAGATCATCCCGCTCGTGATATGCAGGATACCTTCTACGTGGAGATGCCTCCCGGCGCGCCATCGGTGCTCCTGCGTACCCATACCTCCCCCGGCCAGATCCACGCTATGCGCCGCTATGCGCCCCAACCGCTGCGTGTGCTGCTCCCCGGCAAGGTGTACCGCAACGAACAGGTAACCGTGCGCTCCGAGATGATGTTTCACCAGTTCGAGTTCCTGGCGGTTGGACGCCACATCACTATGGGCGACCTGAAGGGCGCCCTGGCCTATTTTGCCGAGCGGATGTACGGGGCCGGCACGCAGGTGCGCCTGCGCCCGAGTTTTTTCCCCTTCACCGAGCCAAGCGCCGAGATGGACGTGAGTTGTTTCCTCTGCGATGGCAAGGGGTGCCGTGTCTGCAAGTACGCCGGCTGGCTGGAGATCGGCGGCTGTGGCATGGTGCACCCGGTGGTGCTACGGAACGGCGGCTACGACCCCGCGCAGTTCAGCGGCTTCGCGGGCGGTTTTGGCCCCGAACGGATCGCGATGCTCAAGTACGGCATTGATGATATTCGCGGCTTTTATTCGGGCGACGCGCGCTTCGTGGAGCAGTTCGGGTAGCGCGCCGGTCGTGGTCGCCGGGCGCCACGTCGGCCTGGCGGTGATCCTCGTCGCCTTTCTGGCCCTCCACGCGCTCTACAACTGGGCCGTTCCTCTCGGTGAGGGTCCCGATGAACCGGGTCACGTCGCCTATGCGCTGTTTCTGGTGACGGAGCGGCGTCTGCCCGTGCAGCGCCCCGCCCCCCAGATCCCCGATGTGCCCGGCGAGGGGCACCAGCCGCCTCTGGCCTACCTGCTGGCCAGCCCTGCCCTGGTGTGGTTGCCTCCCGATCAGCGGCAGATCCGGCTCACTGCCAATCCTCGCTTTCTCTGGGCCGGCGGTGATGAATCCGGCGCCTTTATGCGCGGAAGCTGGGAACGCTGGCCCTGGACGGGCCTGAGCCTGGGGTGGCGTCTGGCTCGGGCCGTGTCGGGCCTCTGGGGAGCAGCGGCGGTGCTCTGCACCTACCTGGCCGCGCGGCGACTCACTCCCACCGAACCGCTCCTTGCCCTTATCGCGGCGTCGCTGATCGCCTTTAACCCGCAGTTCCTCTTCATCAGCGCCCTGGTGTCCAACGATGCGCTGCTGGCCGCCCTTGGCGCAGCGATCCTCTGGTGGTGCCTGGCGTCCCCGCCGTCTTCCGCTGCGTGGCGCTGGGCCATCGGCGCCGGGGCGCTCTTCGGTCTGGCGCTGCTCACCAAGCAAAGTGCGCTGCTCTTCGGACCACTGTTGCTCTGGGGCGCCTGGCGCATTGCCGGGGGCCGGCCCGGTCGCTTTGCGCTCCTCACCTTCATCTGGGGGGGTGTGGCCCTGCTGATTGCCGGCTGGTGGTTCGGGCGCAATGCGCTGCTCTACGGCGACTTGTTTGGCCTGGCCGCCTTCAGGGCCGAGTTTGCCGGTCAGCCCTTCGAGTGGCGCGACCCCCTGGCCTGGAGCGGCGCCCTGCGCCAGCTCGCCGCCTCATTCTGGGCGCGGTTCGGCTGGATGAGCCTGCGCCCACCCGCCTGGACGCTCTGGCTGTATGCGGCGCTGTGCGCCCTGGCGGTGGCTGGCTGGCTGTCCAGGCTGGCCCGGCGCCCGCCCCCCGATCCCGCCTGGGTCGGGCCGCTGGTGGCCCTGGTGATGGCCGGCGCCTGGACACTGACCTTCGCTCTCGCTGCGGGCCTGGTGGCCTGGCAGGGGCGCATGCTCTTCCCGGCGCTGGCAGCCAGCGCTCTGCTGCTGGCCGCCGGTCTCCTTGGGCTGCTGCCAACGGCAGGCGCTGGCGCAGCACGCCGTGCCGGGCCCGCGGGGCGCCCCGGGGTCGAGCCTCAAACCGACACGCGCGACCCGTTCGTGGCGATGCGCGCCGCTCTGGCCGGACCCCTCGCGGCGACGCTGTTCATCCTGGCCGCGGCGCTGCCGCCGATGGTGATCCGGCCTTCCTATCCCTGGACGGCCCTGGCGCCGCGGCAGGCGCTGGCCGGCCTGGGCACGCCGGTAGACGCGCGCTTTGCCGCGTCGTGGGAGCAGGGCGTGGCGCTGCGCGGCTGGCGCCTGGACACCACGGCGCGCCCCGGTCAACCCCTGTCCGTAACCCTGACCTGGAACAGCTTGGAACCGATACCGCGCAACTGGATGGTCTTTGTGCACCTGGTTGATGCTGCGGGGGCGATTGTTGCGAAGAGCGACAGTGTGCCGCGGGCCGGCACGTTGCCCTTCCCCCTGTGGACGCCGGGTGACTGGATGCGCGACACCCACGTGTTGCCCTTGCCCGTAGAGTTGCCCCCCGGCCGCTACCGGCTACGGGTCGGCCTTTTCAGCCCTGAGCACAACGGCCAGCGCCAGCGCGTCTGGTCGGCCGATGGGCAGGAGCGCGGCGATTTTGTCGAGGTGGGGGTGGTTGAGGTGGAGGCGTAGCGGTCGTTTGTGCGGCTGCGCCGCGCAACGCCGGAATGAAAATATTATTGTTCCTGGGAGGGCGTAGCCCTCCCAAACCCTCCCCGCTGGCGGGTTGTTTCCCTGGAGGGCTGCGCCTTCCCAAACCCTCCCCGTGGGAGGACTTGCCGCCCCCACAGGCAGGGGGATGGGGAAACCCGGTTCCCCCGTATGTTCGCGTTAGCCTTCCGTCTCGCGGAGGGGGCGCTGGGCCACGACGATCAGCCGGGGCGAGTCGATGGTGAAGGCGTGCAACTGCATGCTGCCGTACCACGCCGTTGGCGTCAGGCCGGCCGCGCGGAGCATGGCGGAGAGTTCGGTAGCGGTGTAGATGCGGATGCGGTGGAACCGCTCTTCCTCCTCGCCGCCGGGGGTGCGCCAGCGGTCGAGAGAGGTCAGCAGGCCACGGATCGGGTCGAAGTGATGCCGGCGCCAGATCAGCGTGCCATCATCGAGTTCGTACCAATCGGCTTCCTGAAAGCTACGCACCACCCGATCACGATGGGCCAGTTCCATCACCAGGCGCCCGCCGGGTTTGAGGGCGCGCGCAATGCCCGTCAGAACCGCCTGGTTCTCTTCTTCGGCATCAAAGTAGCCAAAGGCCGTAAACATGTTGATCGCCGCATCGAAGCAGGACACGTAGGGCAGGGCGCGCATATCGGCGGCGACGAACTGCGCGTCAATCCGCTCCTCTGCCGCAGCGGCGCGCGACAGCGCCAGTAGCGGCTCCGAGATGTCCACTCCTACGACGTGGAAACCAGCCCTGGCCAGGGCCAGGCTATGCCGCCCGGCGCCGCAGGCAACATCGAGGATATCGGCGGGTGGCTCGGGCAACAGATCGCGGAGCATCAACACCTCGGCGACTGTCTGCTCCGGGTCGATCTGGTAGCGACGAGGGTACGTTTCGTCGAAGTATGCGCGCCACCAATCCACGTCTGCTCCTCACCGCTTACGCCCGAACCACCCACCCTTCTTCGGCGTCTCCACCGTCTTGCGCAGCGCATCCAGATCATCCGGGGCGGGGACCGGGCCGGAGGGTGACCGTGTCGGCTCCTCGGCCCGCAGTTCATCCAGCGAGATACGCTGCCCCCCGGTCGGACCGGCGGCCACTTCGCCGGTTCCGGCGACCGGTGCTTCCAGCGTCACTCCCTCGCCGGCCAGCGTCGGCGCCAGGGCGCCATTCATCGCCATTGCCGGCTCTGCGGGCACTGGCGCCCCAGCGGCATAAGGGTTGCCCCCCTGCTCGACGCCCAGGGCCTCGAGCCACTCCCAGATGCGGGCGCGCCGGGTTGCAGCATCAGCAGGCAGGTGCAGGGGGCGCCCGCGCGCGTCAATCACCAGGCCCAGCAGGCTTCCGGCAATATCGCCGCCCTCGGAAGACACTGTCTCACCCGGCGCCGCCAGGCCAACCCGCACTGCCGGTTGGGGTCGCACCGTCACCTGTCCGAAGCGCCCCGGAGGCAGCGCCAGCCGCGCTATGTCGCCGTGACGCACCACCAGGCGCTCGGTCGCGCCGCCAACGGTGGTCAGTTCCACCTCGGCGGCGGGCGCTCCCGCGCTTCCCTCGCCGAGGAGCACCAGCACCGCTGCCAGCGGCACGTTGCGCAGCAGGTCACGATCGATCAGCGAAACCGCCGCATCGGGACGCAGTTCTGCCAGCGCTCCGCTGACCGGAAGCAACCCCAGGCTATCGAGATAAACGTCTATGATCGGGTGGTCGTGCGCGCCATCAGGCTCCAGGCCATCGAGCAGGGTCAGCAGGGCCAACCCTGGCTGCGGGGCGTGGATCATGCCCCCGCCCGTAGCCAGCACCCAGTCATAGTCAGCCGACGCGATCTCGTCCAGGAGCGCGTCGCGGGTGAGGCGCAGCGCTTCGCGCAGTAGCGCGTGCTCGATGTACAGATCCTCACGGCTGGAGGGCAACACCTGGGGCCGTAGCGCGCGATTGAGCAGCCGGTCGGTCAGGGCCTGCGTCGTGATCGGGAATGGCAGCCAGCGCGCGACGGCTTCGACACCGCGCTGCGCCAGCAGTTCGGTCAGCCCGTAGCCCGTGCCCACCGCGCCCAGAATTGCCGGATGAAAGCTCCCCGGCGCGGCATAGAGCATGGTGCTGGCGCTGGAGCCAACGTCCACGGTCAACACCCGGCGCCCGGTTCGTTCGGCCAGAAAGCGAGTGAGCAAACTCTCGGCGGCACAGACCGCGCGTGTTGGCGCGGCGGAGAGACGTTGCAGATCCGACCAGCCCGGCAGCCGCGGCAGGATCAACTTCTCGTAGAGGCGCGCCAGCTCCTGACGCGTCGGGTCGAGCCGCTCCTGGTCGAGAGTTGGGCGCAGGTTCTCAACCACAAAGATCTCGGCCCGATCGGAGAGGGCGGCGATCACCTGGTCGCGGATAGCGCCGTTGCCGGCGAAAATCACCGGCCGGGCAGTCACCGGTCGTCCCGGCAGAACCTGGTCGGCTATCCCCGGGCGCAGCGCCGTCAGGCCCACCAGATGCGCCAGCCGCCTGACAGGCGCGCTTGCGCCGTGTTCGAGGCCGCCAGCGATCAGCACCGCATCGGGGCGCAGACGCAGCAGCGCCTCCACCTGGCGTTCGGCCCACGACCCGCCGTTCGGCTTCTGCGCAGCGCGACCCGTCGCCTCATCGAGAGTCACCATCTGGAGCACGGTGGTGTAGGTTGCGCGGCTGGCGCGCAGGGCGCTGCGCCCCGAGAAGGCGCTGGCAATCGCAGTAATGACCAGCGTCATAGGCCCGGCCGCGCTGGTCACGGCAATCAGGTGGTTGACGCCATTGCCTTCGCTGCTCTGCGGCATCATAAGCTGGCCATCGCGCAGCAACTGGCGCCCGGTCATCTCGGAGATCTGCGCGACCGCTTCCAGAACGCCGTAGAGCACGTTCTGGTAGGGCAAATCCGCGCTGCTCGTCGCTTCAGCGTGCCCCACCATCCGGCTTTCGCCGTCAACATCATCGACCAGGGTTACACGGGTGATCAGGCTACCGATCTCGGCAACCAGCACCGCCCCCAGGGCGTCTGCCATGCCAACCTCCGCCGCAGTACGAACGGCTATCAGCGAGCTTCACCCGAGCGGCGCGCGCAGCCAGTTCACGATGAACTCCAGCCGCGTGTTGAGGGCCGTGAGGTAGGTCAACAGCACTCCCGCGAGGAAGAAGCCAAAGGCAACCATCAGCAACCAGCGCCCGACGCGCGCGCTCAGGGCCAGCAGCCGCCCCTGCCCGCGCTCACGGGCAACGGTGAAGTAAAAGGTGCTCAGGGTCAATACCACACCGATAACCAGCACCAGCGCTCCGACGATCTGGAGCGGATCGGCGCCGAGCGGCCGTGCCGTATCCAGGAGTTGCGGCACAATTGTGCCCGCCAGCGCGCCGCCCACTGCCAGGGCCATCGCCACACCGAAGAGCAGGGCCAGCGGAACATTCGCCAGCCACGAAATCGTCTGGCGCCGGGTCAGGCGCGTGAGCAGCAGCAGACCGAGCACCCAGGGCGCCAGGCGCAGGCCAAACAGCAGCGGATCGGTCACGCTTGCCAGCAGGGCCAGGGCCTCGGGGCGCAGCACCTGGTGGTACACGACCACAAAGGCATAGCCGAGCGACGCGCCGACGAAAAGGTACTGAACGGCCCGAAAGGCGGGATTATCGCCCAGCAGACGGCTGAAGACCAGCAGGGTCAGCACCACGGCGATCAGCCCCATGGTCAGAGTAGCAAGCGCCTCGCCGCTCACGTCGCACCTCCCGGGGCTTCGCGCTGGCGCATCAACACGCGTGCTGCAGCGCCGAGCAGCAATAGCACGACAAACACCACCACGGCGAACGCGAGCTGGCCCGTGGCCCGGCTCAGGTTGTCTGGATCAGCCGTCGGGTCAGTGGCGAGGAGGGCCAGCGCGCCCTGTTGCCCGGCAATGGCGTAGACATTTGGCAGGCGCAGATAGGGCTGGGCCAGGGGTTGGGCATCCTGGGGCAACAGAAAGGCAATCGGCACCTGATCGCGCACCTGGCGATGCGCCTGCTCCATCCACACCTGCACGTCCTGAGGCTGGTCGGCCAGCACCACAATCAGCGCCAGATCCTCCATCCCGCTGATGCGCGGCGTGCCATCGGGGTAATTCGCTACCAGGCCCTGGGAGGCGTCCTGCCCATCAAAATCCGATGTCAGAGCGCCGCGCAGATCCTGGGCCAGGCCCCGCACCGCCAGTTCGCCACCGGGACGGTAGCCGAGCAGCACATAGTCGCGGCCGCCGAACGATACCCCATTTTCGTTGTTGTAGCCAGCGGCCCGCAGCGGTTCGATCACGTCGAAGGAGAGCAGTGTACCCTGAAGATCGGTGCTGACCAGAATGAGCCTGGTGCGGTTGGCGATCAGCCGGCGCGTGACGGCCTCCTCCAGGGGCCGCAACTCGCCGCTGCGCTGGGCGGCCCACTCGTAGGCCATGAGCACCACATCATCGGAGTCAAGGCTATCGAGCAGCGCGCCGAGTGCCGCGGCGTTCCCCGTGACCGGCGCGGTTGGCCGAAACGGGGCGGTGATCTGAGGCGCCAGCAGAGCGATGAGCAGGGCCAGGGCCAGCAGGGCGTAGAGGACGCGGTGAAGGTTGAGACGCGCTTCCGCCCGCTCAACTGGAGCGGGCGCTGGCGCGGGCGCTGGATAGGGCGTCGCGACGAGTTGCTGGAGCAGGCGCATAGCCCCGAGTTGCTCGGCCGTTGGGTGGTAAACCGGACGCGGGCGCGCCACTGCCGCGGCGACGGGGGCCTCAACCAGGCTCTCTTCTGCTTCAATGCCGCCGAGGCGTCGCAGCCAGTCGAGTTGCTGGCCGGCGGCAGTCTCAGCGGGCAATTCGGGCTCCGGCACGCGGAGCCAGCCTGGCAATTCAGCTCCGCGAAGGAAGCCAGGACTTTCATCTTCCTCAGGTGGACGCCTGGCCCGATCTACCGACTCTGCCGACGACTCGCTCGGAGATGGCGCAGACTCGGCTGGCGCGCCGTGCAGCCAGGCAGGCAGAACAGGCTCGCCTGCGCCGGCAGCGACAGGACCGGGTTGGACGCTCTCCGCCGTGACGAGCCAGGGGGGCAGATCGCTGGCGACCGGTGGCGCTTCAGCTTGCGGCGCTTGAGCTTCAGGCGCCTCCTGGAGCCAGGCGGGGACATCGGCGCCAGCGGGGGGCTGAGGGGCTTCGGCGGCCTCCTGGAGCCAGGCGGGGACATCGGCGCTGGCGGGAGGCTGGGGGGCTTCGGCGGCCTCCTGGAGCCAGGCGGGGACATCGGCGCCAGTGGGAGGCTGAGGAGCTTCGGCGGCCTCCTGGAGCCAGGCGGGGATCTCCTCGCCCCCGGCGGGCGCCTCGGCCTGTGCCGCATCGCGGAGCCAGGCGGGGACATCGGCGCTGGCGGGAGGCTGGGGGGCTTCGGCGGCCTCCCGAAGCCAGGCGGGGATCTCCTCGCCCCCGGCGGGCGCCTCGGCCTGTGCCGCATCGCGGAGCCAGGTGGGTAGCTCACTCTCCTCTTCGGGCGCTGCGACGGAACGGTCGCTCTCGGGCGAACCCTCGGACGCCTCGGCAATTTCGCGCAGCCAAGTGGGCACCTCGGCATCGTCAGCGGCATGCGCCTCCGGAGGCGGGGGCGCCTTCTGCTTCTCGGGAGCCATAAACTCGCGCAGCCAGTCGGGTTCTTCAGGGAGCGACTCGGTTGATGGCGGTGTTGGCGCTGACGGCGAGCGCTGCGTCGGAACCGTACTGGCATCGGCGGAGGGCGTCTCGGCGATAGGGCGATCGTGAGGAGGCGTCTCGCCTTCAACTGCCCGGGCCACCTCATCGGCGTTCAAGTCGCGCAGCCAGTCAGGCAACCCGCTCGCGTCCAGCGGCTCGGAGATCGGCCCAGAGAGCGGTTCAGAGGGCGCATCGGGGTCCTGACCAATTGAGCGCAGCCAGTCCGTTGCCCCCACGGGCATCTTCACCCGGGAACTGGTTGTCGGCTGATCGGCAGCCGACGCCGGTTCGGTGGGCGCCTCGGGCTTGTCGTGACCAAGATCGCTGAGCCAGGACGTTGCCCCGAGGGGCGGTGTGCGCGGCGAGGGCGCAGCGGGTGGAGGCGCGGAGGGAGGCTCAACATCGCGCAGCCACTCAGGCGCCTCGGCAGAGCCGGTTCTGGCCTCATCACTCACCTCGCGACGCAGATCGCGCAGCCACTCAGGCGCCTCGGCAGAGCCGGTTCTGGCCTCATCACTCACCTCGCGACGCAGATCGCGCAGCCACTCAGGCGTCTCAGTAGAGCCGGTTCTGGCCTCATCACTCACCTCGCGACGCAGATCGCGCAGCCACTCAGGCACCTCTTCATCAGCCCCGGCAGAGGGCGGAGGCGCTGTTTCAGCGTGACCGGCGGGGGGAGTGGGAAGCGGCAGATTGCGGAGCCAGGGGGGAAGGTGTTCCATATTAGCGATCGAGGTAGGGCGTATCGAAGCCGAGCAGCACCCGCAACCCGGCCACGAATGCGCCGATGGCGGCGCCGATCACCAGGCCCCGCGCGCCTGCGAGCGCCACATAATCGTTGAACCACTGGAGTGTCGCTCCAACGCCGGGCAGCGCCGTCACCGGCGGCAACTGCGCCACCAGCACGAGCACTGCCACGACAACGATGACGACGGCCTCGGCGCTACCCCGCCCCAGGGCGCGCAGGGCGGCGCTAAGGCTAAAGAAGGCCAGCAAGGCGAGCAGACTGCCGGCAATCGGCTCATAGAGCGCCCGAAAGACGGTGCGAATCGGCACTTCGGCCAGACTGCCGGGCAACACAATGCCTGCGCGGCCAGGCAAGGGAAAGAAGATCCCGGCAACAATCATCACCAACAGACCGGCGATGAGGATCAGGCTGTAGGGCCAGTCGGCGCTGCGCGCGCGAACCCGTTGCAGATGGGCGCCGCTGACGCTCAGCACCCCCAGCAACAGACCAACTGCCGTGATCACTGCCGCCCACTCAACCAGCACCGAAGCCAGCGCTGCCAGCGGGCCGCCCGCGCCGGCAAAATCGAGCAGCACAATCAGCCCGGCGACACCGGCGATCAGTACGGCAAGCAGGCGTTTTGGATCACGGAAGAGTGACATAACCGTCCTGGACCGTGGCGCAGCCTACAACCCCGGGAGCGGCGGCAATCCCAGGTAGGGCTGGATCAGGCTGTAGACCAGACCTCCGATCAGCAGCACAATCACCGCCGTGCGCAGCACATCCTGGGTGAGCAGGCGCGCCTGAGCAGGACCGGAGGGAGCCAGGTAGGCTTCGCTGGCGTAGATCTCTTCGCCGATCAACGTTGCCGGCGTGGTCAACAGCATTAAGGGGAGACCCGTGGTGCTGGTCGTGCCGACGACCTGGGGGATGCCCCGTTGCGCGCCGTCTTCGCCGACGAGCATGAACTCCTGCCCGAAGCCGCCGAGCATGGCGCTGGCTTCGAGGGGTTGGCGCCCGTACAGGGTGGTGACGCCGGTTACGTAGGCCAGTTCGTCGTGGTGGGTCAGCAACTGCACCCGGGCCGGCTCAAAATCCTGCGCCTGGCCCGCCTGTTGGAACGCCTGGCGGATCCCGCCGCGCAGCGCGAGATGGGCGACCACATCACCCGAACTGACGAGGATCGGCGTACCGTTGCGGGCCGCCTGCGCCGCTGCCTGTTCGGCCAACAGCAACCCTGCGACCAGCTCGGTCGCAGCGGAACGCACGCCGCTGCTCGCGCCCAGCACGCTCGCCCCGGGTGACAGATGCACGGCCTGCCCTGTCTCGGCGGCCCGGCCAAGGGCAGCGCGCAGCGCATCGAGGGCCGGCAGCGGGCGCTGCGGCGTGATCCTGCCGCGCAAGGCGCGGGCGTGGTGCAGCCAGATCAGCCCGATTGCCACCAGGATGACCAGTAGCATAAAGATGGTAGCGATGTTTACGCCAGGTGGCATAGGCTGGCTCCAGTCAAAGCGATCTGGACAATTCTTTACAGCAGTAAGCCGTTTCCTGGCAATGAGTGTAACCTAGCCGATAGGCTTTGTCAACCGATGCGCTGAACGTATGCAGGGTTGTTACAACGATACTGCTGGCAAACCCCGTTGTGTCTATGCCTTTGCGAACTGGAGGCCCGCATACCTTTGGATTGTAGATGTTGGATTGCGGATTGTCGCGCAAGGCGTCCGGGAGGGCTTCGAGGCGGTACTGCTTGCAGTGGGTTCAAGTGAAACCGGTATCCACAGGGCCTGATCTCCCTGTTGCCGCTGTTCCTGCTCACGGCTGGGAGCGGGTGTCGAGCAGGCGACGGAGTTCGCGCCAGGCATCCGGTTCGCCGAGGACGAGGGCATAGGTTTCGGCCCGCGTGCCTCCAAGGAAGGGCAGACTGAAGCGCGCGAGCTGGCTGCTCAGCACATCAATCGGGCTGAGCATATCGAGTATCAGCCCGATGGGGGCGCGCATGCCCGCGCGGTCCACACCGCTGACCAACTGTTGGAGCACCTGGCGTGTATGATCGTCCATACAGATGGTTGATTGTCGATTTCTGATGAGAAAATATGGGGAAACCGGGTTTCCCCACCTGCGGTGAGCCTGTCGAACCGCCTGCGGTGAGCCTGTCGAACCGCACCCCTGCCGGTGCGGGCGCCAGCCGCTCCCAACCGCGGTTGGGATACGGGGAAAGCGGGTTTCCCCACCCCCCTGCCGGTGGGGGCGCCAGCCGCTCCCAGCCGCGGTTGGGAGATGGGGCAACCGGGTTTTTCCCCACCTGCGGTGAGCCTGTCGAACCGCCTGCGGTGAGCCTGTCGAACCGCCTGCGGTGAGCCTGTCGAACCGCACCCCTGCCTGTGGGGGGCGCCAGCCGCTCCCAGCCGCGGTTGGGAGATGGGGCAACCGGGTTTTTCCCCACCTGCGGTGAGCCTGTCGAACCGCCTGCGGTGAGCGGGTCGCACCGCCTGCGGTGAGCCGGTCGCACCGCCTGCGGTGAGCGGGTCGCACCGCCTGCGGTGAGCGGGTCGAACCGCACCCCTGCCTCCGGGGACGGGCCTGGTCGCGTTACCCCTGGCCAGCGGATCCGGGGCCGGGGGAGGCTGACGAGGCGCCGGCAGGCTCTACCTCGACCTGCTGCTTGAGCGCCGAGAGGAACTCGCCGGCCAGATGGATGAAACGTTGCCGCTGGCGGGGGCCGATCAGGCCCACCACGAACTCGGGCAGATCGAGCGAATCGACTCGTTCGATGCGGAAGCGCCCATCGTCCAGCGGCACCACCAGGCAGCGATTCACCCCGGTGAGTGGCGGGAAGCTGATGCGAAAGGCCGTTGCCCGGGAGAGGGGGGTGAAGTCTACCACCTCCATTTCGGCGTGAACGATGGGGGCGCGCAGACGAAAGCGGTACCCGGGGCCGGGCGCACCTTCGGCGGGCAACTCAACCCGCACCCGTTCGAACGAAGGCATCCAGCCGGGCCAGCCGCTGAAATCGTCGAGCACGGCGAAGATCCGCTCTGGCGGCGCGGTGGTGATCGCGCTGACACTGATCTCGAAGCTTACCATAACCACTTGACCCAGACGGGCTTCTACGGGTCACGCCTGCGCCAGTCGGCCCAGCGCTGGCGCAAGGCTTCTACCGATAGACGGGCGGGCAGGTATGCGCCCGTTACCGTTACGACCACCGCTCGCACCCCGCGCGGCACGCGCCCGTAGGCGCGCACGATCTGGCCATCGAGGGCCGGTTGGTAGCGCAAGACGGCGACGATCTCGTCGAAGGGTAGATCGAGGCCGTGGTAACCAAGCCAGAGCGTGTCCATGGATACGGGCCGGGGGCTACTCCGCAGACCTGCGGCGTGGTTCAGAGTCGGGGATTCCAGTTCCATCTGAGCGTCACGCCTGACAGGCCCGGTCTTTCGGGCCCCGGCAACACCGCAACGGGGCGGGTATGCTGATTATACCACTCGCATGCTCAGATCGGCTCGTGTTCTTCCAGGCGTGTTCGCAGCGCGTTCAGAAAGTCGAGCGCCTGCCGCTGATCGAGCGCGCGGGCATCGTAGCTCAGGGTGAGGGTTGCCATCGGGCGCACACTCAGGCCACCCTCCACGACCACGACCCGGCGTTCCGGCGCGCCAAGGGTGAGCCCTGCAACGGTGTCGGGCAGGGGCGGCGGCGCGCTCCACCAGCTCTTCCCTCCCGCCAGGCTCACCAGGGCAAAGGTGGCTGCGCCGACCCCGGGCGGCTCCCCGAGGGCGCGCGCCAGTCCGTGCAGGCTCAGGTTGCCCGCATCGGCGATCAGGGTCCAGCGCAGGCCCTCCGGGCCGGCGTTAGCCAGGGCCAGATGCACCCGTCGCCGCAGGGCGAGGGCGTCGTCTAACCAGCGCGCGTTCAGGCGCGGATGGGCAGGCAGCAGTTCCAGCGCCACAGCCGCAACATAGATCTCCAGGCGCAGGGGCAGGCCCCGGCGCGCATACGTCGCGTCCAGGGCGGCGATCCGTGCCAGGGCTGCGCTGGCATCGAACTCCAGGGTCACCGTGGCCACCGGGGCGGCGCTACTCATACCATTTTGGATTTTAGATTTTGGATTGTGGATTGCCACGCTGGGCAGCACAACGCCTGAAATCGCTTCAGGCAATGCGGCATCATCAACGGTAATTGGTATCACTGGTTGGGCAGGCTCGGGGGCGTCGTGGCTGTCCTGGCTCCGGGCAATGACGGCTGTGGTGGCCTGCGCCGGCGCTGCTGGAGGCGCAGAACGGGCCGAAGTGGGCGCGGCGGGGGCCGCGATCGCCGGCGGAGTCAGACGCGCGCGCACATCGCGCGCCAGCACCCGCCCGTCCGGGCCGGTTCCCACCAGGGCAGCCAGATCAACCCCGTGCGCGCGGGCCAGCGCCCGCGCCAGGGGAGTAGCCCGTTGCCGCGGCGTCGGGGGCGCGGCGGCGCCGGCTGGTGTGGGGTGCGCGTCGTGTCGCATAGCGATCCTTGCGTGGGGTGCAATGCGCCGGTGCGCGGGAGCGTCCGGGAGGGCGCAGTCCTCCCGGGGCCCCCGCTCAGCCGACGCGGGCGGCCTCGACCCAGAAGCGCTCGATCTTCTGCCGGAGCAGGGCGTGCTCCTCCCGCGCCAGGTGGGGGTCGCTTCCCAGGATCTCCTCGGCTGCAACCCGGGCGGCGTGCAGCAGGCGGGTGTCGGCGAGGCGCGCCACCTTCAGGTCGGGCGTGCCACTCTGCCGGGTGCCGAAGAACTCGCCGGGGCCGCGCAGGTGCAGGTCGATCTCGGCCAGCTTAAAGCCGTCGGTCGTCTGCTCCATCGCCTCCAGCCGCTGGCGAGTAACCTCGTTGTCGTGCTTATCGGAGATAAGGATGCAGTAACTCTGGTGCTCGCCCCGCCCGACCCGGCCGCGGAACTGGTGCAACTGGGCCAGCCCGAAGCGTTCGGCGCCCTCGATGACGATCGTCGAGGCATTGGGGATGTCAATGCCCACCTCGATCACCGCGGTGCTCACCAGGATGTCGAACTGGTGGTCACGGAAGGCGCGCATAACTTCATCCTTTTCGCGGGGAAGCATACGCCCGTGCAGCAGTGCCACCCGCAGGTCGGCAAAGACCTCGTTCTGAAGGGTGGCGTACATTTCCTCGGCGGAAGGGAGATCCACCTCTTCACTCTCTTCGACCAGCGGGCAGATCACAAACGCCTGGCGTCCGCTGGCGATCTCGCGGCGGATGTGGCGGTAGGCCTTCTCGCGTTCGGTCTTCTTGATCCACTTCGTGCGAATAGCCCGGCGGCCCGGCGGCAACTCATCGAGCACCGAGGCGTCGAGGTCGCCGTAGATCGTCAGAGTAAGGGTTCGGGGAATGGGGGTAGCGGTCATAACCAGCATATGGGGGTTGAACCCCTTGTCGCGCAGGCGCTGGCGTTGTTCCACGCCGAAGCGATGCTGCTCATCCACCACGACCAGTCCCAGGGAACGGAAGCGCACGTGGTCGGTGAGCAAGGCGTGGGTGCCAACAACCAGGTCAACGTCGCCTTCGGCGACGCCTTCGAGCACGCGGCGGCGCTCGCGCGCCCCCAGGCTGCCGGTGAGCAGGGCGACTCGAATGCCCTTCCCCCCCATATCATCGGCGTCGGTCATGCCGAGGAGGGCCTTGATCTCGGCCAGGCGGGCCGCCTCGGCGGGGTCAAGGCGCTCTTTCCAGTCCTCCCCCTCGGCGGCGACTCGGGCCTCGCGTGGCACGGGCACGCGGCCGAGGAGCTTCTTCAGGCCCTTGTAGTGCTGCTCGGCGAGGATCTCGGTCGGGGCCATCAGGGCGCCCTGAAAGCCATTGCCAATGGCCTGGGCCAGGGCAGCGGCGGCGACCACCGTCTTGCCCGAGCCGACATCGCCCTGCAACAGGCGCGCCATCGGCACAGGCCGGGCCATGTCGGCATAGATCTCCTGCAGTGCTCGTTGCTGCGCCCCGGTGAGGCTGAAGGGCAGGGCCGCCAGGAGTTCCTGCTGCACTTCGGGAAGGAAGCGCATCGCGTAGCCCAGCTCGCTCTGCCAGAGCAGCCGGCGCTGCAACACGCCGATCTGAATAAAGAGAAACTCGTCGAAGCCCAGCCGTCGGCGGGCATGGTCGAGGTGCTGCTGACTGTCGGGGTAGTGGATCTGGGCGAGGGCGACGCCAAGCGGCATCAGGTCGGCGCGCTGGCGCACCGCCTCCGGCAGATGATCGGGCACGGTCGGCGCCACCGTGTCAACGACCTGTTTGATAATCCGGCGCGCATTGCGGTCAATCAACCCCCGGGTCAGGTGGTGAACGGGCACGAGCCGCCCGGTATGGATGGTATCGCCGTCGGGGGTATAGGGTTCCCATTTTGGACTGGCGAACTGCCGCATGCCGTTGTAGGTGCTCACCTTGCCGCTCAGCACGATCATGCGCCCGACCGTCAGTTGCCTGGCCAGCCAGGGCTGATTGAAAAAGACTGCCCGCACCGAACCGCTGAGGTCGCTTACCAGGACTTCGACCCGTCCGCGGGCGGCCAGCCGCACATCGCTCACCTCGCCGACGATGGTTTCGGTGGCGCCGATGCTCAACTCGGCGATGGTCTTGCGGGCGCTGAAGTCGTCGTAGCGATGGGGAAAGTGATAGAGGACATCTTCGACCGTGCGGAGGCCGAGGCGCCGGAAGGCGCGCACATCGCTCTGGCTCACGCCTGGCAGGGCCTCAATCGGGTCGGCGAGGCTCAACGAGCGGGAGGCCGCAGGCGCGGCAGGCTGTGGCGGGCGGGCCGCGCGGCGCCGCGGCGTGGCGGAGGGCGCCGGGGGCGCCGGGGGCTGGGGTTGCGAGCGAAACAGCGCCCGCAGCAACTCCAGGGCCTGAGTGACACGCGCCCGTCGTTCGAGGACCGACTGGTGTCCGTAATCGGCCAGCAACTCAAGGGTCGCGCGCACGGCTGGTTCGGCCAGATCACCATCGGCGGCGGCGCGCCAGGCGCTAAGAAACTGCTCCATACCGCCTTCGGCTACGCCATCATCGCAGCCACGGCGCAACTCGGCTGCCAGGGTCTTACCAAGGCGGATGATGTGCTCCGGATTGTGCATGGTAGCTATGAGCCGTGTTATACCATTTTAGATTTTAGATTTTAGATTTTGGATTGCCACGATGGGCAGTACAACGCCTGAAACCGCTTCAGGCAATGCGGCATCATCAACGGTGATTGGTATTGTACCAGATGGAACTGGAGCCACCGCGTTGTCTGGTTCGTCTCCACAGAGGGCTTTGTAGAGCTGTGGAGTTTCCAATGCGATGCCATCAAGCGGAGTTGGTATGAAGGGGCGAACGTTGACGCGACACACAGGAGGAACCTCCGGTTCCCCACGCTCCTCACGGCGGGTAGGGGAGGGTGACGCCCTCCCGCGAACGCCGCGAAGGGGTGTGGGGAAATCGGGCTTCCCGATGCGCCGCGCCGCGTTGGAGGCGCCGCGCCGCGGCGCCTCTACTCTTCCAACCCCTCGAACACCACCACGCCCATGGCTCCCGGCCCGAGATGGGCGGCCACAGCGGGGCCGAAGCGCACGCACTGCACCTGGTCGCGCGGGAACACGGGAGCGATCTTCTCCAGCAACTTCTCTACGTCCTCGGGTGTCGTGGCGTAGAGCACCGTAACCTCCTGGACGCGGGGAAAATCCTCGACGAAGGTAAAGAGGCCTTCGAGGGCCTTGGCGCGGGTGCGTGTGCGTTCATAGGGCACAATCTCGCCTTCATCGAGGATCATCAGCGGCTTGATCCGCTGCATCGAGCCGAGCACCGAGCCGGTGATCGTCAGGCGGCCACTCTGCTCCAGGTACTCCATGGTATCCACAAAGAAAACCGCGTGGGTGTGGCGGATAGTTGCATGGATGAGCCGGCTGACCTCCTCGGGAGTGGCCCCCTCGCGGGCGGCCCGCGCCGCGGCGATGGCCACCGATCCAGTGCCGATGGAAGCCGATTTGCTGTCAATCACCTCCAGCCGTGTCGTGCTCGCCGGCAGGCGGCTGCGCGCCGCCACAGCGTTGGCCACGCAACTGCCGAGTCGCGCGCCGAGATGGATGGAGAAAATATGGTCCACCTCGCTGATCCACTGCCGGTAGATCTGCTCAAACTGGGTGGCCGAAGGCGAAAAGACCTTGAAGCGCTGCCAGCCCCCCAGCGACTCGTAGAGCAGATCATCGCTGACATCAATGCCGATGCGGTAGGCCTGGCCATTGACGTGGGCGATAAGCGGCACAACTTCAATATCAAGCTCCCGCGCCAGCTCGGGCGGGATATCGGCGGAACCATCGGTGACAACTTTGATCTTCGCCATGCTCGAACCTGCCGGTTTGCCAAAGAGGCCGCAGTATGGTATAGTCTCGCGGAGATAGAAAAAACGCTAATCTCTATGGAGATACACTACCATGGCTACGTGTGAAATGTGTGGAAAAAAGCCGTCATTTGGTCACAATGTCAGCTTCTCCAAGCGGCGAACCAATCGGATGTGGCGCCCCAATGTACAGAAGACGACCATTGTGGCTGCTGACGGCAAGACGGTTCAGATCCGTGTGTGCACGCGCTGCATGCGCACGATGATGAAGGCGCGGTAGGAGCGGCATTTCGTTACGAACCTGCATCAGAAAAGGCCAGTGTCCTGCCAGAGGACGCTGGCCTTCTTCATTATAGCCGAACGGCAAGAAGGGCGCAACTGCTAGCCCGCGGCGTACTCCAGCCACCCGTAGCGGTCCTCCCGTTCTCCCTGCACCACCCCGAAGAAGGCCGCCTGCACCGCGGCGGTCACCGGCCCGCGCCGTCCCTGGCCCACCGGAATGCGATCAACGGAGCGAATGGGGGTCACTTCGGCGGCAGTGCCGGTGAAGAACAGCTCGTCGGCAATGTAGAGCATCTCCCGCGGAATAGCTTCCTGGCGCACAGGAACGCCCAGTTCGTCCAGCAGGGTGATCACGGTGTCGCGGGTGATGCCGCTGAGAATTGAAGAGGCCACCGGTGGGGTGTAGACCACCCCATCCCGCACCAGGAACAGGTTTTCGCCGCTGCCCTCGCTGACCTGCCCCTGATGGTCAAGGGCGATCCCCTCGGCATAGCCGTTGGCCAGGGCCTCCATTTTGATCAGTTGCGAGTTGAGATAATTACCGCCCGCCTTCGAGAGCGCGGGCAGGGTATTGGGGGCAAAGCGGTGCCACGAGGCGACGCAGACATCCACGCCCTGCTCCATGGCCTCGGCGCCGAGATACCTGCCCCACTCGATGGTTGCGATGGCCACTTCGACGGGGTTGTTCTGCGGATTGACCCCGATCTCGCCGTAGCCGCGGTACACCACAGGCCGGATGTAGCCCGACCTCAGGCGATTGGCCTGCACAGTTTCTTTCACTGCGGCGACCAGTTGTTCGAGGGTATAGGGCGCCACGGTGCGGTAGATCCGCGCCGAGTCGATCAGCCGGCGCATGTGCGGCGTCAGCCGGAAGATGGCCGGGCCGCGGGGCGTCTCGTAGCAACGGATGCCCTCGAAAAAGCTCGAGCCGTAGTGCACCACGTGCGCCATCACGTGGATGCGCGCCTCGTTCCACGGCACCAGTTTTCCATTGAACCAGATGAACTCCATAGGTTGAATAGCCATCACTGCCCCCTCAAGGCTCAAAACAGGCTTCGCTGCGTCAGCATTCGCTCTTCGGCGCACCAGGTTGGCGCCCCGCCAGCCCCACGCGCAGCGCGGCGCGGCAGCGCCCGCACGCGCGCCCCGGTGACGCCAGCCAGATCCAGCACGCGCCGCACGCCCGCCAGCGCCACCTGCGGCGAATTGGTCTGCGCCGACAGATGGGCCAGCCACACGTCGCACACGGCGCCAGCGCAGGCGCGAGACAGCAGTTCGCCGCACTGCACATTATCGAGGTGCCCGCGCGCGCTGCAGATCCGCTGCTGGATCGCCAGCGGGTAGGGGGCAGCCCGCAACAACTCCCGGTCGTGGTTCGCCTCCACTACGAGCAGGTCGGCGCCGCGCAGGGCCGCCACGGTCGTTTCGTTCCAGCTCCCCAGATCGACGGCAACGGCCACACTCGCGCCGCCAGCGCTCAGGCGCAACCCGATCGGATCGGCGGCGTCGTGAGCCACCGCGAAGCTACGCACGTCAAACGGGCCGATGGCTGCCAGTTCGCCAGCCGGCAGATCCTCAACAGGCACGTCCTGCAACGTGGCGCCGAGGGCCTCGCGCGTGGCGCGATTGCAGACCACGGGCACACCATGACGCCGGGCGAGGGCCGCCGCGCCCAGGCTATGGTCGCCATGCTCGTGAGTGAGGAGCACGGCGCAGATCCCGGCGGCGCTCAATCCCTGGTAGCGCAGCAGTTCCTCCAGAGTGCGCAGGGCGATACCGCAGTCAATGAGCAGGGCGGCATCTCCGTAGCGCGCCAGCAGGGCGTTGCCGCTGCTCCCTGAAGCCAGCGCGGTTATGGTAAGACTCATGCGACACTCCGCGGGTGCGGATCACCGCTCGCCAGCGGGGCCAGGCGGATCACCCTCGCGCATCCAGCGCTCGAGAATATTCCGCGCGGCCCGCGCGGCGATGGCCCGATGGCTGATCCGGTTCTTACGTTCAGCGGGCAACTCGGCCAGGGTACAGTGCTCGTCGAGCACATAGAACAGCGGATCGTAGCCAAACCCCCCGGACCCGCGCGGCTCGAACTCGATCACACCCGGCAGCGTACCCTCGACCAGTTCGGGCGGATGCCCCGGACGGACCAGGGCGATCACGCACACAAAGCGGGCCAGACGGGCGTGCCAGGGCACGTCCTTAAGCTGGTCAAGCAAATAGCGCAACTGCGCCTCGCCGCGCAGGCCGCCGTAGCGCGCCGAATGGACGCCGGGCGCGCCGTGGAGGGCCGCCACTTCCAGCCCGCTATCATCGGCCAGCGTGGGCAGGCCGCTGAGGGCCATATACCCCCGGGCCTTGAGGATAGCATTGGCCGCAAACGTCTCGCCCGTCTCGGCGACCTCCTCGGTGATGCCCACATCGTCGAGGGAACGCAGGGTCAGGTTCAGGCCAGCGAAGATCGCCGCGAACTCGCGGAGCTTGCCGGGGTTATGAGTGGCAATCAGCAATTCGTGCATAGGCAGGAGTCTACGCCGAATGACGGGAGTCTGTCAAGGTGATTGTGCCAGGTACGGGTTCACACCCTGGGCACGGCGCCACTCCGGGTACGCGGCTTTCAGGTGCAGGGTTTCGGGCGTATGGCGTCCTGATGCGCTGCTGGTCCTCAACCTCCCCGGCCTTTTGGGGGTAGATATTTCACGAAAGCGCGTCCTGATGCTGTCCATTGCCCCCTAACGCTGCTATGTGCGACGGGGGATGCTGCGGGGGCGTGGTGGCAGTGTTGTCGGCCAGGGTTCGGGAACGAACTGCTGGGGCAGCGGTAGCAGCGCGTGCGGGATCAGTTGGACGAGCAGCCATCGCCAGCCCGGACGAAACAGCCGCGTGGCGGATGCGGCCCTGGCGTATGTCGGTGTAGCGGTCGTCGAACCACACCAGGAGCGTGCCGGTGCGGTTGCAGCAGCGCTGCGCGAGAGCGGAAGCGCAACGCACTCAGGGCCTGGTTCCGGGTCGAAGCCGCAACCTCACGTCCCACCGCAAGATAGGTTAGCAACGCGCTCACTTCAGCGGCGCCAGGCTCGCGGGGATAGCGGATACCGTGAACGTGGATACAGCAGCGGATCCAGTTCACAGAGGCTTCCCCGGTGCGGATAGCATAGGGTTTGCGACGCAGCGCGGCGCGCACCTGGTCGAGCAGTTTTCCGGGTGGCGGTTGCGAGCGCATGGGTTGTTGTCTCCTCTTGATAGCCGTTGGTTCTCACGCTGTAATATAATAAAAATTGGTATTAGCCCGCTGAACAACGAAAGGTGCACGAAGATAAAAGTAGTCATCGAAGTTGTAATCGCTTTTACATGGGCTACCGCAAGCAATCGCCTATGCAATTCCTGGTCTTTGATGGCACGGACTAACAAGCAGCGGGCTAACCCGCGCTTGCACCTGACGACTCGCTGCGCTGCGTTTCGCAGCGCGGCTGATGCTGGCGTTCGGCGGTATCAGGGTCCGTGGTGAAACAACCCCAGCCGGAAAGAGGTGACGGCCATGAGTTTCATTCAGAAGGTGTTAAAGTCTGTCCTGCCGCAGCGTTGGGCCGAGTCGATGGAGGCCAATTCGCGCGCGTGGATGGTGCGCTGCTCGTGCGGGTTCGCGCAGTCCGTCTGGGACCGGGGCGGCATCCGCTGGAAAGCCGCTGGTCAGCCCCGGAGGTACATGCAGTGCCCGCAGTGCGGTCAGTGGTCCTGGCACACGGTGACGCGCGACCCGTCAGTCGCCCCGTCTGACCAGGGATGACGTTTCGGATACAGCAGGTGGGGGCACTGCCGAACCCGGCGCTGCGCCTGACCCGGCGGGTATGGAGGCTTTCCGCGGCGTGTAGCTCCCCGCGCCCGCCGGGCAGGTGAGCCTGGTCGTTGGGCGCAAAAGAAAGAATGATTCTAAGGAAAGCATCCAATCAGGGTTTCGCTCGCGGGTACAATATATAATGAGCAGGCTTTGCCTGGCAGGCGGTTCCGTTGCAGCTCAGATATTATGCTGCCACGCCGCCCGGTCAAGCCAGCACGTCTGTCCTTCGCTGGACTCGCTCCTGCTGTGGCTGTCTGCCCAAGAGAAGCGTGAGAAAGCCAGGCGGCATTGTTGGGACCGAGAAGCGAGAAGCGATGCACAAGGTTGTGTGGGCAGTCGTGGCAAGCTGGCGCTCTCAGCCGACGTACCGTTAGCAATAGCGCCCTTGCCAACCCGGTTGGCACACCTGTACCAATCCCCAGCAGCGGCTTGTAGCGACGTATTGTTGATGAAGGGCGCCGGATAACACGCGGTTGCAGTCGAATGCCCTTACACGCTGTGTTGCAGAGGTTACGTGTGCGTGTTATCATCCTGCAAGGCGCAGGGGGTTGGGCGTTGCAACCAGGCGGCTGCTGCAGCACAGGCGCCGCGCATTGAAGCGACTGCCGTTGATGCCATCGGGGTCAATAGTCTTGCAAACAGCGCGCGTTGACGGCGCAGCGGTTACTACAGATGAATGGACATCGAGCAGTTGATGTCGCTCTATGAAAGAGAAAAGTCTGCAATAGACGCGCGCCCATCCACGTGTTACGCCCGACTCGTCTCCGCCAGCGCTCCGGCGAGTGTCTGAACACTGCTGCTGGACGGACTGATGGAATGAAGCGAAGGACATGAGATGAGGAATTTGATAGAAATACTTCCAATGGCCGAGATAACCAGATTCTGTCAACGCTGGAAGATTCAGGAACTGGCAGTATTTGGTTCGGCGTTACGCGCGGATTTTGATTCGGAGAGTGATATTGATGTCATCGTGACCTTCGATGATGATGCAGATTGGAGTCTGCTTGATCACATAAGAATGCAACAAGAGCTCCAGACCATTCCCCAGCGTGATGTTGACCTGGTGACGAAACGAGCCGTCGAGAAAAGTCAGAACTGGATGCTTCGCAAAGAGATCCTGAGCACTGCTTCCGTTATCTTTCCTGAACACAAGGCAGTCTATGGCACGAGATGAAAGCGCCTTGTTGGATATCGCAAGAGCTGCTCGCGCTATTCTTACATTCACGCAGGGAATTCAGAGAGAACAATTCCTTGAAGACTTCAAGACACAGTCAGCCGTGCTTTATCAGTTGATTGTGATTGGTGAAGCGGTTAAGCGATTGTCGTTTGAGTTGCGTCAGAACCATCCAGAGATACCCTGGGCGCCGATAGCCGGAATGCGCGATCCTCGGAGGCTTTCATCAGCGCGTGTCGCAAACGCTACGCGACCGATGAAGTTGCGAGCTTCGCCCCGGACTACCGTGGTGGCTCGAGTTTCTTGAGCGCTGATGAACGGGCAGAGGCGCTGAGCTGGATTGCGACCCGGGAGCGACCGAATACGCGCGGGCTCCACACCTATCGGAAAGAGACGTTTGGGGTGGTGTATGAGTCTCGGCAAAGTTACTACACCCTCCTGAAAGAGGCCGGCTTGAGCCACAAGCAGGTTCAGGCGCGCAATCCAGAAAAAACGAGGCGGCGGTCGCCGCCAAACGGGCCGAATTAGTCGCGTATGTGGCGGCTCATCGCGAGGAATTGGAATGTGGTGAGCGGGTGCTGCGCTTTGCTGACGAAAGTTTTCTCCTTTGGGGTGACTTGTGTGGCTATGCTTGGGGGAAGCGCAACGAGCGCGTGAGCGTTCCGATGGGGAATCTCAAGTCTCGCCAGACGTTTTATGGCGGTATTGATGCGAGAACCGGTGAAATGCACGGTGTCCCCTGCCCCAAAGCCGAAAGCGCCGCAACGACCGACTGCTTGACTGAGATGATGTACCGCTATCCCAAGGCGAAAATCACGATCTGTCGGGATAATGCCAAGCGGCATCGTGGTGAGGAGACCAGTCGATTTCTCGATGAGGGAAACGCGGGGCTGCCGCCAGAGGAATGGCCCTTGACCCTGCTGAACTTCGCGCCCCACGACCCTGAGCAGAATCCCGTGGCAGCAGTATGGCGCCAAGATAAAAATGACCTCCGCCAGCAGCGCCTGGAGGCTTCTCAGTTCGATGAGGTGATTGCTGCCTTCGAGGCGCGCCTGGAGCGCCAGGTCTTCGACTTCCCCAAGCTCAGGATGTACGAGGCTTCATGACCTGGATGGTCTTGCTATAGTTCCTCGGTCAACCAGACGAACTGTGGCGCATCGTCACAGACCAGCAGTTGCACGACTGGGAACTCGGCCTCGGCGTGGTAGGTTGCAATCGTCAGCGCCTCACGGATCCACGTCTGCTGGCGCGGGCCTGCGTTAGGGACGTGCTGTTCGAGCAAGCTGATCAGCGTCGCTTCAGAGAGCGCCTGGTCGCGCGGCAGTTGGGCCAGGTTGCGCCGCACTCCCACTGAGAGCTGCATCCGCTCCAGGTAGGCGTCAGCCTCGGCGTTCAGCAGGTAGCTCCGCGGGCGCTGGTTGCGCAGGGCGTCGAGTACGTGCAGGCGGCTCTTGCCGGGCAGGGTGTGGTAAACCGGCGCCAGAGGGGTGCTGAGCACGTGACAGTGATGGGGCTTGCCGTTGACCCTTGTGCTGGTGTCATCGGTCTGCTGCGAGGGCGACCCTGCCAGGGCAGCCTCGGCAATCGCCTCCTTCTCGGCGTGCAGAGTCTGCCGCTGTGCAATAAGGGCGTCAGAGATCTGGCCCTCGGAGATCTGGATGCCGGTGTGGCGGAGCAGTTCGGCGATTTTCAGCTCGCTCATGTGGCTCGCGAAGTACCAGATCCAGATCAGGGCCTTGAGTGTGGGGCCGAGCTGCCCATCGTAGCCGGAGGGGAGGTCCGCAAGGTTAGGTGCGCCCCTGGCTCGGGGAGCACCACTTTGCCTTGCGGAAGCGCACGTTGTCGGCGCGGAAAAGCACGTCCTGGGCGATGACGTCCTCATAGCCCTTGAACTCGGCGTCGGGGGGGAAGGAGCTCTAGGTCCACTTCCCGCTTCCCCTCGCGAACCTACCTGCCCTATCTGCTGGGGCGCTACCGGGGCCGCCGACGGCTCTGTCTTGCACCACCCTCCCCCGGATTATTGGGCAGGTGCTCGAGAACTTTGTACAAGATTTTCACTCACTTCAGGGTGAAGATGGCGCTGGTGCGATAGAAAACTTGAATAGGTCAGGTTGTGAAGCAAGATAAGATGTTAAATACCATATGAGACCATAGAGCATACAGAAGGAAACAATCGCGGGCAAGAGCGCAAGAAGGATGCTGCGACCGATTGATTTGCCCCATCGGACGTTTGCAATAACAAACAAGAGCACAGTGATAGACCCGCTAACCAGGAGCATCACGCCAATCGGACCACGTGCAACGTCTGGCACCATAGCAGCGAGAAAACCCAAACTACCGAAACAGCCAACAATCAGTTGCATCGCTTCGTTATGCAGATGACGCTTTGCTCGCTTCGAAGTTGTCATGTCGAGATTCTCCTGAACGAGGGGATATGTGTTCCACATGCTGATGTTACTGGAAAAGCAGCCCATGGCGAGGGAGAACATTCTCCTGGACAAGCATAGGACCAATGGGTGGACAAACATACGACCAATGGGCGGATCTGAGTAAATATTAAGAATAGCTCATATCCTCGCAATACTTGGGGGCGAGGTCAGGACATAGCCCAGGAGGTGGCAAGGTTGAGTTCTTGCGCACGCTGAGTGATGAGGTCGGCAAGTGACGGTAGTTGGTTGCGCCCCGAGAGCCGGTCCTCAATGTAGTGGTAGATGTTGACGCCAAGTTTCTTGGCCGTCGCCACCAGGGTTAGCCCCACATCCCCCGCTCGCCGGCCTGCTTCCGTGCGAGGGCCGAAGCTCACATCGCGGTGGCGCACGCACGTTCGGCAGCTCAACTCCGCCGCGTTGTTGTGCACCGGCAGTTTCGGATGTGCCAGTACGTGCAGCAGTTCGCTCCATCTGGCTCACGTTTCGACACTCCGCTCGTCCCAGGCATCATAGCTTGTGACCGTCGCGAACAGCTCGTCAAACCGTATCTCTACGCGTGCCCGTTTCCTCGCCGTCGGCGCCTCCTGGTAGGCCCGCAGCTCACCGGAGAACCCCCGGTAGTCCTTCATAACGTCGCGCAGCGCCTCGTAATGAAAGCTACCCGTGGGCGCAGCTTCTTGTAGTGCCGTCCATCGTGCACCCAGCACAGGGCCTGATCGGCACAGATGCCGCTGAGGTGCGGCGTGTCGTCGCTCACCAGCGGGTGCGCCACCGGCTCGTCCTCTGCTGCTCGATATGCCGCCAGCGCCAGCGCCTCCAAACTCCCCTGGCGCTGCGTCGGTCCCGCATTTCGGACGGGCTGGTCAAGGATGCCCGTCTGCGTCGGCTCGTCGCGTTCCGCTTCCCAGAGGAGGTGGATGCGATGGCGTCGCCCGCCTGCCGACAGCCCCCGCGCCAGCAGCAGTATCGCGGCGTCGGCGTTGAAACGGAACCGTCGTGGGCGGCGGTGATCGTCGTGACTGTGTGCTTTATGTTCGGGCACGTCAATTTTGAGTTGAGTCCGTTCAGGCTCACGTATTTCAACTGGCTGCAACAGGTGACGGTCGTGATCTTCGGGATTTTCTATGCCTTCCTGTTCGTCAGAACGCGCAGCCTGGTCGGGCCAATTCTGGCGCACAACCTGCTGAATGGCGTGGTTGTGACGATCAGCCTGCTGGTAATCTTAACCTCTGGATAACACCAGAGGGCATCGGGAGAATTGGGATGAACACTGCGCTGACATGGCTTGTCCCTGCGATCTTTGTCCTGGCTCTGGTTGCTGCCCTGGGAGGGCTATGGCCGGGGGAGGGCGCGCCGTACCCGATCACCACCTTCCGCGGGGAGCAGGTGACCATCAACGCGCGCGGCCTGTACTACTGGGATACGGTCAGTTCCGTCGCGCAGATGCAGGCCAACGACCTGGTCACGCTCGCGCTCGGCCTGCCGCTGCTGGCGGTCTCGTTCTGGCTGGCGCAGCGCGGGTCGCTGCGCGGCCGGCTGCTGCTGGCCGGCACGCTGGGCTTCATTCTGTACACCTACATGTCCATGTGTTTCGGCGCGGCCTACAACCGGCTCTTCCTGGTCTACGTGGCGCTTTTCAGCCTGAGCCTGTTCGCGTTTATCCTGAGCATGATGTCGTTCGACCTGGCAACGCTGCCGGCGCATTTTTCCGGGAACCTGCCGCGCGGCTGGATCGCTGGTCTACTCTGGTTCGTCGCGGCGTTCCTGACTCTGGCCTGGCTGGGCCGGATCGCGGCCACCTTCGCGCCGGGCGCAATCCCCGCGCTGGACAATACGACCAGCATGTTTATTCAGGCCATGGACCTGGCGCTCATCGTGCCGCTGTGCATCCTGGCGGGGGTGTTGCTGCTGCGCCGCAGCGCGTGGGGCTACCTGCTGGCCTCGGTGGCGTTGATGAAGTTCCTGACGATGGGGATCGCCGTCAGCCTGATGGGTCTCAACATGGCGCGCGCTGGTGTGCCGATCAGCGCCGTGGAACTGGTGGTGTTCCCGGCCATCGCCCTGGCGAACCTGGTCATAGTGGCGGTATTGCTCAAGAGTATCCACGAATGAAATGAGGCGCCATGCGCATAACCATCTTCGGCGCGGGTTCTCAGGGCGACGTCCAGCCCTGTGTCCGTCTCGGCAAGAAACTACAGCAACCCGGCGTGCAAGTTCTGCTGGCCGCGCCGCAGAACTTTGCCGGCCTGGCGCAGACAGAAGGGCTGCCGTTCCATCCCTTGCGCGGGGACGTTCAGCAAATTATGGCGGGCGAGACCGGGCAAAAGTACATGCAATCGGGCGGAGGCAATCCCATCCGTTCCATCCTGGCGATGCGCAAGATGTTGGGGCCAATTGCGCTCCAGATGGCAGAGGACGCCCTGGAAGCCTGCCGCGCTGCCGATGCGCTCATCACGCTGGCAGTGTTCGCGCCGTTCGGCAAGACGATTGCCGAGATACGCGGCATCCCGCTCGTGCTGATCGAGCCGACGCCGGTGCTGCCGACCGGGGATTTTCCTGCTCCAGGCTGGCCCATCCAGAGGAGCCTGGGCCGGTGGCACAACCGCCTGTCTGGCTTTGCGATGCTGGAGGTCATCTGGCAGTGGTATTGCCCTTTTGTCAACGAGTTCCGCCGGCGCTCCAGGCTGCGGTCTTTGACGAGTCGCGACTTCTACGACATCCTGACTTCGACCCCGCTGTTGGGCGCGTATAGTCCCACAGTGATCCCTCGTCCGCACGATTGGCCGGCCAATATCCGTATCACAGGCTACTGGTTCGATGACGTGCAAACAGCCTGGCAGCCTCCCGCTGACCTGCAAGCCTTCCTTGACAACGGTGCGCCGCCCGTCTACGTTGGGTTTGGCAGCATGGCGGGGCGCGACCCGGCGCACTTTGCCGGGATTGTGTTGGAGGCTCTGACCAGAACCGGGCAACGCGGCGTCCTGGCCACTGGCTGGGGCGGGATGGGTGTGCAGGAAGTGCCGGAGAATGTCTTTGTCTTGAACGAAGCGCCGCACGGCTGGCTGTTCCCGCGCATGTCCGCCGTTGTCCATCACGGCGGGGCAGGGACGACCGCGGAAGGCTTGCGCGCCGGCCTGCCGGCCGTCATCGTGCCCTTCATTGTGGACCAGCTCTTCTGGGGTAAACGAATTGAAGCATTGGGCGTTGGACAGGAGCCTATTCAGGCGAGGAAGTTGACCGCCAACCGCCTGGCCGGGGCCATCCAGCGGGCGACAGGCGATCCGGCCATGCGGCAGCGCGCCGCATCCGCCGGACAGGTCATTCGTGCGGAGGATGGTCTGGAAAGGGCCGTCCAAACTATTCGGCAACACCTGGGAGTATAAAGATGGCTGAGCAGCGCGGAACGTATCAGGTTGTCCCTTTCCCAAAAATCCGCCGGTTGATGGCGGATGGCGGCCGGCTGGGCCGCGAGAAGCACCTGGTTCACGGCCTGGTCGAGATGGACGTCACCGATGCGCGCCGGGCGATCCACGAACAGCGGGCCAGAACCGGCGAAAGTCTTTCCTTCACGGCCTTTGCCATCGCATGTCTGGGCCAGGCAGTTGATAAGGACAAATCCATCCAGGCCTGCCGCACCTGGCGGGAACGGCTGGTCATCTTCGATGACGTGGATGTCAACACCATGTTCGAGGTCGAGGTGGATGGCCGGAAGATCATCCGTCCCCACATCATTCGCAGCGCAAACCGAAAGACCGCCCGGGAGATCCACGAGGAAATTCGGGCCTTCCAGGCAGGCCACGCGGAGAGCCAGGAGGCCAGGTTCATCGCATGGTTTGTGTTGCTGCCGGGTTTTCTCAGGCGCCTCTTCCTGCGGCTGCTGTTCAAGAGCCCGCGCCAGCTCAAAGAGATGAACGGCACGGTATCCCTGACGTCGGTGGGCATGTTCGGAACGGGCGGCGGCTGGGGCATTCCTGTTTCCAATCACACGCTCCAGATCACGCTTGGCGGCATCGCCGAACGGCCGGCTCTGGTAAACGGGCAACTGGAAAACCGGCAGATGCTGTGTGTAACCATCAGTTTTGACCACGACATTGTGGATGGCGCTCCCGCCGCGCGCTTCATCCACAGATTCAGGGAACTTGTCGAAGGGTGTTATGGCATCAGCGAGCAAAGAAACGAACAACCCTGATCCACAGTTATACAGCGGTAAACACCCCTATCTGGTTGGCAGTCAAAGAATCTATGGCGAGCCGCTCATCGAGTACCTGAACCAACATGAGATTGGCCGGGTGGCGTGCTGGTACGATGATGAATAGAAGCCAGCCATGTTCGAAAAAGGCTTCAAACAGCTCACGCCCTTTGGAGGATTCGTCCAGGAAAGATTGTCCGATACCTCCCGCTGAGCTGCAAAGAAAGAAGGAATGCGAACCATGTATCCATCCCTGAAATCCAGGCACAGCCAGAGGTTCTCGCAGTGATGCGCGCCGCGCTGGAAGCGCGCGGCCTTCCCTTTGTGGCCGGCAAAACCTGGACGACCGATGCCCCCTACCGCGAAACCCAGACTATGATCGACGCCCGCCGCGCCGAGGGCTGCCTGACGGTCGAGATGGAAACGGCCAGCCTGCTGGCGGTGGCGCAGTTCAGGCACGTCCTGCTGGGGCAGATCTTGTACGCGGGCGACGATCTGAGCAGCGAGAACTGGGACAGGCGCGGCTGGCAATCGCGCCGGGAAGTGCGCGCGAGCCTGTTCTGGCTGGCGGCGGATGCCTGCCTGGGGTTGTGAGCGCGCATAACCGATTGCATCATCCTCCCCAACTGACCAGGCGAACCTCTCCCCAACTGGATCATCGCTTATTTACCCACCTGCCGGATGAGCCGCGCGGATGGTTGGCGTAAGATGAGCGTGAAGCATAGAAAGGAGACTCGATCCCCTACGTCCTTGTGCGCAACCGTCCGCCGGGGTGGAACATCAAATGCGCCGTGCCGGTGTACAAACAGCCCGCTTCGTTCGAACTCATGTTGCTGGCTTGCTTGTAATCCACTGTGTAGAGTTGCCATGCCCACCGCCCATCTCGGTCAATGTCAAATCCACTACACCCTCACCGGAGCAGGCGAAACCCTGCTGCTCTTTCCCGATGACCTGCACGCGGCCCGGGCCTACGAGCAGGAGATTGCGCGCCTTACTACCCGTTGTGAGGTTCTGGCTTTCGACTATCCCGGTTTTGGCCAGTCGAGCCATGAATGGCTGTACCCGGACGAACTGGAAGTGGACTACTTCGGTTTTCGCGCCGACCTGGCGTGTCACTTGCTGGCTGAATTGAACATCTCTGTCTGCCACGTACTGGGTGTGGGCGGTGGGGCGCTGGCTGCGCTCCACTTTGCTGGCCGGCAGGCTGCCCTGCACCAATTGCGCCCGCTCAGCCTGGTGGCTGATAGTTTCCTGGCCGATTTCGACACGCGCGCCCTGCATCGCTGGTTGGATGTGCGCGAGCATTTCTTTGTCCGCAACGCCCAACGCCTGCAGGAATGGCACGGCGACAACTGGCGCGCCCCGCTGGCTGCTGACACCCGCTTCCTGTGCGGACTGGCTGACCGGGGCGGCTACGCCGTGCCGGAAACATTCATCAACGCCATTTCCTGCCCAACGCTGCTCACCGGTCATCTGCAAGACCCGGCTCTGCCCAACCTGGCGCGTGAATATGCCCGTTTGAGCAATCTCATCCCCAATTGCTCCATCTACCTGGCAGGCACAGCCGGGCATTCCCACATTGAGCGTCCCTTCCTGTGGTCGAATCCTGACGCTTTTTATCGAACGGCTGAACTCTTCTGGTCTGGATTATGAAAAAAGCCTCAAAAGTCTTTCTAACCGTAAGCCTCGCCTTCACCGGGCTGTGTCTTGGCTTGCTGGCGCTTTCCGCGCTCGGCAACCTCAGCCTGCCGCAAGCCTCCGCCCACCCCGAAACGCTGGACGAAGCCGAACTGACCCGCCAGGCTGAACTCTTTCACCTGCGCCGGTCAGTGGGCGACGCGGTCTGGCGCGGCTGGGGCGCGGCGGAGTTACCCGCCATCACCTACAACGAAGGCTACGCCTTCCTGCTTGGCTATTCGGGTCTGCCGCCAGCGGGCTGGGTCAAAGTCCCGGCGGGGATTCAGCACGGTGGGGCATGGCAGCCCCTGAAGGACAACGCCTTTCAGGGACAAACCATTTATTTCCAGCCGCTTTCCGCAGGCATTTACCCCGAAAACTTTGCCGTGCGGGTGGGCGAGCGCTGGGTCTCCAGCCTGCAAACCCGCGAATGGATGGAGATTACCCTCGCCCAGACCGTCCGCGCCGACCTGCCGGGCTTCCTGCGCCCGGTCTTCCCTTACCGCCTGTTTGTGGGATTGATGCTGGGCAGTGACGACAAAACCATCTCTGCCGCCGCGCACGAATCCTTCCACGCCTGGCAGGGACTCGCCGCTCCGGGCAAATTTTCCGCCGCCGAAACTGCCGCCCGTCTCGACGAGCGCTACCCCTGGGATGACGACCCCCTCGCCGCACATTGGCAGGCGGAACTGCAACTGCTGGCAGAGATGCTCCGCAGCGATGACCGCGCTGCGCTCCCTGCCCAGGCGCAGCGCTTTTTGGAACTGCGCGCCGCCCGCCGCCAATCTGCCGCTCTCAGCCCTGAACTGATTGCCTACGAGCAGCAGCGCGAATGGCTGGAAGGGCTGGCGCGCTATGCCGAATTGGAAATCTGGCGGAAGGGCAGCCTGCCCGGCTACGAACCGCTCCCCGCCGCCGCCAGCCTGCCCGATTTCGACCGCTACCAGGGCTTCGCAGCCCGCTGGCAACAGGAACTTGACCAGATGCCGCGCATGTTCAACGATGAAGGCGACGGGCGCTTCTACTACTCCGGCATGGCGCAGGCTTATCTGCTCGACCGCCTGCTGCCCGGCTGGAAGGAACGCGCCTTCGATGATGACATCTGGCTCGAAACCCTGCTGGCGCAAGCCCTGATTGGAGATTGACCATGCCCCCCGCGCTTCGCCATTTCCGCGATTTCCTCGCTTCCCTGCGCCTGCCCGCCCGCGCCTGGACGGGCGCCGCCTGGGGCGTGGGGCTGACCGCCGCCCTGCTGTGGAGCGCGCTCGCCTGGGCGGGCTTTGCCCCGGCCGGAGCGCTGACTTTTGGACTGGGCTGGCTGGGCGGGCTCCTGTTTGGCGCGGCTTTCGGCGGGCTGATGATGCTCCTCGGCTGGCTGTTGCGCCGTTTTCCGCCGCGCTATGGCTGGGCGGCGCTTGGCGCTCTGCCCCTGCTGGCATCGGCGTACCTGGCGCTGCCCCTGGCGTATGGCTTGCTGGCGCTGCTCGCCGGGTTGATGCTGACCGTCTCTCTGCTCGGCGCGGCGCTTGCCAGCCTGTCCCGACCCGACCTCACTGCCCGCCAGCGCCGAACGGCTCTCGTCATGCTTATCCTCAGCCTGACCGCGCTCACCGGCGGCGGGGCGTTCCTGCTCGCAGACGGCTACCCGATTCAGCCGCCCGTCAATGCCGCCGCTCTCTCCGCCCAGAACGTCACCCCGCTCACCCTGCCCGACCCCTCCCTGCCCGGCAGATACCCCGTTCGGGTTCTGACCTATGGCAGCGGGAGCGACCGCCGTCCCGAATACGGCGCGCAGGCGGATTTGCTCACTGCGCCGGTGGACGGTTCGCAACTGCTGGATGGCTGGTCTGTCGTCCGCCGGGCCTGGTGGGGCTTTGGGCCCGAAGCCATGCCGCTCAATGCCCGCGTCTGGCTGCCGGATGGCGAAGGGGCGTTTCCGCTCATCCTGATTGTGCATGGCAATCACCCGATGGAAGATTTTTCTGAAAACGGCTACGATTATCTGGCTGAACTGCTCGCCAGCCGGGGGTTCATCGTGGCTGCGATTGACGAGAACTTCCTGAACCTTTCGCTGGCTGCCGATTTCGGCATGTTTGCCCCGCTGGAAGATGAAAACGACGCCCGCGCCTGGCTGATTCTGGAACATCTGCGGCAGTGGCGCGCCTGGAGCGTCACCCCTGGCAACCCGTTTTATGGGCGGGTCAATCTCGATGGCATCGGGCTGATTGGCCACTCGCGCGGCGGCGAAGCAGTGGCGATAGCCGCTGCCTTCAACCGCCTGCCCTGTCACCCCGAAAACGCCGCCCTGCGCTTCGATTATCATTTCAACATCCGCGCCATCGCTGCCCTTGCCCCTGTGGATGGTCAATTCCTGCCCGGCGAGGGCCCCCTGCCGCTCGCGGATGTCAATTACCTGGTGTTGCACGGCGCGCACGATATGGACGTGGTCAGTTTTGGCGGCTTGCGGCAATACAACCGCCTGCAATTTCGTGATGGCAAGCCCTGGTTCAAAGCCTCGCTCTACATTTTCGGCGCCAATCACGGGCAGTTCAACCGCGCCTGGGGGCAACGTGATATGCTTGGCCCCGCCCGCCAGTTGTTCAACCTGGGCGCGCTGATGCCTGCCGCGCAGCAGGAGCAAATTGCCAAAGTGTTTGTTTCAGCCTTCATGGAAGCCGCCCTGCACGACCAGTCGGGCTACCGCGCCCTGTTCCGCGACCCGCGCGCCGCCCGCGCCTGGCTGCCCGAGACGATTTACCTGAGTCAATATCAGGACTCCAGCAGCGTGCGGCTTGCCGCTTTCGAAGAAGATATTGACCTCGAAACTGCCAGCCTGCCGGGCGTCTCTCTGCAAGGGGAAGGACTGACTCTCTGGCGGGAGCAGGTCGTTCCCCTGCGCTGGGGCGATTCGCACAACAGCGCGGTCTATCTCGGCTGGGAGACTGCCTCCGCGCCGGGCGCTCCCGGTTACATCCTGACCCTCCCGCAAGACGCTGTTGCGCTTTTCCCGCAAAGCGCGCTGACGTTTGCCCTGGCTTTCGCCGACGAATCACCTCTGCCGGGACCGAAGCGCCCTCCAGAAGGCGACCTCCTTCCGCTCGACTTGACCCTGGAAGTGGTGGACAGCGCTGGAGAGACTGCCCGCCTGCCGCTCAGTCATTTTTCCCTGCTCCAGCCGCCCCTGCGCGTGAACCTGGGCAAGGCATCCTGGATGAGCCCCCTGCCTCGCTCCGAGCCGGTTTTCCAGACCTTTGCATTTCACCTGAGCGACTTCGCCGCCCAAAACCCGCGCTTCAACCCCTCCCAACTCTCCCAGATCCGCTTCGTGTTCGACCGCTCCCCGGCAGGCGTGATTATCCTGGACGAAGTGGGGATAAGGCCATAAATTTCATTCACCAGAAGGAGAAAACCCTTGCAACAAATCATTGCATTTGGCGGCGGAGGTTTTTCAATGGAGCCGGAGAACCCGGCCATCGACCGCTACATCGTCCGGCAAACGGGCAAACGCCGCCCAAAAGTCTGCTTTCTGCCCACCGCCAGCGGCGACCCGGATTCTTACATCTTGCGCTTCTATCAGGCTTTCCTGAAACTCGATTGCCAGCCTTCGGTATTCTCGGTGTTCCGCCCACTCACAGCAGACCTGGCAGGTTTTTTGCTGGAGAAAGATGTGCTTTATGTTGGCGGCGGGAGTACGCGGGCCATGCTGGCGCTCTGGCGCGAGTTTGGCCTGCCTGAGATTTTTCAGCAGGCGTTGCAGCAAGGCTAGGACTTACGCAGTTGGGGCACCTGCGGTATGATGAGGGCATGAAGTATCCTCGCAATAATTGGGGGCGGCTGGCAAACAGGGCCAGCATCGGCTATACTCCTACGCGTTCCATCTGACGCACTGAGGCCACACGATGCTCGACGACCAGCAGCTTGACCAGATCAGTGACCCCGCCAAGGCGCGGGAGGTGATCCAGCGGCTGCTGAACCTCATTGAGACCCTCAGTGCGGAGCAAGAGCGGCTCAAGGCCGAGAACCAGCAGTTGCGCGACGAGGTCAGCCAGCCGCCTGAAGGGCATGCCCTCCCGCCCGAAGGGCCCGCTGGGCCGAACGCCAGCCCAGGACAGCTCCTCGGAGGCGGAGCGCCGCGTCCCCCGCGGGCGCATCAAGAGCCCCAAGAACGAGCAGATCCAGATCGACCGCGAGGAGCCCTGCCCGGTTGACCGCGCCATCTTGCCTGAGGACGCCGAATATAAAGGCATCGTGCCAGTTATCGTCCAGAACCTGGTGCTGCGAACCGATAACGTACGCTTTCTCAAAGAGAAGTGGTATGCGCCAAGTACTGGCCAGACCTATCTTGGCGCACTGCCCCCGGGCTTCGATGGTCAATTCGGCCCGGACCTCAAGAGCTTGGCCTGGCTGCTGACCAACGTCGGGCTGATGAGCCAGCCCAAACTGCTTGAGGTCGTGCGTGCCGCAGGGGTCAAGATCTCCAGCGGGCATCTCGGCCAGATGCTCATTCATCAGCACCCCAATCTCGACGCCGAGGCCAAAGCGCTGGCAGAAGCCTCCCTTGCGGCCACACCCTGGCAGCAACTCGACCATACCGCGACTCGGGTGAAGGGCAAGGACCAGCACTGTCACATTCTCACCACACCCCTGGCAACGGTCGCCCACACCCAGCCGAGCAAGGACCGGCTTGCCAGTCTGGACAGCCTGCGCAACAACCGCCCGCGAACGTTTCGCTTCAACGCGGATGCCGAGGCGCTGTTGCTGCAGCGTGGGCTGTCGGCCGGGGTGCGCCGCAACCTCACGCAGTTGCCGTGGGACACGGAGCTTGACGAGCCGACGCTGCTGGGGCTGCTGGACACCTACGTGGGGAATGCAGGGCCGACCCAACGCCAGTGGCTTGTGGAGGCGCTGGCCCTGGCTGCCTAGCGAGCAGCGACGGACGAGCCGGTGGTGCAGTTGCTGCTCAGCGACGATGCGCCGCAGTTGAGTGGGATCTGCGCCGAGCAAGCCCTGTGTTGGGTGCATGATGGACGGCATTACAAGAAGCTGCGCCCACGGGTGGCCCTGCACTATGAGGCGCTGCGCGACTTCCTCAAGGACTATTGGGCGTTCTACCACGAACTGCGAGCCTACCAGGAGGCACCGGAGGCGAGCGTACGGGCGCGCTTGGAAGCCCGCTTCGACGAGTTGTTTGCGACGGTCACCGGGTATGACGACCTTGATGACCGGATCGCCAAGACACGGGCGAAACGCACCGAGCTCTTGCAGGTGCTTGCGCATCCCGAACTCCCGTTACACAATAACGCGGCTGAGTTGGGCTGTCGTGCCCGAGTGCGGCGGCGTGATGGGAGTTTCGGGCCGCGGACGGCAGCGGGCACACGGGCGTGGGATGTGGGACTGACCCTGGTGGCTACCGCCAAGAAGCTTGGGGTCAATATCTACCACTACATCCAGGACCGGCTCTCGGGCCGGAACGAACTGCCTTCCCTTGCCGACCTCATCACCCAACGTGCGCAGGAACTCAACCTCGCTGGCTCTTGGGCTGCGCCCTGACCTCGTCCCCCGATTATTGCGAGGATACGGCATGAATGAACCCAAGGTGTGGGATCTCGACCCCATCAACTTCCTGCTTGCGACGCCACGCGTGGTATCGGCTACAGAGGCGGAGCGGGTCCAGCCCGAGGAACCACGGCGAGCTGCCCACGATGCCTTCACCCGCCTGCT
>Ga0116210_1000518_pt1 | contig 38169 bp, 34 predicted proteins | sample TshhotsprinmetaG_FD_94483 | JGI IMG/M metagenome (GOLD analysis project Ga0116210, IMG submission 94483) | Hot spring microbial communities from South Africa to study Microbial Dark Matter (Phase II) - Tshipise hot spring metaG | ecosystem: Environmental > Aquatic > Thermal springs > Hot... | reverse complement strand
GCTTGTGCTGGACGGTCCAGAACCAGGAGGAGTAGATGTTGCCCTGAAATCTGTCTTAAAGCAAAGCACTGATGAATGGGCATCCAGTGAATATCGCATGGATGTGGGGGAAAAATTGCTGAAGAGGCTGCTTAAGACGCTGGAAGCACTGGAGGGATAGGCTATGAAAATTACCATCACCATCAATCAACAAACAAAAACTCTGGAAGTTCATCCTTCCGATACGCTGTTGAAGGTATTGCGCCGTGAAGGGTACTTCAGCGTAAAATTCGGGGGATGTTCGGAAGGTGAATGTGGATCCTGTACCGTGCTTCTGGATGGAGTGCCGGTCAATTCCTGCTGTATGCTGGCAGCCCAGGCGGATGGTCATACCGTGGAAACTGTTGAAGGATTGGGTGAGCATCCGGAACATGGCTGGAAAACTACCAGAGGTTTGCATCCCATTCAACAGGCCATGGTTGAAGCAGGCGCGATTCAATGTGGATATTGCACTCCGGCTATGGTTCTTGCGGCAAAAGCTCTTTTGGATAAGAACCCCGAACCTACCGAAACCGAAGTGAGAGATGCTCTCTCGGGGATTTTATGCCGTTGTACGGGTTATGTGAAACCCGTAGAAGCCATTTTACTCGCTGCTCGACAGATGCGAGGTGAGCAGGTATTGTCTGAAACCGATGGGGCTATTCCAGTGGATTGGAAGCCTTCGGGCACTTCCTCAGAAGAGAATTTGCCTTTAGAAGGTTCGCCCGTCCAGTACCAGACCCGGATCACGCCAAAAATCTGGACTCATCCTGATGTAGCCACTACTTCGGTAGTCGGAAAACCTGAGAAAAAAGTAGACGCCGTAAAACTGGTGCAGGGAAAACCGGCTTTTACAGATGATATTGAGATGCGGGGTATGTTGGTCGCAAAAGTCCTGCACAGTCCCGTTGCGCATGCGAGAATAAAACGCATTGATGTTTCCAAAGCCCGCGCTTTACCGGGGGTCGCTGCTGTATTGACCTGGCAGGATATTCCCCGTGTAGTTTATTCTACTGCTGGGCAATCTGATCCAATTCCGGGACCGCTGGACACATTTTCGCTTGACAACAAGGTGCGATTTGTCGGTGATCGGGTTGCTTTTGTCGCTGCGGAAACGGAGGAAATTGCTGAAAAAGCACTCGAATTAATCGAGGTGGAATACGAAGAATTGCCAGCGATTCTTGATCCTGCCCTTTCCATGCACCCCGATGCAATCAGGATTCATGATGAACCAGAGTATGTTAACTTTGCTGATTCTGATCCGACGAAAAACCTTGCTGCCAAAATTCGCATTGATATCGGTGATGTGGAAAAAGGATTTGCAGAAGCGGATATGATTTTTGAAGGGGATTACGAAGTCCCCAAAGTTCAGCAAGCCCACATCGAACCTCACGTGGTGGTGACGTATTGGGATGAAGATGATCGTCTGGTTATTCGTACCAGTACGCAGGTTCCTTTCCATGTAAGGAGAATTCTTGCTCCGGTTTTGGGCTTACCAATCAAACGTATTCGGGTGATTAAACCCAGAATCGGAGGTGGTTTTGGTGGGAAGCAGGAAGTCTTAATTGAAGACGTTGCGGCACATTTGACCATTGCCACGGGACGGCCGGTTCGTTATGAGTATACCCGTGAGGAAGAATTTATTGCTGCGCGTTCACGTCATCCCATGCGAATCCACATGAAAACCGGTGTGAAACGGGATGGGACAATTACCGCCAATGAAATGTATTGTTTGAGCGATACCGGTGCTTATGGATGCCATGCTTTGACTGTCACAGGGAATACCGGACACAAATCTATGGCTTTATATGTGGGAGATGGAAAATACCGGCAGTCGCCTAATATCCGTTTTTATGCGGATATTGTTTACACAAACACACCACCGGCTGGAGCCTATCGTGGATATGGTGTTCCACAGGGTTATTGGGCTGTTGAGCGCCACATGGAGAAAATCGCTCGTGCACTCCATCTGGATCCCATTGAATTTCGCCTGAAAAACACTCTCCGGGCTGGGGAACTACATCCATTCAGCACCGCATGGAGTGAAGGGCGAGAGCCCCGTCCAGAAGTGATTCATACAGTGGGGCTGGAAGAATGTGTACGTCAGGGAAAGTCGCTGATTGGGTGGGATGATAAATTTGGCAATCCCGAATGACACAGGGTTCCTGGGCGACCGGAACTTCGGCGCGGTATTGGAGTTGCGCTGGTCATGCAGGGAACAGCCATTCCATATCTTGATATGGGGGGTGCCAGCATCAAGATGAACGATGATGGCTCCTTTAATTTACTGATTGGGGCTACTGATTTGGGTACAGGTTCTGATACTGTCCTTGCCCAAATGGCGGCGGAAGTTCTGGGAACCTCTGTAGATAATATCATCGTTTATTCCTCCGACACGGACTTCACTCCTTTTGATAAAGGTGCTTATGCTTCAAGCACTACATATATATCCGGAACAGCAGTAGTAAAAGCCGCTGAACAGGTGGCTGAACGGATTCGTATCCGGGCGGCTGAGATGCTTCGTCAGAATGAGGAAATTTCGCCCGACGAGATTCGTCTGGCAGATGGAAAAGCCTTTGCGCCAGATGGTAGATATGTCACTCATCAAGAGGTTGCCTATCATACCCTGCACCACCAAAACCAGGAACAAATTATGGGTGTAGCCTCGTACTTTTCGCCGGTTTCTCCACCGCCGTTCGCTGCGCAATTTGCCGAAGTCACCGTGAATATCGAAACCGGAGCAGTGACTGTAAATCGGCTTGTGATGGCAGTGGACTCTGGCGTGATTGTCAATCCTGTTACTGCGTCTGGGCAAATAGAAGGCGGGATGACTCAGGCATTAGGATATGCGGTTTGCGAAGAAATGGTATATGATGAAAAAGGCAAGGCGCGTGAACGAAACCTGAAGGATTATCACATTTTCCGAGCAGACGAGATGCCCGTGATGGATACCATCTTTGTTCAAACTTACGAGCCATCCCATCCATTTGGTGCCAAAGCGGTAGCGGAAATTCCTATGGATGGTGTTGCTCCAGCTGTTGGCAATGCAGTCCTGGATGCCGTAGGTGTGGATATTGATGCCAATCCAATTACTCCCGAAAAGGTCTGGCGTGCCCTTAAGGAAAAACCAGTTATCGGTTGATGTTTTTACTGGAGGTTGTATGAGAATTTTTGAAGCCTTAGCCGAATTGGAGAGTCAGGGAAAAGGGGCGGTGCTTTGTACGGTGATACAGAGTTCAGGCTCTACTCCGCGTCATGAAGGAAGTAAGATGATTGTGTATCCGGATGGGAAGATCCTTGGGACGGTTGGGGGTGGAGAACTGGAAAGCCGGGTAATCAAAGAAGCCCTTGAAGTTTATCAACAGGGCAAGCCCAAACTTTTGGGTTATTCAATGGTCAATCCGAAAGAGGGCGATCCTGGTGTTTGCGGAGGAACTGTAAAAATTTATGTTGAGCCGATTCTCCCCAAGCCGGTATTACTGGTCATAGGGGGTGGACATGTTGGGAAAGCAGTGGCACATTTAGGAAAGTTTCTCGGATTTCGCGTAGCCATTTCAGACGACCGACCTGAATTTTGCAACCCGGAAGCAATCCCTGACGGAGACGAGTTTTATCCTGTCCCGATGAAAGAACTTCCCGAGGTGATGGATATTTCCCCGCATACTTATATTGTTTTGACTACACGGGGAAGTGTTATTGATGTGCCGGGTTTACCGGCATTACTGGATACACCTGCCGCCTATATTGGCATTATTGGGTCGAAACGGCGTTGGTTGACCACGAGAAAAGCCTTAGTAGAGAGTGGTATTCCTGAGGATAAAATTGCGCGAATTCATTCACCAGTAGGGTTAGAATTAAATGCAGAAACCCCTGAGGAAATTGCAGTAAGCATTCTGGCTGAAATTATCATGCTCCGGAACGGTGGCACCGGCGAAAGGATGAGAATGTAACTATGTGGAAAAGGTATTGCATCGTAACTCAGATCGATGAAGCCCTCGACTGGCTGGCAAAAGAAAGGGAAAAAGCAAGAATCATTGCTGGCGCAACTGATCTCATCCTTGAGATGGAAAAAGGGACACGTCAAGATGTTGAGACGCTAATTGATATCTCACGTGTTTCCGGTCAGGATACCATTTCTCTGGATACAGATGAGTGGATTCACATTGGACCATTAGTTACTCATAACCAATGTGCCTCATCACCTCTTTTATATGAACGGGCATACCCATTGGCTCGTGCTTGCTGGGAAGTAGGCTCTCCGCAGATTCGCAATCGGGGAACGATTGCTGGTAACTTAATTACCGCATCGCCCGCGAACGATACGATTACACCGCTCATGGCTCTTGGTGCGATATTGACACTTCGTTCCCGGCACGGAGAGCGAAAAGTAGCCATTGAGGACTTTTATACCGGCGTCCGTCGTACTGTGCTGAAATCAGATGAGATGCTGGTGGACATTGCCTTTCCGGCTTTGCGTCCTTCACAAAAAGGCGTTTTTATAAAATACGCCTTGAGGAAGGCGCAAGCCATTTCAATAGTAAACCTTGCGGCAATTCTAGATCTGGATGGAGAAAATCGGGTTCACTCCGCCCAAATTACTTTAGGGGCAGTTGCTCCCACCATTATTCACGCCCTTTCTGCTGAAGAATTTCTGTTAGGAAAAACCTTAACCCCAGAAGTAATTGCGGAAGCGGCTGAGAGATGTATGGCAGAAGCCAGACCCATTTCCGATGTGCGTGGTTCGGCTCGTTTCCGAAAAAAGATCACCGGAGTGATTGCAAAAAGGGCTTTGCATTCCATTGCTGAAGGACGTGAAAAAGAGGGAATGCCATCATCGCCGATCACCCTTTCAACCAGAAAGAATCCATCTTCGTTGGAAAAATCCATTGTTTTTGAAGAAAATTCCAATATTCCCATCATTTGTAACGTCAATGGGCAACAGCGAATTTTCCACTCCGGTCATCGAAAGACCTTGTTAAGGTTGTTGCGTGAAGATGGTTTGCTGATTGGAACAAAAGAGGGGTGTGCAGAGGGGGAATGTGGAGCCTGTACGGTGATCCTGGATGGGATGGCTGTAATGAGTTGCATGGTTCCGGCTCCCCGTGCCCATGGTGCAGAAGTTATCACTGTTGAGGGGTTAGCAGAAAACAATACCCTTCATCCGGTTCAGGAAGCCTTCATTGAGGCAGGTGCGGTGCAGTGTGGGTATTGCACACCGGGATTCTTAGTCTCTGCGGCGGTTTTATTGAAGGAATCTCCCCGACCTTCGAGAAATGAAATTGTGCAAGCGTTTTCTGGAAACTTGTGCCGTTGCACAGGGTATTATAAGATTGTAGAAGCCGTTGAAAAAGCCGTAGAGAAAGGAGGTTAAGATGCCTAAATATTCATCTTACCAGTCAGAACGTCAACGAGAAGAACGTGAACAGCGTAGACAAATTCACCCGATCTGGAGAGGAGTGGGATTTGCGTTAATAATTCTGATACCAATTCTCTCGTATGCGGCAACGGAGGTCTTCATTAAGTGGAATTCAGAGACGAATCAGTTCCCTTGGCCCTACGATTTGATGGCTCGCCCGGGGAATTTTCTCTATAATGGAGACCCCTGGTTGTATTACAAAATTATTTTAACCCTTGCATTCATGCTGGTTTTATATGCCATTTTCACGTTCTTCACATTTATCTTAAACAGCGCTTTTGCTCCACCGCGGTACGGCCCTTATGATGTTCCCCCGATTAAAGGGCGTGTACGAAAGCGGGCGCGATAATTTTGATAATCGAACCATCTACATTAACCTCAGGAGGAAGAATGGCCATTCTTGGTCAATCTGTTCAACGTGTTGATGCATTAGGGAAGGTTACCGGGAAAACGTTGTATCCGGGGGATTTGAATTTTCCCAATCAAGTTTATATGAAAGTGTATTTTGCGAGGCGTCCTCATGCCCGAATTGTCTCGATAGACACTTCTGCGGCTGAACAGCACCCTGGCGTGCTCGCTGTTTTTACGGCTAAAGATGTGCCGGTAAATGAATACGGTTTAGGAATTTTTGATCAACCTGTCTTGTGTGGACCTGGATCGAGTAAGCCATATGCCGACCGTGTTCGTTTCGTTGGGGATCAGGTGGCTCTGGTGGTCGCAGAAACAGAGGAAATTGCTACACACGCTCGGGACTTAATAAAGGTGGTCTATGAAGATCTCCCTGTGGTGGATGATCCACTGGAAGCCATGCAAGAAAATGCTACGTTGCTACACCCGGACCGGGGGAGTAATATTCTCACAAAGTATCGAATTCGAAAAGGAGATGTAGAAAAAGCCTTTTCAACTGCTGATGTCATCGTAGAAGGAGAATATATTACTCCTGTTCAAGAGCATGTATTTCTACAACCTGAGGCTGGAGTTGGATTAATCGATGAAGAAGGGCGTGTCACGGTTTATGTGGCTGGTCAATGGGCGCACAAAGATCAGGAACAAATTGCTCATGCTTTGGGGTTGCCCCTTGAACAGGTACGGGTGATCTACCCGGCAATAGGGGGGGCTTTTGGCGGACGCGAGGACATGTCTGTTCAGATCATTCTGGCGCTGGCGGCCTGGCGTTTACACCAGCGTGGGATTGACCGTCCCGTGAAAATCGTCTGGTCGCGGGAAGAATCAATTATCGGTCATCACAAACGTCATCCATACCGAATTCGTACCCGGTGGGGAGCCACGAAAGAGGGGAAAATTGTCGCTGCAGAAGTAGAATTAATTGCCGATAGCGGCGCTTATGCTTACACCTCTCCGAAAGTGCTCGGAAATGCCACCTTAATGTGTACAGGGCCGTATGAAATTCCAAACGTGAAAGTAGATTCATACGCAGTGTATACAAACAATATTCCTAACGGGGCGTTTCGTGGTTTTGGTGGTCCTCAGGCAGCATTCGCGGCTGAAATGCAGGTGAATAAACTGGCAGAAAAACTGGGAATGGATCCTGTTGAACTGCGAATGAGAAATATTCTTCGTGAAGGATCTGTCCTTTCTGTTGGTACCCCTATCCCTAAAGGAGTCAGTATTGAAAAGGTGCTGGCGGAATGTGCTCTCAAAGCGGGATGGCAAAAAACCGAAATGGGATGGAAAGCTCCAGATATCCAGTCCATTGACCCTAAATACCCACACTTGCGACGCGGAATAGGTATTGCATGCGCTTTTAAGAATGTAGGCTTTTCTTTTGGCGCACCAGAACAATGCTGGGCTACTGTTGAATTGATTGGCAAAGCAGAGATTGAAACGGTGCGGGTTTACCATGCGGGTGCTGATTGCGGCCAGGGAGCGCATACGGTTTTTGCCCAGATTGCGGCAGAAACTTTAGGTGTTCCGATGGAAAAGATTGAGTTAATTGTATCTGACACGGCTACCACACTGAATTCGGGTTCTGCATCAGCATCACGCATGACCTTTATGGCAGGAAATGCGATCAAAGGCGCTGCAGAACTGGCATTGGAAAATTGGAATAATGAAGAAAGACCGGCAAAAGGTACCTATCAATACCGTCCGCCTAAAACGACCCCGTACGATCCTGAGACGGGCAAATCGGAACCCAATTTTGCCTATGGATACGTTGCTGAAGCCGCTGAGGTGTTGGTTGATACAGAAACCGGGCAAATCGAGGTGAATCGTTTTGTGTGCGCGGATGATGTTGGGAAGGCGGTCAATCCTCAACAGGTAATTGGGCAAATTGAAGGTGCTGTGGTTCAGGCACTGGGATACACATTAATGGAGAATTTTATTCAGAAAGATGCTGTGCCTCTTACTACCACGTTATCCACTTACCTGATTCCTACCATCCTGGATATCCCTGAAAAAGTTGAATCTATTGTGGTAGAGCAACCCGATCCTATTGGACCTTATGGCGCGCGTGGTATGGGAGAGATGCCTTACATGGCAGTAGCGCCTGCCGTGTGTACAGCGGTCAAGATGGCTACCGGAGTATGGATTGATGAGTTCCCCTTAACGCCGGAACGAATATTAGATGCTCTGGGCGAGTTAGAAGAGGAAGGAGAGGCTTGAGCGATTGAAACGGCAATTATGGGTAATTGTTCGTGGCGGTGGTGATTTAGCCAGTGGAGCGATTCTTCGACTTGCGCGGGCGGGAATAAATGTAATCGTAACCGAATTAGCCCAACCTCTGATGGTCAGGCGTAAAGTTTCTTTTGCAGAGGCAATTTATCAGGGTGAAGTTGAGGTAGAAGGGATTCATGGTGTTAAAGCAGATATAGACCCAGATAAAATAATGCGCATAGCCAATAATGAAAAAATACCTGTTATCATTGATCCTGACTTGCAAATCCATAAAATACTCCCCGTCGACATTCTGGTCGACGGTAGAATGTTGAAACAGGTCCTAGAGGACCAGCGTCCTCTTGCTCCGTTGGTAATAGGCCTTGGTCCCGGTTTTAAAGCCGGGACAAATTGTCATGCAGTTGTTGAAACCAAACGCGGACACTTTCTGGGGAGAGTCATCTGGAATGGCGAAGCAGAAAAGGATTCTGGTATTCCTGAGGGTGTGGATGGAAAATCCAATGAACGGGTAATACGCGCTCCCTGTACGGGTATTTTTGCTGCAAATGTGGAAATTGGGGATTTTGTCGAGGAAGGACAGTGCCTTGGGAATGTCAGTGATATGCCTGTGAACGCACCTTTTCGTGGTGTTGTTCGAGGTCTAATCTGGTCTGGACTCCAAGTTTATTCCGGGCAAAAAATTGGTGATGTTGATCCTAGAGGTGATCCTCGATACTGCTGGTTAGTCTCTGATAAATCTCTGGCGGTGGGAGGCGGAGTTCTGGAAGCCATACTCTCCTTGCCAGAATTTCGTGCCCGATTGGGATAATGAACATGTTGACAGACACACAAATTGGTGCAGTTGTTCTTGCTGCAGGGATGTCTCGTCGAATGGGACAGCCTAAGCAGGTTTTACCCTGGGGGAAAACAACTGTGATTGGACAGGTTGTGAGCGTTTTAGAATCAGCAGGGGTGAATCAAATTATTGTCGTTACAGGAAGGGCTTATGAGCTAGTAGAAGAGGCTTTACAGGGCACCACAGCACAATGCGTTTATAATCCCCTGCACGAAACCAGTGAAATGCTGACTTCTCTGAAAATAGGAATTTCGCGCTTGAATGAAACTATTCAGGCGATGTTGATTGTATTGGGAGATCAACCCCAGATTGAAGAATCCACTATAAGAGGATTAATAGACGAATATAGACAGGAGAAAGGCACATTAATAGTACCCAGTTACCAGATGCGACGCGGACATCCCTGGCTGGTTGATCGAAAATACTGGCAGGAAATCCTTCAGATGGATGAAGAGCGAGAAAGCATGCGCGATTTTCTCCGCAATCATTCCCAAGAAATCACTTATTATGTGGTGAACACATCTACTGTGCTGGCAGATCTGGACACACCAGAAGATTATCAACAATTACGACCAGGAAATCCGTAAAAAAATGAGCAAAATTTGGGGTTGCCGTTATAACAACAATCAGGTAGAGAAATTGGTTCTGCCTGATACAGATGATATGGATGAAATCACCCGTGGGTTTGGAGAAGGGGTTTACACCACGTTAAGAACCTATCGTGGCGAGAAAGTTCTTTTATTGAGTGAACACCTTCAGCGTTTGGAACATTCAGCAAAGTTATCAGGTATTTCCATCACAGTTAATAAAGCAGGTGCAAGACGAACCCTTCGTAGGTTAATTGAAGAAGCCGGAGGGAAGGATATTCGGATACGACTGATAATCCTGTTTTCAAAACCTGAAGAAATGATTGGGCTGGCAACCATTCTTGTTCCCCCTTCTATGGAAGATTATCGTCAAGGGGTTGTTGTGCAGACCAGACACATGCATAGAGACAATCCTGAAGCCAAGGTAACCCAATTTATCCAGACGGCTTCAGGTCTTCGAAAACAGGCTAGCCAGGAAATCCATGAAATAATTATGGTTGATGATGAAGGGAATTTTCTGGAAGGTTTGAGCAGTAATTTTTTTGTGATCTCTCATGGTGAAATCTGGACAGCAGAAAAAGGCGTTCTACCGGGAATTACCCGTGAAATTGTGCTGCAATGTATCAGAGAATTGCAAATTCAATTAAGGTTAGAGGGTTTTCCTCTTGAACGACTGGATGAAATAGAAGAGGCGTTCATCACCAGTGCCAGTAGAGGCATTTTACCTGTTCGTAAAATTGACCAGTACAATGTACCCATTACGCCAGGACCTGTTACCACAACATTAAGTACCCGTTTTCAGCAAAAAATATCAGAATTACTCGAAGAAATTTAAAGAGTAAAATCCTCAGCATTATTATCGGGCAAGTCTTCCTCAGAAGAAAGTTCTCCTTGTTCATATTGGCGCAAAATTTCATTGGCTCTTTCCACGTCTTCTTCTTCTACGAGGATATCTACAGAGCCGAGAGGTCCAACGGTTAACCCATAAGCAATCCCTGCGCTTTCAGGAACAATGATGACAGGGATATCGTAGGATTCCAGCAACATGCGAATCATTTCCGCAGAGGGCATTCCCGATGTGGTGTAAACACACTTAAATCGTTTCGGATCCATGGATTTCCTTTCTTTTTTTCTCTTCCAATCGTTCAATTCGATGGCTAATTTCATGAAGCCACTCTTTTCTTTTCCATGTCGGTACAGGGAGAGTACTGCAAAGATGAAATGCTCGATTTGCCCACTCAAGAGCAGCATCCAATTGTCTCAAAGTATGTTCATAAATTTTCGCCAGTTCAAGATGGGCTTCGAGATTTCCATAATCAGCGGCTTTTTTCCACAATGCAATGGCTTCGGAAATGTTCCCTTGTTTTTTATGAATTTCAGCATGCTTGAGGAGTGTTTTTACCAAAAAATCCGGTGGCATATCCTCCGATATGGACTGAGCATATAATTCAGATGCAGTCTCCCAATGTCCTAAATCATGATACAGGCGAGCAATAGAGGCTAAATCAATGGAATGAAGAGGAGATTCTTGGGGTTGCGACAGTACCCTACCCATAAAGTGTAAAAGCGCTGCAAGGGAAAGAATGTCCACACGATTGTGGTAGAAAACCCCATCAAGCAAAGAAAAATCTCTTAATTTCAGGTAATTAAAATAAGTTTCCGGAATCAGATATCCAGGGATTTCTTCCTGTTCACGGGTAATATGTAAAATTTGTTTTTCCAGTTCTGAGAGACTACAACTTTCCAGGCGTGCTTTCCAGAATCGCCTGGCAAGATGAAGCAAGTCAATATGAATTTTTTCTCCCATCCTGTTTTCCATTCGGTTGAGGATAACTCGTGTTTGAAGAAGTGGTAGATCAAACGATTTGCCATTAAAAGTGACGATGACCCGGTAAGGTTCTAAAAAATTAAGGATTTCGTCTAATAACCTGTATTCCTCAACCGGATCGGGCAAAAAAAACTGGTAAACTTGAAACTGACCTTCTCGATGCACTCCAATACCAACCATAAAGGCAAAAGTTCCCGTTCCCCCAACCAGACCTGAGGTTTCTGTATCCACAAAAGCAACATCATGAAGGTCAAGTGTGGAAATTTCAGGGGCTTTGACCCATTCGCTGAGAATGCCAAATGAAAAAGATGGCTCAATGAGTACATCTCCATGGAAAAACGGCAGAGGGACCGAGTGAACGAATGTATAAACCTTGCTGGAAGATTGGATAAGGCTTTCTTCCCTTTGTCCATCCTTTTTATCAATAAAAATGTTTCCCTCAGGTTTTTGAGAAAGATTTTCGTTTTTATAACCCAGAGAATGTAATTTTTCTCGCAGATTTGCCATCGTTAATCCAATTGTATCAGTCCATTAAAAATATTGAGTATGGCTAGCGTTTCCTGTTTACCCCCTGCACCATTTTCAGCCGCGGGTCCTACACAGGACGGGCATCCTTGCTGACAGGGGCAAGTTTCCACAATCACTGCGGCTTCTTTATAGAGGATCTCCTCAATATCATACAGTTTTTTACTCAAACCAATACCCCCAGGAATCTGATCATATACTACCAGGGTTGGGCTACTATCTGCCAGGGCACATTGTGGTTCGGAAAATACCCCAATATCCTCCAAATCGCACATCAGAAAAAGAGATGCCACATGATGAATCAAATAACTCAATCCAGCCAACCCGCTCTGGATGCGCAAGTTTTCTTCGACCCTTTGATGGCAGGCCGGGCATAATGTGATGAGATTTTCCGGGCGATTGGCTTCTTGTAGTGAGGAGAATTGTCGAAAAGGAATTTTATGATGAACATGATGAGCTTTCCCTTGTTCAACTGTACCACAAAGTTGACAGGTGTAATGATCGCGTTTTCTTACCCAGTCTCGAATCCTTCCCCAGTCTGGGCCATAATCATTGGGATCATTCCGCCATAAACCTGATTTTCGAAGAAATTCCACAGACGCCTTATTTAAACATCTCCAGTAACCAACCGTTAACAATGTAGTGGGTGGAAGATCAAGAGATTCAGTTCCCAGGTTTTCTCGAGAATACCAGCGGATTTTCTTAAAGCCAGTGACTTGACGAATGACTTTTAATTCTCCAAAGTACTTAACCCCCCCAGTAGCAGATTGGTTAATCAAAATGGATTGCTTTTCGACCGCAGTGTCCTGAATGGGCTCGGTATAATAATCCAACTGCACTGGTTCCAGTAGGGCGATGCCTTTTTCCAGGTCTAAGGACTTTACCCAGTAAGTATCCCCTGCATGTAAATAAACAGCTCCAGGATGAGCCATCCAAAATGCGCTGGAATAATCCACAATGCCTACAGTTTCTGCTTTTCCATCAACGAATTGTTGCAATTGAATCGTTTCGGGAGAGGTTGTTCGTAAAGAAATTTGTGAAGCAGGATACTGGTCAGCCATCCAGATGAAGCGTCTGGCGCTGGAATGAATTTCACCAGAATCTACCAGGAAGGACAAAATTTCCTCAACCATTTCAGAAGGAACTCCTCCAAATCCTTCCCCCTGCTGAAAAGGGAGTTCGAACGCTGCACAACGGATATGCTGAAGCAGAATGAGGAGATTATTTGGATCCACCAGCGCCATCTCGGGGGATTTCTCAAATATGTACTCAGGAAATCTCATCAAGTATTGGTCCAGCGGATCGGCAGAGGCGATAAGAATCGACAAAGCCAGTGAACTTTTTCTCCCTGCTCTCCCCATTTGCTGACGGGTAGAGGCAATCGAACCGGGATAACCAACCATGACGGAAGCCGAAAGAGAGCCAATATCAATCCCCAGTTCCAGTGCATTGGTCGAAATCACACAGCGAATTTCACCTTTGCGGAGGCTGGCTTCAATGGTGCGCCTTTCATCAGGCAAATATCCACTGCGATATCCTTCTATCCAGTGTGGGGCGTTAGAAAAACGATCTTTCAGGTAACGGAGCATTAATTCAACGGTTCGCCGGGTGCGAGAAAAGGCAATAGTCTGCACATTATGGTTAACCAGGGTGGTAAGTATCTTTATGGCTTCTTGAACAGCGCTAGCGCGTAATCCCAGGCTTTCCTGAATGACAGGGGGATTGTAGAGCAAAATTTTCTTTGGTCCCGAAGGCGACCCGTCATGGTTGATCAGATCAATTCTTTCCTCTATCAACTGAAGAGCCAGTGAATCAGGATTGGCAATTGTCGCTGAGGTCAGTATGAATTGTGGTGAAGCACCATAAAAAGAAGCAATTCTTTTTAATCGTCGTATGACGTTTGCAAAATGAGAACCAAATACCCCTCTGTAAACGTGGGCTTCATCAATAACAATAAATTGTAAATTCTTAAAAAAGTCAGCCCACAAGGTATGATGGGGCAGAATACCCATATGAAGCATATCGGGATTTGTTAATACCACACGGGCTTTTTTACGAATGGCATTACGGCTACTGGCTGGTGTATCTCCGTCGTAAATCCCCAGCGTTATTTGTTGAACTAAAGATGTGTCTGCCTGAAGCAGTTGGTTCATTTGGGATTGCTGGTCTTGAGTTAATGCTTTTGTTGGAAACAGGTAAAGTGCCCGCGTAGAAGAGTTTTTCAGGCAATAATCCAGAACGGGAAGGTTATATGCAAGTGTTTTTCCGCTGGCAGTTCCCGTCACAATAACGACATGATTCCCTTCGATAATTTTTTGATAGGCTTCACCTTGATGGCTGTATAATTGATAAATCTTTAAAGAGTGAAGTGCGTTCTTCAATCCTGGATGGAGGGAATCTGGAATATTCACCCATACGGCTTGACGTGGGGGAATTTCTTCCATACGAACCACATTATTGCCAATATCTGGATCGGTCAGCCATATGTGCAGGATTTTCTCAAGGTTATCCATAACTGATGTTTTTACCTTACTTTAAGAAGATCATCAAGGACTCTGAGAGGTTTTAAGATGATTATAAAAATCCTGTTATTTATTCTGGGATGGGTAGCGGGGGGGATGGTAAACTGGTTGTCGGACTGGCTTCCGATTGAAAGAAGATTAGGTGGGTTGATTTGTTCTTCCTGTCGCAAGGAGATGGGGTGGTTGGACTACTGGACTCTTGCGCCCTGTAAACATTGTGGCACTCCGCGACTACTGCGTTCATGGCTTCTTCATTTCGGGTTAGGAATTGTATTTGTTTTTGTTGAGTCCATAGGCGCTCAGCGTCTTTCTCTGGTTGAAGCCGTGTTATGGCTGACTTACTCTGCTCTCGTTGTAGTCATTGATTTTGAACACCGCCTGATTTTGGAAAAAACCTCAATTGTTGGAGCAATCCTTGCTTTTTTTGTGGGTACTGACATTCATGGGGTGGTTGTCACTATTCTGGGTGGCGCTGCCGGTGCTGGCTTAATGTTTATTTTTTTCCTGGGCGGGGAATTGTTTCGTCGGTGGATGGAAAAACGTCGTGGAGAGCCTATACCTGAAGTGGCTATGGGCTTTGGAGATGTTATCCTTGGTGGAATTATTGGATTAATCCTCGGTTGGCCTGGTGTGCTTGCAGGGCTTTTTCTGGCGATTGTTGGGGGCGGTATTATCAGTGGAGTGATTTTACTGACAATGATCATTAAAAAGAAATATCAAGCCTTCACGGCGATACCTTATGGTCCCTATTTAATTTTTGCTACCTTCTACCTGCTTTTCTTTGCTTAGCCCGGCTTTATAGCCTTAATATCCCTTCCGCCAGGACCTGCCAGTAATATTTCTGGTGAAACTTCTTGAGCAAAGGGCTCAAAGTTCTTCACAAATTGATTCACCAGAAGTTCGGCTTGTCTCTCATACGCTACAGGATCTGCCCACGTCTGGCGTGGATTAAGAATCTCGCCCGGTACCCCTGGACATTCAAGGGGAATGCTTAATCCGAAGAATGGTTCAACCTGATAAGGAACATTTGCCAGGTCTCCATTTAGGGCGGCGCGAATGAGGGCTCTGGTGTATGGCAATCGAATCCGTTGCCCGATGCCGTATGGTCCCCCCGTCCATCCTGTATTGACCAGCCAGACTGTGGTTTGATGTCGTTGAATTTTTTCCCCTAAAAGATGGGCATATCGCGATGGATGCAAAGGTAAGAAGGGGGCTCCAAAACAGGCCGAGAAAGTTGTCTGAGGTTCAGCCCCCAAACCTGTTTCAGTTCCCGCTAGTTTAGAGGTATATCCTGAAAGAAAGTAATACATGGCTTGTTCTGGAGTTAAACGGGCTATGGGAGGTAAAACACCAAAGGCATCGGCAGATAAGAAGAAGATGTTCTTAGGGTGCCCTCCTCTTCCTTCTGGAACGTAATTGGGAATGTAATGGAGGGGATACGCACCGCGGGTATTTTCTGTCCGATGATCGTCGTCAAAATCCAGTTCACGAGTCTGATTATCGCAGGTTACATTTTCGAGAACTGCCCCAAAACTCTGCGTTGCCTGCCAGATTAAGGGCTCTAAATCTGGGCGAAGATGGATGGTTTTGGCATAGCAACCGCCTTCAAAGTTAAAAATTCCATCATCGCTCCAACCATGTTCATCATCACCAACGAGCCGACGCTCGGGATCTGAGGATAAAGTCGTTTTACCGGTTCCCGATAAGCCGAAAAACAGAGCCACATCGTCCTTTGTCCCAATATTAGCAGAGCAGTGCATAGATAGAATGCCCTTCAGCGGTAAGAGGTAATTGAGAACCGTAAAGACTGATTTTTTAATTTCTCCAGCATAACTGGTACCGGTGATGAGAATCACTTTCTTTTCTAAATCCAGGGCAATCACAGTTCCGGTTCGAGTGCCGTCTTCTTCTGGAGAAGCCAGAAAATCTGGCAAATGGAAGATGGTAAACTCAGGACGATGATGCACCAGTTGATCCTGTGGAAGTCTCAGGAAAAGGTTGTACGCAAATAAAGCCGCCCATGCTCGCTCTGAGATGAGACGGATAGGGAGAGAAAACGAAGGATGAGCACCGGCTTGCAGATCTTGTATGAATACGTCCTTCCCCTGAAGATAGGCTTTTGCTTTGGCAAGTAACCGATCGAATTTATCTGGCGAAAGTGGCTGATTGACCTTTCCCCACCAGATTTGGTTTTGAAGGGAAGGGTGTTTCACTACAAATTTGTCATTTGGAGAACGTCCGGTGTGTTTCCCAGTATTTACAACCACTGCACCTGTTCGAGAAAGTATGCTTTCTCCTCGTAAAATAGATTGTTCGATGAGACCGGCAGGGGGTAAATTCCAGAAGACGGTGCGAAGGTTTTGAAGCCCATGCAGTTCAAGACCATAATCTCCCGGTGTACCTGTGTAAATCATCAGTAGTCTCCTGATTTATTCTTTGGGGTGAAATTGAGTAAACCAAAACCATAAAACATCTTCAGCAGGTTTCCCTCGAACGGACACTGACTTGTCTGCCAGTGCAATGGGGGGGAAATACCCGTCGCTAACAATACCAGCAACCCAGTCAGATTGACTGATTACCTGAAGAAAGGCATTATAAATTTCAGCCTGTTCCTGAAAAGACTCTTCCGCTGCAGGAACATCCAGCCCTCCCTGATAGAAGACAAACAAGGGTAAACAGGTTCCATTCGATGGAACGCACCCGTTTGCACTTCCTTTTACAGAAGGATATGCCAGTTCAATGATGATTGGGAGATCAAAACGATCGCGGATGAGCCGAATCTTGTTTTCAACAAGTTCTCGCGCCGCAGGAATAATATCTTCTGCTTTTGGTTCTTCTACACTGGTAAGCGGCTCATAAACATGGATGAACAAGAGGTCCACTTCACGTAACACTTCGTTTAATGGATCAAGATTCTGAGAAGACGAAACCTGCCAGGCTACTTTACCAGGGTAAACTGTCCTGATCTGGTGAATCAGATCAATCCAGTATGCGTTCAAATCTGCGGCACTCATTACGGGAGCACCGTTAGGTAAGGAATTGCCTGGAAGAACCGGGTCCAGGTTTTCAGGATTAAGGATAAAAATTTCTGCCTCGGCCAGGTGAGCCAGCATGGCATGGTGCAGGATAAACATTCGGTATCGGTCTAACCAGGTTTGCCACCAACCCGAAGTCCCCGGGCAATCTCCCCACCACACTGCAGGAGGTTTTTCAAATGATGCGGTAGGGCGAACAGCAATGCTGATTTGTTTGTTTTTTGCGATTTGGATCGTGCTGGAAAGATCTTCCCATGTAGCATCTACACCGGTTAACCATTGAAGGTTAGGCGGATTTGTCGTTGTAAAATGCCATGTAGGGGAGAGGACCAGCAGGTTAGCATGGATAGTGGCAATATCCTCAATTGCCCATGGAATAAATGGTTGCCAGGAGGGATGATAGTCCGCAGCAAAAGCAACACCCTGAATAAAAGATGGTGATTTTTGGGGTTGAGAGCCTGCTGGCACTGTCACCGGCTCAAGAGGAGGTAACTGGAATTTCCACTCTTTTACTATTTCGGTGATTTTAATATCCTCCGTGGGTGGGTTAAATCGTTTTGTACCGGGGTTATCGGGTCCAAAAGTAGTCAAATCATCCGCAATACCGCATTGATCGTTTTTGCAGAACCGATATGCGGTTTCACCAATAGCATCAAGAGGGCTGTAAAGAACATACATCCATTGATGATTCCCAAGGGGCCACATTGGTAGTGGTTCAGTCCACCCATAGGGATTGAACTGAATCGAAACAGTTTCATTGGCTCCGGTTGTTTCAGGAACAGAAACATAAAAAGAAATACTTCCTTTTCCGGGAGATTTCCACGTTTCAATTTGATCTTGAATGATCACTTCCTGCTCAGGAATAATCAATTGTCGGAGACGAAATTCCCCTTGTTGGGTTCTTTCTGCATTCCAAAAACCATCCCCAAGGGTGTATTTGTACTGTAAATCCAGACCGGCGGGAAGTTCCAGAGTAATACGATAGGTACCATCCTGTTGATAACTTAAATAAGGTGCTCGGGAGGCTAAAATATTCATTCCACCGCGAAGATCTGCGAAGGTGTTTCCCAGAGCAGATATATTCCCCACCATTCGGATAGGAATGCCCTTTGGGCTATCCACTGGAGGAGACACAATAAAAGTCACCTTAACTTTTGGCGCTGGCTGGACAAGTATTTCTGCAGGTGTCATGGCTTCTTCCATGACTTTAGCACCTTGCTGGAATGGTAAAAATTCTCCTTTTAGACTGACTGCCACAAGGTGATGTGTCCAGGGGGGAAGGCCATCCAGTGTGAAGGAGCCATCAGCCGCTGTCAGCATGGTGACTCCAGCGGCAGTAACCAGGACATTCGGTACAGGAGTTCTGTCAATGGCGTTTAAAACATATCCCTGGATTCTACCGATTGGACCTTGGTAGGGAGTATCATTCCAGCCGGCAATATAATCATCCACGCTACCAGGGTCTTTTACATAAAACAACCGATATCGAATCTGCTTTCTTTGGGTGTTGTACTCAATTGCAACCCCTTTCCCTTCCCGAATGTATCGGTACTTAACCAGACTTCCTACTGGAAAAGGCAGACGAATTGAATATTCTAGGTTGCTTTGTTTTTCAAGAGAATATCGTCGTGGATTGAGTGCAATCCCTGTAACTTCGTCCAGAACTTCAATGCTTAAAGTTTGTCCTTCTTGTAATGCTTGCGGAAGTGTTACCTTGAATACAACCTCCGCCATAAGCGTTTGGGACGTTGTGGAAGAGGTATTAGCCGAAAGAATTTGGGCTGTTGGAGTTGGTGAAGTGCATGATGAAAACACAAACAACAAGATGAGAAGAGCAATGAGCAAACTTGATTTTGTTCGAGATTGCGCTCTTCTCATCTTCGTAATCCCCTTTAATTATTTTTTTGAAGTTTCTTGTGGATCTAATGAAGGCTTTGGATGGTTAAAGTCTTGTTTGATTTCTGCTTCTCTGTCCGCCAGACTTCCCAACACCCCGTTGACAAAACGCGCAGAACTATCTGACCCATATTTTTTGGCTAATTCAACTGCTTCGTTGATGGCAACCTTAACCGGCGTACATTGCCCAACTGCAAATTCCCACAGGGCAATTCTCAAAATATTACGATCAATCACGGCTACCTGATCAAGAGGCCATTCAGGGGCATGTTTGGCGATTTGCTCATCTAACTGCTGTGTGATTGGCAATACCCCCATGACAATTTCTCTGGCAAAATCAGCCAGTTCGTTTTGAAGTTTGGCGTCTTTTATCCGTTCATCTAAGACCTCACCGGGTAAATGATTGGTCAGGTCAATTTCATACAGGGCTTCAAGAGCCACAGCCCGAGCGCGAGTTCTTAACTTCATAGGTTACGCTTCAACCGTGTAATCAATATCCTCTACGTGAACATTGATTTTCCCGACTTCCATGCCAAGCATTTCTGAAATGGCTCGAGAAACCTTCTGTTGAATGGCTCTTCCCACTTCTCTCACATTGACATCTTTCGTTAAAACTACATAAATATCAGCATAGACTACTCCGTGATCTACAGAAATTTTTACCCCTTCCTGTGGATTCCTGGAGAATAACTGGTTCACATCAGCCGGTGCTGCGCTGAGCCGGGCAACTCCCGGTACACTCAGGGTATTTAATCGGGCGATGGTTAAGAGCACTTCAGGTGCAATGGTTGTTTTTCCGGTTGTAGAAGGTGTTTGTTCCATATTCCATCCTCTTATATTATGCCTTTATTCTAACCCATAAATCCTGAACTCGTTATGGATTCGATGAAAATATTTAAGGAGTGGGCAGCGTGGTAGTTGCAAAGGGCATAATGCCGATTCGAATGGGCGCTTTTTTCTCCGACAGTGCTTCCTGCACAGCGTTTTCCAAACTCTCATGAGGACTTACCAGCCAGGATCTGGCAATATCCTTAGGAATGTGGGAAACCAGGTAAACCCGGTAATCCTGGACAATCCGAGCCACCTGATATCCCTTGTGAGGACCGACTCGGAACGGTTGCTGAGCGAACCTTTCAAAGACTTCCTGCGGGGATTTCACCCCTCTCATAAATTCTTCAAAGGCTTGATTACCACTTCCTTCTCTGCACTCAGCGACCAGAATGATTGTTCCCCCTTTTCGAGTGATGGTTGTAGCATGAGTTAAGGCCTTCTGGGCTTGATAGAAATTAATGTCCTTGGGATAGCCGCCTGCTGAAGCAATAACCAGGTCAAACAATCCTTTCTTCTGTGTCGTACACACCTTTAATACCAGAGGAATTCCAGATTTCATGACCTTTTGAGGATTTCCTGCAAGTGCATATAAAACTTCCTTTTTTTCGTTCAAAATGGTGTTCAGCACAAAATGAACCCCCATCATCGAGCCAATTTCTTCAATGTCCTCTCGGAGCGGATTATTTTCATAAATACCTATCCACGCTTTTGAATCTGTTATCCAGGCATGATTGCGGTTAATCGTTTTTCTTCCTGCCAGTCCAATTGCGGCAGTTTTTACGCCACCAGAAAATCCGGCAAAATGGTGTGGTTCAATATCACCGGTGCAAATTTTCAGATCAGCCTGATAGAATACCCGATTGACCCAGACAGGAGTACCTCTAGAAGTCACTCCGATAAAAACAAGATTTTCGGATTCATCGCAATCATGCGAAATACATCGAACGCGTTTGAGGATTTCATCCGGCAGTAAGGATTGGATTTCTGTTGGACTTAATGGAACATGCGTCCCTGTAGCAATCAATATGGAAACTTTGTCATCAGAGATACCATGCCGATTTAGCCAGTTCAGCAGAGGAGGCAGGATCAGATGATGAGGCACCGGGCGGGTTTTATCATTTACGCTGATAGTCACCTGTTGAACCTGATCAGGAAATTTAAAATCCAAAGGATGATTAAGCGCTTCTTCGATCACATGGAGAGGATCATCGCTTCCGGCAATCTCGGGTGGCAGGATCCATTCAACCGGAAATTCCGCAGGTATGGAACAGGATTGCATACCTGAGCCAAAAGGAACGCGAATATCAGACATAAATTTATACATCCTGAAAGGTACAAGTTTACTAGCCTGATACTTTTATACTACAGATTAGGGTTTGTAAAGAAAAAATTTAATTTAATCGCGCGATTCGATTAACAATAGGTTCAGAATGCCAGAAAATTCTTTTTTGCAAGACAATTTCGCGGCGCAAAATCTGGATAAGTTGTTTCATGAAATGAGGGATTGATTCTTTTTCCAGAAGTTGTTGCTTTTCATAGGAAGGAATCTGCAATAAAGAAGCAGTCAGGAAAAGCGTGCTTGAAAGATCTTCGCTCTCCTTCAACTCTTCCAGAAAAAGGTTAAGAGTTTCAGAATCGTGCGTGGAAAATTCAAAGACACCCTGCAATCTGACGTACTCAAACAAGTACTCAAAGAGGACATTTTTCAGTTTCAGGGTTTCCAGGGTATGGATTTGGTGGAATGGATGATTTTCTACTTCGGCTATCAAATAGGGGGTTTGTTGAACGAAAGAACGAATGTGGAAACGCTCTTCTCCAATAGCAGTCAAATTCATTTTTCCCTCAGCAAGAGGCTGAACTTCGATAATTCGAGCCGTACAACCGACAGGATAAGGTTTGGGAAGAGGACCATAGGCTTCAACACCGGTACGAATCAGACAGACGCCAAACAATAAATCGCTTTCGAGCACATGACGGATCATCTTTTTGTAACGGTCTTCAAAAATGTGCAGATGGATGGGGGTTTTGGGAAAGAGTACCGTTTGGAGAGGGAAAACAGGCAAAGTATACATGTACTTTAATTTTACTTGAGGCTTCAGTCATGTACGAGTATGCATATAAGGTTCAGTCCTTTTCAGGATTGGGTCTAAAATATATTCAGTTCATTTACTAAGGAGGAGCCTTATGTCTATTCCATTTCCCAGTGATCAATGGATTAAAGCCATGATGGAAGATCTCAATCAAAGCGCTTCATATGAAGAGGCTGCCAAAAATTGGGAAGGTGATTTTGTCTTTGTGATCGAACCAGGAGGAAAACTGGAAAAAACTGTCTTGCTGTATATGGACTTATGGCATGGAAAATGTCGCAATGCTTATGAGATCCCTGAGGGAGAAACGGTTAAATCAGCATTCCGTCTCTCTGGCCCCGTTTCAGTGTGGAAGAAAGTAATGACCAAGCAATTGGATCCCATGCAGGCAATGATGACCGGCCAGTTGAAACTAACGGGAAATATGGCTATGGTCATGAGAAATGTACGTGCCGCGAAAGAACTGGTAGAGAGTTGTACCCGTATTCCTACCGAATTTCCGTTGTGAGGGGGGAAATATGTGGTACTTTCAAAGTCCTCAAATCGTATATGGCGAAAGTGCCCTCTCCCATTTGTCACAAATTTCCGGGCAAAAAGCGTTTCTGGTTTCGGATCATACTCTGGAACGTTTGGGGCTTGTAGAAAAAATCCGGTCTCTTTTACAGGAAAACCATTTCCAGGTAGAGACATATCTCGACGTTGAATCGGATCCATCGGTTGTTATCGTTGAACAGGGCGCGCAGAAAATGATTCAATTTGAGCCGGATTGGATCATTGCTCTGGGCGGTGGCTCGGTAATGGATGCCACGAAAGCCATGTGGGTGTTATACGAACGCCCAGATATTGACCCGGTAGCAATCAGCCCGGTTGAACCTCTCTACTTACGAAAAAAGGCTCGAATGATTGCCATTCCAACCACTGCTGGAACAGGCTCTGAAGCCACATGGGCAATTGTTCTGAGCGACAGGGATACTCATCAGAAACTGGGGTTGGGAAATCGGGAGTGCATTCCAGATTTGGCTATACTGGATCCAGAGTTGATTGTCAATTTGCCACCTCGGATCACCGCAGATACAGGACTGGATGCCTTAACCCACGCAATTGAGGGATATACCAGTGCCTGGCATAATGATTTTTCTGATGGCCTATGTTTGCAGGCTATTCGTTTGATTTTTTCCTACCTGCCTCGTGCCTATCACAATGGTAAAGATTTGGAAGCGCGTGAACATATGCAAAATGCCGCAACCATCGCTGGTTTGGGTTTTGGGAATGCAATGGCGGCGTTAGCCCATGGAATGGGACATGCGCTTGGAGCACGTTTTAATATCCCACATGGGAGGGCTGTGGCTTTATTTTTACCCTATACAATGGCATATTATGCAAATGGGGGAGTCGAATCTCGTTATCGTGAAATTGCTCAAATTTTGGGTGGCACTTTTACCACCGATCAGGAAGCGGTTCGGTGGCTGATTGACAAAATCCGTGACCTGGAAACTGAAGTGGGGCAACCTCTTTCAATCTCGGAATTGGGAATTGAAGAAAAGACATTTGAAGATGATCTGGATAACCTTGTCTCTTTTGCCCTGAACGACTCTCAGACTTTGATGGGAATCAGGATTCCCGATACTGATGAATTAACACGGTTGTTTCGGGTTACCTATCACGGGAAGGATGTTTCTTTCTAAGGGAGTTTTATATGAATAACCGTCTTCTCCTGGTGGATTTAACCACAGGTTCAATTGAACATTCAACCATTCCGGAGTCCTATCTGAGAGAATATGTTGGCGGAAGTGGCCTGGGGGTCAGAATGCTGTGGGACTGGCTTAATCCTTCGATTGCCCCTTTGGATCCGGAAAGCCCTCTGTTATTCATTACTGGACCCCTCACCGGGGCTTCTGGCCCGGCAACCGGGAGATTTACGGTGTGTGGGCGTTCTCCCCAGACCGGCTGGTGGGGCGAAGCAAATATCGGTGGATTCGTCGGACCTGAATTACGGCATGCAGGTTTCGATGCAATTCTGATTACAGGAAAAGCGCCTTCTCCGGTTTATCTCTGGGTGAATCAGGGTAATGTGCAAGTTCGGGATGCCTCACATCTTTGGGGAAAAACGGATATCTATGAAACCCAGAACCAGATCCGCCTTGAACTGGAGGAACCACGAGCCAGAATAGCCTGCATTGGACTTGCTGCAGAAAATGGGGTGGTTTTCTCGGGAATTTTCTCGGACCACGGGCGAGCAGCAGCGCGGACGGGGTTGGGTCTGTTGATGGCATCAAAAAATCTTAAAGCACTGGCAGTTCGGGGAACTCAGAAGTTGCCTATCGCTTTTCCGGAGCAATTTGCCGCGCAACGCATCAAGATTAATAAAGAGTTGGCAAATCACAATATGACGGCAGTGTTCCGTGCTACGGGCACTTCAGGCGCCGCGGAGTATCTTCAAATGCTTGGTGATATGCCTCAGAAATACTGGACAGAAGCGAAATTCGAGAGCGCCGATAAAATCAGCGGCGCGCAAATGGCGGAAACCATTCTGGTTGGCACGGCTGCCTGTCAGGGATGTGTTATTTCCTGCGGAAGAGTGGTATCAATTCCTGAAGGCCCATATCAGACGGAGACAAGAACAAAAGGCCCGGAGTACGAAACCATTTGTTCATTTGGTTCTCAGTTGCTGGTTGACGACCTCGCTGCAATTACCGCACTTGGAGAAAAGTGTGACCGACTGGGAATGGATTCAATCTCAGCAGGGAGTGTGATTGGATTGGCTTACCTGATGTTTGATCAGGGGATCATAAGCCAGAAAGATACGGATGGTTTATCTCTGCAGTGGGGAGACCCTCAGCCAGCGTTTATCCTTCTTGAAAAAATTGCTCATCGGGAGGGGATTGGCGCATGGATGGCTCAGGGGAGCCGCACATTTGCTGCTCGATTTGGGGCTGAACAATTAGCGGTTCAGGTGAACGGTTTGGATGTCGCCATGCATGATCCACGGGCTTTCAGCGGACAGACACTCTCTTACCTGACTTCCCCTCGCGGTGCCTGCCATAACCAGAGTGATTTCTTCACGGTAGAGTTAGGCGGCACAATGGAAGAAATCGGCATTCCAATGACCGACCGTTTTACCGACGCCGGGAAAGCCAGATTTGTTGCCCGTCATCAACACTGGCGTTCGGTTTGCAACAGTCTGGTTATGTGCTTTTTTGCTTCTGTCTCCCCACATGATGTGGTGGATTTGCTGAATTCTGCTACCGGACAGGAATGGACGCTGGAATCCCTCATGAAAGCAGGAGAAAGGATCTGGAATTTAAAACGGTTATACAATCTCGCTTTGGGATATTCTCCGGAAGGTGAGAAACTCCCTGCTTTGTTGTTAAAGGCGTTACCCGAGGGGGGACAAGCCGGTTTTATTCCCGATGTCCAGACCCTCAGACGGGAGTATTATGAAGCATGCGGCTGGAACTTAACCAGCGGAATGCCAGAAGAGCACGTACTTCGAGAACTTCATCTGGAGTTTGCAATGGAAAAGTTGCCTTTGAAGGAGGAATAAGATGCTGCAGGCAGTGATGGTTGAACCGGGAAAGATAAAGTTTCATGAGGTTGAGAAGCCCCTACCAGCAGAAAATCAGGTCCTGATAGCCATTCAAAGAATTGGGGTATGTGGTTCGGATATTCATGTCTATCATGGAAAACATCCCTATACGTCTTATCCGGTTGTTCAGGGGCATGAAGTTTCAGGTGTGATTGCTGAGGTGGGAACAAACGTGCAGGGATTTTCTCCGGGAGAATCCGTTGTGTTTATGCCTCAGGTGACTTGCGGGGAATGTTATCCATGTAAACATGGTATGGAGCATATCTGTGAAAATCTCAAGGTGATGGGATTCCAAACTGGTGGCGCAGCCCAGGAATATTTTGCTGTGGAAGCCAGTAAAGTGTTGAAACTTCCAGAAGGTGTTAGCCTGGATGAAGGCGCAATGGTAGAACCGGTTTCAGTGGCGGTTCATGCTTTGAGACGGGGTGGATTTGTTCCTGGAATGAAAGTGCTGGTGTTAGGTGCTGGGACTATAGGAAATCTGGTTGCACAGGTTGCCAGGGCTCAAGGGGCTCAAAAAGTTTTGATTACCGATCTCAGTGATTATAAATTGGAAAAGGCGAAAGAGTGTGGGATTGAAGGAGTTAACACAGCAAAAGAGGATTTATCCACAGCGGTCATCCAACAAATGGGGCAGGAGAAAGCCGATTTGATTCTTGAATGCGTGGGAGTTCAACCCACCATTGCTCAAGCAGTCAACATTGCCCGAAAAGGCACAACAATTGTTGTTGTTGGCGTATTTGCCGAGAAACCGGTTGTGGATTTGGGGCTTGTTCAGGATCGTGAACTGTCATTGGTGGGCACATTAATGTACCAACGTCCGGATTATGAAACAGCCATAAACCTCATCCATGCCGGGTTGCTGAAGTTACAACCCCTGATTACTCACCGCTTTCCGTTTCAGGATTATCTCAAGGCTTACCTTGCCATTGAGGAATCGCAAGGAAAATACATGAAAGTGATGATTGAATTGTAATCAGGACAGCGATTTCTTACTGCGGGTTTTTTGGAGTTCGTATTCCGGAATTCGCTGGCTGAGAAGATCAAGCGAAATTTCAACAACCTCCCGGGCTTCTTCGGGAGTTGTTGTTCCTATGACTACCATATCTACGGGACGAATGGTGCTCCAAACAAAAGAAAGTCCAACAACCGGAAGAAGTCGCCCTGCCGCAAGGGGTTTAATGGTCATGACCGGTTTTCTGGCATTACGAATGATATTCATTACCCAGTCTGCTTCAACCTGCATCAGGAAACCCGCAGCATTATAAATCTGGATATAGGTTTCCACATCCGCACCCATTTCATCGCAAATGACCGGCGTTTCCGGCATGTGCGTGGAAAGCCCCGGGATCATTCCGCGCTCTCGAATCATCCTCGTATAGCGATCCAGATTGCGAATGGTGCGGTACATACGATCCAGCAAAGCGTCCGTGACGGCTTGATGTGGCAAACAAAAAGTGGCATGCCACTCAGCACATTGATCGAAAACCACTTCTGGCTCGTTCTCTTTGGGACCACCCGGCAAAATATTGAACCATGGCGTGTAAATCCGGTAAATGGATTTTCCTGAACGCTGTTCGGCTTCCTGAATGGATTCTTCCAGTAGCGGATGCAAAGGTCCCATGACGGCATCAATATTGTATTGTAAAAAGGCAAGCAAAACTTTCACGATCCTGTCACGGGTTTGCAGATCCTTGATAAAGCGGTCCTTTGCCATGCTGGTGTGAGAGTATCCCAGGAACCAGTTGGTTCCAACAATGAGACGGGGTAAACTCACTCCCCCAACTTCTGTTCGGGGAAAAGTGTCCATTTAGAACCTCCGATCCACTACATGATGCGCTAATTCCTCCAGGGCGAGACGCTCAGGACAGGGTTCGAATTGATTGAGGTTCCGGATGGCTGTTTCGACAAACTGAATGGCTTCCTGATGACTGCGTTCAATGGCCTCACTGGAACGGATTGAGTCAATGAGCCGTTCTATCTCGTCTTGATCGTCAATACAAAGCCCATCGACCAGATAATGGGTCAGGTCATGCTCAGGATGCATTTCGGCAAAATAAATGGCGGGTAAAGTGACAATGCCCTGCCGTAAATCGCTCCCAATGGGTTTACCAAGGGTGGCTTGTTCACCGGTGTAATCCAGAATGTCGTCAACGATTTGAAAAGCCATTCCCACCGCATATCCGTAAGCCCTTAAGGCTTCAGCCACCGCATCGGGAGCAAGACATAACAATGCCGCTGATTTCGCAGACATCTCGAAGAGAGAAGCCGTTTTGGCAAAGATACGCTGGTAATAGTTGTTTCGATCTACCTTACAACGCGTACTGAATAATTGAGTCAATTCCCCACCCACAATAATTGAGAGAGTATGGGAAAAGAGTTTCATCACCGGCACCGAGTCGGTTTGTGATGCAAGGTTTGCAGCGCGAGCAAACAGATAATCTCCGGTCAAAACGGTGGCGCCAGGTGACCAGCGTGAATTCAGTGTAGGCATTCCCCGGCGTAGCAAAGACCCATCAATCAAATCATCATGAACCAGTGTGGCGGTATGAAGCATTTCAATGGCAGCGGCAAGATTAAGCAATGGCTCTCGCTGGGCTTTGAGCATTTTCCCTGCCAGAATCGTCAAAGTAGGACGAATGCGTTTTCCACCGGCATTTAAAAGTAAATCTATCGCAGCCTTTAGATCAGGATAGCGCTCATCTGCCTGTGAGCGCATTAAGGCTTCAACTTCACGCAGGTCATCTTGAATGGAAACCATAAAAGTAACAGCCGAGGTCAATTTTAACTCTCCCATAAAAAGAGCGATGTTGCATTTTGGGTTGTAATTTGCCAGACTTCTGGTACAGACAGGTCAAACTGTCTTGCCAGTTCTTCGGCAATCAGCGTCACAAACATGGGTTCATTTCTTTTTCCACGATGTGGATGGGGCGTTAAGAAGGGCGCGTCGGTCTCAATGAGAATTCGATTTTTGGGCAATTCTTTGATGATGCGTTTTTTTTCTACTGCGTTTTTATAGGTGATTGGTCCTGATATTCCCAGATAAAACCCCATACCAATAACCTGACAAGCAAGACTTAGAGGACCTTCAAAGGAGTGCCAGACTCCTAATCGGTTTGGCGCTTTGCTCGTATCAACCCATGTTTGCAAGATTTGGAGGAGGTCTGTTTCCGAGTTGCGGTTGTGAAGCACAACAGGGAGACCTCTGTTTGCTGCAAGATCGAGCTGGGCTTCGAGTGCGTTTTTTTGAATGTCCGCAGGGGTATGTTCTCGGTAGTAATCCAGTCCGATTTCCCCAATTGCAACCACTTTTGGAACTTTAACCAGATCTGCTAGTTCCGAATAAGCGGTTTGAGACCAGCAATCTCCTGCACTGTTTGGATGAATACCCACAGCCGCAAATACCTGTGGATATCGCTGAGCCAGTTCAACAGCACGAACGCTGGTCTCAACGTCAATTCCGGGAACGAGAATTCGCTCTACCCCTGCCCGAACTGCGCGTTCGAGAACCTCCTCCAAATCAGCATCAAACGTGTTAAGGTTCAGATGACAGTGAGTATCTGTTAAGTAGACTTTGTTCATTTACTCCAGCCCGGCAATTCTCAATCCGTCCTTGAGAATGAAAGGCACCCGGTCTTTGTGGGTGGTTTCACAATACACCCGCATGATGGGCTCTGTCCCAGAGAAACGGATCAGCAACCAGCCGCCATCCTCTAAGGAGAATTTAAAACCATCCGTGGTATTCAAACCAGTGACTTTGAGACCACCGATGGTGGCGGGATTGGCGGCTAGGATGGCTTGTTCCCGGGCGCTTCTTTCACCCTTGAAGGTACGGTCCACCCGATCATAGAAATGAGGACCCACCTTGCTGAAGAGTAAATCAATTAATTCGCTGGGTTTGCGCTGTAATTTCACCATCATGTCAAGAATGTACAAACCAGCCAGAATTCCATCTCGCTCGGGAACGTTTCCGCGGAAGGCATACCCGCCGGATTCTTCACCACCAATCATAGCGTTGGTTTCCAGCATTTTTGGAGCCACATACTTAAACCCTACCCCAGTCTCGTAAACGGGGATGTTGTACATCTTGCCCAGTTTTTCCAGCATACTGGTAGTTGAGAGAGTTTTTACAATGGCTCCCCGCTCGCCGCGTACTTCCAGCAGATATAACGCCAGCAATGCATACACCTGCAACTGGTTGATAAAGTTGCCTTTTTCATCCCCGACGCCGACCCGATCTGCGTCTCCATCGGTAATCAGAAGGACATCGGCTCCAAGGTCAACGGTTTTCTTCAATCCCACATTGATATTGGGTGGAATCGGTTCAGGCCGTTTCATTTCGGGGAAAATGGGGTTGCGCTCGTTGTGGATTTCTACGATCTCAGTCTTCCCGCCGGCAAGAATGCGGGGGAACCACCCGGCGCCATTTCCCCACATGCAGTCCACCACTACTTTCAATCCAGCCTGTTTGATGGGTTCAACATCAATTAACGCTTTCAAATGTTCGATGTAAGCCGGAGCGGGATCAAATCGTTGAATGAGCCCTTGAGCCTCTGCGTCTGAGGCGGGCATGCGCTTTACATCGGATTCGTCTTCGGGGATCAGCGCTTCAATTTCTTTCAAGCCATCCGGATCAATTGCGCCCCCGAATTCGTTGCGTACTTTGAAGCCATTATCCGTTGGAGGATTGTGGGAAGCGGTGATATTGATCGCGCCAGCGGCTTTGTGATGGACAACCGAATAAGCAATCACCGGAGTTGGCGTTGCTCCATCTGTTAGCAGGACTTTCAGACCGTTTCCAGCCATGACTTCAGCAGCGGCGAGGGCAAAATTCTCTGAGTGAAAACGTTTGTCATGACCAATGACAAATGTTGCCCCGGCTTTTCCATGCCGAATCATGTAAGAAGCGTAGCCCTGTGTCGCACGTCGAACATTTGCAAAGGTGTAGTCTTCAGCAATCACACCGCGCCAGCCATCAGTTCCAAATCGGATAGTATGGGACATATTATCTCCGAAAAGTGAGAAATAGAACAATTTATGTTATTATAACAGGGTTTAAAGAAGAAAAAAGACCTTGTGAAAACCCTTGCAAAGGGTAGAATTGATATAAAGTCTGGATAAGGATATGTCTCAGGGACGTTATTATCTTGATTATGCGGCCACAACACCACTCGATTCAAAGGTGTTGGAAAAAATGTTTCCATTTTTCACCGATCAGTTTGGAAACCCTTCCTCGGTTCATTTCTGGGGACAGCAGGCAGAAAATGCCGTCGAATTGGCTCGGGAAGAAGTTGCTTCCTGCTTAAACGCCGAGCCGGCAGAGATTGTATTTACCGGTTGTGGAACAGAAAGCGACAATCTGGCGCTTCGCGGCGTTGCCCGTGCTCAACGAAATCTCAATGGGAAAACTCACCTCTTGACCACTCCGGTTGAACATCATGCGGTTTCCCACACGGCTTTTGATCTGGCAGAGAGGGAAGGGTTTGAGGTCGAACTGTTGCCTGTGGATTCGTTTGGCATGGTCGACCCGGATGAGGTGGCACGACGCATCCGCAAAGATACCGCACTGGTGTCGGTTATTTATGCCAATAATGAAATTGGCACCATAAATCCCATTGCTGAAATTGGTAGAATTTGCCAGGAAAAGGGTGTACCTTTCCACACAGATGCCGTGCAAGCCGCCGCGCATTTGAAAATGGATGTTCAACGGGATAACGTGGATTTGCTTTCCATTGGAGCGCATAAGTTCTATGGTCCAAAAGGTGCCGGTGCACTGTACATTCGGAAAGGCACACCTGTCGTAGCCGTGCAAACCGGAGGAAAGCAAGAAAATTACCTGCGTGCGGGAACTCATAATGTGCCATATATTGTGGGACTGGCGGAGGCGTTGAAGATTGCCCAGTCCAACCCGGAAGAGAGGGCACACCATTATCAGTCCATGCGGGATGCTTTGATTGATACTGTGCTCACCCGCATTCCGGGCAGTCAATTAACCGGCCATCCGGTGATGCGTTTGCCCAATCATGCCAGTTTTGTGTTTGATCGCGTGGACGGTAATACGCTTTTAATGATGCTCGATGTGAAGGGATTTGCCTGTTCATCGGGTTCTGCCTGCAAGACCGGCAGTCCTCAGCCTTCAGAGGTGTTGCTTGCTCTGGGCATTCCTCCGCAACTGGCACTCTCTTCCTTGAGGGTGACATTAGGAAGAGACACTACCCCTGAGGTGATCACCCGTTTTGTGGAAGCCCTGTCGGATTGTATATCGCAGCAGAGAAGGTGAAAGGCTAAAGGGATAGATGCTAGAAATGGAAGGCAATACCGTTGTCATTGCCATGAGCGGAGGAGTGGATAGTTCTGTCGCCGCGGCATTGCTGGTGGAACAGGGGTATCGGGTGATTGGAATGATGCTCCGGCTCTGGTCGGAGGAAGGCAAAGAAGATCAAAACCGGTGTTGCACCCCCGATGCCATGGCGCTGGCACGCAGAGTAGCGGCAAAACTGGGCATCCCTTTTTATGCATTGGATGTACGTGACCGGTTTAAAGAACTGGTTGTCACTCATTTTCTGCAGGGATACGCCTCCGGGGTGACGCCAAACCCCTGTTTAAAGTGCAACCGTTTTATTCGCTGGGGAGTTCTGTACGAGCATGCTCGCTCTCTGGGAGCAAACTGGTTTGCCACCGGACATTACGCCCGCCTGCGGCGGTTAGAATCGGGAGAAGTGCAACTTCTCAGGGGATTGGACGCCGAAAAGGATCAATCCTACGTACTCAGCGTTCTTCCTCAGGAACAACTTCAGCACACGCTTTTCCCCATTGGTGAGTTCCACAAGCATGAAGTGCGGGAACTGGCTCAGCGCCTGGGTTTGCCCGTTGCCCACCGACCTGATAGCCAGGATTTGTGCTTTCTGGCAGGGGGAGATTACCGCGATTTCCTTGCCCGTCACGCGCCGCAGGTGCGTCAGCCCGGTTTGATTGTGGACCGTCAGGGGAATGTACTGGGAGAGCATCAGGGGCTGGCTTTTTACACCATTGGACAACGCAAAGGACTGGGAATTTCTTCCCCCCGTCCCCTTTATGTACTTGAAAAAGATGTGTACCAGAACCGTCTGGTAGTTGGCGAAGAGCATGAACTGGGGCGCAGTAATCTGATAGCCAATGAGGTAAACTGGATTTCCGGAAATCCACCGGAAACTCCCCTTCCCGTTGAAGTGAAAATTCGTTACAAAGCCCGAGAAGCCCGGGCAGTTGTGATACCATTAACTTCAAATCGGGTTCGCGTGCAATTTGAATACCCTCTGAGGGATATTACTCCCGGTCAGCAGTGTGTTTTTTATCAAGGGGACATTTGCCTTGGAGGGGGGATCATCTCAACCGAAGTGGAGAGCGCATGACCCTTCCAGCCTTGCTTTTCGGCTTCCTTTTTGCCACTTTGATAGGCGCAGCCTTTCACCTGTGGAAAGATGGCGGTTTTGGACGGCTGATCCTGTATCTGGTGCTTGCCTGGATCGGATTCTGGGCGGGACATTTGCTGGCGGTCTCGCTGGGGTGGCATTTCCTCTCTGTCGGTCCGCTCCGTTTTGGGATGGCAGTTCTGGGGGCTTTGCTTTTTCTGGGAACAGGACACTGGCTCAGTCTGGTCAAGGACGAGTCGGAATAATATCCATTGGAAAGAGGGTACATCATGTTTCGCATTGAGTCACTGTTGTCTGCGCGCCTGTTTGTTTCTCCTCAGGTAGTGGGAAACCGCCTGTATTTCATCTCCAACCTGAGCGGGCATCTCAGTTTGTACGCCATGGATCACGGAGGGAGTGTCCCTGAACCTTTGCTTCCCCCGGATCTTGTCCTGCATAACCCTCATTTGATGGGAGGGTACCCTTTTTACGTCTTTGAGGATCTGGGGAAGATTCTGGTGATGATGGACCACGAGGGCGATGAAAACTATCAGCCCATGGTTATTCCCATGGAAGGTGGCTATCCTGAGCCGTTCTTTAAGGATGTGTTGGGGAATTGCCGGGTTCATCTGGTGGATTGCGATGCCAGGTCTCACGTGGTGTATTTCTCCGCAGAGTCGCGTGAGACCGATACGCAGATGACCTACCGCGCCAGTCTGGCTAACGGGAGCATTGAAAAAATTGCCGAAAGTCCCTTTGGGGTTTATCCATTGTGCCATACCGAAGCACATGAGCGTGTGGTGCTCATGGACGGTTACACCGAAGGCGATGGAGTCTTATACCTCTGGGAAAAGGACATCCCGGAAAAGCGCCTGATTCTGGGAAAGCCCCTGGAACAGCGCCAGCCGGGTGAGGAAGTCCCCCTGAATGGCATTCGCAGCGGAGTGTTTGTGAATGATGGACAGGGGCTTTTGCTTGCCTGTGCGGTATTTAATGATCGTTATGGGCCCGCCTACCTGGATCTCAACCAGCCCGGCAGGTTGCAGGAAATGAAAGTGGAGGGCATTGCCCACAGCGGCGATGGCGAAATGGTAGGGATTCAATCTCTGAAGGAGGGGCTTTATCTGGTGGAATACAACATAGATGGGTGTTCGTGGTTGTACGAAGCCACGGCTGATTTCTCTACCATGACCCTCCACCTGATGAGACCCATTGTGGGGCATCATCCTCCCTTTGTGGCTGGCATGCTGGCTTCTTATCTGTACGATGAGGCTTCCGATCGGTATGCCATCTCCTACTCTACGGCAACCTCGCCCACGCAACTGTACACCATTGAAGGCGCAGATCGCCAGACCATTGTCCAACACACCCGCGAACGGGTGCTGGGGATTCCCTCGGCATGGCTTTCGCCCGGAGAAGATGCCTCTTACACTTCCTTTGACGGCACACGCATTTCCGCCCGCCTTTACCTGCCCTCACCGCATCTGGGCTATGCGGGTCCCCGCCCGCTGGTGTACTACATTCATGGCGGTCCGCAGAGTCAGGAACGCCCCGATTTTGCCTGGTTTTCCATGCCCCTGATTCAATTCCTCACCCTGAACGGGTTTGCGGTGTTTGTCCCCAATGTGCGCGGCAGTACCGGCTACGGGCTGGCTTACACCAAGCAGGTGGATCGGGACTGGGGCGGCAGAGACCGTCTCGATCATGTGCATGCGCTGAAAGTGCTGGCAAACGATCCTCGCCTGGATGTCAGCCGCGCCGGTGTGGTTGGGCGTTCTTACGGCGGCTACATGACCCTGACCCTGGCGGCGCGCCATCCGGAACTCTGGTCTGCCGCGGTGGATATGTTCGGTCCCTTTGACCTGCTAACCTTCCTGGAGCGCATCCCGCCGACCTGGAAGCCGTACTTTAAACTCGTCCTGGGCGATCCCGTAGAAGATCGCGAATTCCTCGTGGAGCGTTCCCCCAAAACCTATATCGATCAACTTGCCTGTCCGTTGCTGGTCATTCAGGGCAAGAACGATCCGCGGGTGGTGGAGCGCGAGTCCCGCGACCTGGTGGAGTATCTGCGTCGTCAGGGAAAATCGGTCGAGTATTTGATGTTTGAAAACGAAGGGCACGACGTGTTGAAATACGAAAACCGCGTGCGTTGCTACAATGCCATTACCGATTTCTTCAAACGCACGCTGAAACCTTAATAGCATCTATGGAAGGCGAGAGACCATTTTCACCTGGTATTGAATACGCCCGCGAGGGGGATCTGGTTCAACTGGTGGGCATCAATCACCGGAATTTCATCTTCCGGCTGCGCACCGGCGCTGAGTTCCAGACCCATCGCGGCATCCTCTACCACGATGACCTTATCGGCAAGCCTTACGGCTCGCAGGTGTACAGCCATATCGGCAGTCCATTTTTCCTGCTTCAGCCATCTCTGTCCGATTTACTGCTCAACATCCGCCGCAACACGCAGATTCTCTACCCCAAGGACATCGGATACATCCTGGTCTGGATGGGGATTGGTCCCGGCATGCGGGTCATCGAAGCCGGCACCGGCTCCGGCGCGCTGACCACGGCATTTGCCTATATGGTTGGCGATAGCGGCAGGGTGTACACCTACGAGACCCGTGAGGAAATGCACAACCTTGCCCGAAAAAACCTTGCCGCTGTGGGACTGGACCACCGCGTCGTGTTTAAATGCAAAGACATTGCCGGAGGATTTGACGAGACCGGCGCCGATGCCCTGTTTCTGGACCTGCCCGATCCCTGGAATTACCTCCCGCAGGTGCGGCAAGCCCTCAAAACCGGTGGATTCTTCGGTACGCTCCTGCCCACCACCAATCAGGTGCAGAGTTTGCTGTTTGAACTGCACCGCCAGGGATTTGCCTTTATCAACGTGTGTGAAATTCTACTCCGCTATTACCGTCCCGACCCGGCACGGTTCCGCCCCACCGACCGCATGGTGGCGCACACCGGTTTTCTGATCTTTGCCCGTACAACAAGCCCCTTGCCGCAACTGGATCCCAAACTGGCGCGGGAAATTTCCCACCCGCTGGAGGATGCTGTACAGGACGCTGATGACCATGACGACCCCGCCTGAAACGTTGCTGACCCGCGAGCGAATTCAGTCTGCCCTGGCGGCTTTGCCTGCCCGGGAGGAAAATAATGCCTGCCGTGGCGCCTTCACACAGGCTGCCGTGCTGGTGCCTCTGGTGAACCATCACGGGGCATGGGAGATGCTTTTCACCCGCCGCACCGACACGGTGGAAAATCACAAAGGACAGGTTGCCTTTCCGGGCGGCGCGGTTGAACCGCAAGACCGCACGCTGGAGGATGCCGCCCTGCGCGAAGCCTGGGAGGAAATCGGTTTACCGCCTGCCAGTGTGCGCCTGCTGGGTAGATTACCCCTGCTTTCCACCATTACCGGCTACTGCGTCACCCCGGTGGTGGGGGAAATTGTCCAGCGGGTGGTTTATCAGCCTGCCCCCGCTGAAGTGAGCCGCGTCTTTCAGGTTCCGCTGGACTGGCTGGCAGATCCGCAAAACTGGGAATGGCGCTGGTTCACCCGTCCAAATGGACTCGCCAGTTGGGTGATTTTCTATCAACCGTACGATGGCGAGGTCATCTGGGGGGTGACGGCGTCCATTGTGCATTCCTTCCTGGCAGCACTGGGATGGCTGGAAGCCTCGCATCCACCTGACCAGACCCCCTGAAAATAAGCACATGCGCCGCCCGGTGAAGGACGGCGCATGGCATTCCATTTGCCAGAGGACTACTCGATTTCCTCTTCTTCTTTCTTACCGCGCTCGATAACCTCAGGTTCAGCCATTTCCCCTTCGGTGGGCGCTTCCACTTCTTCGGTGGTGGCGGAGACGACCACGACGACATCATCCGGATCGTTGAGCACTTCCACACCTTTCCCCACCTGCAAATCGCGCACGTGGATAGTATCGCCAATGCGTTCCAGGCGAGACAGATCCACCACGATGCGTTCGGGCAGGTCCTGCGGCAGGGCTTCCACTTCGATTTCATCCAGACTGGTGACCACCACGCCGTTGTAATCCTTAACGGCGGGGGAAACGCCTTCGAAATGCAGACCGACCCGCGCGCGAATCTTCTCGGTCAGCGAGACCACCTGAAAATCCACATGCAGGAGGCGGTTCTTGATGTAATCGCGCTGCTTTTCGCGCACCAGTGCAGCGTGCGTCTCGCCATCCAGTTCGATGTACACCAGCGTGGATGATGAGGCTTTTGCCAGTTTGAGACCGGCGCTGTGCGCATCCAGCAGGATGGGCGTGGAGGGGAAATGCGCCCCGTACATAACCGCTGGCAGGTAGCCTTCGCGGCGCAGGGCTCTGGCAGTGCGGTCCAGCGTGCGGCGCTGGGCTTGAAGAACGATTTTTTCCATGTTTGACCTTCCTTTGGAGCGCCTCTCACCCCTGCGAGGGGGTTACCCTCACTCCGTTGGAATGGGATTGAATTGAAACCGGTGGCGAAGCATCTCGAGAGGCGGGGGAGATCTTCCACCCTTCCGGCGCGAAAGAGGATTTTACCCGCCCTCAGGAATTGGGTCAAGGAAAATGTGCTTCTTTTTCATGGCTTTCTCAAAGATTCCTGATAACCTTGCCGTTTTCCCCGATCTCGGTCACCGGGTAAGGTTCGACATCAATGCAGAAACCGGGGAAAGCGACACGGGCAGACAGATCCACGCCGAAACAGGTAGAATCGCACTGGAGCCCGGTTGTGGTCCACGACATCTTCTCGCAGACCGGCTTCTGATAAGCGGTCTGGCTCATCGAACAGGAGCCGTCTGAAGTGTCAATATAACTCTCATAATGGTAAATCCCGTCGCACTGATTGCCGTACCCGACTGTCACCAGACACCCCTTACCGACGTATGTCTTGTTCGTGATGATCTCATACTTCTTATCCGGATCGCACTGATAACTCGCCCCGCCGCCGCTGTTGGCATCACACT